>Ga0272441_10015720_pt1 | contig 10563 bp, 9 predicted proteins | sample SSMProp6N_FD_193582 | JGI IMG/M metagenome (GOLD analysis project Ga0272441, IMG submission 193582) | Marine sediment archaeal communities from Little Sippewissett salt marsh, Falmouth, MA, United States - SSM-Prop-6N | ecosystem: Environmental > Aquatic > Marine > Wetlands > Sediment ... | reverse complement strand
CAGGTATACAATTTAGAATGAACCAGATAATAATTCTGGGGAATAGGATGTGTTCCGATAACTACTTTCAAGCCAAACTTCTGCTCTATAAATTTCTTGAAATGCTTTATTCTTGGGCAAGGAGGATACCCGACAATCAACCCGGTAGCAAGATGAATGACCTGGGCTCCATTTTTTTTCATCTCTTCCGGTGAATATTCTATATTTCCTCCCGGACAACCATCACAAGTAGTATAGCCCACCAGTTCTATTTCTTGGTCCTGGTAAATTGAAAAAGCCCCTTCCCTATTGCGCATGGCCCTTAAACACTTACCACCGGCACAACGATGATAACGATGACAGATTATAATACCTATTTTTACTTTTTCTTGCATCAGCATACTACACTCCTTCTGTTTTAAATGTTGATTTATTACTCCTGTTGATAATTCCATCTATAATCTCTAATTGGATTGCGACTTCCTTTTCTCTGCCTTAAAATAAAGCAATGCTCCGTTTATCTCCGGCAAAGAAGTAAATTCCCAGTCAAATTTTTCAAAAATATTTTTTAGTTCTTCTTTCGAAAACAATTTACCTCTTATTATAACATCATTAGATTTTCTTTCCGGTATCGGAACACTGCCAAAGAAAATCGCACGGTCTTTGGAAACTCGCGTTGATTCATGAATAGCCTTTTCTGCATTATTAAAAAAATTCAAAGATAAAAGACAAATCACTATATCGAACATTTCATCCTGAAAAGGTAAGTCTTCTGCACCTGTTAAAAAGAATTCAGCATTTTGAAATCCATTATTTCTGAATCTTTGACAAGCCTTCCGTAATAAGCCAGGACTTATATCGATGCCTGTATATTGATTATTCTTATTAAGGAAATTTACAGCATTTCCGCTGCCTGTGGCTAATTCTAAAACTTTTTTGCAACTTACCCTTTCTAACTCTTTTTTCAGAATATCGTAATACAGTTGTATATTACCAGTAAATTTTTTTGGAAAAACTGATTTTTCCATAATTCGGTCATAAAAAATATTTACCAGGTCACCTATCCATGGTTGATATTTTCTAATACGGGCATCAATTTTAATATAATTGATTCCCTTCTTTTTTATGATATCTATATTTTCCTTTAACATCAAAATTTTCTCTCCTCAAAAAAATATAAATAATCAATTTCATTATATAATTTTTTAGTCAAAAATTCCTATGAAATAAATTTAAAAATTTATTCGAGTACACCTATACAAAAAACTATACTTTTTAAAAATTCAGACCAAGAAATATCTATTAAAAATTCTTTAAATAAGGTGAATCAAGAAATATACAGTCATCACTATAGCAAGGAGTAATTTAACCACCATTGAAGTAAGACTTCCCAGAAAGGTTGCAAACCCTGCTCTGAGTGCCTGTGATTGCTCTTTTCCGGCTATAAGTTCACCCAAAAATGCACCAATCAAAAGGCCAAAAATAATGCCAAAAGGCGGGAAAAAGATAATACCCACCAACATCCCTATAACGGCACCCCAAATCCCTATACGAGATGCACCATACTTTCTGGCTCCCAGCAGCGGAAGGATATAATCAAGCAGTGTCACTAATAAAGTCAACATACCAAAGACAATCAGAATGCGAAGACTAAATCCTACTTCTACTTTAGCTATATAAAGCAAGATTAGTGCAATATAGTTCAGCACAATACCTGGCAAGGCAGGAAGAATAACACCGATTATTCCTATTATATTTAAAATAACCCCAATAATTATAAGAAGCAATTTTTTTCTTCAACTCCAACATTTATTATTTTTAAAAATATAAGGCTTGTTATCTAAAAATAACAAACCTTATATTTTCCTTGTATTTTATATTATTTTATGTTGTTCTATATTCTAATTAATATTCTTTAGCGATTTTCTTCTACAAAATCAATATATTTTTGTCCGTCTGGTACTTCTTCGGTAATCCACCATTCATAAACCGGTTCCATTGCTTCTCTAAATTTTTCCATTTCTTCATCTGCTAAGTAACTAACATTCATACCTCTGTCAACTAATCTCTTTACTGCATCCTGGATGTACATTTTTGACATGTAATATACTTGATATTCCCAATCCCTGGCTGCTATTTTTAAAATTTCTTGTTGTTCCTCAGACAGACGATCCCATCTATTTTTGTTCATAACCAACATGTCACCCCAAGCCTGGAATCTGGGAACCAGGGTCAAATAATCTGCCACTTCGTCAAGTTTTCTCCCTACACCAGTCAATAAAGGTCTTAAAGCACCATCTATAGTTCCAGTTTGCAGAGCCAGATAGAGTTCTCCTGAGCTCATCATAGTTGAAGAACCACCAATTTGTTCTATAGCCTTTGCAGCAGGAGTTCCTGAAATAGCCCATACCTTGCCTTTTATATCCTCTACGGTGTTAATAGGATCCTTGGAATATAGTTGATAAGGATCTACGGCTGCCCATCCTAATAAAATACAATTCTGTTTTTCCTCTAATATCGGTGCTATCATATCTTTCAGTCCAATATCCAGCATGTACATTGCTTGATCAAGATCATCAAATAGGAATGGTAAACTTGTAATACCTAATTCCGGAACTTCTCCAGTATGATAGGTATCGTGTGGAATACTGAAATCAACTTCTCCCCTGCTTACTGCTGCAAATTCTTCTTTTCCACCATATAACTGTGCAGAATGATAGAAATCAAATTCTAACTCACCATTCGAGAGTTTCTCAACGTTTTCACAAAAATCCTCAGCAGGTTCTAGCAGATAAGTATATGATGTTGGGAACATGGTTGAAAATACAAATCGCTCGGCAGCTATACTGCCCATAGCCCCTACAGTTAAAACCATCAGTAAACAAAGTGATAATATTAATTTTTTCCTCATCTTCTCCTCCTCTTATTTTGTTTATTTAATTAAATGAGTTTTAAAGTACAAGTTTTTCTTAATTCTCTTTCAGTAAAAAGATTATTATATTCTCTCTATCTTCAATCATCATCTCCTTTCATCTAAATTATTTTTGCTTTATTGTAATTATTGCATAGTTGATGGTAACCATAGGCACAAATTAGGGAAACTTATAAAGATAATTAAAGCAATAATCTCTAATATTACAAACGGTATTACGCCTTTGACAATATGAGTCAATGTTACATCTGGTGGAGATACTCCCTTGATTGTATACAGATTAAGACCCACAGGTGGCGTTATTACTGCCATTTCTAAAGTAATCCCCATAATTATTCCAAACCATAAGGTGCTGTATCCCAGCATCTCGACAGTCGGTATTAAAAGAGGTGCACCTATTGTAATAACTGACACAACGTCTACAAACATTCCAAGAATGAAAAGTAATACCATAATAGAAGCTAAAGCCATCCAATTTGGCCACCCGGAATTCGCAATAAATTCCATTATATACTGAGGGACACGCAAGAAAGTTAAAACATATCCAAAGAACATAGCACATACGAAAATTAACAAAATCATCCCAGAAGTAAGCATTGAATCACGTACAATCTTTTTAAAGATATTCCAATTCAATTTTTTATAGACAAATCTGGCCAAAATTAAGCTTACCAAAAATCCTATTGCAGCAGACTGAGTTGGTGTAGCAAGGCCTATATATATACTCCCCAGCACTGCAAAGATTAACACCAAACTTGGCCATACTTTTAACAATGACTTCATTTTTAAATCCCAGGTAATCTCTTCTTTGGATTTGGGAGCTATTTCCGGTTTTAACCAAGCATGAATACCAATATAAGCGATCATTAAGAAGGATAATACCAATCCAGGAATAATACCGCCTATAAATAACATACCTACCGATTCATCTGCTACCTCTCCATACACAATAAAACCAACACTGGGTGGAATAAGCAAAGCCAATGCTCCGGCGGCAGCAACAGAACCAGTCGCTAGGCATTTATCATATCCTCTTTTCATCATTTCGGGAATAGCAAACGACCCAACTGTCGCAGCTCCAGCAATGCTTACGCCACTCATAGCAGCAAACACAGTACAGGCAAAAACACTTGCCATAGCCAAACCACCCGGTAATCTGTTTAACCAGCGGTTACCAAGGGTATACAATTCTCCACCAATTCCGCTATGGAATATAACCTGGCCCATCATGATAAATAGTGGGACAGCTACCAGGATAAAGCTTCTTATTTTGTCATACATTATAGTAGGAATTGCCTGTAAACCACCTAGGCCCCTTAAAAGAATGATTCCTACCATACCTGATAAACCTAAAGATGCAAAGACTGGTATACCCATAAGAAGGAAGGTTATAAATAAAGCAACAACTATAATTGCGATAATAATTGGATCCATAAGTTTATAATGCTCCTTTTTGAGATATTTTTTACTTTGAATTGCCTGGCATTGTTAATTTGACAATAAGGTTGTAAATATTGACCAAGAATTGCAATGTCAGCATAACAAAACCATATGAAATTATTAAATATGGAACCCACATGGGGAAACGTATCAAAGAAGTGGAATAGAAATTTCTCTGATAGTTCATTATGGTGACATTTGCTGCTTCCCAGCCAACAACAAGGCAAAAAATTAAGCAAAGTAGTGATGTAAATATTTCCAATTTCTGTTTTTTTCTATCAGATAATTTTTCTGTAATAATATCTACAGTCACATGACGATTCTCTTTTTGAACATATGCTATTGAAAAAAAACAGAGAAGTACCAACAAATACTCACTAATCTCTACCGAAAAAATATCACTTTTTCCAAAAACATAAGTAAGCATAACTCCCCAGATAACTATAATTGCTAATGCAACAGCTCCAATTTCAGCCAATATCTCATTAAATGTATTTATTTTCGTTATACCTTGAAAAAATTTATAAAAAAATTTATTCATTTTCACCTCTATTTTCTTTCTTGTATTTATTAGCAATGTATTTTATAAATAGTACATGATCAACTGATTATCATTCTAATTTAATAAATTAACATTATTTTAAAAAAATATTTTGCTGTCTATCACCACCTTAGCTTTTTATTTTAACTTAATTTTCGAACAACTTCATCGCCAACTTCAACAGTTGATGAAGATCCTCCAAAATCTTTGGATCTAACTTTACCTTCACTTAAAACCTCTTCTACAGCATCTTCGATATTTTGAGCAACTTTGGTTTCACCTAAAGAGTCCATCATCATTGCCCCTGCCAATATGGTGGCAATTGGATTAGCAACTGACTTGTTCTTATACTTTGGAGCAGAGCCGTGTATTGGTTCAAACATCGATACTCCATCAGGATTAATGTTTCCGCCGGCCGCAATTCCTAAACCACCTTGAATCATGGCACCCAAATCAGTAATGATGTCACCAAACATGTTTGGAGCAACAACAACCTTGAACCACTCTGGTTTTCTTACAAACCACATCGTAATAGCATCTACAAAAGTAAATTCGGTTTCAATATCCGGATATTCTTGTGCAATTTCTTCAAATCTATCTCTCCAAAGCCCATAAATACTACTTAAGACATTCGCTTTATCAACAGAGCTTACTCTGTTTAAGCCTTTTTTTCTGGCTAAATCAAAAGCATATTTAATGACTCTGTCAGTACCGGATTTACTTATTAATCCAACCTGATAAGCTATTTCCTCTTCTCTTTCCAAATTGAAATTAACATCTATATTTACATTATACAATTTTCTCAAAACTTCTAAATGATCCTGATTAGTGGTACCATTAAACCTTCCTCCGATTCCTACATAGAAGTCTTCAGTATTTTCCCTTACTACATAAAAATTGATATCCTCTGGAGTCTTATCTTTTAAAGGAGTGGGTACACTTTTAAATAATTTTATTGGTCTGAGATTGATATATTGATCTAGGTAAAATCTTAATTTTAATAATATTTCTTTTTCCAATATGCCAGGTTTCACTCTTGGATCTCCAACTGCTCCTAGATAAATTGCATCTACATCTTCCATCTCTTTTAAAGCACTATTAGGCAACAATTCACCTGTTTTCAGATAATGTTCAGCTCCGAAGGGATATTCAGTCCAATTAATCTCGACTCCATTTTGTTTAGAGGCCGATTCCAGAACCTTCCTTCCTTCCTTAATGATTTCTGGTCCTATTCCGTCTCCGGGAATTAAAGCTATATTATACATTTTGTTCTCTCCTTTTTAACTCTTCCTTAAGATAAGCCTTCAGGCCTCCTAATGATATTATTTTTTGAATAAATTCAGGCAAGGCTGTTGTATTGTAAACTTTATTAGTTGTTAAGTTCTTGATAATCCCTTTATCGGTATCTATCTCCAGGATATCCCCCTTAGAACACTCATCAACTAATTCAATAGACTCAAAAATAGGTAAGCCAATATTAACAGCATTTCTATAAAAAATTCTGGCAAAAGATTTGGCAATAACACAAGAAACGCCTGCAGCTTTTAGGGCAATAGGTGCATGTTCCCGGGAACTTCCACAGCCGAAATTCGCCCCTGCAACTACAATATCACCAGGATTCATTTCTTTAATAAAATTAGCATCATAGTTTTCCATGCAGTGCATTGCCAATTCTTTAGGATCAGATGTGTTCAAATAACGTGCTGGAATAATTACATCTGTATCGATATTATCTCCAAATTTCCAAACTTTTCCCTTTATAATCATCTTCTATTTCACCTCCTCGGGACTGGCAATTTTTCCTAAAATTGCTGAGGCAGCAGCAACAGCAGGATTTGAAAGATACACTTCACTTTCAGGATGTCCCATTCTTCCAACAAAATTTCTATTTGTAGTCGATATTGAACGTTCACCTTTAGCCAATAGACCCATATGTCCTCCTATACAAGGACCACAGGTAGGAGTGCTTACAGCAGCTCCCGCTGAGATAAATATATCTATTAAACCTTCCTTAAGGGCTTGCTGATAAATTGACTGGGTAGCTGGAAAAACAATTAATCTGACTTCTGGGTGAACACTGTGTTCCTTCAAAATCTCTGCAGCTATTCTCAAATCTTCCATCCTACCGTTAGTACATGAACCAATGATTGATTGGTCTATTTTTATATTACCAACTTCACTGATAGATTTGGCATTCCCGGGTGAATGGGGAAAAGATACCTGTGGTTCAATATTGCTAACATCATAATCGATGATTTTTTCATATGTTACGTCCGAGTCATTCTTAAAAACCTTATAGGGTCTTTTAGCCCTACTGTCTACATAGTCTATAGTTTTTTCATCTGGTTCAATAATTCCTGTTTTTGCACCCGCCTCAATTGCCATATTACACATTGTGAATCGGTTATCCATAGATAAATTTTTTATAACTTCTCCACTAAATTCCATAACCTTATAGTTTGCACCATCTACACCGATTTTTGAAATAGTATAGAGAATTAAATCTTTCCCGCTGACCCATTTATTTAATTTTCCTGTATAATTAAGTCTGATTACAGGTGGAACCTTGAGCCAAACTTCTCCGGTGGCTATAGCATATGCCATATCCGTACTACCAACCCCAATCGCAAATGCTCCTAGCGCGCCTGATGTATCAGTATGTGAATCTGCTCCTGCAACCAAATCTCCTGGCAATACTAGGCCTTTTTCTGGCAATAAAGCATGTTCGATTCCCATTTTACCTATTTCAAAGTAATGCTCTATATGATGTTTGTGGGCAAATTCTCTCATTGTTTTACACTGTTCGGCTGATTTTACATCCTTATTCGGGGCAAAATGGTCGGGAATTATGCCAATTCTCTTTTTGTCAAATACTTGTTTAGCCCCACTCTCTTCAAAAACTTTTATTGCTAACGGAGCAGTAATATCATTGGAGAAAGCAAAATCAAGTTTAACAATAATAATATCTCCTACTTTAAAATCCTTAGAATCAGTATGGGCCGATAATATTTTTTCTACTAATGTTTTACCCATTTTTTCTTCAACTTTCCTTTCTCATAAAAATTATTTTATACATTTTTAAGAATAGCATTTTATTCAGATTTTATATTATTAAAAGGCAATCCTGTTCAACCTCTTTGATTTTATCAATATCAACAATCTTTAGAAAATCCTCAAATCCTAAAAGATTATTTTTATAATCACACTTAAAACAAGGTTATTCCCTTTTAATTTCCTCTTTATTTGACTTGATACTTCTTTTCCAGGTCAAGGTAATCCTGCAGTCCAATAAGCTCATTAAATTCTACAAAAGATATCATATCGTTAATTCTTGATGATGTGGCCTTTTTCGTTTTTAAGGTAGTCAAATAATCTTTTAATCCTTTTGCAGCTGAATACAAGGGACCTGTACTAAATATAACAATTGAAAAACCCAATTTTTCAAGTTCATCAACTGTTAAAATTGGACTTCTTCCTCCTTCAACCATATTAGCCAGAGTTGGGATATCGGTAAAAGAACTGTTAATTAATTTCATCTCTTCAGTATTTTCAGGTGATTCAATAAACATCAAATCGGCACCTGCCTCTTGGTATGCCTTTCCTCTTTCAATAGCTTCCTCTAATCCATAATTAGTTCTAGCATCGGTTCTGGCAATTACTATAAAATCTTTATCTTCTCTAACATCACAAGCAGCTTTGATTTTTTGAACCATCTCTTCTTTAGGTATAATTTTTCTCCCTAACATATGCCCACATTTTTTTGGAAATACCTGGTCCTCCAATTGAATAGCTGCAATTCCTGCTCTTTCATATTCCATTACTGTTCTTCTTACATTTAAAGGGTTTCCATATCCTGTATCTGCATCCGCAATAACCGGTACATTCACTGCTTTAGCAATATCCCCAGCCCGTTTTGCCATTTCGGTCATTGACAACAATCCAACATCAGGCTGACCCAGAACGCTAGCCGATGTTCCATAACCAGTCATATATACCGCCTGAAATCCAATTTTTTCAATTATTTTAGCACTAAAAACATCATAAGCCCCTGGAGCTACCAATATTTCTCTGGCCTGTAATAATTCTTTCAGTTTTTTTGTTCTTCGCACTTTTTTCTCCTTATTATCTTATTATATCATTATTAAATACATAAAATTATTTTGTTATACATTCTACATAATAAAATAAGCAATTATTGTGCCAGAAAATTTTATAGAAAATACATATATTTAAAACGATCTTGCCTGTATGTCAATAATATTTTTTCATAATTGTTACATTTTTTTGAAACATTTTAGAAACATTTCATCATAGTTATTCTATTCCAAATAATTTCATCTTTCTCCATAAAGTTATTCTGCTTATTCCCAATGCTTTTGCTGTATCACCTTTATTCCAATTTTTTTTATTAAGCATCTCCAGAATGATTTCAATATCATCTTTTTTCCTTTTCCCCTGTTCTGCTAGTATTAACTTCCCTTTTTCATCATAGGTTAAATCTATTAGGGCTTGAGCAGTATATTTTTCTCTTTTCTGAATTAGAATTGCTAATCTTTTTAGGACATTGTATAATTCCCTGACATTCCCAAAAAATTCATATTTTTGTAGGTTTAGAAAAATATCCTCCCATTTATCTTGATAAGTATTATAAATATTGTGGAAATTATCTCTAATAAATCCCCTGGAAATAATAGGAATATCTTTCCTTCTTCCCCTTAGTGGGGGTATTTGCAATTCAAGGACGCTTAATCGATAGTATAAATCTTCTCTGAATCTCCCCTTTACCACTTCTTTCCATAAATTTTTATTTGTTGAAGAAATAATCCTGACATCAATTTTAATAACCCTATCGCTTCCTAACCTCATAACTTCCTTTTCCTGTATAACCCTCAACAATCTAGACTGTATGTTTAAAGGTGTCTCTGTTATTTCATCCAAAAAAATAGTCCCATTATGAGCCAATTCAAAAAGCCCAATTTTCCCCTCTTTTTTTGCCCCGGTAAAGGCACCTCTGACATAACCGAACAACTCGGATTCTAATAAATTTTCAGGTAAAGCAGCACAATTAATCGCAACAAAGGCTTCATTTTTTCGTTCACTTTGATTATGGATACTATGAGCAAAAAGTTCTTTACCTGTTCCAGATTCACCACTAATCAAAATTGTAAAATTACTATTAGCATATTCCTTGGAAACGTCGATACATCGTTTAATAGCCTGTGATTCGCCTTTGATATTACTAAAAGTATATTTAGATATTAAACCTTTTGAGTATAATTGTTTTCTGATTTTATGTTCTGATTCTTCAATTGATTTAATATCACGAAAAGTAGCAACAACACCTTCGACCTGTCCTCCAACTAAAATTGGTACCCGACTTGTTAAAATTGTTTTATTATTCAATCTTTGCAACTGATCTATTTCTGGTTTTTTTGAATTCAACACTTCTGATAATCTTGTATTTTCAATTACTTTATCCACATTTTTCCCAACAATATACTTCCTCGGAATACCAATAATATTCTCTGCCATAGGGTTATATATCTGGATGACATTAGCCTTATCAGTTGCAATAATTCCGCTATAAGTAAAATTTAGAATTGCATTAAATTGATTTAATTTATACTTTTCTTTTTGAATAGATTCCTGGATCTTCATGGCTTGGCTAATT
>Ga0272441_10015719_pt1 | contig 10564 bp, 9 predicted proteins | sample SSMProp6N_FD_193582 | JGI IMG/M metagenome (GOLD analysis project Ga0272441, IMG submission 193582) | Marine sediment archaeal communities from Little Sippewissett salt marsh, Falmouth, MA, United States - SSM-Prop-6N | ecosystem: Environmental > Aquatic > Marine > Wetlands > Sediment ... | reverse complement strand
CCATCCCTCCTCGTTGAAACTTGATAGCGGCTCAGGCAACAGGGTCGACATTGTTTACAAAGTGAAAAAGCGAACGGAATAGGCAGTCTGGTCACCTAGCCTCACCCTGCCCACCTTCAACTTCACGTAACATGACAACATGGTCCTTGATCTCGTTCAGAACAAAATAACGCGCCAACGCGTCGGCAATCTCCGATTGGGTCGCTTCCCTACCGGTAACCTGCCGGACGAACTCGGAAACGGTGTTCAAGGCTTCGAGCAGCCCGGCTTCTATTGCCTCATTCTCCATCACGGTTGCTTTCCGGGTAGGTTTTACCGCACTCTTTGCATCTACCATCGGGTCCGATGACACCTATGCAACTTTCATCGATACACAACCTTCTGCTCTCCCACTCCATATCGACTGCCGGCTTATCCGGTGCGACAGGGGGGTCCGCGGCTTGCACCTCATATCCGGAATCAGGCGCTTCGGTCAGAGGATCTGCGGACTCACCATCCTTCGATCTATCCTCGTCCGTGGAAGAGGGGATCTGTCCAGCATAATTCAATCCACAAACTTTGCAACGGCCGTCAGTACCGACGACACCGATACAGTTTCCATCACTGCAAAGTCTACGCTGCTCCCATTGCTCGTCAGATAGCGTCATCAAATGCTCCTGTTGTTTTGCTTGTCCACCAGAGGGTATACCAACAATGGCAACCATTTTTATCATTCACCGAAAAAAAAATAAAGGTTTCCCTGTTTCTGCCGAAAAAGAAGACAAGCGCAATAACGGGTGCGCTAGATTCTTCTCCACTCCTCTTCTCTGAAAAGACGGTCGGTTCGGCCGTCTTTTTTTATTGACAGCTTGCCCGGAAATTCACATTGTTGTAGTAACGTTCAAAAAATCAGAAATTGGGGCTTTCACCTCCGCTGTGAGCGCCAGGCGCATACAAAACAAGGAGATCCAACTTGAAAAACAAACGTGATATGGGGAAAATCAGTCGCAATGCTCCCTGTCCCTGCGGCAGCGGTAAAAAATACAAACGATGCTGCCTCAACAAGCCCACTTCACGAACTTCACCGGATTTGAACTATGCCAAAAGACATCGGATCCAGTTGAAGGACCCTGATCATGTCGAAGGCATCAAAAAAAGCGGCTGGCTTGTGATTGAAACCCTGGATCTCATTGAACCGTATATCAGGCCCGGAATTACAACGGAGGAGATCAACACCATCGTCCATGAATTCACGGTGAACAATGGTGCTGCTCCTGCTCCGTTGGATTACAAAGGTTTCCCCAAAAGCGTCTGCACAAGTATCAATGAAGTGATCTGCCATGGTATACCCGAAAAACGTTCACTCAAAGAGGGAGACATCATCAATGTCGATGTCACATCCATCCTAAACGGGTACTACGCGGATGCCAGCAAAACCTTTTTCGTTGGCACCCCGAACGCCGATGCAAGAAAAATCGTCGAGGTGGCACGCCAGTGTCTTGCCAAGGGGATGAAAGCAGTGAAACCTGGAAATTCAGTTGGCGACATCGGTTTTGCCATACAAGCCCACGCGGAAAGCCAGGGCTGTTCGGTGGTACGAGAATTTGTCGGCCACGGTGTAGGTCTGGATTTTCACGAACCTCCCCAGATACCCCATTACGGAAAAGCAGGGACCGGTGTTCGTCTGGTGCCAGGGATGGTGTTCACCATCGAGCCGATGATCAATTTAGGGGAAAAGGAGCTTGTTATCCTCAAAGACGGATGGACAGCCATTACAAAGGACGGCTCCCTCTCGGCCCAGTTTGAACAAACCCTTCTCGTTACTGAAACCGGCTTCGAAAGCCTTACGCCCTATCCGCTCTCGGAATAAGAAAAAAGAGACCGTGCAGTATTATCGCAATCAGGCGATTCCAAAAAGCGCTGTGAAGGTCCGATGAGTAGATGCGGGGCCACCCCGGGGAAGGTAAGGCCGGCATCCAAAAAAGACGCATTTGATCCCGGCTGAAGCGCCAAAGAACGGGCTCCATGGGCTCTTCGATAAAGGATCGCAACATTCAGGTCTACTGCGGCATTGGCAACCGAAGCACGGTAGCCTCAATACCATAAGAGGATGATTGTTGTGAGAAGAAAGGGCTTCAGCCGATATCTAAAGCCCCAATACATCTATAGGAGACGCTAGCCTCAGGAAGATCGTTTCACATTTTTCGCTTCAGGCCCACGATCACTTTCTTCGATTTCAAAGACCACCATTTCGCCTTCAGAAAGTGTTTTGAAGCCCTCCATATCGATTGCGGAAAAGTGAACGAAGATGTCCCTGCCTTCATCTTCGTTGATAAACCCATACCCTTTTTTGTCGTTAAACCATTTTACCGTTCCGTTCGCCAAAACACACCCCTCCTCTTCTCATTGGTCTCGCGAAAAAATAGATCCGAAGCAATTACGGATGAATCTACGGCATTTGGGTCGGTCGAGGTCAGAAGACGTGAGAGCAGGGGGCGTTACCAAGATTTCATCCGAGAATTTCATTAGCCAATGAAGTACTTCTTGTCAAGAAAAAAACCCTACAGCGGATAGCGTTGAATTTCAGCCTCGCTTTCCAGTTTTTTCAAATATGCGTTGATCCGCTTCCCCTCTTCTTCTCTGCGCAAACGGGCGGAAATCTCCTTTTTTACGTCGTTGAAAGCCAAGGTGTGTTCCGGTTTTCGTTCCGTGACCTTTATCAGATGATAACCGAAACGAGTTTCAACCAAATCGGACACTTCACCGGGTGAAAGTTCAAAGGCGGCTTCGGAAAAGGGCGGTACCATTTGCTCTTTCGTAAAAAAGCCGAGGTCTCCTCCCCTTGCTTTGCTCGGACAATCCGAGTACTCTTGGGCCATCACAGAAAAAGACGCTCCACTCTCAATTCTTTGCTTGAGTCCTTGAAGGGTCGTCCGCGCTTTTTCCTTTTTGGTCGCGCTTGCATCCTGGGACACCTCGATCAAAATGTGTGAAGCTTTGACCTGCGCTGGTTGTTTAAAACGCTCAGGATTTTCTTTATAAAATGCGCTGACCTGTTCATCACTCACCAGGGTCCCTTTCAGTACTTCTTTGTCAAGGAGCTCCCTGATGACCAGCCCCTCCCTGACCTGCCTTTCCATCATCTCTTCTGTGAACCCCATCTTCTCGAGTTCTGTCTGATAGGCGTTCTCACCCTCGAAACTGGCCTTGAGCTCATCCATCGCTTTGCTGACAAGGCTCTCTTTCACACCGACATCCAGCACTTCTGCCTGATTCAGCATGAGAACCCGGCTGATGAGCGTTTCGAGAATCTCTTTTTCATATTTTGTCAATTCCGCCAGGCTAACCGGTCGCCCTTGACGCGTCAATTTAAAGGAGACCATGCGCATCTCCCGGTCCAATTCCTGGCGGGAAATATCGGTTTGATCGACCGTTGCGAGGGTCTGGGTGGAAGTCTGAGCCGTGGCAGGAAATTGCTGAAAAACAAAAAAAGAAACAATCACTGATACCAAGGCGATCTTCGGATAAATACATCTGTCTCTACTCATTGACCTCTCCATGGGTTACATTTATTGGTACAATTGGATCGACACCCTTCATGCTTGCCAGTTCACCGGAAAAGCTGCCGACAACGACCTTGCTTTTCAATCGTATGGGAATACGCCGACTGTCCGCAGATATCCAAACCTGAATTCTTGCACGGGGACTTTTTTCGAAAACACCGCCGACATGAGAAATATCGGGTTCGACTAGAATCGTATCGAAAACACCTGCCGGCACCTTGATGCGTTCTTTTCGAATGATGTGGGCAACGCCAACGACATTTTTCTTTCCATCCGTTACCGTTCGCTCCACACGACCTCCTATTTTCCACGTTGTTGACCGAAACCAATAAAAAATAGACAGGGGATCAAATGTCCCGTCGGCAATGGAGATCGGATCCATGGTTTTCCCTTTGTTGGCATAGTAAGCGACCTTCTTGTCCCAATCGAAGGTCACGGTAATGTCCCTGCGTGTTCGCCCTTCCTGCTGTTTCTTTTGATAAAGCAACGATCTGCTCAGGGAAAGATCCGTCCATGCGTCAATTCGGTCGCGCACCTTGTAAATGGCATCCACGAATTCATTCGATTTGGCAGTCAGTAGGAAACGGTTTGCGTTGATGCCATTGATTTTCTCTCGTGGCATCACCTCAAGGACGGCCTCTCCTGCCGGGATAACGGTCCATTTTAAAATGAAGGTCAACCGTTCCCCCGGTTCGAAAGGAAAAGTGGGCACAGTTAAGTCATCACACCAAGCCAACCGGGACCAAAAAAGCGAGCAGAAAACCACGGCGCCCAAAAGAAATGTTCTACCGACGAATGGCACCATTATCGTTCAATCCTTTGCCTACCGCCATCCCCTTCCCTTGGATTTTCATCAGGTGGCGCGACCGTGTTGACAACTTGATGCCTTTGCCAGAGCTTTTGACACGCCAAGAACAAATGGGTCGCCACAACTGCAGCGGCCAATCTGGGAATCCAAAGCCAAAACGGGTGTATGCCAAAGGTGAGAAACAAAGAGGGATCTTCAATCATCGCGTGATTGATTCCAATGGATACGTGAAGCGGTTTCAACTGATCCGGTGAAAGTGAATTTTGCCGAACCTCTTCAACAATCACCGCGCCGCCATAGGTGATTCCGAACACCGCAGCTGTCATCCACAACATCCCAACCTGACGGTTTACCCCCAACAGTCGGAAAAGCGGTTCGGCAATATTGATCGTCTTTCCAATACATCGGGTGCGTCTGAGAAGCTCCATGAGGATCATCAAGGAGGTGATGATCACCAGGATTTTCAAACTGAGCCATGCAGTATCGGCCATCCAGCGTTGAATGGAAGGCCACAGACCTGGATGGACATTTTCAGATACAGCGGTGGCTGCTTTTTGGGTCGAAGAGGGCCCGATGTACAAGCCGATGAGAAAAACCGTTCCAACAGCTGCCAATAGTCTTATGGCGGTGGCCCAAAAGAAGGGAAAACCAGACTGATGCTGTACAACCCCTTCCTGAATCAGGTTGTGTGCAATCAGAAGGAATACAACGATAAGCGTCATCTGATCGAGGGTCAAAGGCAATGCCGACATGGCCGCAATGGCCCCGTAGATGCCTGTCAGCAGACCGACAACCAGCGGGAGGGCTGCCGTTGCAGGGAGATGAAGCAACCCCATCGCGGGTTCAAGGAGTCCATCCATCCGATCAAGCAACCCTGAATAATCCAACAGCACGGTAAGAAGGGAAATGGGAATGATGATTTTCAGCATCCATAAAAATGCATGCCACCCTCTTGCACTTCCGCTTTGAAAACAGTTTTTCAACAAATTTGGAAACGGTTCCACCTTGATCAGCCTGTCTGAGGTTGGTTTTCACAACTCGGCCTGTTTCTTTGCCGACGCGAAAAAGAGCAGCTTGAGAGAATTGGCGAAAAGGGTATTGAGTGTCCTTTACGGCATCAGGTAGAACCCTAAAGCGGGGTCGTCGAGTTCGGTGGCAAGAAAGGATGTTCCGACAAATGAGCCGCTCACATTTCGGACAACAACACGCTTTTTCAGCGAGGTCCGGTTGCGGTCATCCAAGGTGAACTCGATCAACAATTCCGCTCCTATGGGAAAATCACGATGAGCGTTAAGTTTAATTTTGAGGCCCGTTGCAGAGATGTCAACAACCTTCAGCAGCCCTGTATCCTCAGCCACGCCGTCATCCAAAAGGGTGAATTTGCCTGGCAGATCGATATTTTTTCTGTACTGCCTGCGCTTTTCCAATCGACAACGGAAGGCATGCCCGCAGGAACAACGGCAATTGATGGTTATGCGTTGCTCCGAACTTGCATATTGGCTGACATCCGTTGTTTTGGTTTTCCCACACGCCGGGCATTGAATTGTTGCTGTATTGTTGCTGGAAATATAGACGGTTTTTTCCATTCACTTACGTATCCGTTCCGGTGATCATCATAGCGTCAGATTCAGTTATCGGCTGAAATCCCCTAATCTTTATAATTTCAGGTTTATAGCTGGTATCCCTGGAGAGGCGCCTTCCGGCAACGCGGATAACAATGAAGGCCAGGCCGAAAAAACCAAAAGCGAAAAGAGCGGACAACCCCGAAGGGTCAGACCCTTTGTTGAGAGCGATGGTTTGTCCAATCCAGGCCCCTGCGATCATTGCAAGAATTGGAAAAACATAGAGAAGAAACGTCGCTTTGAGCAGCGATGAGGTTTTTATGTTCAACACAATCCTGTCACCAACCTTGGCGCCGATGGTGTTACTTACCTCTACTTCCATCTCATTGCCGCTGCCTTCACCCTGGCATGTATGCCGCGACGAGCAGGATTTGCAGGCACTGGACCTGGTTGTTCTCACCCAAGCGGTTTTCGACCCTCCAGCGCCCAGTTTGAATACGATTCCTTCTTCGGTAGCCATGACCGCTGATTTGTTCCATTCCGGTTCTGATCAACAAATCGGTTTCGCTAAACGTTTGCCCTCTCTTCGATTTGAACCAGTCCCTTTTCTGCAATTACATCGTGATAACAGATCAAACCGCAATTCAGGCATCGGGAAGCCTCTTCTCGCGCAGTTTGCGGATCGTATCCCTTTTCAAGTTCCATCAGCTGTTCCAGATCACGGTTGTCTGCCAGCGGCATGATCCGGCGCTGTTCTACCGTCACCTCTTCAACGTGATCCACATTTTGGAGGACAACATCCGGTTTCAGGGCATTTTCGGGCAAATCCAACGGGATGTCGTACATCAGCTTGTGCATGGTTGCTGCAGCACGTCGGCCGGCAGCGATCGCTTTGATGGCGCCGCTGAAATCACTGAGCGCATCCCCTTTTGCAAAAACGCCTTTTTCATCGGCAAGGTCCGTCTGTTTGTAGGGGGGTACAGCAAGCCAGACGCGCGGATCCTCTTCATCGCCGCCACGTTTGAAAATCAATTCGGGGAATCTACCTGCAGAAAATACAATTGACTGTGCCGTAAGGGTCTCCGTCTCGCCTGTGGAACCATCAAACACCTCTACACCGGTAAGCGAATCCGCTGCTCCAACCAATCGCATGACACCACCGGTCACCACCCTGGCACCGGCATCAATCAAGGCCTTTACAACGTCAGGGTCAGGCTGATCGCGGAGGACGAAGGTGATGGTTTCAGCCCCCAGATCACGTGCTTTGGAAAGGGTTTCGCCTGCCAAAGCCTCTCCCCCGACAACGACGATGTCCTTTGGGCAAACGATCTCTTCATGTCCAGCCTTTCCGGACCGCAGGAGATCCAGAAGCAGCAACCCACCGGGGAATAGGGATTCTGTATATTTCTCAGCGCCTCTGGCCAATCGGCTGTCCCAGCCTCCGGAAGCGAGCAATACAGATGCGTATCCGTCATCCAACAGCTCTGAAACGGTTACATCCCGTCCCAGCATCTGGCCGGTTTTTGCTTTGACCCCCATCTCAAAAATGCCGTCGATATCCCATTGTAAAATGTCGTCCGGCAAGCGGTATTTGGCGATGGCGGTGTTCAAAAGGCCGCCCAACCGATCTGTTCCCTCGAAAACTGTTGCCGCGTGTCCAAGGCGGGCTGAGAAAAACGCAGCGGAAAGGCCTTGGACCCCCCCTCCGACAACCGCAACGCGCCTGCCGGTGTCCGGTGCTTTGAACGGTTGAATCCGCTCATTTTGATTTTTCTCGTAATCAGCAGCGAATCGTTTCAAAAAATTGATGGCCACCGGCTCGTCCGCGTACTTCCGCCTGCAGTCGTTTTCGCAGGGACGGGGACAGATGCGACCGATCACCGTGGGAAAGGGGTTTCTCTCTTTGATGGTCTGAACGGAGCCATGAAAGTCCCCTTCAACGATCTGTTCGATATAGCGGCTGATGTTGATTCCCGCCGGACAGGCTCGCTGACATGGGGTCGTGCAATCTTCCGTAGTGTACTCCTTCAATATCCTCCGCGTAACGGACGACAAGGTGATGATATGTTTGGGACAGACCCTTTCACAGGTTCCACAGCCCGTGCATTTCACTTCGTCGACCACTGGCAATCCTTTGGGACCCATTGTAATCGCGTCGAACGGACAGACGTCAGCGCAGGTACCAAGCCCCAGACAACCGATGTTACACACCTTCATTCCGCCTGATAGCATGGCTGCAGCTCGGCAGTCATTCAAACCGTCGTAGGTATATTTAACATCCGCATCCGCGACGCCATAGGTACATCCTGGCAGGGCGATGTCCGGCTCTTTTGCCTCCACACTGACACCAAGAATTTCCGCAATGGCCACTGCAACATCATCACCGGCGGCAACACAGGAATTGGGAGAGGCTTTACCCGCAACGATGGCCTCCGCATTTGCACTGCACCCAGGGTAGCCGCATCCGCCGCAGTTGGCACCGGGCAAAACATCGTCGATGGCAACGATTTTAGGATCCACATATACGTAAAAGATTTTTGAGGCCAGCGCCAGGCCAATCCCAACGACGAGTCCCAAGCCGCCCATGAGTACAATCGCTATGGTCATATCCACACTCCTGTTGTTCCCCTCTGCGGTCTATGTAGTTTACCTAACCAGAAAAGGTCTATTTGCCCGGGGTCTGCGGTGCGTTTCCGCATTGTTCTCACAAATCAACGTCTTTGCTTTCGGCTAACTTGTTCACGCACCCGATCCCTACCAGCGTTTCCCTTTTCTGTCCAATTTCCCGTTCGTTACAAAACGTCTGGCCGGTCAAAGCACCTACAAAATCGCATCAAACTTGCACTTATCATAACAACTCAGACATTTGATACACTTTTCTTTATCGATACGGGCCACTTCCTTTTTTTTCCACTCGATGGCGTCTACCGGACAGGCCCTGAAACACATGCCGCATTTTGTGCAAGCATCCGGATCAACTTCGAATTGCAACAGGGCCACGCATCGTTTGGCCGGGCATCGTCTCTCCAAGATATGTGCTTCGAACTCATCCCGGAAATAACGGAGGGTGGAAAGGACCGGGTTGGATGCTGTCTGGCCTAAACCGCACAATGCAGCTTCGTGTATCGTTTTTGACAACTCGATCAGATTTTCAATGTCTTCCAATTCACCGCGGCCTTCGCAAATTTTTTCCAAGATCTCCAGTTGCCTCCGGGTTCCCTCCCTGCAGGGGGTGCATTTACCACAGGATTCGTCCTGGATAAATTCCATAAAGAATCGGGCCATATCCACCATGCAGGTTTTGTCGTCCATGACGATCACACCACCCGACCCCATGATCGCCCCGACTTTCGCAATCTCCTCGTAATCAACCGGTGTATCCAGATAGTTTTCAGGGATGCAGCCGCCGGAAGGCCCCCCCAATTGAACCGCTTTGAATTTACGTTTTTTGGGAATCCCCCCTCCGACATCGTAGACGATGGTCCGCAGCGACGTTCCCATGGGAACTTCCACAAGTCCGATGTTGTTTACATCACCAGACAAGGCGAACACTTTCGTCCCCTTGCTGGTTTCGGTACCAACGCTGGCATACCAGGCACCGCCGTTTACCATGATTTGAGGGACATTGGCCAGTGTCTCCACGTTATTCAAAATGGTGGGTTTTTCCCACAAGCCTTTATGGGCCGGAAAAGGCGGCCGTGGACGCGGCATGCCACGCCGCCCCTCAATGGAACGCATGAGGGCGGTCTCTTCGCCGCAGACAAAAGCGCCTGCCCCTTGGTAGATTTCAACATCGAAAGAGAACTCCGAACCCAGGATCTGTTCTCCCAAAAGACCGTAGGCCTTTGCCTGGTCAATGGCAATTCCCAATCGTTTGATTGCGAGCGGATATTCGGTTCGCGCGTAGATGTACCCTTTTCTGGCATCGATGGCTTTTGCGGCGATCATCATCCCCTCGAGCACGGCGTGGGGATCCGCCTCGAGGATGCTTCGATCCATAAAGGCACCCGGATCCCCCTCGTCGGCATTGCAAAGCACGTATTTTACCGGGTCGCTGCTTTGTCGGGCAAAATCCCATTTTACGCCCGTGGGAAACCCTGCCCCTCCCCGCCCCCGCATACCGGAGGTTTTCATTTCCCCGATGATTTGCTCGGGGGTCATTTCATAAAGGGCCTTGGCGGCACCCAGGTAGCCGTCTCTTCCGATATATTCGTCGATGGATTCGGGATCGATGACCCCCTTATTTCTTAGCGCCCGGGACATCTGGTGGGCAAAAAACGGAATGTCGGTCTGTTTCGGTATCTTCACCTTTGAATTGGGATCTTTGTAAAGCAGTCGCTCGAGGGGTTTTCCGTTCACCAACTGCGATTCGACGAGTTCGGGCATATCTTCCACGGTGAGCTTTTCGTACAAGATATCGCCGGGATGCACGACAAGCAACGGCCCCAAAGCACAAAAGCCGTTACAACCGGTTTCGATCACCTGAACCTTCTCATTCAGCCCTTTTTCCTCAATGGCGGCAAGCAATGCATCCTTTACCGGGATGGAGCCGGTGGCGTGACATCCGGTCCCGCCGCAGATCAGTAAATAGGTCTTGTCTAAATACGCCAGCCGATCTTTTTGTGCATCTCTAATGCTTGCAAGGTCCTGAG
>Ga0272441_10015717_pt1 | contig 10564 bp, 6 predicted proteins | sample SSMProp6N_FD_193582 | JGI IMG/M metagenome (GOLD analysis project Ga0272441, IMG submission 193582) | Marine sediment archaeal communities from Little Sippewissett salt marsh, Falmouth, MA, United States - SSM-Prop-6N | ecosystem: Environmental > Aquatic > Marine > Wetlands > Sediment ... | reverse complement strand
ATCAGGATCATTATTTCCAGTGTTTTCATCATCAGTGTTAATGTTTACAACTGCTTGTGCTGCTGATGCCATAAATAAAAAAATCATTATGAAGAAAGCAGCGATTTTCAAAATTTTCTTATCTTTCATTTTTATCTTTCACCTCTTCTTTATGGTAAATAATCCTCCAAATCAATAGTATAAGTATCCCCTTGTTGATTAGTCCAAATCAGATCGGCATTAAAAATATCTGCGCCCAGGAAATATTCAAACCAAATAAAGATATATGGTGGCCATGGATCATCGATATCAAAATACCATTGTAAATCCATATAGAACTGCGGGTTTTTCATATATAGGTCTATTCCATATACTTTATTATCTGGATTTGTGTATGTAAAGTATAAATCAATTTCTTTCACATTATCTCCAGCGTGATCCTTGTTTACTTTTAAATAGCCTGGATTCCCTGCGTTTTCACCTAAAAATAGTTTCCAATCAAAATCAAAACCAATTGTTTCATCAAGTGTCAAAAATCCTTCAAGTTCAAACGGAGTTCCTGATGTATCAAATAAATCGTTAAAATCAATGGTTATTTCATCATCTTGTTGGACTTCAATTTCAAAATTACCTTCTTCACCTACTGCCCAGTCTAAATCCAATGATACATGTTTACCTTGTAATTTAATGTAGACATCCAGATTGTTTAATGTGTCAATCAACCCGCTCATTGCAAAATCTTCAATTACTAGTTGATCTCCTGATGTATCAATGTCCCAAGCTGATTTGAAATCATCAGCAGATACATCTTCAACATATAATAAGAACTGGTCTCCATTGTCATAGTTATCTACTCGTAAATCATTTTGAAACATTTTTTTGGTTGTATCAAGTTCAAAATAACCATCTTGATTTGCATGGAATCTAGTATAAATTGATCCATCACGAATCTGAAGTTTATTATAGATATTATAATCACCATATTCAAGATTTATTTCTATTGGATCTAAATTCTGAGAACTTCGCGCTGAATATCCATATCCTTTAAGTTGAGCCCAGTATAACTCCCCGCGAGTTGTTGCATATGAGGGTATATCAGTGAATCTAAGAATTGGTATGTCTTGTTCAGAAGGAAGATATAAATCAACTTGTTCGACATTTGAACTAAAACCATGTTCTAAATTACCATAGACCTTGTTATTTGAATTCATCAAATCATCAAGATCAACTCTTAAATATCCATCTGCATTTAAAGATGCACCACCAGGTAGACCACTTGGTATATCTAACAGAACAATATCTGGATCATTTTCCCAATCAGATTTTGGATAATACAATTTTGTAACAGCAACATTTCCACTTGATGACATATGAGCATCTGCTGATACATCAACAGTTAAAACATTTGAAACTTTTTCAAGATCAAGTGCGCCTCCCAATCCAACTGTTTGGGTTTTAGGTATATTTTTTACCTCTAAAAACGGAGAATCAGGAGCATCTTCATATCCTTCAAACTTTGGATAAAACACCGTTACTTTATCTATATTACTACTCATCGTAAGTGAGGAATATACATCTAAACTTGCATAAAATGAACTCGGGCTAATAGAAAAGGCAAGATCATCAATACCAAACTCAGCTGCAACACTAGTTGGCATGCCTTTAACTTGAATTTTTTCTGTGAATAAACCAGGTACATCAACCGTTATACCAACGTTAAACCTATCACTTGCAGTATAGGTAAATTTATTTGGGTGAATAAGATCAATATCAAAGCTAAACCAATAACCTGATGACCCTGCAAGGTTTTGATCAATTTTATCAATGGTTAGCGACAATTTCGGTACATTTTCACCATCGCCTTTATTTATGTCAGCTGTAAATGAAATAGTTGTAGGTTGTGATCTGGGGGTCCATCCACCCCAACTATTACCAGTTGGAATGTTTAAGAAATATTGTACAAAACCACCCATTGGTATAAACTTTGTTTTCAAGTTGACAGCTGGTTCAAACTCAACTTGGAATGCTACATCAAATTTATCTTGACTAGATGATTGATCATGAGCACGGAAACCATATAATAAATCAATAATTTCGTCACCAACTATAGTATTACCAGGGCTCATCTCATGTTGAAAAATTGCAGGATCAAAAATACTACCATCTTTCCATTTTAAACCCTTTGCAAAAGAAAACCTTTTTTCAAGAAGATCAGGTATTCTTTCACCTTCAGGTGAACGATAACCAGCACCAACTGATATATAGTCTTCATCAGCATCTAAGGGTTGAAGACCCCCGCCTTCATCTTCTTTTTTGTCCACATCTATTATTTTTTCTAAAAGTATCTTAAAAGGGCTGTTTTCAAATCTTTCAAATACTTTTTGGAATATTTTTCCTAATTTACTGTTTTCAAATCTGTCTTGTAAAAACGAAGCAAAGTTTGATCTAGGACGCGCTTTAGGTGTTAAAAGACCTAGATTAACATGTATTTCTGACCATACCTCAAGCTCACCATAAGGATCATCCAAATAATCTCCAGAAGATAACTGTCTAACTCTAAAACGACTTACAAGGGATTGATAGTGTTTTCCATCAGGATACATTATTAATGACCAGTAAAATCCAATTATAACCATAAGATCATCTTCAGGATCTCCATCTACATCAAATCTTAATTCAAGGCCATAATTTGGATTTTCTAGATATTTATCTGAAAAATCTTCTATATCAATTGGAACTTCTTGTAAAAATTCTTCTCCTTTGTAAATCATTCGTACATACCATTCTATAAAATCTCCTCTTGCCAAACCTCTACCCGTCCAGGGAAGAGTTACATCTCCTTGAAGTTCTTGCTTTGCCGGTTTATAATTATTCGCATTCAAATTAAAATATTTTTCAGCTGTACTTGCAATTTGATCTGTTGCCTGTTGAGTAGAAATATGATGATTTTCTTCTAAAACCAAAAGTTCCTCAACATTACAATTATTTTCCTGTTTAATATTTTGTGAAGAAACAGCTCCTGATATGCTAACACATAGCATACAAAATACAATTACCACCACTAAGGACTTTTTCATACAAATTCACCTCTTCTTTACCCACTTAACGTTGTTAATATATATTTGTACCTTAGGGTATATATGTTTTTTGGTAGTTTTTCCTTTATATAATATAAAGTTTTTGGTGATAGAAGCATTCCCAACACCATTTATCACCAGGAGGAAATTATTTAAAAATCGAACTTTTACCTCCTTTTTCAATTCAATACCCCATGTTATACATACGCATAGGGAATTATAAGACGTTTTACAAAAAAATTGTGCAAAATAGGAAAAATTATAAAATTAAAACGTATTATGAACAAGATAATGATAAAAGTTGATTTAAAAGATAGGAAGATTTTGTATGAACTCGATTATAATTCGAGACAATCATTTTCACATATAGGAAAAAAAGTCGGATTGCATAAAAATTTAGTTCTTTACAGAGTGAAAAGACTTACTGAAAAAGGAGTAATCAGATATTTTTATACTGTTATTGACAGTTTTAAACTAGGTTACAATTGTTTTAGGGTTTATTTAATATTTCAAAATATGACACCTGAAAGAAAAAAAGATCTTATTAATTATTTTGTTAAAAACAAATATACATGGTGGGTAGGAACGTTTGAAGGATGTTATAATTTTGCTGTAGTGATGTGGGTAAAAGACCTTCATGATTTTCATATTTTTTGGGAAGAAACACTAAAAAAATATCGAAATTATTTTTTAGATCAAATTTTTTGCAACTATGTTAGATTACATCTTTTTAGGCACTCATTTATTGTAAAAAAATTTGATAAAAAAGATAGGGAAACCTTCGAAATTACAGGAGGAGGCAGAAAGGTAAAAACAGATGAATTAGATTTTCAAATATTAGAAACCCTTGCAAAAAATGCTAGGATTCCAACTGTTGAAATTGCAAAAAAGCTTAATTCAACTGTTGATACAGTAAACAGTAGAATTAAAAAATTAACCAAATTAGATGTGATACAAGGGTTTAGAGTAAGTATCGATTATGCTAAACTTGGTTATCAGTTTTATAAAGTTAATATTAATTTGAATGAATATAGTGATAGAGGCCGTATTATCAGCTATATAAAAAATAATCCACATTTAGTTATGATAGATAAATCAATTGGATATTTTGATTTGGAATTGGATTTTTGGGTGGAAAATCTTGAAAAATTTCAGGATATAATGAATGATTTAACTGCAAAGTTCCCAAATTCAATTAAAAATTTTACAACAGTACATGATCCGGTTCTCCATAAAATGTTATATATTCCTGAAAAATAATGCTTATTTTGCTCTTAATGAGCGTATTTATATATTTTCCTCCATAATATTTATATTGTAGTGTTATATTTTATTCATTACAATTTTCTCTTCATCAAAAAGAAAATTATTGGGGGTTTAGATGAATAATTTAACCAAAAGCACCATATCTTTGGGAGTAATTTTATTATTAATGGGCAGTTTTTTACCTGGCATAAATGCAAATATTTTGAATATTAATAAATCAGATGGGGAAATAAGTCCTTTTTCAATGTTGAATGGAGAATATGAGTATATTATAATAACAGATGAATATCTTGAAAATAGTGATTTTCAGCGTTTAATTGAACATAAATCTCAATATTTAACATGCAAAATTGTTACAGTTGAGGATATATTAAGTAATTCTGATTATTCGGTTAATGGCAAATATGGAGATGCTACAAATAATGCAAATGGAAACCATTGGGTTCCAAACGGTAAAGAAGTCACTAAAAACTTTAGTAATTTTGATGATTCGCAAGCAAGAATTCGTAATTTTTTAAGGTTTGCTTATGACGAATGGAACACTAAGTATGTTCTAATTGGAGGAGACGTTGACATTGTTCCAGTTAGAAAACTTCGTATTAATGAGACTTGGTGGTATAGTGGTACAGCTATGCTCTGGACTTATGCTAACATAAGGTCTGATCTATATTATGGCTGCCTTGATGGAACTTGGAATGATGATTTTGACATTTTCTTTGGTGAAGATGAAGACTATTCAGTTGATGAAGAAGCAGATTGGGAAGCAGAGATATTTGTTGGTAGAGCCCCAGTTAATAGTAAAAGAGAAGTAAAAACATTTGTTGATAAAGTAATAAATTTTGAAACCTCGGTAAAACCAGAAAATATGTTATTTCATCAAGCAGGCATCAATCAGTTCAATAATCCTGATTCATCAGTTATCCCAGAAATTTGCTATGAGCATATTCCAATGCATTATGTTGTTTATAAATTATATCAAATCAATACAAACATCCCTGTTAGCAAATATGTTAGACATTGGAGAGACCCGGATAAATTAATTGTATTACATATTGGAAGTGGTGAAAAAAGCTTTTATTACACAGAAAGAAGAATAACGGGAGATATACAATTTACTACTGATGATGTAAAATATCTAGATAACACTTTTTGTCCTGTTCATATATCACTATCCTGCAATACTGGCAATTTTGGTTTACAACATAACAGTCTTGCCGAAGAAATGCTTTTATATCCTGACCATGGACCATCGGCCTGCATTTTCAACTCATTTTATGGGTGTTCATCAGAAGATGATGTACATAAATATTCAGGAGAGTTCATTGAACAAGAATTTTATGAAATTTTCCAAGAAGGTACAGATAGATTAGGTGAATTTGTAACTAAATCAAAATATTATTTCATTAACCAAGCAGAAAATGACTTACAATATAGATGGTGTTATTACACTGTAAGTTTACTTGGTGATCCTGAAACTTCATTATTTGAAGTAAGAAACAAAATCTCATTTATTGACGAAGTATACGTTGATGACGACTACGATAGTTCCACACCCGGATGGGGAGTTACACATTTTGATAGTATCACCAATGCAATAAACAATGTAGAAGATAGTGGCACTATATATGTCAACTCAGGGAATTACAATGAAAACCTAGTCATTAATAAACCCTGTAATTTAATAGGCGAAGATAAAGCAACCACAACCATATTTGGTGATGGAAACAATGATGTAATAAAAATATATGATGAAACAAAAATATCAGGTTTTACAATACAAAACAGTGGAATCTCACAGAATAATGCAGGAATAAAAATTTACTCTATAAAAAACATCATCAATAACAATACAATAACTAATAACAAAATTGGACTAAAAATTGAAACAGCAATTGGATACAATGCCAATGATAATAAAATTTATAATAACAATTTTATAAACAATACTCAAAACGCACAGGACACATATGAAAACAAATACTATGGAAATTACTGGGATGACTACACAGGAAAGGATAACAATGGAGATGGAATAGGAGATAGCAAATATGAATCCAATTCAGTAAAAGACCTCTGCCCATTTATAACAGAAAGTGATTGGGACTCAGGGGTAAACCATCTACCAATATTACCAATAATAACAGGACCAAGGAGCGGTAAACCAAATACGCCTTATTCATATGATTTCTTATCAGCAGACCCAGATGGAGATAACATATATTACTACATCGACATGGGTGATTTTGCTTACGACGAATGGGACGGGCCTTTCTCACCCTATGAGACAAAAAATATATTATATTATTGGGAAAGAACAGGAATATACACAATCAAAGCAAAAGTAAAAGACAGCACAGGAGCAGAAACAGACTGGATAAGATATAAAGTAACAATGCCAAGAAACAAAGTATCCTATACACCATTCAATAAAATATTAGAAAGATTAATAGACATGTTCAAAAACTTCAAAATTCTAGAGTTCTTAATAAAACTATAATACAAATTAATACTTTTTAAAAATATTAAAAAGAATTTGAGAAAATGAAAAACCATCAGAAAAAATCAATAACAGCAATACTAGCAAAACCATGGTGGCAAATAGGACAAGAAAACACAATTAATTATAAAATAATGAAAAGTATAATTCGCACTTCTTACATTTTACCAAAAAATTTTAGAAAAAAAATCTTTTCATTTTTCGACGAAGTATTTTTTTTAATTTCAAGACTGTTTTCAATTCTAAACCAAATATCTCTAACAGCATACATATTCACAGGAAAAGAAAAAAACAGCAAAGAAAAAATAAAAATTATGTACATAAGCAACACCACATTCGACCCATATATATCAAAACTAATTTTTTTAGACCAACCAAAGATGGAAAACAAATTCAAAATAAATATCATAAATTACAAAAAAAAGATCAAAAAATTGAACTCAAAAATAGACGGGATTTTATTAAAAAACGATAGATTCTACTCAGGATATTTTGAAAAACAAGGCTTTACAAGCATACCTGAATGGATATCTACAAAATTATACATAACAGAATCATGGGACAATTATAAAAAAAACCTATCAAAAAGCGTAAAAGAAGACCTGAGAAAAATCAAAAAAAACAAATTTACTTATGAAATAAGCCATGAAAAAGATAAAATAAAAATGTTTTACTACAAAATGTATCTACCATATATAACAAAAAAATATAGAAAAATTGAGTCCTGTGCACATTTTTATGCAATAAAACATCTTTTTGAAACAGGAAATGAAATTCTTTTTATCAAACAAAATGATGAATATATATTTGGAGGTGTTTTCTTAAAAAAGAAAAATAAGATATATGCATCTTACGCCGGAGTTATGCAAGGTAAATATGATTACATACAAAAAGGTGCAATAGCTGCTTCATATTATTATCTAATTCAACATTCAATAGAAAATAATGCAAAAGAAATTGATCTAGGATCATGCAGACCTTTTGTAAATGATGGATTATTTTCTTATAAGAAAAAATGGGGAGCAGAGATAGAAAAAATGGGAAATGAATGCCCACAAAATTATTTTTTTAAGGTAGTTAACAATAAAAAATCTATAAAAAAATTTTTAAGCAGTAATCCTGCTATTACTATGGAAAAAAATCATATTCATTAAACCATTATACAAATATTAGGAAATTATCAAAAATGAAAAAAAACACAAATTATGGTTATCCATTATCATTTATATTAATGAAATTCGTTATATTTTTATTTTTAACAATAGGGATGTTTTTATTATTTATAATAGGCCTAAATTTATATTTTGTAATAATTTTGTCAATAATTGTATTCATTTTATACACTCAATTTTGTATAATAAATTTTAAAAAATATTTTTTAAAAAATCGGAATAAACTTTTAAAAAGAATAATAAAACTAGCAGATCTTAAAGGAAATGAAACTGTTTTAGATCTAGGAACAGGTTCAGGTTTTTTAGCAATAGGATTTGCTAAAAATCTAAAAAAAGGTAGATCATATGGATTAGACAGATATAACATAAAATATAATAGCTTAAAAAAACGTTTAATTCGAAATATTAAAATAAATTTTGTAGGAAATTCACTAAAAAATGCTTTAGAAAATGCAAAAATTGAAAATGTTGAAAAAAAATGTGAATTTATTCAAGCAGATCTAACAAAACCTATTGATTTTTCTGATAAAAAATTTGATATCATTGTTTCAAGTCAATTCTTCTATTGCTTATCACACAGGATAAGACCCATTGTTTTTAAAGAAATAAATAGATTATTAAAAAAAGGAGGAAAAATTATATTCTTTGAATCATCTAATTTTATGAGCTGGGATTTAAATGAGGGAAAAAAGTATTTTGAATCAAATGGTTATAAAATCCAAATAATTCCAATTAAAGAATTTAAGAACTGCTCCATTTTATATGGTCAAAAATAAGATATCATTCAAGAAGCTCATATCTTAACATTGCATCCTTTATCAATTCTGTTTTTGAACCATCCTTATGAATCAAAACAACAGATGTTCCTTCAACTGGACAACCCTTTGAATAGCAAATATCTTCATGCATATCACTATCAATTTTTCCACCAAGGTGATCACTTTTACCATAAGCAATATGCAAACCTACTTTTTCATCTTCTAGAAGATTACCAGTAATTACAGCCATTGGATTACAACCTATGCCAAGCTCTGCAATATTTGCACGACTAGGATTTTCTTTAAAAAAAGATCGCATCTCCTCTGCTTTGTTACTATTGCCAATAAGCTCAACTATCCAATTTTTCTTAACAACAAATTTTACTATTTCTTCATTATAGGCAACTGGTAGAATACCTTCTGTTTTACTCTCTCCAAACTCAGTTTTTTCATCATCTACTGCTTCATATGGACATATACATGCCTCTCCACTTGGAAAATTTATAAATTGACCAGGATTTTTACAGTCACCTGCATCAGGTAAAGCATCTCGATTTCTAAGATCCATATAAAGTTTATCACCAGTTGAAAACAATACTTTTGCAGCAATGGTATTATTCAATAATTCTTCAATAGCAAAAGCATATTTCTGAACTTTTAAGTAATCTGCTTTAAACGCAGTTTTTTCCATTCGCCTCTCAGCTAAAGGCATGCTTGCACATCTAGTTTTTGATCCTTTGGTTCTATAAGCAGAAACAAAAGATGACGAACCAGAAAACTCTGTAATTGCAATTACTAGATTGAAATTTTTACCAAAATTTATAATATCTTTTGGAACAGGATAATTATGTAATCCTGTTGCTTTATATTCTTTGAAACTTACTGAAAAATCTTTTTTTTTCCCAATTTCATTAAAAGTATCATACCATTCCTTAGCCATTTTTCGTCTTTCTTTCCAATTCTTATTATCTTTAATATCATTATGAGGAATATCAACTAAAAATAAGACTTTCTCACCGGATTTTGGTGCAAAAACATCATTAAACATCTTAATTTTTCCTTCTTTATCCAAGAATAATTCCCCCAAATTATATGTAATTAAGATATGATTTCATCTAAATAGTTTTTTTGGAAATAAAAAAAAAGTAAATGTAAGAATGGTTTGACAGCGTACCGGGAACCAAAGGATTTCAAGCAGTGAAGTTTACCTCAGAAGGCCTCCGAAGAGATCAACCAAGGCTCTCCACCTAGTCCAGAGGTTCAAGCCCTCTTAAGAGGGTAATCGTCCCATGAGCTCGCGCATCATAGTACCGAGGATTACGCAGGTGGGCTTAACTGCCGGGTTCGGAATGAGACCGGGTGTTTCCCCGCCGCTTTGGCCGTCAAACCATCTGTACTCTGAATTTATGAAGGATTTTATACACAACCTGTATAACGATTGAGCCAGCAAATGAACGATTAGTAGCTACGGGCTGAACACGTCGCCGAAGCTTCGTGCTTACACCCTAGCCCTATCAAACGAATCTTTTATTCGAGTTCTATGATGTCTCGTCTTAAGGTGGGCTTCATGCTTAGATGCTTTCAGCATTTATCCCTTACAGCGTGGCTGCCCAGCATTGCCCTGTCGGACAACTGGTAAACTAGTGGCTGCAGGCCCCTGTTCCTCTCGTACTAAAGGGCCTTTCCCCTCAAACATCAACGCTTCTAGAAGATAGCAACAAACCTGTCTCACGACGGTCTAAACCCATCTCACGATCCGCTTTAATGGGCGAACAACCCCACCCTTGGCAGCTGCTGCACCGCCAGGATGCGGAG
>Ga0272441_10015716_pt1 | contig 10565 bp, 9 predicted proteins | sample SSMProp6N_FD_193582 | JGI IMG/M metagenome (GOLD analysis project Ga0272441, IMG submission 193582) | Marine sediment archaeal communities from Little Sippewissett salt marsh, Falmouth, MA, United States - SSM-Prop-6N | ecosystem: Environmental > Aquatic > Marine > Wetlands > Sediment ... | reverse complement strand
ATGTCTCTGCCAAACATGGATGCGATAGACGTCGTGGCTAGTAGCTGTCCTCCTGCAGCTTGATTAGCCTGCAGGAGCGCCATTTTTTGCTGCACGTCGTCCACTAGCTTGAAGGGCTCTAGATCAAGTCGAATTTTTTTCCACCCCAGGAACTCGGCGCATTTGTCAGAAATCCACTGTGCCTGCTCAATAAGCTGCGTGGTGTAGTTAAGGAGCTGATTTTCCAACATACGCAGGGTTACGCCAGACCCGGTTGCAGACAACCCCCCGTAGATAAACTCTTTGGGGATGCCCATAGCAGCGATGATTGCGTTCTCTGCTTCGATGATTTCCCCAGTAACCATAAGAGCTCTCCCCTGGCCGCCAACATTGGTAACACCAACAGGGATAGGAGAAAACATGAGGTGCAGCGGATCTTTACGCCACGCCTTGAGGTTCATCTTTGTTTCGTTGATCCAGTTGGACAGCGAGATTGTGATCGTTGGGTCTGAATTTTGCGTAGGCTGTGTGGGGTGCATTACACGGAAAGGGACAATGTGTTCCAGCGAAATAGCCTCGTTGGCCTTGCGCAAAACAGCAGTGTAGAAGAACTGCTTTAGCGTAGAGGTCAAAGGCGGAAATCCCCACCGAGAATCGATACCTGAAGGAGCGTCAGCCTTCATGTGGTACAGCTTGTCATGCCCGAACTTGAAGATTTTACGCTGTGCGACGCATTCGATGAACGCCAGGGGAGTTGTTGCGAGAAGGTGCTTGTTGCCCGCGCGTACCTTGTCTTTGATGCTCGCAGGAATGCGGTAGTAATACTCTGCCTCGCCGGTGATGGGGTTCTGGTCTATGTCGATATGCTTGGGGTCCCAGCGGATGACGCTGATGCCCCGCGGATGGCGAAGCTTTTCGTCATGCACTTTGGCAAGAACGTTCTTCTTGCAATTAGTGCAGGTCATCCGAAACTCAGCGCGTTTATTCTTGAGCTTAAACTTGTAGTTAGCGTGCCGGATGCTCATCCTGCTCTTGCAGCTGGGGCACTCTAGAAAACGCTTGAAAGGGAAGTACACAGATACAAAGCTATTGCCGTATACGTGCCTATCGATGCCTGTTTTTGTCAGCACTGTGCGCAGTTTAAGGGTATTTTCGAGGAGGTGCTTGAACTTCTTCTTCAGCTTTGGGCTCTCTGTTTCGTAGATTAGGTCTGTTACAGGGTAGACGGCAAATTTGTTGAGGGCAGCAAAGATCTGCGGGCTGTTGTAGTATAGGTACTCGCAGTACGTAAACAGAGATTTCAAATGCCGCGGTACAAAGGTTGTGAGGTAGTCGAACAAAGGATTTGGGTGCTGGATACCTTTGCTCACGTAGTCAATATCAGTGCTCAGGGGCATGTACACACTCCTCGTAAGGCGCTTGAAAATAATAGGGTATTCAAAAGCACGGTGCAAGCGAATTGTCTTGCGCGCTTATCTTTTACTGAGTAAAAAGGAGAAACCATGACCATACCTAGTGGGCCAGTAGTTTGTACCGTGTCGACCTTGCGGGGAACACCGGTATTCGTGCTGCCGGCCGTCGGAAGCCACTTAAAGCGCATTTACGGTGCAACGTTTTCCCAGAGTATGGGCATGTGGCTATTCCCCGCGTACTATCCATTCTACGAAAATGTACTTCACGACATAGAAGTCGTTCTATCAGAGGTCAAGTTCACTGACAAGGCCCTTGAGCACATTGAGGCCATGAAGCGGTTGGGGGAATCTCTGGAGAGCGGCACGATTCAGTACCGGGAAGACTTTTCCTTTGTCACCCCGCCGTACGCCCACCAGGAAGAGGCGCTAAAGTTTGCCATCGCCAACTTGAGGTGTGGGATTTTTTACGATATGGGGCTTGGCAAGACGAAAGCAGCCATCGACCTCATCCGGCACACTGAGGTGCCTGCCCTCGTTCTAGCGCCGTCGGTAGGCGTAGACGTGTGGGTACAAGAAGCCGAGCTGCACTCTGGCTCTGAGTTGCGTGTGGTCGCTCTGAAGGGCACGCCGGCCAAAAGAAAAAAGATGTTGGCGCAGATCAAGAACGACGGGGCTGACCTGGTAGCGGTAAGCTATGACACGGCCAAACGCGATCACGACACACTCATTGACGTGTACCCGTACGAAATGATCATCGCAGATGAGAGCCACTACCTGCGCAGTTACAAGTCTGCGCGCACTAAGTGCGCACAGTCTTTGGCGTCGCGCGCTTCCAGGCGCGTCATCATGTCGGGAACGCCATCACTGGGCAACCCGCTCCATCTTTGGGGCCAGCTAGCGTTCTTAGGCCCCTACATTCCTGCCAAGGACTTCTGGACTTTCAAAAAGAGGTACTGCATCACAGGAGAGTCCAAGAGCTCCTACTTACCAGCTCGCGTGCGCAAAAATATGGTAGTCGGGTTCAAAAACATGGATCACCTAAATGAGAAGGTGTCCTCGGTAGCGATTCGCCGCAAGAAAGAAGACTGCCTAGACTTGCCTGAGCGCGTCACCCAAGATGTATTTTTCGAAGTAAGGGGCGATCAGCGAAAGGCATACAACAAGTTCGCTAGTCAAGTTGCGGTAGAGCTGTCAAGCGGGGAGGAGTACACCGCAGAAGGTGCCGCCGTTGCACTACAGAAATTACTGCAAGTTCTTAGCGGTTTCTTTATGGTACCGCCGCCAAACATCTGCGATGGCTGCAAACACCTGGCAGCGTGTGTCGACGCAGGCGCCAAACCGTATACAAAGTCATGCCACGTGGCCAAAAAGGCGCCCCCGGTAAAGATACAGGATCTCAAGTCCAACCCTAAGCTCGACGCGTTGGAGGAGCTGCTTGATGGCGTCCTAGCGGAAGACCGCAACAAGTGCATTATTTGGGGGTGGTTCCGACACGAGCTTGACATGATCGAACAGCTGTTGAAGGAAAAGGACGTGAAGTACTTCCGCGTAGACGGCTCTAACAGTACAAAAGGCCCCGAGTACGCGAAGAAGTTCAACGAAGATGACTCAGTAAAGGTCTGGCTAGCGCAGGTGAGCACCGGAGTAGCGCTTACGCTTACTGCAGCAAGCTACATGGTGTATTACAACTTGCCGTACGACCTGGGAGCGTACCAACAATCGATGGACCGCAACTACAGAATCGGACAAAAGAACGCTGTGTTCGTCTACCGCCTTGTGTGCAAAGACAGCGTGCTTGAGTACGTAGCGGCGTCTCTCGGCCAAAAGAAGGACATTGCTGCAACACTTACGGATGACATCAACTGCGTGTTCTGCAAGAACAGCCTCATGTGCGTGGCTGACGGCGTAAGGCCTTTTACTGACGGTTGTATTTACAAAAGTAAAACATCGCGTGTGCTCATTCGACCGAAAAAGCTCTGATTGCGTGGTACAAGATGCGGATCGGAGGGTTTACATGAGAAACTTAGAAGTAACCGTAGACGGATCGTGCCATCGTAAGCGCATGGGCGTAGGGTTTGTAGTGCGTGACGTGGACACGCAAGAAGTGCTGCGAGAATCATCTCAAAAAATGGGGTGGGGTACATCATGCCAAGCAGAGTGGTTGGCGCTGCGCTATGCTGCTGAGTACATGCGGGCGCAGACGCAGACGCTGGGAGACAGCCGAGTGGTGTTCTACACAGATAGCCAGCTAGTTTTTAGGCAGCTCAGCGGGGAGTACAAAATACGCGATAAAAAGTTGCGGAGTATTTCTAAGCCAGTCATCGAACTCTTAACCCTGCTGCGCGCAAAGGTGCGCTGGCACCGCAGGGATGAGGGAGATGGCCCTTGGGCAGACAAGCTAGCCAAACTAGGAGGACGACGTGGAAGTAACAATCGAATGTCGGTGGACCAAGGAAGACATCGAGGAGATGTTGACGCGGATGATGGAGAGCGAGGGGTTGGAACTCCTTCCTCAGCCAAAGAGGAAGGACACGGACCCGGACAAGATGTTCGTGTGGCCGAAAGGCGGCAAGGTCAAAGTCCGAGCGCAAGCAGTTATTTCGAGCAAGCCGGCCCTGACGCACAAAAGAATGGGGACGGCGTCGTCGACGTTGGATGCGTCTCTGCTCCCTGACGGCGCAAACGTGCAGGCGATACAGGCGATCGAACGGGCAGCAGCGGAAGAGGAGGACTACGAGGAAGACCCGCTAGTATCCGCAGCCAAGAAACGTCCTCTAGCGCCGGGAGAATCGAGAGAACGCGATGGATGACAGTGAGCTGTTTGTTTTAGAAGGCATGCCTGGAGTCGACGAGCAGGACGAGTTCAAAAAGCTCGTGGACGAGGGCAAGCTGGAAGAGGGCGAGATTCATCTTCCTCGGGGGTACTTATCTGTCTCGCAGGCTTCTATGTACATGCGCTGTGGTCTGCAATACAAGTACAGGTACGTGGACGACATCATTAAGGCTCCGGGCGTTGCATTGATTGAGGGCAGCGCCATGCACAAAGCGCTGGAGACCGCGCTGACTGAAAAGATGGAAGCGGGCACGGTAGCTCCGGTAGACGTCATGCTAGACGCTTGGAACGACTACTGGAAAGAAAAGAAGAAGGATGTGGAAGACTGGGGCGACGACGGAAAGGACGCTACCGAACGGGTGATCGCCGATAGAAGTAACCAGCTTGTTCGTATGTACCACAAGTCCCACCTGCCCAAGGCACATCCAATGGGGGTCGAGAAGGGGTTTTGGCTGCTGATCGGGAAACATAGGATTCCCATAAAAGGGTACATTGACTTGGTGGACGTTGAGGAGGTCAATGAAATAGGCGGACCTACGGTGGTGGACCACAAAGTAGTGCGCGCCGCCAAATCTCAGGCGGACGCCGACTCTGATATGCAGCTGACGATGTACGCCCACGCGGTGGGAACTCCGCGGGTGCGGTTCGATTCGTTCTGCAAAACAAAGACACCAAAGATCAAAACAACACGATCTGTGCGCACCACACAAGACTACAAGTGGGTAGAGAACGTGTTTGACTTGATCGCAGAGAACATTGGACGCGGTGTGTTCCTACCAGCTGACCCGGCGAGCTGGGTGTGCACGCCAAAGTTTTGTGGATACTACCACATGTGTAGAGGGAGGAAGCGTTGATGGACAAACTAGAACACGTTGATTGTGCCCAACTGCGAGAGATCTACGACCTCGTTGACAAAATCAAGGGATATGAGATAAAAGCAGCAAATGTGGGCCACAAGGTGAATTATACGCGTATGCGAACAAACTTGTCTGCGGTGGCCCGCCTCTGTAAGGATGCGCGTAAACGACTATTGGAGCTGCGTGATGGCAAGTGACGAAGGAATGGAAAAGCTGGGCGTCGAAGAGGATGACGACCTGAAAAAGGAAGCGCGGGCCGGAGAGGATGTTCGGTGTCCCACGTGCGGTAAGAAAGTAGCGTCGCACGGTAATGTGCATGTATGTGACGAGCACGGCACCGAGCCGTTTGAGAAAAAGGAGTAGTATGTCTTCCGACAGCGTTCAGATTCCGACAAGGGTCATCGCGGCGCAACGTGACATCCTTATGCGGTTCGATAGAATTTCCAATTTGTGGGTGGCGTACCACAACTCAGGAAAATATCCGGACGACTTCGGAAGGGAGTTCTACTACGCAGTTGGAAAGCTCCTTCAGGGGGTGAACATCGACAAACTACCGCTGTACCATCTTGACCCAGAGGAGGTGGCTCCAATAGTCGAGCACACAAAACAATTTGAACGGGCCCTCGGCGGGGCCAACGGAACCATGACCGAGAAGGGGAACACATGCCGACAAAAAAGACAGCGACAAGCAAAAACCCAAAGGCGCGTACGGCGAAAACCAGCCCGTCGAACGTAGCCAACATCAGCATGAAGGACATCTGGGAGGAGGAGAACACCCGAGATCCCGGATGGGAGAAAAAGGTGTCTGACCTACAGGCGCTGATCAAGGCGCAGGGACTGCTACAGCCGATTGGGGTTGCTGAGCGCCCGGGGCCCAACGGGGAGCCGTTCCAGCTAGTGTTCGGTGGCCGACGCCGCGAAGCGTGTCGACGACTCAAGTGGAACAGGATCGACGCGCGCATTGCACCCAAGAAAGCCTCGCGGGCGGATCTGTTTTTCTGGAAGCTCAGCGAGAACAGCGGGCGCAAGGACTTGTCTCCTCTCGAGGAAGCACGTGCCTTCCGCCGGGCGGTAGACGACTACAAAATTACCGCTAAGAATCTGGCACGCAGGCTGGGAAAGACAGATGGATATGTCAGCCAAAGGTTGTCTCTGCTGAAGCTGCCGGAAGAAGTACAGGAGGCCGTGGAAGACGGCCGCATCACTGCGACGCACGCACGAGAGATTGCGCGTGTCACAGACGAGAAAGACCAGAAGAAGCTCCTGAAGAAGGCAGAGAAGATGCCAGTGACGGACTTCAAGGAGCACGTTGCGGAGCTGGATGGCGACAAGAAGAAGAACACCAACCGCGGGCGAAAGGCCAAAGAAAAGCCGGAGGTAGAGTCCGTGGGCGAGAAGATCGGGGTCCGCAACGAGAAGGAGTCGGTGAAGATGTTAGGCGCTCTGGACGCGCGCATGAAAGAAGCAACGCGCGAAGACACCCTAGAGTCCAAGCTCAATGCGAGCTACTACAAAGGATGCATCCGCGGGATCATGTGGGCACGGAAGATGGGCGGCGCTAAGAAGTTGGTGTAGGAGACGGGCCCAGGAGATGCTGGGCCCGTTTTACTTTGTAAATGCCTCAGCCTGCGAAAGTGATGTCCTCAACACAAGCTATTTTTAGATTGTTGCTTAGTTTTTTCTGCAGCGCGGTGAGAGCGTCCATCTTGATCTGCCGCACTCGCTCAGGGCTCACACCTAGTACTCCAGCAATCTGACGTAGCGACCACGGTTCGTCGATGAACCCGAAGTAAGCGCGCAGAACGAATCCTTCTTTTACGCCTAGCGTTTTCAGGATGGCAAGGATGTAGCTCTTCGTCTCTTCGCAGGCGGCTGCCTTGTCTGCTTTGGAGGTCACGCGGGGAGGAGGAACATTGTCGATCGATGGGAAACAAAAGTGGTCCACACGGAGGCGCTCTATCTGTGCCTTAGACAAGTCGGTTGTTTCGCACAGCACGTCTTCGTCCACTTCCTTACCCTGCCGCTCGGCGTCTGCCTGTACGCGACGAACCTTCTTCACGGCTTTTTGCCTCCAACGAGGCATGCTGACGAGACCAGCGTCGTAGAGTTCTTCTCGGATGTGTAGTTTGATGTAGTAGGTTGCGTAAGACAAAAAGCGCGTGTTGCGCGACGGGTCGTAGCGGTCAAGGGCGTCTAAGATCCCTAGATTACCTGCAGATATTAGGTCCTTGACTACATCGGAGTCCTTAGAATACTGGCGTGCTATCTTCACAACCTGCCGCAGACAATTATGTACGATGGCATCGCGTGCTTCTATGTCGCCGGTACGGGCGTACTTTTCGTACAGGGCGCGCTCCTCTTCAGAAGACAACATCTTTGTGCGCCCGACTTCTTGGTAGTAGGAGTGGAAGCTTTTGTCCTGTGCCAAGGTGTTCACCTGCGCGGCGACTGCTGACATGCTGCAGTACCTCCCCATATGTTGGGTAGTTCACATATGGTGGCACAAGATGTAGTGGTGCGGCAAGGCAAAAACGCAATGTATTCGTGGTAAAACGCACAACCGATCGATTTACCTGGACTTTTCGCTCTGAAAAATCTTGACGTTTGTTCGATACCTGACCTACTATCATCTTTACCGATAAACAGTAACAAAGAGACAAGCAACGCCAACAACACAGGAGACCGTAATGGCCAAAGACCCCAAGAAGGAAGAAACATCCCTCCAAACCACGGAGAACGGTGACAGCGATCTGTCTGTCGCAATCTCCAACCTACCGAAGGACAAGCAGGAAGCCGTGCTCCAGTTGTTCCGGCAGATGCGCCCGAACGACGAGGACTATGGTGAGATGACGGACGTTCGGTGGCGCCCTACCATCTTGAGCCTCAAGCAGCCCACCACCAGGAAAGCTCCCGACACGGCACAGAACGGGGACTTGTACTCGAACGACACGGGGCGTGTGTACGACCGACCTCTGGAGTTCGTGCCCATCTACCCGTATACCAATCGGGCGAGGTTCCCGCCGGGAGCGCAGCGCCCCGACTGCCGGTCGGAAGACGAGAAGAAGTCCATCTACGGTGATCTGTGCGCCAAATGCCCGGATCGACCGTGGAAGGACGGGCAGAAGCAATCGTGTGCGCGGACTACCAACATTCTGGCGACGACGCCGTCGTTCAACAGAGTATTCATGCTGCAGTTCCGCGGCGCCAGCTTCAAGAAGGGTGTCGAGATCGTCAACCAGGCCGTGAGTGACGGCGAACGCCTCCACCAGCGGATCTACACGCTTGACACCAAGAAGGAAGAAGGGAAGCAGGGCGTGTACTACACCCTGGCTCCGAGCTACAAAGGCGCGGTGGACGAGAAGTTCATCCCCATCGGGGAAGCCATGTACGCGGAGCTGAAGTCCCAGCGCGCTGAGCTGATTCGTAAGATCGCAGAAAACGCCGCAGAGAGCGGGAGCAGAATCGAAGATGTTGGTGACGCCGTAGACTCAGGTGATGAGTCTCCGGCTGACTTCTCGGATCTGTAAGAAACATCACTGGCCGGGAGAGGGCGACTTCTCCCGGCCTTTTTTTCTCTTCTCTGAGGTACACATGCTTGAATACTCCGATCTTACCAAAGAATACGCGCCTTGGAGCATGTCCAAGGCCAACCTCGCCAGGACGTGCCCCCTTGCGTTTGACTGGAAGTACGTAAGTAGGGTACGCGGCAAAACACAAGCCCGCAGTCCTGCGGCACGTATCGGCACAGCGGTGCATCAAGTGTTGGAACTGTATCTTCAGGGAACTGACTTGCAAACCGCGGTACAGCGCGCGTGCATCGACAACAAATTGACGACGAACGAGATGGATGACGTCGTGTCGTACGTGCACAACATCATGAGCTTCAAGAACAGGCTGGAAAAGTTCAAAAAACGTCATAAGATTTCCGAAGTGCACGTGGAGGAGCGCTTTGGGTTTACAGAAGATCTCCGCCCTACTGGGTTCTTCGCCAAGGACGTTTTCATGCGCGGCGTTTGGGACATCGCGATGCGCGCAGGAGACCACGCGGTGATTATAGATCACAAATCCGGCATGGCTCCCGCAGATACCAGCTCTGTGTTCGACAAGCACGGGGACCAGATGAAGATCTATTCGATCGCGGGACTAAACAAGTTTCCTGGGATCCAAGGGTCGCAGACTGCGTTCCACTACGTGGTGTCGGAAGAGATCGTGTTCGCCGACATGGTCCCAGTTTCGAAAATCCAAAACGAGTACATTCCTTGGTACGTAGATCACCTAAACAGGTGCTCCAGGGACATACCAACAAAAGAAGCACGTACAAGCTGGTTGTGCAACTTTTGCGAATTCACCCATATGTGTCCGAAGAAGGGTAACCCGTGACGAAGAAGAAATTCCAGGGTATGCCGCCCGGAAAGCTTCGAGAGTTCTGGGGCAAGATATCCCCGGCAGACTGGCTTTCCGTACTGCAAGAACACAAACCAGAGAATAATTGGGCGCTGTCGGGGAGTACTATCAAGGGGTGCTGTCCCTACCACAACGAAAATACGCCTTCCTTTGTTATTTCTCTGGACAAAAAACAGGCAAAGTGCTTCGGGGCGTGCGACAAGTACGTATGGAACCCGATACAGTTCTACGCCGACATATCCTCTTCGTCGTACGCGCACGCTCTGCAGGATCTCAGGAAGAGATTCAACATACGCGTCTCGGCAGCGTATGCGCAGAATGCGCAGAAGGTTGAGGATAACGACAAACTAAAGAGGGCGCTGTTCCGCGCGATGCACCTCGAGTTCACGGAGGCGCTTACGCAAGACGACGCGCCAGAGTATCAGTACCTGCATGATTCGGGGCTGTTTACGTGGTTACGGCAACGACAGTTACCGGAGGAGACCGCGCACAAGTGGCCTGTAGGCGTATTACCTACGCGCCAGCGTTTGATGGCGCGGCTGGACGAAGTAGGCGCGTCGGATATGAAGGCCGCCGCGAGTTCGTACCTGGGCACATTCCTAGGTGCCCCTGGGAGTGGTACAGGGTGTGAGGGGTGGTTTGCTTTCTTTTATTGCACGTCTCCGTCAACAATTGGGCGCATCAAGTTGCGTAAGCCTAAGACCGGTAAGGATGTTCCTTACTACTTCATCGATGACGAGTACGCCGACGGCTTTGGATGGTTTGGGCTGAATACGTTTCCTCATTTACGCGGTAAACTGCAGAACCATCCGCTGTACGTTCTTGAGGGGGAGATGGACGTGCTGGCGTTGGTCGCGCATCAAGAGGCTGAAGGACGCGACGATATTTTTAGCATCGCCACCAGCGGCAAGGGCGAGTACGATGTTACGCCTGCCTTCGAGTTTGGATTCAATCACATCCGAGCGATCCCAGACAACGACCGCAGTGGTCGGTCGTGGGCCGTGTCGGTTATGAGTGAGAACTCTCGCGTAGACCGCGTGTTCCGTTGGAACGACCCGCAGGTAAAGGATCCCGACGAGG
>Ga0272441_10015715_pt1 | contig 10565 bp, 5 predicted proteins | sample SSMProp6N_FD_193582 | JGI IMG/M metagenome (GOLD analysis project Ga0272441, IMG submission 193582) | Marine sediment archaeal communities from Little Sippewissett salt marsh, Falmouth, MA, United States - SSM-Prop-6N | ecosystem: Environmental > Aquatic > Marine > Wetlands > Sediment ... | reverse complement strand
AGGTCGTCGGTGAAGGCGTCCATGGAGACATAGGCGTACTTGGTGGCGCCCCCGGCCTTCTGCAATTCAAGGAAGTAAGCGATGCGGTCGAAGGCCCCCGCGATGTCCTTGCTGTTGTCTGTCTCGTAGGTGATCTCGCGGCCGATCTTGGCGATGTCGAGGTCATACACGAGAGTGTAGTCCGCGGCTTCGGGGACCTTGAGGGCGAGCCAGTCGCGGTCGGGCACTTCGCCCGCGCGGAAGGGCCGGGCCGGCAGGCCTTCCCTGTTCATGAAGTTCGGCTCGGCGTTCTTATGCCACGCAAAGCGCATGGCGGCGGCCTGCTTCACCTCGGGGGCCGACAGGACAATGGTGTCGCCCTCGATGACGGCCTCGGCCTTCACGAAGTCGGTCTCTTGACCGATGATCTCGAACCATGTCAGGGGCTCGCCGTCGCGTGAGGCCAGCCCGCTACCGATATTGTCGAACTGCACTCGGATTCTGGCTCCCTCGAGGGCCATGGACTTGTAGGTAGGCCCGGAGCAGACCACGTCTTGCCTGCCATAGGTGTTCGCTAGGGCCAGCAGCGCCAGCCGCAGCCCTACGTCCTGCTTGTTCCTCGGGTGGATGTCCGCCAGATCGCCGATATCATTGATAACGGCCATGCCGGTGTTCGGGATGGTCAATGCATCGGTCTGGGCCTGCCAGAAGTTGGCCAGCAGGAAGGGGTCTTCGGCGCCGTAGCCATAGGGGGCGATCTGCACGTAGTAGAAGGGGAACTCGCCCAGGCCCCAGGCTTGTCTCCAGCCGCCGATGAGGGCCCTCATCTTCTCGGTGTACAGCTTCCCGTCGAGGCGATTGGATTCGCCCTGGTACCAGATGGCGCCCCGGATAGCGAAGGGCACCAGGGGCTTGATCATCCCGTTGTACAGGACCGTGGGCTGCTGGTGGTCTATGAGGGGGGCTATCTCGGGCGGGTAAGCCGGCGCGGGCTCCAGCGGCTTGCTGTCGGCAAGAGCTGTCTTTGCCTGGGCCACCCAGGCCTCCAACTGGCCAATGTACTCGTGCAACCGCGTCTTGTACGGCTCAGACGCCGGGTCGGTGAGGACCACCTTGTCGAGGATGTCCTTGAGGACCTCAACTTGCGCAAAGCCCTCGCGTGGCGTCCACGGCTCGATGAGTGTGCCGCCCCAGGATGAGTTCACCAGCCCGATGGGCACACCCAACTCGAGGTTAAGGTGGCGTCCGAAGAAGTAGGCCGCGGCCGAGAAGCCGCCTGCCGTCTGGGGCGAGCACACCTGCCACGCGGCGTCGAAGTCCCCCACCGGCAGCGGCGTTGGCCGCCGCGGCGCCGTGAGGTGCCGGATCTGGGGGTAGTTGGCGTTGGCGATCTCTTCCTGGGCGTTGTCGCTCGAGCCCACGCCGAACTGCATGTTTGACTGCCCCGAGCACACCCACACCTCGCCGATGAGCACGTCCTCGATGACGACGCTGTTATTGGCCGTCACCACGAGGCTGAGCGGCCCGCCGGCCTCGGCAGGAGGCAGGGCGACGCGCCATTTGCCGTCTTCTCCGGCTTCGGTGGCCACGGCCGCCATGTTTCCGAGCTGCACGGTGACCTTTTCACCGACGTCGGCCCACCCCCAGACCGGGATATCGACATCGCGCTGCAATACCATATGTGTGCCGAATATGTGGGGCAGGCGTACATCGGCCTGTGCGGTTGTGATCCCTACCAGCAGGGCGGCGACTGCCGCGGCCCATGCCCATCGATGGGTGCGTACCATATGTGTTGTTCTCCTGTCCTCGCCCGGCAAGCGCGCGTGTAAAGACCCCGCGAGCAATGCCGTGGGGTGAGACCGCAACGCGTCTGGGCGGTGTGAGTTTGACTAACAGATGCGGCATTTCGGCGCCGGCACGAGTGCACCTGCGTGCCTATGAAGAGCCCTTGGCCTGTCGCCAGGCCTTCACCACATCCCCGGGACTGTCGGGGAATCCCTTGACGCCGCGGGAGCGGTCAAATTGGTAGATGCGGCCGCGGGGCCGCTCTCGGTACTCGAAGCTGCGCAGCTCGTCCCCATGCAGAGCGCGCTGGGCATTGATCCGGGCCACCGCATCGCGGGCCACCTCCTTGAGGCGAGACGCTACCTCAGGGTGCTGGGAGGAGCATTCGGACAGCTCGTCGGGATCCTGCTCAAGGTTGAAGAGTTGTTGGCCGCCTCCGTTGGCCAGGAAGATGTACTTCCAGGGGCCTTCGCGTACCATGGCCTTGAACAGGGGCGAGCCAGGATGTCCGTAATAGCCCACCAGGTGCTTGCGCCCTTCGGCGGTGCGGGCGACGCCGCCGAGTACATCGACGCCCTCGCGACAGTCGGGGGACCCGGCGGCAGAAGTGGCGATTCCGAACAGGTCTGTCAGGCACACAAGCTCTTCGCGCCGCGCATCGGCGGGCAGGCGCCCGGGCCAACTGAGCAGGAAGGGCACCCGACACGCCGCCTCAAAGAAGCTCTCCTTTTGCCAGGCATGGTGGTCGCCCATATGGTCGCCATGATCTGCGAAGAAGCAGATCAGCGTATCATCGGCGTCGGGCCTGGCCTCCACGGCGTCCAGGATGCGTCCCAGGCAGTCGTCGATATAGGATATCTCCCCGTAGTAGCGGGCCTTGAGCACACGGGCATGGGGATCGTTGATGTCCTCGGCCCAGATGATGCGGTTCATCCACGGAATCTGCTCGTCCATGTGGTCTACTTCTAGCTTGCCCTTGACCGGACCGGGCATCCGGTCGGGGTCATACATACGGTTGAAGGGCAGCGGCGGCGCGAAGGGTGGATGCGGCCCGATGAAGGAGACGAGGCCGAAGTAGGGCCTGTCATCGCTATGCCCGAGCTGCTCGACGGCTCGGTCGGCGGCCCAGCGCTCCACCGTCAGCTCGGCGGGGAAGGGGCTGATCTGCGGCATGTAGTACATCTCCGTGCGCTCCCCCATAAGGGCTTCGACCCAGTCATACTCGGGGTGCTCGCGGGCGATGAAGGAGGCGTACGAATCGGCCATGCGCTGCTGTTGGTTGCCGTAGAGCTCCTCGCTGTGCAGGTGCACCTCGTAGCCCAACTCTTCGTTCCACGGGATGGTGTGGAACTTGCCGACGCCGAAGGTCCGGTAGCCCAGGGATGACATCCTCCGGGCCAAGTACGGCCCGCAGCGCCCCTCCATCGTCTCGGCCTGGCCAGGCACGACATCGGCGGCCCCATTGAGGTACACGCCCGTTGTTGGCGGCTCGCAACCCGTACGGATGGTATACCGCGCAGGTATGCAGACAGGACACGTCGAGTAGGCGTTGCTGAAGGACACCCCTCGGCGCACAAGGCGGTCGAAGTTGGGCGTGTAGATGTGCGAGTTGCCCGCAGCGGCGATGCAGTCGGCACGCAGTTGGTCGCACATGACGAACAGAACGTTGGGCCTGGGGGGCTGGGTGGGTTGTGCAGCCATTGTTTTCCTCCCGGACGCCATGAGGCCTGCCAGCCCCAGGGACGTCCTCATGAAATCACGTCGGTTAACGCCAGACTGTTGCTTCGCACTCACCGCTGATCGCCTCATAGTCGGCGTATTACTGCTACTGGGGCCCATCTTGCAGGTCAGCGTTCAGGGCGTCTGTGTCAATTCGGCGATAAGCAGGCCGCCCTCGGGTACCTGCGCCACGAAGGGCTCATCGGCCTCCAGGTGGACCACCGGGGGCTCGTCCAGCAGGTCGCCCGTGTTGCTGTATCGGTACAGCCGCAAGTCGACGTCACGACCGGGCCAGCCGAATTCCCCTGAGCAGGTGGTGGCGAGTCTGTCGCGACCCATGATGTACCCGGGACCGATGCGCTGCACGGTCATCGGGTACAGCTTGCACACGAAGTTGTCGGCGCCCTCGAGCAGCAGGTTGACGGCTGTGGGCGAGTACAGGCAGCCGATGGAAAGGCACTGCTTCACCGCCGCGAAGACACCCGTGCGGGTCTTCTGGTCCCCGAAGTTGCCCAGTACAAGAGGCGCGGCGGACAGATGGCCCCCGGCCATGGTGCCGTGGCCGTTGCCCCCCTCGATGAACCTGTGGATGGGCAGGGAATTGATACTGCGCAGGGCCGATCCACCGTTGCCCAGGAAGAACTTGCCCCTGCTGAGGCACTCGTGGGTCATCTGCAGTTGGCTGGGCTCTGAGACGTGGGCATTATCGCTCTTGAGCCGCAGAATGTTGCCCTCATCATCCAGGTCCGCGGAGTAGCCATCCCATCGGCTGTAATCGTACCTGCTGTAGCCTCGGCTGCGACCGGCCCAACTGAACTCATCGCAGTACACGCCATCGCTGCCCGCGCTGTCCATGCTTCGGCGGCAGCTTTGCAGAATGCTCTTGAGGTAATCCGAGCCGGGCCGCGGGCTGTAGTAGTAGACCGCCCAATCCAAATCGGCCGCGCCGTACAAGTGGGCCCGGTTGTAGTGGTACACCGAGAAGGGTTCGCCGGCTGCGGTACGGATTGCCTCGGAAGCGATGGGGAAGCGGTCTGCCAGGGGCGCATAGACCACCTCCATTGCCGGGTGGGTGATGTTGAGGGGCTTCGCGTCGGGGCAGGCGCGCTTGAGCGCTGCCATCTCGCCCGCGACGGCATCCCACCAGGCTTCCCGGTGTTTGAATGTGGTGAAGGCTTCGGCATCCAGTTCGGGGCACTTGCCGGGAGCCGCCGGAGCGCCCTCGGGCAGTCTGGGGTACTTGCCCGTTCGCGCGGCGACGGCGTCTGCCGTAAGACGCATCCATCCGCCGCAGGTAACGTAGATGGGCCCCAGGTGCCCCAGAGACTTGCGCAAGACATCCTGCTGATTCTCCCCCTCTGCTCTCGCATAGCCCCAGAACATCGGCCGGTTCATGGTCACGCCATTGACGCCCCAGCGCTCGCGCACACCGTTGATGAAGCTGTAGTAGCCCCCCTCGTCGCTTACGGGTGCGATGGACAACTCGAAGTCGATGGCTCCTTCCGGGGGCAGCGCGAGGCATTTCGAGTACACCTGCCCCACGCCTGCGCGCGTGCGCAATGACATGAGCAGGCGCAGCCAATCGCTCTCGGCGGTTACACCGAAGCCTCCTTGGTCCTTAGGCGATTCAAGGAACAGTGTAGGATTCGTTGCGCAGCCGGCAAGGGCGTCTACATCCCGGTCGCCGCTCAATGTGAACCTGGCGGCCTCGTCCCGCAGGAAGACATAGTGACGGAAAGCAAGCCCCCTGGTCTGGTCGGTGGTGTTGATCCAGCGCTCCTTCCACTGGACGAGGCCTCCAAGCACCTGAATCGTGCGCTCGAGACGGAAGCTGTCGAGAGACGCCTCCAGGGCAAAGCCCTCAGGGCCCCACTGGCGTGTCTGCACACCTGACGGCTCGTCGAGCGTCTGCTCATCCTGGGCGAGCAGGAGCGCCGGTGCCCGATCACCCATCCCGACGCCGGTCTCGACCAGCAACTGGGTTCCCCCTGCGCTCACCGTGAAGCCGCCCGCCTCGCCCTGTGCCAGGCGGACCCCTGCCACACTAACCTCCCGCGCGATGGGCCCACGGGTAGGTATCTCGATCTTTGGCTTGGGCAGGGCATCGCGGTCGACCCAGCCGATCTGCAGGGCCTCAATGAGGACGTCACTGGTTCCCTTGGCCCCGGCGGGGCGGGTGTTGGCGATGGACAACGTGTTACCGTCGACCCCGCTGACGATGTCGGACACATCAAGCAAGAAGGTGCCGCCCAGGTCGTCCTGGGTCATCCCATTGGCCGTGGCAGTATCGGGGGCGTACATGAGCATGAGTCTGGGGCCACTGAACACGGGGAACTCGCGAGCGTCGGCCGTGGTGAACCGGAAGGTCGCCGGTCGCCCGATGAGGCGCTCATCCCCGGCTCCCGTGCGACGTGTAATGCCCGCGCCGTTGAGCGTCGCCGTCATGTTGAAGTTGCAGCCGGCCGGACCCTCCGCGGCTGCAACGGCCCCAAAGCGCAGCAGTACGGCTTTGCCGGGCTTGGCCTCGAAGGCGGGCAGAGGCACGTCCACCGTCTTGCCCAGGGGCACGCGGAGCGTCTGGGGCGCGGTAGCGTCCTCGAGGGTCGGCTCGGAACTGGGCGTCTGCGCGAAACTGCCGCAACACGCCGCCAGCAAGGCTGCGGACAACGCGACGAACGTTAGGAGCATTCCGACACCGTCCTCGGTGTAATCCGGCCGCATCTGCCGGGCCGGTGGTTGTGAAGAGCCTTGGGCACGGTCGGCCTGCGCCGCAGGCCATTGACGCACCGTCTCTGACGTATTTCCCTCAATTGGCCACAGCGCCCTTCCGGCCAGGATCGAACAATGCCGGGTGGCGAGGCGCGAAGCACAAAGCCCCGCATGCCGGCGTGCGAGAGCCGAGGGATGCGGGGTCGAAGCCATGATGCGGTGCAATACCGCAGCGCCTGCGGCGTTGACTGCTGCGCCAACGGACAGGCCAGAAGGCAGGCCGCGAAGTCGTGCGGCCAGGTGTTTTTCGGCGAGTGGCCCCGGCCTCCCGCCCATGGCTCTCGCCCGGCCTTGCCGTAGGCGCATGTGAACACGGGAAGGGCATGGGGCTGAGAACGTGAATACTACTATGATGGACCGGCTCGGAGGCACGTGGTCTGGCGCGTGGCGCCGCAGGGGATACCCACGACGGTGCCCTGAGGGAGCCCACATGACGACGGACAGCGCAGGAAAGGCAGGCGTATAGATTGAGCAGTCAGCAGAGGCTGGAGCAAGAGCTGAACAGCTTCGACCCGGAGACGCGGGAGAGTGCACTACGGCGGCTTGTGGAGCTTGGCCTCCCCGAGCCCGAGGCCACCGACAACGTGAACATGCACTTCCACTCGTTCTTTTCGTATAACGCGGAGGGTTTGTCGCCCTCCCACATCGCGTGGAAGTCCTTCAGAGGCGGGCTGTATGCCGCCGGGTTGTGCGACTTCGACGTGCTGGACGGGCTTGATGAGTGGCTTGGAGCCGGAGAGCTTCTGGGGCTGCGTGCCACTGTAAACTTGGAGACGCGCGTCTACCTCTCTGAGTACCGCCATGTCGACATCACGTCCCCTGGCGAGCCGGGCGTGACCTACATCATGGGCGCCGGCTTCGTCCGCGTGCCCGAGGCAGGCTCCCCTCAGGCAGAGCAGCTTGCCGCCTTCCGTGAAGGCGCGCGGGCGCGGAACATCGCCCTCATCGAGCGCATCAACCCCCACATCCCGGACATCGCCATCGACTACGCCGCCGACGTGCTGCCCCTGACGCCCAGGCAAGTGGCCACGGAGCGGCACATCATCCGCGCGTACGTGAACAAAGCGCAGGCGGTGTTCGGCTCGGATGATGCCGTCGCCCACTACTGGGCGGATATCCTCGAGGCCGACTCCGCCCGGGTGACCGCGGCGATAGGCAGCCCCAAGCTCGAGGAGATGGTGCGCTCGAGGCTGGCGAAGCGAGGGGGGCTGGGCTATGTGCAGCCCTCGGAGGATACATTCCCGCCGGCGGACGAGTTCATCGGCTGGGTGCAGTCGTGCGAGGCAATTCCGATGATCACCTGGCTGGATGGCACCAGCGGCGGCGAAAGCGATTGCCGGGCGATGCTCGAGTGCATGGTGGGCAAGGGCTGTGCGGCCCTCAATATCATCCCCGACCGGAACTGGAACATCGCGGACACGGACGAGAAGGCCGTGAAGGTCGCGAACCTGGCGGCGATTGTGGCCGCGGCCGACGACCTGGGGCTGCCCATCAACGTCGGCACTGAGATGAACAAGGCGGGCCTGCCCTTCGCCGACGACCTGTCGGGCCCCGTGTTGAGCCGCTTCCGCGAGAGCTTCCTGCGTGGCGCACGCATCATGGTGGGCCACTGCATCCTGTCACGGTACGCAGGTGTTTCATACTTAGCGTACGAGGGCGACCTCGCGTCCAAGAATGGGTTCTTCGAGTCGGTGGGCGCTCTGCCGCCGCTGACGCGCGACGTCGGGCGCAGGCTGGCCGACATGGGAAGCGAAGATGCACTCGCAACCATCGCGGACGCCGCCGCGCGCGGAGGCTGGTAGAAACGCGGCGGGCGCGCCAGACAGGGAGGCGATAGCATGGATGAACTGGTAATTCACGAGCACCCGGCGCTAAACAGCCCCCGCATGGTTCTGGGCTTTGACGGGTGGATGAACGCGGGCAACGTCTCGACGGGTGTGATCGAGCACCTCATCGAGGACCTTCAAGCCCGGCCTGTGGCTGAGATCCTGCCCCTGGACTTCTACATTCTCAACTTCCCGGTCTCAACGATCCCCTTCACCGTCTTCATTGACGGGGAGGGCGCTCGCGTGAGCTCCATTAGCCCGATGCAATTCTCTGCCATATTTCGCCCCCACGCGGAGATCAAAGACGGCGTGGTGGAGCAGTTCGCCTACCAGCAAAACGAGTTCCTGTACACGCGAGATCCCGACCTGATCATCTTCCGCGGCGAGGAGCCGCACATCCGGTGGGGGTCTTACGCGGACTGCGTGCTGCGGTTGGCAGAGGAGTTCGGCGTTACCGAGATGTACTTCACGGGCAGCGTCTCGAGCCCTATCCCGCACACTCGGGAGCCGCGCCTGCGATGCTCCGCCGCCAACGAGGATTACAAGCAGGCCCTCCGGGGGCCCGACGTACGCTTCACCGACTACAGCGGCCCCTCCAGCTTGATCACGCTGCTCACCGGCCTCGCCGCCGACAGGGGCATCGCGCTACGCAACCTCGTTGTCGAGGTGCCCCACTACCCATTCATCGAGATGCCCAGCTACCCGGCAAGCATCGCGAAGGTTGCCTCGAAGCTGCACGAGCTTGTGCAGGCGCCCACCGACCTCACGGAGCTTCAGCAAGCCGCCGGCGAGATGCGGGAACAGCTCGATAAGCTCATGGATGACAACGAGGAGTTCAAGGAGCTTGTGGCGAAGCTCGAGCAATCCTACGACTACGAGGAGCACGGCGCTGACGAGGCACTTCTGAGGCGCCTCATTGAGGGCATCGACCTTCGCGGCGACGCCGACCACAACTAGGCCCCTAAGGTCAACGGCCGGGGCGTGAGGCTTGCCGCCCCACGCCCCGGCGGAGGCCATGGGCCCCAGACCCGCGAGCACGAGCGGGGCTCGGCGCCTGTTCAACGTGTGGGGCACCGCAGAGGGGCAGTTGGGTTCTCTGCGTTTGGGTGCAGCACCGCGGCAGGGCATTGGGACCAGTGTTCCCGGGTTTTCTTGTCACGCGTGCAGTCCCGACTGAAAGGGCGTACGGCGCACTGGTCCTCCCCGAGACTGAGCCGCTACTCAGTCTCCTGGGTTGGGACCAGTGGCACCCGCTACATTTACGCGCGCGGCTTCACTGGACGGGCGGCGAGCCGGGCCCACGCATCTACGCTAAAGCGATACGGGGTTCATGCTCGCCGCCGTGCCCCCAGGTCCGCACTGCTTACTCCTGGGGATTATCGGAGGGAGCATTCCGGGCTCTCTGCACAGTCAACAACAACCTCGCGGGCCTTCTCGGGCCGGATACCACTTGTCGCATACCGTCACGCCCTACTTACCTACCCACCACTGTGGCTTGGTGAACTGCTCAAGGTGACGCAGACTTATGACGAGCCCCTCGTTCTCCCTCATGCCGTGGTAGATGGGGTCATGGCGGCCCTCGATGTCCAGATTGCCCTCATAGCCCACCTCGACCAGCGCTGAGACGACCTTCGCCCAGTCAACATCGCCCATCCCGGGGGTGCGGTGCTGAACGGCGCCCGGTTCGAGAATGCCGTTCTTGTTGACGTTGCGCCAGACGATCTCGGCGTCCTTGGCGTGGACGTGGACGATCTTGTCGCCATAGTCGTAGATGGTCTGCAGGTAGTCGATGAGCAGGCAAACCAGGTGTGAGGGGTCCCACTCGAGCCCCAGGTTTGGCGAGTCGATCTCGGAGAACATCGCATCCCACACCATGGGGGCGTACGCGATGTTGACGCCGCGGAAGGGGAAGTAGTGGAACATGGGACAGTTCTCGTAGCCGATCTTGATCCCGCGGTCCTCGGCGAGCTTCACCGTAGGCTCCCAGACTTGCTTCCAACGAGGCAAGTTGTCCATGACGTCGAGCTCAGGATCTCGGCCCGCGAAGGCTCCGATGCAGTCGACACCCATCCACTCAGCTACGTCGAAGAGCTTCTTGAAGTAATCCTGGTTCTGTTTGGCCGTGGCTTCATCCGGGTCAAGCTGGTTGATGTAACAGCCCAGGGCCGAGACCTCGATGCCGGCCGTCCGGTAGTCCTCGGCCGCCGCCTGGATCTCGTCCTTGCTCGCCTCAGTGGGGTCCAGAGGATCTCCCGGCCAGACGAGGAGCTGGATCGAGCCGAAGCCCGCCTCCTTGGCGAAGCTGATCTCTTCCTTTGAATACCGGCACAGGTACCCGATCTTCATGTGCGGTCCCTCCTTCAGTCATGGGCGCCGTGGCGCAGACCCGTAAGTTATACCTCACCGCCGGGCGCTTGTATATGACCGGAGGGCTTCGCGCCATTGCCCTCGAATAGTGCAGCACCAAACGGTGTTACGACGTCCGGA
>Ga0272441_10015714_pt1 | contig 10566 bp, 10 predicted proteins | sample SSMProp6N_FD_193582 | JGI IMG/M metagenome (GOLD analysis project Ga0272441, IMG submission 193582) | Marine sediment archaeal communities from Little Sippewissett salt marsh, Falmouth, MA, United States - SSM-Prop-6N | ecosystem: Environmental > Aquatic > Marine > Wetlands > Sediment ... | reverse complement strand
TCCCTGAATGCTCAAAGAACTTCATGAAAAATACGCTGGGATTGACCGTCGTCACGCTTGAAAAGTCCCGTTGGATCGCGGCGATGCAGGGCCTTGACCGTGAGTTATGGCTTCGCTCGCGAGAATTTACTACCCTGAAGGGTATAATTGCTTGATTTAGCTGTATTGCAGCGGTACAATTCAGGGAGATTGACGAGATCGCGGCCAAGACGGCCGTGCCACATTTACAAAAAGGGAATAGAAAAATGAAACAAATGACAGCATCTTTAGCCGCATTGGTTTTGGGCGTCGTTATCGGCATCGGTATTGGATTCATGGTCTCAAAACCGAAATTAAGCAAAAGTTAGGCGATGCTTGATGAATTGATGACACAAATGCAGGCATCAAAAGCCGAGTCCGAGGAGACCATCCAAAAGGCCGCAGAGGAAATTGCCCGATTAAACAAATCGCTTGCCGGCAATCAAGCGGTGCTAAATCAGCTCAAGACAGATCTGACACGCACCAAAGCCGAACTGGCTCAGCTCAGGAGCCAAAATCTGCCGGTCGTTACTACGCCTCCGGCTGAAACGGCAGTGGAATCCGTCATAAACCCCGCCGTGGCAGTCCCGCCCTCTGTGCCCTCAACGGAGTATATCGTCGAGGACGGGGACAGTCTCTGGAAGATCGCAGAGGAACAACTCGGCGACGGAATGCGCTATAAGGAAATCCTGTTGCTGAATCCGGGTACCTCAGAAGACCAAACGCTGATCCCCGGAACAAAGCTGAGAATCCCATCCCAGGAAAACTAATCCCGGCGGAGTGACGTTGTAATTAACCATGGATTGCGCGGATTCTCGCGGATATTTATTCCTTTTCTTTGATCCTCTATCAGAACCATAAAAAACCGTGTTTTTAATACTGAAATCGCCGTATTTTGTTAGGTTTTGTTAGAGACTCTTTATATTTCTGCCAGAGGTCGAAAATCACTTTCGGGTCCGAAAGGCCCATGCCTTCAAATGCCGGATCGGCCAATGTGAAGTTGCCGTTGTCCGGCTCGATGAAGTCCGGTTCTGCTTCAATCATTTCAATACTTTCATCTGATAAGTCTGTGGTCTGAATTTCTATATTTGTTTGATTTTTCCAGAAAACATTTTTTCCGAACTTGGGCCGAATGGGATCTGACTTGCTTTCTTCCTGATGGATGATGATCCCGCGCGGATTGTCGGACAGAACATTACCATCAATATCCAATTGTGCCTGAGGGATGGCGCTGATCGCGGCGTATTCGGAGTTCAGAATCACATTATTTCTAACCGTGAACCGACAGGCGGAAATGCCGTCGATGCCGGTGGCATTGCCGATCAGCAGGTTGTTGACGATCTCGCCGGAACCGGACTTGTTGCCGAGATAGACACCGCGGTTTTTGTTGTTGATGATTAGATTGTCTCTCATGTTCAGTCTGCCGCCGGTGGTGCGAACAGCGTGATACCGGGAACCGGTAATGATATTGCGATATACATCTGCCTCTGCACCGCTGTACAGAATCACGCCCTGATGGCCGCAATTACGGATATAACAATCGAATGTTTTTCCCTTGGTTCCTTCGCCGTAACAGATGACATAGTCAAATCCCTCAAAATCACAGGCCGCAACATCCATGTTGCTAAAACCCATCGCACGAATGGCTACGGGACTGCGCTGCGGGTTGCCCAGTGGTTGGAATGTGCAATTCCAAATCGTTGCTTCAGTATCTTTGACCGCTACCGCAAAAGGAAATTCATGTTGATCACTGGTGGCAAGCTGCCATTGAATTGTAATATTCTCAATGAGAACCTGGCCTTTTCCTTTGGTATCAACTATAATTGCCGGCTCGTTGGCGGTCACTTTAAAGATGCTTTCGCTTGTTTTATTGCCTATCAACTGTATCGACTTGCTGATTCTGATGGGCTTGTCATACGTTCCGGCGGGAACATAAACTTTTTGGCCGGGCCGGGCCTCATCAATCATCGCTTGCAGATTCGAAATGTCAATCTTAGGCGGCTCTTGCTCCATCATCATTTCGTCCATCATCATCGGATCCATCATTTCCATTTCACTCGGAGCTTTAGATGGAACAGTCGTTTTAGACTTCAACGGCTTGCCTGAATCATATTCAAGATACGCGTGATTTTGATTGCTTGTACTGTCATGGGCAATGCTGCCCTGACCTTCATCGAATTTCCAATAGGCCGCAAGGCCGGATGTATCCACCGGGATCGTCCGATACATATTGGCTTCAATCTGCTGCGGGGTACGGGCGACGTTCCAAACGCGGACTTCGTCGATCATACCTTTAAAATACTCGGTCGGTCCCCCCGGCGCACCATGTCCGATATAAAGGTCAACTGGCGAATGCATTATCTCTTTCGGCTCATGCGACTGCTTATCTACCGGGCAACCATCCACATAAAAAACAATGGTGTCTTTCGCGTAAACGCCCGCGAAATGATGCCATGCTCCTGCGTACTCAGTATGTTTGCTCGAACCGGCACGAATTACTCCGCTGCCGACATCAAATCGAATCTGCATCCTTCCATCACCAACTTGATCGGCGGCCAATAAATAGCCCGGCTGCATGTTCCCGGCTTTACGCAGCAAACGTGTGTTCATCGATTGCGGCCCGTCGATACAGGCCCACATTTCAATGGTCATTTCCTCTTTCGGCTCCAGTGTGGGATTGTTTGGAACGCGGACAAAATTGCTCGCACCATCAAATCTTAAGGCATATCCGCTTGGCCCTTGTGCATCTTCAACAGAAATCCATTCAGGCCCAACAGTTAAAGAACGCTGCCCCCCTTCCACTGTCATTTCAAGAGTGACGCTGATTTCACTTTGCGGTAATTTAAAGGGTAAATTGTATAAATCACTTTTCTGCTCTCCTCGCGGTTCAATCAAGTTCTTTTTTTCTTCCGGCCACTTCGGATGCCACTGGATATCATTAATCGTTGTGGGGTAATCGTTCTCATCATGTCGGCCCGGAACGGCCCAATTCCTATGGTGCCAATACACGGTATTACCTTTGAAAACAAGATCACTGATTCCGTCTATATAGGCCTTGATCCTGATGCTGTCCATTTCCTGTTCAGTTGCGACCTTTAAGGTCACATCATACCAGCCCGCCGCCCCATAGTTGTAGTCATCAAATCTAAGAATCGTAGTGTAATCATTTTCAGACAAGGGCATTTGAATCACTGCCACTTTTCCCCGATCCGTTTTGAGGAAAATATGCTCATCGATTTCCCGGACTGTTCGCGCCGATGTGAATGTTGTTGCCGCAAGTAATAACAAGATGGCAAGCGCCGGGATGAACGATACTTTTTTATTTTTGAATGATGCGATCATGGTTAATCTCCTTCGCAATAAAGATTGATTTTCAGCAATGCCCGCCATTGCAGGCAATTTCTGCTGTCGGGAAAAACGCTCTAAAAATGTCAGAATAGTGGAACCATACGCTTGCGGCTCGTTTTCTTTAAGCGTTGACAGGGCCAGTTCGTCGCAGGCCAGTTCGCGGTCGGCGTTGATCTGCGTCATCGCAAACCATACCGCGGGGTTGAACCAATGCAGCACCTGCACCGTCGCCATCAGCCAGCCGATGAAGATATCGTGACGTTTCAGATGGGCCAGTTCATGGATAAAAACATAACGCAATTGCTCAATGGTTAACTCATCCAGTGTTCCGGTCGGCAGCAGCAGCCGCGGCCGCAGGTAGCCAAACAGACACGGCGTTTTTACTTTATCCGTTTCGACTACACCGATCACCGTTTGCAGGTCAAGCTGTGCCTTACAGTCCTCCAGCAAATCCAGAATGTCCTGTCGAGTCACCAGTCGCTGCGAGGTCACAATCCGCCACAAACGAAAATTGCAGAACAAGACATAGCCGCCCATCAGCACGACACCAGCCAGCCAAGCGGTACACAATGCCTGACGCCAGTTAAAGGGGGCCGGCTTCGCCGCAACAGCAAGGGGAAGCGTCTGTATCGGCGCTGATTGTGCCTCGTTGCTTGCAGAGACATCAGATGGTGCCATTTCTGCGGACTGAGCGGATATATTCGATGGTGAAACCAGCTTATCCCCGCTTAATGGTACCGAAACGGTTGGCTCCTCTGCCGCCGGTGTGGAGAAATAGTGCTCCGGTGCGGCTTGGGGCGGGATCAGGTTAAACACGCTGAATGTTGTCTGCAAATTCAACGGCCAGATCAGCCGCAACAGCAGCAGCATCCACAGCCAGTACACCATGCGAAATCGAAGTTTCTTCTTCACAGCGGCTCGAATCAGCAGAATAATTACAAGCAAAATCGTCGCCTGAAACGAACTGCGAATCAGCCATTGAAAAACATCCATAAATTGTTGCGGTAACAGTAACATTTTTAGCTCCCTTCTTAGTGATTATTCTGTTTTTTGTTCAGAATGCTCTTGAGTTCCTCGATTTCCTTGTCCGAAAGCGCCTGATCTTCAATAAATGCAGCCAGCATGGGTTTCAATGCCGTGGTGCCGGCACGGCTGAGCAGCGACTGCGTCTCCTGCCTCACGCACTCATGCTCAGCCACAAGCGGAAAGTAAAGATGTTCCCTGCCGTCTTTTTCAAAATCCAGAGCTTTCTTATTTTTCAGGCGATTAATGAGGGTGCGAATCGTTTTCGGATTCCAGCCGGACCCGTCCAGCGCATCGACAACCTCATTGGCGGTTCGAGGGGATTTGGCCCAGAAGACCTTCATGACGGCCCATTCAGCTTCCGTAATTTTCGGCATTGTACTCATGTCTAACCTTTCAGAAAATTACAATTGTAATACTTCTAATTATTACAACTGTAATCCAAATGTCAATAAAAATTTTAAATTCTCTTCAGAGATTATTATATCTTCTTTTAATTAAAGAACTTACAGAATTTCAATCAGATGGATTTATTCACTTAAAACCGCCCAGTCGAGGTTTTCGGCGCGGCTTTGGGAGATGCCTGCGAGGATGTATTTGACCTGCCCAAACGGAACCGCCCTGTCGCACCGCAGGCGGACGGTTTTTTCGGCTTGCTTGTTTTTGGCCAGATAGTCATTGATCGACGAGGCAATCAAGCTTTTCAGGTCTTTGCCGACAACGACGGCAAGTTTTTCCGCACCCACTGCACAGGTAATGCCCTGCTGCGGATCGGCCATCACCGTAATCGTCAGGGGGCGCTTCTTTTCGTCGTCCTCGGCGCGGGCGGTTTTGATCTCGTCGGGCACGCTGACCTTGTACTGCTCGGCCGCGATGAACTGGGCCACCAGCATGAAAAAGATAATCAGCAGAAACACCACGTCGATAATCGGTGTCATATCGAATGTTTCCGCTTCAAACAGGGGTTTGTATCTGAAGGTGCGCATAAGATCTACCCGCGGGCCTCTTTTGCAGGCGCCGGTTCGTCTGCCGGATGCGTGTGGGATTGTTTATTGGAGGCGGTGCCGCTTTCAAAGATGCGTCCCAACAGCGCATCGGTTTCTATGGCCGCCTCGCTGATAAATGCCTCGATCCGTGTTTGGAACATGCCGTAGAAAAACAACGCCGGAATCCCGACCAGCAGCCCCCAGAACGTCGTCACCAGCGCAATGGAGATGGCGTCGGCCAGCATTTCATACCGCGGACCTTCGCTGCCCTGCCCCAGCAGGTTAAACGCCCGGATCATACCAAAGACCGTTCCGAACAGGCCCACCATGGGGGCCACGGAACCGATGATCTGGCACCATTGTGCCTTTCGCATCAATTGAAGGCCACGCTCCTGCAAGCTCTCGGCGGCATATTGACGAACCGACTCCACCGACCCGCTAAGCTGGCGGCCCTGATCGATGGACCGCAAAACCGAAGAACTGATCAGGTCTTTTTGGCCCGCAAAACGGGCAAACAGCGCGTTCACCCCGTGCCGCAGGGCATGGGTGGCCATCTCGCTGCTCAAGCCCGGCGGCAGTAAACGACTCCGGCGGATAGTCACCAGCAAATCGACCGCCAGGTAAACCGTCACCACCGACATCGGCAGCAGAATGAACCAGACAATAGGCCCGCCGGAAACAAAGAACTGGCGATAAAACGTACCCGCCGCATCGGAGACGGGCTGTTCAGCGGCAGCCAGCGAGGAACCGAGAAAAAACATCCCCCCTAGTGCCAATGCCTTAAAAACATATTTTGTTTTACCGTTTCTTTTCATCACGTTATTCAATGCATCCAAGAGCATCTTATGCTAATTTCATTAAAAAATTGCACTCACTGCGCGGCTATGTCATTTATGCGAAGAACCTTAGAGTCTTCCTCGCGGAATTTTTTACCCTAAAGGGTATTAGTTGATTTCGATAAATTGGCCATTGGCATTGCCGGCCAACCGCCGGAGCATTTGGCGGTCCAGCAGCTGCGGCCAGAAACCGATGGTATGCAGAACGGCCCCCGGAACAAGCGATCTTCGCAGGTGATCGACTCGCTCAACAAACCGGGCCGAATGCTGCGAATCCAGATCAAACCCGTCGGTCAGGAAATAAACCACCTCGGGGCTTCCGCCTTCGGCGTCTTTTAATCGCATGGATTGCTGCAGCGCATGTTCGGCATCCGTCGAACCGGACGGGCGAACCGAATCGATCAGCTTGATCGCCTTTGACTTTGCCTGCGCGGTCGCCGACTGGAGCACTCCGTCCCCGGTCGTCAGTATCTTTTGCCCTTCCATAAAAAACACCACGCAGAAGGCCTGCTGGGAGTTCAGTTTCAGGATCGACGTTTTCAACTGCTCCTTGACCTGGTACATCTGGCCGTACATGCTGCCGGAACAATCCACCACGTAACAAATCCGCTGAACAATGCTTTTCTGTCCGAAAAACTCCACTTCATTGGCTGCCGGGGCGGGTTCGTCAATCATCGACTCGACCGATTCGGGGGCCTTGACCGGCTCCGGCGTTTTTGGTTCGGCAATCAGCGGCGGCTGCTCCGGTTCGGGACGGACCATCGGCTTGGAGATCGGCTCAATACGGGGCTTGGGCTTGGGCATCGGCTGGGCCGCAACATGTTCGATCATCTGCACATTCAGCGCAGGCGGCGGCGCGGGTTCTGCATCCATCCGGCCGGACATTTTGACGCCCGTAAAGACCGCCAGCGTCGCCGCATGGGCCGCGACCGAAAAGACCAGGGCCCAGTAGCGTACCTTTCCATGATGCAGGGTTTTGTTTATCATCCGTAATAAACACTTCCGTGGCACGGGCTTCCAGCCCGTGATCACGGCCAAAGCTTGCCCCGAACTCGTCGAGGGGATGGCCGTGCTACAAAGTACTTTAATCCTTTACCAGCACTTCCGAAATCCCGCCGTACAGCAGGTTATACACTTCAATCGCATCGCCGTTAAAGAGCCGGATGCATCCGCGAGAAGACCGTGTTCCGATGGACTCGGGATCCTTGGTTCCATGAATCGCAAAACCCGTCCGCCCTTTCGCTTCGCCATCAAGTCCTTCCAGGGCAATCCAGCGCGACCCCAGCGGATAGTCAGGATCGTCACCAACATACGTTCTTCCGGTATCCGGATCGGTCCACGTCGGCTTGATCAATTTGCCACCGGCTTCAACCCGCCAGCGTCCGTTCGGTGTTTCGTACTCCTTACTGCCCAAGCCGACTCGATACGTTTTAACATATTTGTTCTGCAAATATACATCCATCACGAAACTGTTTTTGTACACCACGGCGTTAAACGGGCCGTTGATGACTTTGATGTTTTTTCCTGCCTGAAGCCTCTTCGGATCAGAAATACCGTTGATCTTCATTAGTATCTCGTGCGGAACCTTGTATTTTTGAGCTATATTTTGCAGTAAATCGCCCCCCTGAACCGCATAAGATTCCGTCAGTTTGTCGCCGGTAAGCACGTCCCGGCTAAACAACCATGTCTCGGCCAGTTTGGCCAACTGAAGCTTAACACCAGACCGAAGCGTCGGGCTAAGCTGCAAATTGAGCGTATCTCCCAACAGTTCACGGGCGGCAATCGTCTTGCCCGCATCGCGAAGTTTGAGGGCCTCGTCAATCTGTTCTTTGGCTTCCGGACTGCTGGTATCCGTCACGTCATTCGGCACCGCGGGAACGGTCTCTGCCTGAACGGGCGGAACCGCCGCTTCTTCTGCCTGGACAGCGACAACCTGTTCCTGGGGTGCGAAGGCCGTGACCGGTTCCGGCGTGGAGACTCTTACGGGTTGCTGTTCCGCAGACGCGACGGCTGGATTCAAAATGACAATGGGCTTGGGAACCGACGGGGTCTCCGATACCTTGGAAGGCAGCACGTCCTTGAGCGGAGTGGTTTGATCCGCGATTTGCTCCGGCGTCGCCTCTTTGCCGTCATAGTTCTTGATGAAAACCACGATCGCCACAATCGAAATGATCAGTATCAGGGCAATGTTGCGCATCCGGCGGCTTTTCTGCCGGCTGCGTGTGGAATAAGGTCTGTATTTGTTTCTCACCTGACTATACCTCCATGTTTAATTCTTTTGGCAGATTATTATTTCATCCTCGGTCACCACTGCATCAATGGGAACGTCTTTTTCGTCATGCGGGATTGCATCGCATATTTGCTGGCTGAACGCGACACCCCAGCGGGCAGCGGTTATCTTGTTGTTAATGAAAAAATTATCATAGAAACTGCCCCCGCGACCCAAACGATTGCCGGCTCGATCAAAACCCAGCCCCGGTGTAATCACCAGATCGATCTCCTCAAACGGCACAGGGACGCCATTGATCGGATTTCTCACGCCGAGTTTTTCCGTTTTCAGCCCGGTTTCAAGCGAGGTAATCTCCACGGGGATCATGTGCCGCTGCTCCCAGGAGACCTTGGGCACAGCCACCGTTTTGCCCTGCTGCCAGGCATGAAGTATCATGGGGGTGGTATCGACTTCGTGCGGCAGCGAAAGGAACATCATCACCACCGATGCCTTCTGGAACGTATCGGCATCGATGATCTGCTGGCAAATCTGCTTGCTCTTGGCGATCCTGTCTTCGGCACTCATCTGCACAAGCCGCTTTTTGATTTCATGCCGCAGTGCGTTTTTGTCCATCCTTAAATATACCTTACCTTAGGAGTCCGTATCTTTTTGCTGTTGGTACCGTTGTACCTGATTTTTGAGCTTTTGTAAATAATCGGCGATGATTTTTTCACGTCCGATGTTTTTGGGCTGGTAATACGGCTTTTCAAGGTGCTCACCCAAATAATCCTGCTCAATATATCCTATCGGCGATTTGTGCGGATATTCATAATTCAAACCATGACCTAATTTTTTCGCCCCGGCGTAGTGCGAATCCCGCAGATGCGGCGGAACGGGAATGGTCCGCCCAGACTGCACATCCGAGCTGGCATTCCAGATCGCGTTTGCACAAGCATTGGACTTGGGGGCACAGGCGATGTAGATAGCCGCTTGGGCCAGCGGGAGCTGGGCTTCGGGAAAACCGACGAATTCGGCGATTTGCAGGGCCGAGGCAGCCAAAATCGTCGCCATTGGATCGGCATTGCCCACATCTTCAGCCGCACAAACCGCTATTCGCCGGGCGATAAACCGCAAATCCTCGCCCCCAACGATCATCCGGGCCAGCCAATAGACCGTCGCGTCCGGGTCGGAGCCGCGCATCGACTTTTGCAGGGCACTGGCAAGATCATAATGCGTATCGCCGGTGCCGTCGTACTGGATCGCCTTTCGCTGGACGGATTCCTTGGCAATGTCCAATGTCAGCTTGATTTTCTTGGGAGAAGTTTTTTTGCCGGGTGGCACGGTCAAGCTGTGCTTGGCCGTGGCGGATGCTGTGTTTTTTTGCGACAAAACCGCCACTTCCAACGCCGTCAGTGCCCTGCGGGCATCGCCGTCGCAGATTTCCGCGAGAAACTCCAGCGCCTTCGGGTCGGCTTCGATGTTTATTTGACCGAGGCCTTTTTCGGAATCGCTTATTGCCCGGTTTAAGACAGTAAGAATGTCGTCTTTGCTGAGGGCCTCGAAAGCAAACACCGTACTGCGACTGATAAGTGGACTATTAACACTGAAAAACGGGTTTTCGGTCGTGGCGCCGATGAGTGTGATAATGCCGTTTTCGACATCGTCGAGCAGCACGTCCTGCTGGGCACGGTTGAAGCGGTGGATTTCGTCGATGAACAGGAGCGTTTTTATTCCGTTTGTGATCAGTCGATCCTTGGCTTCGGCGATGATTTCCCGGACATCTTTGACCGAAGCCGCCGGAGCACTGAGGTAGTGGAACTTGGCCTTGATCGAGCCGGCGACAATGCGGGCTAACGTGGTCTTGCCCGTGCCGGGCGGGCCGTAAAAGATCAAGCTGGTAATGTTCCCCGCCTCAATCATCCGCCGAAGCAACTTGCCCTCGCCGGCAAAATGGGTCTGCCCCACGAATTCGTCCAAGATCGACGGCCCATCCGAACCGCCAACGGCGCATGAACCGCCAGCGTCTCCCGCTCACCCCGACTAAACAAATTCTCACTCTCACGCGCCATGACGGCACATTATACGCCCGGATGCCAAATATATCAACGATACAAATCGAAGGCACAGGACAATCGCATGAAATCAA
>Ga0272441_10015713_pt1 | contig 10566 bp, 4 predicted proteins | sample SSMProp6N_FD_193582 | JGI IMG/M metagenome (GOLD analysis project Ga0272441, IMG submission 193582) | Marine sediment archaeal communities from Little Sippewissett salt marsh, Falmouth, MA, United States - SSM-Prop-6N | ecosystem: Environmental > Aquatic > Marine > Wetlands > Sediment ... | reverse complement strand
CCTCAGGGCTCAACTGGAAAGGGAGATGGTGCGCCAACTGCAGGCCGCCCGCATACCGGACTCGACGCCGGCGCAGGACGGGCCGAGAGTCCGAGGGGCCGCCACTGACGCTGAGGACACAAGCCTGATCTTCGACGCGCCGTCCTACCAGTCCATTCTGCGTCTGCTCACCGATGAGCCTGAGGCGCGGTCCGACAGCCTCCACGTCATCTTCACCAACAATGGCCTGGCCTCAAGGCCCGCTCCCGGCGAGAAACCCGGGCTGCACATCATCTGCATGGGGGTACCGAGCATCATCTCCCTGTCCGGGTTGGTGGAGGCCCTGCCGCGACCCCGGGAGTATGAGTTCAGACGCGCCCAACTCGCGATGATCGGCGCCTCCGAGCAGGACCTTGAAGACCTCGCCGAGCAGTTCGCGGACCGAACCTTCGGCTATGGCGACGCCAGAATCAACGAGCTATGCATGGGCTACAGCCTGATGGCATGCGTCTACCGCATGACCGGGGAGGCCTTCTGCCCCGATCCGGACTGCCGTCTACATGCGGCCAGGGATCAGCAGCAGCTCATCGAGTTGCACTGCAGCACGGACACCGGCCTTTGCGACAGGCACCAAGAAACGCTGCGGACGGCGGCACAGGACTGACGGGCGTGTATCCCGGGGCCTGGCTACGATGCCGTCGCTTCCCACTCTCCCGGGGGCCCGGAAATGATTGCCATCCTGACGGTAGTGCTGATGTTGACCGCGCTCTTGCCGGCCAACGCGGCTGAGCCCTCACAAACCACCGCCTGCGGGCCCCACTATGTGACCAGCATAGGCTCATGGACCCCCGCGGACCGCAAGAGTCACCGCCCCGATGACCTGTGGCGGCACTACATGCACGGCATAGTGGACCACTTCGCGACCCCCGTGGCGTGGGAAGACCTATTCGACTCCGATGCCCAGGCTGCTCAGTGGCTCGACCCGTCAGAGCCCCTCGATACTCCCTACCGCAAGTCGAATATGCCCTCCATCCGGATCGCGGGCGAGAAGAGCGTCAGCCTGCCTCGGCCCTTGCCCATCGCCCCTGAAGCCATCCAGGGCAAGCGCATCCGCCTGTTTGTCTGGCTCAAGGGCGTCGACGTGGGGGCCCGCAACAACTGCTGGCATGCGCCCAGCCTGTGGGTCACGATGAAGGATGCCCGGGGCAAGGTGCTGACCTCCTCAGACTCGTACTTCAAGACCCTGCGCACTTACCCGTGGCATTGCTACTACACCGACCGCTTCGTTCCCCGCAACGCCGCCGGCGTGTACGTGCGCCTGTTCAACAAGTTCCATGGTGTGGCGCACTTCTCGACCCTGTCGTGGGAGTTCATCGACGAGACCAACACGTACAGCAATGATGACAAGCAGGACCCCCAGACGGGCAGTTTGGCCTGCAACCCGATCTACGACGAGATGCCCGAGCATCTCAAGAAGGGCTTCGGCTTCCGCCATAGGTGGCTTTTCGTGACGGGGGCTAAGGCCGGGCTGGTAGGCCAGCCCTACGACATCACCACCAACGAGGGGTTCCGCAAGTACTACTTCGAGGAGGCCAAGACCGAGCCGGAGCACATGAACCACGCCATCCTGCACATGGGCAGCATGTACCGCAACGGCATATCGAGGAAGATGCTGCCCCCGATGCAGGAGGGTTGGCTTGGCAACTTTGCCCAGGTTCTGATGGATGACCAGGACCCCCAGACGGGCTTTTGGCACGACGGGACCAACCTCAGCCTGGGGCTGACCTTCCATCTGTGCAATATGCACTTCCGCTACTACGAGATCGGGCGCACTGACCGCGCGGATCGCATCCGCCCCTCCTTCGACCTGGGTCTGAAGGCAGTGCCCCGCGCCGACCGCATCATCCGCACCTGTCTGATGATGCAGTCCTCCTACACGGACGAAGAAGGAACTAAGCGGAAGGCGGCGTGGAACTGGCCCGCTTATCGCTACACCACCGAGCCGGACAAGTACGAGCAGAAGTGCTACCTGGGCACCACCTGGGACGCCATCTACCTGACGCGTCTCGCGGCCCGATATGTCGAGCCCGAGCTTCAGCAGCAGGTGTACGAATCGGTCAAGGCCGCCTTCAGATACGTCCTGCACGCATGTGTACTCGAGGACGGCTCATACAAGGCCCATGACACCGACGAGCATCCCACCAAGGGCGACTACATGGGCGGTATCATGCAGGACGCCGCCTGGCTGGAGCACCGGGTTGTGGCCGCTATCCCGCAGCCGCGGGTCAGCGTCACCCCAGCAGGCGAGGATGCTCTGGTCTTCCGATGGCATGATCCGGCGGGGGACCACAACTCCCTGCGCATCCGGGTAGCCGAGGCCGACCTGCCCAGTGACAAGATCAATGACTCGCACCTGGCGGGGATCATCCACCGCACCGGCCGGTAGGTTTACGGGATGGACCCCTTCCTGGCGGTGCAGAAGATCCGCCGGGCCATGTCCGACCGCTGGGGCAGCAGCATGGAGCTGCCCGACGCCGGTAACTGGCGCGGCAAGTATTACTTGCCCTGGAAGCTGCGCCAGATCCACTACCCGATTCCCCACACCGAGGACCTCGAGCCCCTGACACTGCGCATCGACGGCCTTGGGAGCAAGCGGGTGTACGTGTCGGCCGCGACGTGGTATGGCGAGGAATCGCCTCTTGCTGCTGTACAAGTGCCTGCCCTGGAGGGATGACGCTGACAGGTCCGGGGTCGTGCCGTCGCGGCCGGCCTGCGACACCGCTTACACAGGCCCTGACACACAAAGGCACGCGGCTCGATAGGGATGCCGCGTGCCCCAGACGCCTCACGATCCGCCCGCGGCCTACAGTGCCCGCATGAAGGCCACGATGTCCTTCTTCTCCGCCCCACTCAGGCCTATTCCGGTGACGAGGTTGAAGAACTCGACGGTGTCTTCGAGGGTCATCAGCCTGCCGTCGTGCAGGTACGGCGGGGAGTCCTTGACGCCCCGTAGGGTGAATGTCTTGATCGGGCCGTCCGCGCCGGCCAGCCGGCCGTTGATCATCACCGGCTTGTAGAAGCGCTCGACCTTGAGGTTGTGCATCGAGTTGTCGGTGTAATACGGGCTGGGGTGACACTCGGCACAACGCGCCTTGTCGAAGAAGAGCTTCTCGCCGCGCATCTCCGCCTGGCTCGCCTTGGCCGGATCGAGCCTGCCGAACAAGTCCAGCTTCGGTGCGGGCGGCAGGTCAAGCAGCGAAATGACCTCAGCCATGAAGTGCACCTGGCTGCCGCGCTCGAGGATGTTGGCGCCCTTCTTCGTGGCTATCACCGGGTCGCCGTCGAAATACGCGGCCCGCTGCTCGAACTCGGTGAAGTCCTCGACACTCCTCAAGGCCCGCTGGGAGCCGAACAGCCGCTGCAGATGGGCGCCGCGCAGTGAGGGCGTGTCCAGACGGTGCCGCAATTCCTGTGGGCGGATGTCGCCGACCAGATGGGTCGTTGCGTTGCTGTGGCCGTTCACGTGACAGTCCATGCATGTGACCCCGCGACTGGGCCGCGCGGAACGGCGGTCCTCAGTGGCGTTGAACTGCTGCTGCGGGAAGGGTGTCACCAACAGCCTCATGCCCTCAAGCTGCTTGGGGTTCATCACGCCGTTGAACAACTCATAGTAATTGTCCAGGGTTATGACCTTGCCCCGGGATACATCGCCCAGGTCGGGACGGGTGGTCAGGTACATCGGCGGCGGGAACTCGGGCAGCAGATGGTCGGGCAGGTCGAAGTCCAGGTCGAACCGCGTGAGGTCGCGGCCCTCCTGCCGGAGAATCTCCTCAATGTGGAACTTCGGGAACAGCATCCCACCCTCGGGGTGGTTCGGGTGGGGCAGAGGATAGAAGCCGGAGGGAAAAAGGTTCCTGTCCCGAATCTGCTCCGGACTCATTGCGCCGAGCTGCTCCCAGGTCACCTCCGCCGAAAGACGCACCCGCACGCCCTCCTGCACGGCCTTGCCCGCGGACATCGTCACCCCGGCCGCGGGCCGGTCGGTTAGATCATAGCGCTCGTTCAGCAGGTCCATGTGCCGCTTCATCACGGCGGGCTTGGCGGCGGCCATCCGCGCCATGATGCTGCTGAAGGCCTCGGTGATACGCACCGGCGAATAGCTGGACCGCTGATCGCCATCCTCCTGGGCCGTCACGGCTCCCAGAGCAACTAGGCTCACCACGAACAGCATTGTCACGCCCCACAGGGCACGCTTCGTTGCTTTCGCCATATCGGCTCTCCTCCCCACAGACTTTCTCCGCTACACGCCGCGAACGAGCCAAGGATTAGATTCGGCGCCGCCACCTCTGCTCCTGCGGACCTAAGCACATCATTAGGCACTGTAGGGGCAAACACAAGAAAATGGGGCACAGGATGGCGTGGCGGCCGCACTGGTCCTCGGGTGTTGCTCGGAAACCAGTGGCGCTCCGGGCAAGCGTGTGGGTTGCCCTCAGCGGTTGTGGTGCAATCCTCGTGGCCGGACGATGTGCCGTTGACCTCAAGCCCCTTCCATTTGCCTTCGCCCGCGACGTATAGCATCATGGCGCACACCTTGGGGCTCCGCCCCAGACCCGGCTGGGGTCCGCGGGAGTGGGCTCCCCGGGTGGGCGCCACCGGAGAACGGCCGGAAGGCCACCGCGGCGTGATGCCTCGAGCTCAGCCCGGCAAGCAGTGGGCCGCGTCCCGATTGCGGAGCCCGGCAGGAAAATGCCCGACCATCCCCGAACTTACGCCGGAACACACCCGCGGATCCCAGGGAGGCGCCCACCATGCAGCACTACCAGCCCCGCCGCTCGAAGAGGTCTGTTCCATTCACCGACGAGGAGCTGTTCCAGATCGGGCCCCAGCGACCCAAGACCGGTCAGTACCTCAACGAGATCGCGTTTCCTCTCGGAGGCATTGGCACGGGGTGTGTGTCACTGTCGGGCCGCGGGCAACTCATCGATTGGGAGATTTTCAACCGGCCGAACAAGGGCTACCGGCCCGACAATACTTACTTCATGCTCTACGCGAAGGCCGATGGCGGCGAGCCGGTGTTTCGAGTCATGGAGGGGCGCCTGCAGCCGCCCTACCAGGGCTGGTCCCAGGGCGCCCAGATCTACAAAGGGTTCGGTTTTGGGCCGCCCCGGGAGTTCGGCTCCGGATTCGTGCGCTTTGAGCGGTGCAGTTTCACCGGAGAGTTCCCCTTCGCACGGGTGGACCTTGCCGATGATGCTGTGCCCGTGCAGGTGTCCGTCGAGGCATGGAGTCCTTTCATCCCCTGCGATGATGAGAACTCCTCTGTGCCGGTGGCGATCTTCGACATCACGCTGATCAACACTACGGCTACGCGCGTCGAGGCAACGGTGGCGCTGGGGCTGCAGAACATTGTGGGCTGGCCCGAGGTGGGCGGCGGCCTGAGCCAGTGGATGCAGGCCGAGAAGAGCCAGGGCATCGTGATGACGGCAGACAAGCACACCGCCGACTCCCCGCGCTTCGGCAGCCTGGCGTTGTTGACGCCCATGGCCCCGGGAGCCGATGAGGCCGGCCCTCCGTTGGATGTCACCCACCAGCTCCGTTTTGAGGAAGCATCCTGGTTCGCCCAGACCGAAAGCCTCATGGATGGGTTCGGCACGACGGGTGAGTTTTGCGGACCTACCGACGCCCGTGTGAACGCCGAGGGTCAGGCAGACACCGCACACCTGGGTCTGAAGGTGTCTCTTGATCCGGGACAGAGCGCCACGCGCACCTTCGTGCTGGCATGGCTCATGCCCAACTTCGAGAAGTACTGGGGCGCCGACCAGGGAGCCACATGGCAGACGTGGCAGGCCGGCCGGTGGCAAGACGCAGCGGACGTCGCCCGGTACGCCATCGACAACATGGCCCAACTTGAGAGTCGCACCCGGCGCTTCGCCGACACCTTCTTCGGTTCGACCTTGCCCGACTACGTGCTGGACGCCATCTCCAGCCAGATGTCCACCCTGCGGACGCCCACCGTCACGCGCCTGCCCGACGGCACGCTATACGGGTGGGAGGGCTGCCACGCAAGCGCGGGTTGCTGCGAGGGAAGCTGCACCCACGTGTGGACCTACGCCCAGACCATCGCCTACCTGTTCCCACGACTGGAGCGCGGTATGCGCGAGATCGACTTTGCCACCGACCTGCGCGAGGAAGACGGGCATATGGAGTTCCGCATGCCTCTGCCCCCGGGTACGGCCGCCGGCCACGGTGGACACGCCGCCGCCGACGGGCAGATGGGCAATGTGCTGCGCACATACCGTGAGTGGCAGACCTGCGGGGATGACGACTGGCTCAAGGCCCTGTGGCCCTCGGTGAAGAAGGCCCTCGAGTACGCGTGGGTCGACTGGGACAAAGACAAAGACGGGCTGCTCGAGGGCGTGCATCACAACACCCTCGATATCGAGTACCACGGCCCCGACACGGTGTGCGGGAGCATGTACCTGGCGGCCCTGAGGGCCGGCGAGGAGATGGCACGACACCTGGGCGACGAGCAGGCCGCCACCGAATACCGCACGGTCTTCGAATCAGGCAGCCGACTGAGCGACGAGACCCTCTACGATGGCGAATACTACTTCCAGCACATACCCGAAGGCGTGCAGGCGTGGTACCAGTATGGCCCCGGATGCATCTGCGACCAGGTGCTCGGACAGTGGCATGCGCGGATGTACGGCCTGGGCAACATCTACGACCCGGGCCATGTGCAGAGTGCCATCGAGAGCGTCTTCCGCTACAACTTCAGGGATGACTTTAGCAGCCATCATAACCCCCACCGGGTCTACGCGCTCAATGATGACAAGGGCCTTCTGATCTGCACATGGCCCAAGGGCGGCCGGCCGAAGCGGAGCGTTACTTACGCCTTTGAGTGCATGATCGGCTTTGAGTACCAGGTGGGCGCCCACCTGATCTATGAGGGCTTCCTGCGCGAAGGCCTGTCCGTATGCAAGGCCATCCGGCAGCGGCATGACGGGTACCGCCGCAACCCGTATAATGAGTTCGAATGCGGCAGTCACTACGCACGCTCCATGGCCAACTACGCCTACCTGCTGGCACTGTCGGGCCTGCGCTACTCCGCGGTAGAGAAGACCCTGTGGCTTGACCCGGTGATCTGTGGGGATGCCTTTCGGTGCTTCTTCTCCGTGGACAGCGGCTGGGGAATGGTCAGTCAGCGGCGAGCGCCCTACGGGAATGTGGTGAGTGTCGAGCTGATTGAGGGTGAGTTGGCCCTGGACAGGCTGGTGGTGGGTGGGCAGCAACTCGATTGCGGCCAGGCATGCCTGGCCCCGGGGGAGGTGCTGGAAGCGGAGGTCTCGTAGGGGAGGCCGGCTCGGAGCAGCCGCCGAGCGTCGATTGCGCAGGCCCGCATCCCGCTCGGCCGGGGACCATCGAGGCGGCCTTTGGGGCCGCGGGCTAAACTCGCCGAACTCCGCCGGATCAGCGCTGACTGTCCGCGCGAACCACAGGGGGACATGCTGCTGATGCCTTGGGTCTGAATAAGCAAGACAGGTCAAACCGCCTCGAATTGACCGCAATCTCGTGCTTTCTCACAGCAACACTGCTAAATTCTCTCTCGGTATTGCGTTGAACCACCCCAGTCGATTAAAATTCGGGCGTCAAAATCTTAATCAGCCAGCCATCGCTAAAGCACGCTTTAATCAGGACAGTGATCGCGCCGTGGCTCCCGACGCGTCTCAGGAGACGCCGGCCGGCCGTCTCGTGTCCCTCTCCCATGGGCGGGCCTTCATACCGAACCCCCTTCCGCCGCCGCCCCTGAGAGCGGACGCGGAGTTTGAGATGATCAGGTCTGAGGCCGATCAGGCCTTTGGGGGCGTCTGTGCCATCGCGAGGTTCATCCCCAACCCGGACCTGCTGGTCATGCCATACCTGAGCCTGGAAGCCGTGTTCAGCGCCCGCATCGAGGGCACCCACACGACCCTGTCCCAGGTATTCGAGACCGAGGCACAGGTGGGGATTGCTCCGGACCCGCAGACTCAGGAGGTCATCAACTACCTCAACGCGATGAAGCTGGGCCTACACCGCGTAACTGAGAAGCAGATGCTCTTGAGCTTGCGTCTTGTGCAGGACCTGCACGCCGAGCTGCTCAAGGGGGTCAGGGGTGCGAACGCGGCACCGGGCCGGTGGCGCAACCTGCAGGTGCACATCGGGCCAGGGCCCCGGGTTGAGGACGCCTACTTCATCCCCCCGCCCGCGCAGTATCTGGGCGATTTGCTGGACAACTGGGAGAAGTTCCTCCACGAGGATGCTCGGCTGCCCGTGCTGGTGAAGTGCGCCATCCTGCACGCCCAATTCGAGATGATACACCCCTTCTTCGATGGCAACGGCCGCATAGGCCGTCTGCTCATTAGTCTGTTCCTAATCGCCAGGGGCGGGCTGCCCCAGCCATTGCTGTTTCTCAGCCCTTACCTGGAGCATCACAGGGACGAGTACTACGACCGGCTGTTGGCAGTCAGCGCGCACGGTGACTGGCAGGGATGGGTCTCGTTCTTCCTCCGCGCGGTGGCCGCCCAGTCGCGCCAGGCTGTAGCCGCCGCCGACAGCATCGTCGAGCTGCAGAGCCGCACGCGAGAGCAGTTGCAGGAGCAAGGCGCGCCCGGCAAGGTCCTCGCCCTGGCCGACCTGTTCCTACGGCGACCTGTCATGACCATCAGGCAAGCCGCCGAGCAGATCGATGTCACGTTCCCGACGGCGAGCAAGTACGTGCACATTCTGGTGGACATGGAATTCCTGCAAGAGACCACCGGCCGGGCCACAAACCAGGTCTTCATGGCCGTGCCCCTGCTGAAGGCCATCGAGGGTTCGGCCCTGCCGCCGGAAGACATGGTACAGGCCCCCACCGGACTCGAATTGCCCTAACGCCCTGGCTGGGGTGCCTCCTGCGCATCACGTCTATCACCGGACACTGCCGCAAGTCTACCGGCGCACCTCCGGCCGCCTACCTCACAATCACCCAGTCGATCCTTGCGCCCTGGGGCGCCTGCTCGGCGAACTGGACCGTAAAGCCCTCCGCCGTCTTGTCGGGCACACAGATGTTGGTCATCCAGGAGGGCGTAACAGACACCGCGTACAGCGCATCGGCCTCGGGCCTGTCGAAGGTGAGCTGCAGTTGTCCCTCGCCCTCAGGAACGGGGACATTGATTCCTCTCAGATTCGCGGCGGGCTTCTCAGTGGCCGACAGGCCCCCCAGGCCCTCGACGCCCTTCCCGCTGAGGTCGACATTGCCCCCGGTAAGGACAAAGTCTCCCGTTGTTGGCTCGACGCTCAGGCTACTTGAGCCTACCACGTCATTCCTCCAGCGGATCGGTTGAGGGTGACCGTTGGGCTGGCGGAAGATGATGGCCGAGTCAAGCACCTCGCTTTGGAAGTCGATCCCCACGTCGGCCAGTGAGTTGATGTTCAGCACAGTGCCGTAGGGGGGCTTCTTGTCCTTGCGCCTCTCAAGGCCGTCGCGGGAGCGGATGATCCCACCCATGTGTATGCCGTATGGCACCTGCACACGCCCGAGCTGCTGGACCTCGATGGATGCGCTGGGCATGGTGCTGGGGATCTGGTCGAACTGGCGGATGCGCAGGGGGCGCGGCTGCCACGGATCGGGCCCCACCGGCTGCTCGACGGCATCCCCCGGCTCGAAGTCGAAGGGCGTGCCGCGATCCCCGGTGGCGGCGACCTTTAGCTTCCTCGGGTGGCTCGCGTCCAGATGGCCGCCGGTGATGATCGTGTCTCCCCACCCCTGGCTAACGTCATAGACCCATGCGCCGGGGGCGATGGCGTAGCTCAGCGGCTTCTCGTGTTCGTCCCAGGTGTAGTTGTCGTAGTCAAACAGCGTCGGCGCGCCGGCGGCCACCGCCGACCAGCGCACCCTGAGTATCCGGATGCGCTTGGTCCCATCGGGCTGGGGCTCCAGGTCCATCACCTGGTACCAGCGGTATGCGGGCCGGTCCGGCGGCTTCGCGTAGCCGCCCACCGAGGATTTGTCATCCGGCATCACCACCTCGGTGGGGTCGGTGAGGCAGAAGAACCGGCCGATGATTGCTTCGTCCCAGGGGCAGTCCGCGGACCCCAGTATGGCCCCACCCTGATAATTGAAGCTGTTGCCCGGCCCGCCGATGACCCCCGGATAGCTCTCACCGCGGAAGGCCTTGTCCGGCGGCACGACCAGCACCGTGCCCTGGCTGATCCACTTGTCCGGGTTCATGTTGATCAGCGGGCGTGAATTGCTCAGCGAGTGGGCATTCACCTTACCGGCGGCATACGTGATCTCGTCGCGGCTGTGGTCCACCGCCTCGACCGTCGAGTGGAAGAAGTCCATTTGCCCGACGGTCTCGGCGTTGAGGACGATCCCGCCCTCATCCCCGAAACCTGAGAACACGTCGCCCAGGTACTTGAACATCCCGCTGATGACGAAGCTGTCGCCCACACCGTAGTTGTGCCGGACCACAGCCAACTCACCGGGTGTCTGGTTGTCGCAGTTCGAGTAGCCGTTCATCTGCAGCCCGTTGACGATGTGTTTGTTGTACACCAGCGCCCCGGCGG
>Ga0272441_10015712_pt1 | contig 10567 bp, 5 predicted proteins | sample SSMProp6N_FD_193582 | JGI IMG/M metagenome (GOLD analysis project Ga0272441, IMG submission 193582) | Marine sediment archaeal communities from Little Sippewissett salt marsh, Falmouth, MA, United States - SSM-Prop-6N | ecosystem: Environmental > Aquatic > Marine > Wetlands > Sediment ... | reverse complement strand
AACATTTTCCCTCAGCCGGAAAGTATAGACCAGTCCGTCGCTGCTGATATCCCATTCGGCCGCAAGGCTGGGTGCAAGGTCTCCGCTGGGGAGGATATCGATCAGATAATCGTACTGAAGCTGATTGAACATAATCTCCGGGTCGTTCGCTCCGAGGGCCGGATCAATCGTAGTCAGTTTTCTGAGTCCAACATGCAGAATAACCGGTTCTTCACCGGCCTCTTCCTGCGGGGCACTGCATCCAAAAAAAATGAGCGAGAAAAGAACGGAAAGAACTGCAGTAATCCTAAAAACCTTTATTCTGTTATACATATATCCTCCTTACTGTGTTGAAGAGCACCCGATGTGAGAGTCAGCCAGTCTTGTTTCTTTACTTATAGTGCATGAGGAGGGTACAGTCAAATTATACTACCTGCGCTCCCGGGACGGCGCCTGTTCTTTGGATAGATGCATTACAGCATTTTGATCTCCCGGGCTGTCTTCTATTTACGATCCTGAATTTACTCGAAGGAGATGTATGTTGTTCTGATTCCGGTCTTTCTTTTGTCTGAAAGCGCCGTCCCGGGGACACTGTTATCTTAATAAGCGGTAAGTCCCTCGATATAATAAGGCATCAGTAACAGTCCGTAGCTGTTCTGTTCTGAACCCGCCGCGCTGTAGTAGTCATACAGGTAGCTAAGTTCAGGCGGCAGCTGATTCCGCAGGGTCAGCTCCGTATCGGACCGGAAAAAAGCTTCGGCCATTTCAGGAAGCCTTCCAATGGAGATGATTCCCCATTTGTCCGCGTAGGTATAATCGATAAGCTCAATTTCACCCTTGATGCCGGCTGCTTCAGCTGCGACCTTGAAGGCCTCATTATATCCGCCGATTTCATCGACGAGTCCCCTATCGACGGCCTGGCGTCCGGTCCAGATGCGTCCGGCAGCTGATTTTTCAACCTCTTCAACCGGCTGGTTCCTTCCATCGCTGACAACCTTGAGAAAGCGTTCATACGTATCATTGATGAACTCTTCGACTGTTTCTCCCTCTTCAGGTGTAAGGGGCCGATACACAGCCCCGAAATCAGCTGTCGGGGAATTCTTGACAACGTCCCACTTGATTTGATATTGATCGAGGAGTCCGGAAATATTGGGAAAGAGGGCAAAGACCCCGATGGATCCTGTTACCGCCACCGGTGAGGAGACAATTTTATCCGCGAAGGCTGAGATATAATATCCCCCTGACGCGGCGGTACCGGTCATGGAAACGATGACCGGTTTCGCGTTTTTCCCACTCCGGCAAAGTTCAACTTCCCGGGCAATCATGTCGGAAGCAAGAGCGGAACCCCCACCTGAATTAATCCGCAGGATAATCGCCTGAATCCGGTCATCCTCCCGGGCCTCTTTTATCGATGCCGCTGTCGATTCAGCCCCTATACTGCTCCCGGGCATCCCTTCCCCGGTGATAATCGGTCCGATGGCATGAATAACCGCGACCTGAGAAGCGAAGGGCTCGCTCCAATCGGTCCTTACCAGTTCAAGGGGGATTCTTTCTTTTATACCGGTGTCATTCTGAAAGAACGGAACGGTATCCTTCAGCTCGTCCTCCTGAATCAAGCCGTCCACAAGTCCGGCCTGCAGTGCTTTTTCGGCCAGGAGATACGGACCCTCGGCAATAGTCTGTTCGGCGCTGTTTTGCAGTTTTGTCCCTCTGCCCTCGCGGATCAGCAGGGCCATCTCCGATTCCAGACCCTCTATGAAGAAGTTCAATGCCTCCCTTTCGGCTTCCGGCATCGCAGATTCGGAAAGGAAGTTATACGCGGTTTTGTATTCACCCGTTTGATACTTCACAACATCGATACCGTACTTATTGAAAAAGTCCTTAAAATAGGGACTTGAGATAGCCATACCTCTGAGATCAATTACCCCCTGGGGATGAAGATAAAGAGCATCCGCGCAGGATGCGGCCAGAAGATATTCGAGCCGGGTCATATAATCGCTGTAAAATACAATTTTTTTTCCCTTTTCCCTGATTCTGTCGAGGGCTTCTTTTATTTCGAGCATGGTACTGAAGGACATGCGTGCATGCTGATCGCGAAATACGATGCCGTCCACATGAGGCGCATTTTCAATTTTTTTAAGTTCTTCGAGAACTTCGAGAACCGTATTCGTTTCAATCACGAAATAGAATCTGCCGGTACGAAAGGCCTGGCCCGTTTCGGCAATCTCTTCCCCAAATCCGTAATCGTAGTATACATCTTTGGAAAGGGCATAGGGGTAGGTGAATAGTTTCGGGGAAAATTGAACGAAGCCCCTCCCGTTTTCAAAAGCCCCGGAATCATCGGTCTTGAAGAAACTGCCGCCTCTGACAGTACCCAGGGCCAGACTGAATGAGAAACCAAGGGAATCATTTTCTAAATCATAGCCAAATCTTGTCTGGAGCCCCTCAATAGGCTCGAAGTGCAATCCGATGGTTGGTGAATCCGCTCCTCCGGTATCCCAGGGCACGTCGGCAAAAAGGGTGAGTTTGCGGATAAGATCCGCTGAAAAAACCAGAGGTCTTACTGCCAGACCGCTTTTATACATGACTTCGCCTGATTGCGGTATAAATGCCGTATGTCCAACCGATATCATGTCTGCCGGGCGGATGAGGATACCCAGTTTCCATTCAGCGGTATCTCTGGTAAAATCTTCTGTGATCAGGGATGACCCGAAATAAAAATTATCATAGAGCGGGAATGATATATTGATAAAGTGCTTACCTGCGGTGTTTTCTTCATTATACGCGTAGCCGATATTTTCAGAATTGATGAGCAGGGAGAAATCACTGTTGAGTCCGTCCGAATCATATCCCTGCAAATACCCGAAACCGGTTCCGTTTCCGTAACTGAGTACCGCCGGGTTTATCAGACTTCCGATTATTGAATCAGAAATAGCGACACTCTCGTGTACCGGGGCAGGCTGAGCGGATGCTGCTGCCGCGGCGAAGATCAGCAGGAGCATTCCTGCTTGTATTTTTTTCATTTTTTAGCCTCCTTTCATTTGGCTATACCTAAAAGGTAATACTCTGAAGGTGAAATGTCAGGTGGTGGTTCGAATATTCGGAAAAGAACGGAAAGTAGGGGAATGTCACTGTATGTGCGGCTCCTCCCCTTGATCAATACCCGGAGTTTGTGGATTATAGACGACTATTCAATCTGTAAAGAGGAACATATGAACAGACAGGACTTCCAGCACAGAATAAGGGAAGCGATTCCCCTTGCGGCTTCCATGCAGCTTGAGGCGGTAGAGGTCTCTCCGGAAAAAGTCATATTGAAAGCTCCCTTCGGACCGAACCGGAACAACCACGGAACCGTTTTCGGAGGCAGTATCGCCACACTTATGCTGCTGACCGGCTGGGCCCTGCTGCAGCCGAGAATGGAAGAGGAAGTCCAAGGTTCGCTGGCCGTTATCGCCCGAAGCGATGTGTCCTACCGCGTCCCGGTCGAAGGAGATGTGTACGCCCGAACACATCCTCTGAATACGCCGGACCTGGCACGATTCATGGCCGAACTCAGGGAAAAGGGCAAAGCGGTGATCAAGGTCAAAGTCTCTGCGGCAGGTTTTCTCGAAGAGCTCGAAGCTGAAGGCTGGGAGAAATCATCGGCGGCGAATTTCACCGGCACCTTCGTCGGGATGATGAAATAATAAAAGGCCGCTTTTCCTGATAGCCTGCCGCGATAATGGGCGGCCATTCTGATAAGCCGACTGTCGAGAGCTGTTTTTAAAGCTCGAATTACCTAAAAAAGGGCCGCCATAAACGGCGGCCCGAAAAAAGTCCATCAAGAATCAAGTCTTAAAACTCCCAGGCGCCGAGGTCTACGCTTGTAGACTGTTCACGGGCGTTCCCGCCGAAATCGTAGGGGATATTCTCAGCCGTGTTCAAATCGTCGTCGATATCGAAATCGTCGGCCGGCAGATCGGAGGCGGTGCCGGCGCCTATGGCGGCGCTGCTGATTTTCAACATCAGGTCAGTCGCATCGACAGGATCAGTACTTACGAAGATATCATCTGCCGGAGCCGGGCCGGTACCTGAGTAAATCAGGTTACTGCCTTCCGTGGGAATTGAGCTGTCATTATAGATCGGAGAAGTATCACCTCCCTTGGTGTTCCAGATGATGTTATTGTAGAAATAGGGATTGGACTGCAGGTTGTAGACAGCCTGTCCGTGTGATGCTCCTGATCTCGCCGTATTCCCATGAAAGGTGCAGTTGTAAAAGTATGAGCCAGAACCTGCTCTGTTGTATATGCATCCTCCGTTGCCGAGATCTGCATGGTTGTCGAGAAAGATGGTGTTTATGAAGACAGGCATGGAGGCAAAATTATGCACCGCAGCGCCGCCGTTTTCGGAAACATTTCCGGATGTGAAATTATCTTCAAAGTAGCAGTTTATGAGATGAGGATGTGATGCATTATTATACATCGCGCCGCCGGATGCTTCGGCTTCGTTACCGATAAACGAACAATCGATCAGAAGCGGGCTGGAATAGGAGTTATACATTCCACCTCCATATGTATGCAGCCCGAGGTGGCTGTATATATCCGCGGCGCCCTTCGTGATCGTCACATTCTTCAATACAGCAGTTTGATCCAATCCCAATCCCGGATGAAAGAAAACGTGGTATGCATCATCTGACAATGAGGGGATATTGGGAAAATCTCCGCTCAGAATAGTCGCGTCTCTTCCGTAGGTAGGAATATTTGATACCTCGGTGCCGTCGAAGCCCCCGATGACGGTAACGCCGTTTCTCAGCGAAAAGTGATAGAATTCGGGGCTGTCGGGGGCTCCGCTCAGGTTCGGGCGTGAAGCAGGCTTGTATGTCCCGGCCATGACCCAGACCTCTGGTATTCCGAGGTCCTCCGCGAGTTCGATTGCCTCCTGCAGATCTCCCGCGGATGAACTCCAGCTGCCGCCTTGTCCGGTACCGCCGGGGGTTACGAAGAGGTTCGCGAGGCTGGTATTCGGTGTCTGATTTGTAAAGGTGTGGGTCGTGGAATTGCCTGCCGTATCGGTTGCCGTAACCCTGATGTCGATGGTTTCGGTTGTCGCTATGGAATCGGTATTCGATGCCGGGATGACGCCGCTATAGGCCGCCCACTCGGTATAACTGCCGGAGGAAGCCGGCGATGTTTCAATGATGATGCTTTCGAGGTCGGTATCGGCGGGCTTCGTCCAGTCTACGTCGATCGCCAGGTCCGCGGCGGTGACTGTCGGTTCAGTAAAAACCGGCGCTTTTTTGTCGATGGTGAAGGAGGGGAAGGCGGTCGAATAGCTGGTAACGGATCCAATGAACCTTATAGAGCCATCAAAGAGGATTTCAGTTCCTGGGTTAGCGGAAAAAACATGCTGATTACCGGCTGAAAAGTCGGACCAGGTAGCTTCGTTATCCAGAGTGTACTGGAATGTTCCACTTCCTGTATCAGTTGTCGGTTTTCCCGCGGTTAGGGTAACGCTGACCGCTGTTCTGTCTCCCGCCGAAATAGGCACCGAATTCGCATCCACCAGACTGGTGATGGTCGGTGTATCGGTCTCAATTATTTCGAAGGCCGCTGAAACTTTGGATGAACCATCGGCTATCTGTTCGGTGTTCGTGTTCCAGTATCTGGCATATACGGTATGAGTCCCGAGGTTGGTCCCTACACCCATTTTTTCTGTGGTAGTTGCAAAAAACCAGTTATAGTCATCGGTTGAATATTCGAAGCGGATACCCGCGTCCGCATGCTCGGCTGGAGGAAGGTCCGGAATGATGCCGACTGGATCACCTATTCCCACTTTTCCTCCATCCGCTACGGCGAGGCCGCTGTCGGTTTCAAGGACAATTACGGGATCATCGATCGGCGGAAGGGAGGCTGAAGGATCTTCATAGGTGACCGGATCTCCACTGTTAGCAGCTGTTTCGAGTTCGTAGTGCAGGCAGCTGTCTGCATCCATCGGCACTACCCAGAAGTAATAATCGCCGTAATCGCCAAAAGAGAATTGGCTCCCGGATACCGAGAACGGCCATTCCTCCATCGGCGGTTCGCCATGGGGGGTTACAGTATCGATAACGACGGAATACGAACCGTCGTTCGGATCTCCATCCCAGGTGATTTCAGCTACTGCTTCGTCGAAACCATCCGTAGTCTCGACAGCCGTGACATTGTAGGCTTGTTCGGGAAGAGTACTGCCGGAGCCTGAGCCGGGGTTTCCGGGATCTTCTGAGTCATCGGAGCCGGGAGGAGGGCAGGCAACAACAAGCAGGGAAGCTACCAGTACAAGAAGCAAGACCGAGGTTTTTTTCATTTTCAGCATGTGTTTTTATCCTTCGATTTTGTATCATAGTGTTTTATGTCAATATGATGGAAAGGATAACGCGGAAACCGGCATTTTTCAAGAAAAAATCGAAATTTTTCGTTTGCCTGGAAGGAAAAAGCGGATACTTGTCTATCTGTTTCTTTGAATCCGGAGAAACTTAAAGCAGCATCTTGATCTCGAACATTTTTAATCCCGGCGGCTTCTCAGAAGCAGTCGTGAAACGCCCCGGCTTCAACCTAGATATGAACTTGCGATAGGGTGGGAGAACAGCAATGCAGGGCAGCGGGTATTCAGAAGAAGCGAAAGAGAGGGCGGTTTATCTTGAATTTGATTTAAAGAAGGATTTTCGATCTCGATGACGGAACGGGTTGACAGGCTCAATAAACGGCGACTTTTTGAACCGATCGGCAAAATTCCGCCTGCAGAGTTTGAGCAGGTGTATTATAATCAGGATAAAGTCAGCTCCTGTATGGTCTGACTTAAATAAAAATTTCTCCGGGATTTCCGGAAGCGGTTCTGGAAGACTTAGACATATTAAAAATAAGGATATGATTATTTATGCTCCACAATCATCTTATAGAGGAGAAGTTGAACGCCTTCACTCACGGTTCAGGCACCGGCCTGGCAATAGCCGGCTTGATTATTCTCCTCAACAGGACCATCCCAACCGGATCAGTGCTTCTCATTTCAACAGCAGCCGTTTATGGGGGTACCCAGATTCTCCTCTATTTATCATCAGCCCTGACTCATGAGTTTCATGATGTACCGCAAGCTCACTATTATCTGCGGATTTTCGATCAGATATCCGTCTATCTTCTGATTGCGGGAACTTACACACCGGTTACCCTTGTATGCCTTGCCGGTCTGGGAGGGATTGTTCTCTGCACAGTGGAATGGAGTCTGGCGGCGGCGGGGATTATTTTAAAATTGGCGGTTTTCAGGAAAAAGCATATTGTTACTGATCTGCTTTATATCCCGATGGGCTGGTTGATTCTCCTTCTCCTGCCGGCAATGCTCCGCAGTCTTCCGGCTGGATTGACAGTGTCGGTCTTTTCCGGCGGCGCGGTGTATACAATCGGAGTTTTATTCTACCTGTCGAAGAGAATACCGTATGCTCATGTACTCTGGCACCTCTCGGTGATGACGGGGAGTATCATATTCTTTCTCGGCTATCTCAGGTTCGTGTACTGAGGGACGTGAAAGCATACTCTTTGGAAGACCCTGCCCCTACAAAACCCCGATTCGCATACCGAAACTCAAGCGCGGTACCAGACCCGCCTCGACATCCGATGAGATGAACCACAAGGAGCCCTCAGTGTAGAGTGAGTAGGTATGAAAGCTTGTATTCTCCGGGGCGGTGTATCGAAGGAATTCCCACTGACCCAAAATTGAACCGAGGATGACACCATCAGTTGTGAAGGAATAGTTATCCTCGGTCATGGTAAAGTAGGAGAAGTTTGCTCCCAAGGCGAAGGCCATGCTCATATTCTGCCAGTCAGGTCCGAAAAGGAGATAGTAGGGTATCGTGGCTACATTCGCCAGGAGTTTGCCTCCCAGGGTAAGGCCGGTAAATCTTCCCGGAGGCGCCGCGCCTACTAAACCCTGAAGTTTTACATTATCATCGAAAAAGCTGAGGCCCATCCCGATTTCAGCGTAGGTTGCTCCGAGAGTGTGGAGGTCAAGATAGAGGCCCTGGACGAAGGAGGGTACTTCATACCGGTTTTTATCCCCTTTCCGGAGCAGTACCGATACTTCCCTTAATCCGTTTTTATCGCCGGCAGTTCCGGATGTTCCAATCACTTCATTGAACGATTGACCTTCAGCCGGGCTTTCGATGTGAATGTCCGGAGGGGTCTTGTCTATATCAAGCAGTAATTTTGCCGAAGCTGAACTTCCGTCTGCGTACACCGCGCTGGCAAGAACCGGCAGGGGACCATCGGGAAATTCCTGTGTTTCTATGCGGACTTTCCAGTTACCCTTATTTTTCTTTGATAGTATTTTTTTCCCATCAATGATCTCAAAATTCTTTCCGTCATCATAGCTGATTTCGATTCTTTCCAATTCCGGAATTTCATCTTCCCCGGCTGCATATCCGGTCTTCCCCTCGATAAAACTGCGCTGGGTGAGCGATTCTCCGGTGGTGTGACTTTCGAAGATTATCCAGGGCCCGTCAGCCCTGAAAGTGAACCGTCTGGGCAGGGAAGTGTATGAATCGTCCAGGTTTGCGGCCTGCGCTTCAAGTACATGATCTCCGGGGGAAAGCTGGGTGCTGTCGAAGAGTACTGAAAAATACTTATTCCCCTGAACCTCCGCTGTGGAAATAACTGAACCGTCAATTTTTATCACCACGCTTGTAATATTGCTCTCAGAATCAACGGAACCTTCAATTCGGGAAAATACCTGTTCTTCAGAGCCTTCGAGGGGAAAGAGAATTCTGATCTGCCGGGATGTGTCCTGTTCCAGTATGCGTATGTTCCGGGTCATATAGGATATGTTGCCTGCGGTATCCGAAGCTTCGATATTGAAATTGTACCATCCCGGAGGGAGGGTGCTGATATCGATAGAGTGCTCCAGCCTCTCCTCAGGATCCAATTCCTGTTCGATGGAACCGGCACTGTTTTCACTGTTATTTTCCAGGGGAAGCAAGGTCATTTTCAGCTTCCCGACTTCGATATTATCAGTGACTCTGCCCGACAGATGGAGAACGTTCTTTATCCCGCTGTTCCTACTCGGCGTATCCAGATTGATGGCCGGTCCGGTATTATCGATGTTTAATAACGTCGTATAGTAGGAATCATTTCCCCCTGTATCAACACCGCGGACATAGAGAGAGTATGAACCGTCGGTCAGCATATCCGCGTCTAATTTGTATTCCCAGGTATCGGTACCTTCAGCTCTATTGTAGGTGCTCCCGTTGTCCAGGGATACGAAGACCGCTTCCATTCCATTCGGGTCCTGAGCCGTCCCTCCTATGGTGTATATCCCCTCCACGTATTCATCGGGATTCGGAGAAGTGATTCTAATAAGCGGATCGGTTCTCGATATATGAAAGGAGTTCTCAACTATGGTGCTCATGAGGCCGTTATAATCTTCGGATTTCACTCTGATAAAATGTTCTCCGTCTTCAAGAGTGTTTATCCGGACCGGGATCGTAAAAGTACTGTCGCCCTCAATTTTTTTCCATTCCTCATCATCAATACTGTAATGATTGAACGCTATCCCATCATCATCCAGGGCGGTACCCGTTGCCGTGAAATCCGCCGAAAATGTCATCCCGTCCGAGGGGAACTGTATATCGCTGATCGGTATATCGTTGAGTCTTGAAATATTCAGATCCATCGTTTGGGTGCTCGTTAATCCGCTGCTGTCGGTAGCCCTCAGAAATATCTCTACCGGCGTCGTTTCATAAGTACTGAGGTCGATGGTATATTGAAAGTAAGGGCCGGTGGAGATTTCCTGAAAATTTTCACCATCATCGCTGAACTCAATATTCTCTATCGGGCAGGTATCCTTCGCGATTCCTGAAAGGCTTATTTTTCCGTTGACCTCATCATCGGCTGCAGGAGTGAGGATTCGGATTTCCGGGCCCTTTGTTTCCAGGGTGAAAGGAATAAGATTTGAAGAAAAATTGCCGCTTTCCGATCGCACCTGAATTTCCAGAACATACTGACCATCAGAGAGCATGTCCACCGGTATTTTGAGATCAACGGACCCGGCGGAATCCAAACGGGCGGCGCTCCATTCTTCGGAAGGATCACCCATTATTCTATGAACCAGTTCCAAAGCCGCCAGGCTGCCGTCTATTCTGCCTGTAATATTCAGCTCGTCGGTTGTTACGGCCAGAGGAAGATCCTGATCTATGAAAAGTTCGGGAACGGGGCTGAGGGGTTCCTTTTCAGAGTTTTTTGGAACGACAAAAGATCGTGATACAAAATCGCCGTATCTGTCACCTGTATCGATCGCCCTGGCACGGATCGTATGTTTGCCGGGTTCGAGACTATCAAGTTTGATAAGAGCCGGACCCCGGGCTTGGATGGTCTCGGTTTCTCCATCGTCCACCGAATATTCAATACCCGCCACCATATCATCATCGCAGGCGGTGATGGCGGCCTGCACAACGGATTCCTCCGTTCCCGTCCTGTCAGGAACAAAAACTCCGACAGTTGGTTTTTCACTTTCCTCACTGTTCCGCAGCTTCAGGGTTTTTGACGTACTGTTTCCTGTAAAGTCTTCGGCGGTAAAGGTAACAGATATT
>Ga0272441_10015711_pt1 | contig 10567 bp, 7 predicted proteins | sample SSMProp6N_FD_193582 | JGI IMG/M metagenome (GOLD analysis project Ga0272441, IMG submission 193582) | Marine sediment archaeal communities from Little Sippewissett salt marsh, Falmouth, MA, United States - SSM-Prop-6N | ecosystem: Environmental > Aquatic > Marine > Wetlands > Sediment ... | reverse complement strand
CATGCACACTACCGCCGCGGCCGCCACCGCGCCGTCCTTGGGAAGCAGATCCTCAGCTTTGAACTGATCGATGGGCACCTCGAACGCCATGATGGCATCCGCCAGCTTCTTGGCGGCATCGACGACCTTGCCGCGATCGTCGGCGCTAAGGCTGGGCGCCAGGCTGTCCCACGTGGCGTGCTCCTCGATCACCGTCGCCACAGCCCGCCGACCGTCCGGCAGCCAGTCGGCGCCGTAAGCCCGTACGCCCAAATCCCGCGGCGTAAGCTCCGGCCCTTCCAGCACGAACAGCCGATTGCCGCCCATACGGACCAGCGCTCGCGTCCCATCCGGCGACCACACAACCCGCTTCTCCGGGATACACCCAACCGCACTAACCAACGCCAACAGACTGACTACAAGTATGTCCCTCTTACCCATTGCATCACCCACTTATCCTCGGTTTGAACGGCGCTTCCCACTCAACGACGCTCGCAGGCCGGCGGGTACGAGCCATCTCCTCCCGCAGTCTTGCCAGACGTGACAGCGACCAGAACCCACCGTCATCACTCTCAGCCCGCGCTCGGCGTAGCGGCATACCCGGCGCCTGATCAGCAGCATCGGCAGGCAAGTCGGCAATCACCGGTTCCAGCGGGCGGTCAAATTCATCCCCGACGGTGCCCACCGTGCCCAGACGCCAACCCAGCACCAGGCAAGCTGCGCACGCCGCCGGCCACAACAGCCATGCCGCCTTCCGCATGCTTCGAAACGACAGCAGCCGAGAACCGCGAGCCATCGTCCGTTCGCGCTCGGCATTCGTGGCTAACGACCTCCGCGCCAACTCGACCGTCGCCCGAAACTGCTCGGCCGGCACCTCATACTCCGGATGCTCCGCCAAGTATTGGTCCAACAGCCAGCAGACCTCCGGACTCAGACCGTCCAGGCCCCGATCTATCAGCAATGCTTCGAGTCTTTCATCCATCATGGGCGCTCACTCCCCATCCGTTCCACTCATCTGTTCGCGCAATCTACGTACCGCCGCATGCAGACGACTCCGAACCGTTCCCAGGGGAATGCCCAGAACCTGCGCAATCTGCTCATACGTCAATTCTTCGGTCAGCCGCAATATGAGGGTCTGGCGCAAGTGCTTCGGCAGTTGCGCGATCGCCCGTCGCATCCTGGCCAGTTCATCATCCGTGGATTCCGCTTCGTCGGGCGCCACCGGCTCTGTCGCCGTTGCGTCCAACCGTTGCGGACGCCGTCTACGGCCCTCGCGTCGCGCCACGTTTCGCGCGATCCCGATAACCCATGCTTCCCGACTTCCCCGGCCGCTGTAGGAGTCCCAGTTCCGGACCACCTCCAGGAAAGTCTGCCCAAGTAGATCCTCCACAGAATGCGGATCCTGAAACCGCCGACCCAGCATCCTTCGGAGGCCTGGACCATAGCGATGCCACAGGCGCTCAATCTCAGCTTGCGACTGTTCCACAAGTCACCGGAGACCACACAAGTAAAGTGACGCGAATCGCCCGATAGTTCGCGCAAGTCAGACGAAAATGGCACGCCGATCCGGTGCGTCCAACATCAGGCACCTAACGCGCCCGTCCCAACGTCCACGCCCCGACGATCTGTCGAAACTGCTGCCCACGCTGCTCGTAGTTGACGAACATGTCGTAGCTCGCACACCCCGGCGACAGCAGCACCACGTCTCCCGCCTCAGCCGCGTCCCGCGCCGCACCCACAGCCGCCTCGAAGCCGTCCGCCTCGATGGCCTCGGTCTTCTGCGAACCCGCATCGCCACTGGCCCGCCTGACTGCATCGGCGATCTTTGGGCCCGTTGCACCGTAACACACCACTGCCCTCGCCCGCCGCGCTAGCTCGCCCCCCAACGGCTCGAAGCCCACCCCCTTGTCGTACCCACCGACTAGCACCACCACCGGCCCGTCGAACGCCGCCAACGCCACCAACGTCGCCTCCGGCGTGGTCGATTTCGAATCGTTGTAGTACCTCACCCCGTCGACCACCCCGACCGGTTCGAGACGGTGGGGCAGCGGCTCGAACCCCGCCAGCCGTCGCGCCGCCTCAGCCGGATCGACGCCCACCAACCGCCCCACTGCCATCGCCGCAGCCGCGTTGGCCAAGTTATGTCGCCCGGGCACGGGCAGCGATGGCGTCGGCAGATCGACCACCTCCTCATCGCGTGATACACGGCAGCGACCGTCCGGTCCCACGCCATACCGCCATACGCCCGCCAGGCCGCCCCTGAGCCCACCCACCGCCGTCGCAAGCTGCTCATCCGCCTCGTAGATCAGAAGATGGTCGCGACGGGGATCCTGGAACCGAGCGATGTTAAGTTTCGCTTCCACATAGGCTTGCATCGTTTTGTGACGGTCCAGGTGGTTGGCGAACAGGCTGGTGATCACGGCCATCTGCGGGCTGCGACGCAGCTCGGCCAGATCCTCCAACTGAAAGCTCGAAAGCTCCAGCACCACCCAGTCGTCGGGGCCCATCGCCGGCAGCTGCGACAGCAGCGAACGACCTATGTTGCCCCCTACCCAAACCCTTGATCTGCCGACACTTGCGCCCAGTACGGCCTCGATCATCGCCGTGGTGGTGCTCTTGCCGGCCGAACCGGTCACCCCCACGACTCGCCCCGGGCACCGCTGGAAGAACAGATTCATCTCACTGGTGACCGGAACGCTCCTCTCACGCGCCAGTCGCAGAAACGCCGAGTCTTTGGGCACTGCCGGACTGGCCACCACCAAGTCGGTGTCGACGAAGTCGGCTTCGCGATGCCCGCCGAGGTGCAGTTCCACATCGAGCCCGTCGAGCTGCCTCAGCGACTCGGCCAGTCCGTCGGCATCGGCCAAGTCGGTAACCGTCACCCGGGCGCCCTGCTCGGCAAGCCATCGGGTCACACCGATACCACCGCCGAACCGCCCGAGGCCCATGACGGTGACGCGCTTGGACGCAAACTCCGACATGACCGACGCCACCCTGCCCGCCCAACCTGCGCCCAGAGCGCGGCCTGCGAAGCGGCAGCCGGACGGAAAGTTATAAGTGCCTTATTGAGTTATAGTTACAGTCTGCTGAAGACCGGCAACGAAGTCCTTGCACCCCTGCTCGACGCACGCCTCCCAGTTGCCCTCGAACCGCTGGACATACTCGGGGTTCTCATAGGCGTAGATCACACTTCGCGTCGCAGCCACCAAGGCCCCGGTGCCGTCAGACTTGAAGCACGGAGCAACGTCTTCGGCCGAGCCGCCCTGCGCCCCGAAGCCGGGCACGAGGAATATCGCCTGCGGCATCATGGCCCGCAGCTTCATCGTCGCCTCGTGGTCGGGTGTGGCGCCGACCACCGCTCCCACGCACGAATACCCGGCCTGCCCCACTAAGTCGGCTCCAGCGCCCCACTCGGCCACCTGTTGCGCCAGATGCTCGCAGAAGGTCCTGCCTTCGGCGTTGGCAAAGTCGTGCAACACGCTTGCCGAGGCGTTCGACGGGCGCACCCATACGAAGATGCCCTTCTGCTGCTGCCGGGCCACGTCGATGAACGGCTGCACGCCATCCAGCCCGGCGAACGGATTTACCGTCACCGCGTCGGGGGCCACCAATTCCTCAAGCGTGATGAAGTCGGGGTTCGCCAAGTGGGCCTGGGCATACATCTGGCTGGAATGGCCCACGTCGCCACGCTTCACGTCGCCGATCACAATCAGCCCGTGAGCGGCCGCTTCCTGAACCAGCTCGAAATACGCCTCGGTGCCCTCCTGGTAGTAACGCTCGAAAAACGCCGCGTTGAGCTTCACTGCCGGCACCAACGGCGCCAGCACGCGGATCACCCTTCGTGAGAACTCCAGCACCGCGTCGAGGGCGGCTTCGACGTCGTTTTCGTCGTTCAGCTCTCGATGCTGACTGATCTGGGCGGGCAGCCGCGAGTAAACCGGGTCGATACCCACTACGGCGGGCGCGTTTTTGGCCCGGACGGCCGCAAGAAGTCGATCGGCAAAATTCTCAGCCACTTACATCCCCTTCGCCGGTGAACGCCTTTCTGGTGAAAACCTATCCTACATCCATGTGCGATGTTAGGTCTGCGACCACCCCCACGCAAGACAAACTATGAAAATCACACAGTTTCCATAGGTGGCAGACAACCCGCCCGCCGCAAGGGCTTTGTGCGGTTCCAGCGGTTTGGCACGCCCTCGAGAGCGGGGAAGGCAACCGTCCTCGACGTTCCCTTGACACACAGCAGGGACGCCAGTCTAGTTAGGCGTTCCAACCCGGGATTCAGCAGGAAAAGGGCCCTATCTCGGCGGTCAAACAGACCATGAACCCGTCCAACGGACAATCCGACGATGCCCGGCGTTACGTGCTCAACGTGGTGGCTGAAGACCGCCCCGGCATCGTCGCCGCCACCAGCGGCGCGGTGGTGCGGATGGGCGGCAACATCGAGGCGTGCAGCCAGACGGTGGTGCGGGGCTACTTCACGCTGATCATGATCGTATGCCTGCCGGCCGACATCGAGGTCTCGGCCATCCGGTCGGCGCTCGTCGACGTCGGCAGCAAGGGCGGCTTCGACGTGGTCGTCCGGCCGATCCACGGCGTGGCGCTGCCGGCCATGCCGTCCGAGAGTGAAAACTTCATCATCACAGCCTTCGGCGAGGACCGCCCGGGAACCATCTTTCGCTTCACCAGCTACCTGTCTGACAAGGGCATCAACATCGTCGACCTCTACGGCGACCGGGCCGACGATCGGTTCGTGCTGATCTCTCAGGTGCAAATCCCCCCGCAATGGAACCTCGAGATGCTTCAGGCCGACCTGGAGCACATGGGCGCGGAGCTGGGTTTCACCGTGCAAGTGCAGCACGAGAACGTATTCGTAGCCACCAACGAGCTGCGGCTGAGGCGCGAGCGAGTCAAACCTTAGTCAGTCAGAGGTCGAGCTCATGCTGCGGACCGATGTCATCCTCTCAACGATTCAGATGTTGCAGGCCGAGCACCTCGACGTCCGCACGGTCACCATGGGCATCAACATCTCGGACTGCGCCGGACCCGACGTGACCCTGATATGCCGCAAACTCAGGCAGAAGCTGCGGGCCAAAGCGAGTCGACTGGTTGAAACGTGTAACCGCATCGGCCACAAGTACGGCGTGCCGGTGACACACAAGCGGCTGGCGATCTCACCGGCCAGCGTTTTGCTCGAGGGGCACGGCAATCAGGCTGCCCGGCAGGTCGCCGAAACGCTCGATGCGGCCGCAGCCGAACTGGGGATCGACCTGATCGGGGGCTTCACCGCCCTGGTGCAAAAGGGCATGACCCCGGGCGATCGGGTGCTGCTCGAATCGCTGCCGGAGGTGCTCTCGTCCACCGAGCGCGTGTGCGCATCGGTCAACGCAGCCAGCACGCGGGCAGGCATCAACATCGACGCGCTGCGGCGGCTTGGTGAGCTGCTGCCCCAGATCGCCGAGCGTACCGCCGACCGAGACGGCTTTGGCTGCGCCAAGCTGGTGGTCTTCGCCAACATCCCCGAGGACAACCCGTTCATGGCTGGGGCATACCTGGGCGCAGGCGAGCCCGAAGCCGTCGTCAACATCGGCGTGAGCGGGCCGGGGGTGGTCAGCTCGGCCGTGCGGCGTCGGATCGAAACCTCCGGGCCGCTGACCCTCGGCGAACTGGCCGAAGAGATCAAGATCACGGCCTTTCGCGTGGCGCGTGCGGGCGAGCTGATCGGCCGCGAGGTGGCCGCCGAACTGAACGTGCCGTTCGGAATCGTCGATCTGTCGCTGGCCCCCACGCCTCAGGTGGGCGACAGCTTCGGCGAGATCCTCAAAGCGCTCGGCGTGGAGAAGATCGGCGCACCCGGCTCGACGGCAGCGGTGGCCATGCTCAACGACGCGGTCAAAAAAGGCGGCATGTTCGCCTCCTCCTCGGTGGGAGGGCTCTCGGGAGCGTTCCTGCCGGTGGCCGAGGACGCAGCGCTGGCCGACGCGGTCCGGCAGGGCCATCTCAGCCTTGAAAAGCTAGAAGCCATGACCAGCGTCTGCTCGGTGGGTCTCGACATGGTGGTGATTCCCGGCGACACGCCACCGCCCACCATCGCCGCGTTAATGGCCGACGAACTGGCCATCGGCGTGATCAACAATAAGACAACATCAACTCGCTTGATTCCCGCGCCAGGCAAGAAGCCCGGCGACATGGTGGAGTTTGGCGGCCTGTTCGGCGCATCGGCGGTGATCGAGGTGCGCAACGCCGCCTGCTCCGGCACTTTCATCGAGTTCGGTGGCCGCATCCCACCGCCCATCCACAGCCTGACGAACTGATTGCACGGGTGGTCGGATCCGTTCGTGGGTGGCACGGTCCGGCGCAGCCGCGTAGGGCGTTGGGTGGCACCCTCAAGCGGAGCCGGACCGCGAGACTCGTAGGGCGGGTTCTACCCGCCTTCTTACATCCTGTATACGAGCCACCGCGCAGTTCCGAACAGACCCGCCGGTCTTGGCCATGGCAAGCCAGAATGTACCGCGCAATCCCGACGCACGTCGGGACACGGCTTGGGGTCTCTCGGAGACGAACGGGCGCGGGCATGTTCGTGGCAAATAAGGACTTCTCGAAAGCCATTCTCCAGCGCCGCGGCACCACGGGCCGCCAAGCTTGCGGCTGCTCTCTGGCCAAGGCATCAGCAACACTTGTCGAGCCTGCGCCATCCACAACCTCTGTGCTCTGCTCCGGTTGAGGGTGGCACCCGGGACAGGCCTTTACTGCTACGTCGACCCGGTGAAATGACCGGCCAGTAGATCGTAATCGACCAAGTCGCAATCGCCGTCGGCGTCGAGGTCGGGTTCAGGTTGACTTGGCGCGATGTTCGGCCCGTTGATCGAACCGACCAGAACAGCCAGGTCGTCGGCGTCGACGTCGCCGTCATCGTCGAAATCCGGATTCGTCACCGTCAGCGTCGCCGGCACGGTGGTAACGTCGCCGCACGCATTGGCGGCCCAACATGTGTACTCTCCTGAATCAAGCTCCGTGGCCGGATCGATCGAGAAGATCGAGGTGGTCGCGCCCGGAATATCGAGGTTGTCCTTGCGCCACTGATACGTCATCGGACTCGAACCGGTCACCGTCACGCTGAAGACCGCCGGATCGCCCTGACAGACGACTCGGTCTATAGGTTGGTCGCCGATGGCGGGCGCGAGGTTGACCGTCAGTGTAGCCGGCAAGCTGGCCTCCATGCCGCACACATTGGTCACGACCACGTCGTAGTCGCCGCCATCGCCTGCCTCGGTTGCGTCGATAACCAGCATGTCGAGCGTTGCGCCGGAGATGTCGACCCCGTCTTTCCGCCACTGATACGACAACGGCGGCTCACCATCGGCGGTCACGCCGAACATCGCCGGCCATCCTTCACACACCACCTGATCGAAAGGCTGATCGCCGATCGACGGACCCGCCCGCACGTTCAGCGTCGCCGGCTCGCTTTGGACGTCGCCGCATACGTTCGAGATCACACAGGCATAGTCGCCGTCGTCACTGGAACTCGCCAATGGGATCATGTACATCGACGCGGTCGCCCCCGCCATGTCCTGCCCGTCCTTGCGCCACTGATAGCTCAGCGGGGCCGAGCCGTCGGCAGTCACGCGGAAGACCACCGAGTACCCCTCGCACACCGACTGGCTGTTGGGATCGCCGGTGATGACAACGCCCGTGCCCACCGTCAACGCTGCCTCGTCGCTGGTGACCTCACCGCAGGCGTTGGTGACGCGGCAACTGTAACCACCCGCGTCAGCCGGTGTAACCGGGTCGATACCATAGCTTGGGCTGTTGGCGTCGAGAATCTCAATACCATCCTTGAGCCACTGATACGCAATGGGATCGCTGCCGCCCGCGACCACGTCGAACATCACAGCCGCACCCTCGCACACGTACTGATCACTCGGTTGATCGCTTACTGTCGGGCCGCTGCCGATCGTCAGCGAGGCTGGGTTGCTCTCGGCGGTGCCGCAATCGTTGGAGACCACACACGTGTAGTCGCCGGCATCGTTCGGATCGACGGCGTCGATCACATACGTCGCCTGCGTCGCGCCGGATAGGTCCTGCCCATCGTGCCGCCACTGATAGCTCAGCGGTTCGAGCCCGTCGGCCTCGATGCTCAGCACCGCCTGATCGCCTTGGCAGGCCGATTGGCTTGCCGGATGTGTCACGATGCCCGCCGCCGCGTCGACGGTCAGCACAGCCGCGGCACTTTCCGTCTGGCTGCACGCGTTGGACACACGGCAGGTGTAACTGCCGGCATCGCCGAGCGCGCCCGCGCTGAGGGTGTAGCTATAGCCGGTGGCTCCGCTGATGTCGTTACCGTCTTTGATCCACTGAAACGCGAGCGGCGGCGTGCCCTCGGCGGCGACCGAAAACGTGACGGGCGCAGCTTCGCATACCGTCTGACTGTTCGGGTCGGCTGTGATGACCACTTCGGACAGCGGCTGCCACTTGGCGATGCGGTTGGCCGACACGCCGCCGGCAGTCGTGAAGTCGCCGGCCGCGTGTAAGGCGCTATCCTCGCCTTCGCCGAAAACGGCCACGGCGTTCACGCTGTCGTTCACACCGTCGCCGAGCGGCGACCATATCACCCCGTCCCACGTTGCGATGTGGTTGGCCGATGCGCCGCCCGCGTCGGTGAACGCGCCGCCTACATACAAAGCATCGCCGAAGACACCTAACGCATTGGCCGGACCATTCAAACCGTCGCCGAGCGGCGACCATGCCGCGCCGTTCCATCGGGCCACATAGCCGGCCGGTGCCCCGCCGGCCGTGGTGAAGGCCCCGCCGACGTATAGCGCGTCGCCCGCGCCGTCGTCGTGGACGGCCAGCGCAAGCACATCGCCAACCACCCCGTCGCCCAGCGCGCTCCACGCGCTGCCGTTCCATCGGGCGACATGCGAGGCCGGGGCGCCCCCTGCGGTGGTGAACGCACCCCCGGCATAGAGTGCTTCGCCGGTCCCGTCATCAAACGTCGCCAGGGCATACACGTTGTCGTTGAGTCCGGCGCCGAGGGCCGACCAGGCCGAGCCGCTCCAGTTGGCGATGTGATTGGCCGAGACACTCCCGCCGGCCGTCGTGAAGTAGCCGCCCACGTACAAGTCGGGCCCGCCGCCGTCATCGAAAACGGCCAGCGCCTCCACGCGGTGGTTCACACCCCCCGCGACCGGCGACCACGATCCTGCCCGCCACCGGCCCACGCGCGAAGCCACCTGCCCACCGGCCGACGTGAACCAGCCACCGACGAACAGGGCGTCGCCGCCACCGTCGTCGAACACCGCCATCGCACACGCCCGGTTATTCAGCCCGCTACCCAGCGCCGACCACCCTGCCCCATCCCACTGGGCGATGTAGTTGGCCGACTTGCCACCGGCCGTGGTAAACGCCCCGCCGGCGTACAGCTTCGTGCTGGCCCCATACGAATACACCGTCACTGCATCGACCGTCGCGCCAAAGCCCGGCATACCGATCGTAACGTCCCATACCGGCTCGCAGGGCTGGGCGTCGGCCCGCTTGGCAGCGATCAAGATGACAGCCAGAAGCATGGGGATCAGCGCGAAGGTCCGCGGCAGCATGGACTCCATTCCTCCTTCGCCCGGCGGGCTGGTGACTTGCCCGCCCTCAAACCGCCTCCGGCGGTGCGGTCGGTCCCCACCGGTCAAACCGACGGGATACCCGATAACCTGTTTTTATATCGGACGTTTGGCCGGTCAGGCGTGTGCATTCATCGTACAACGCACGGCGGTCGGGACTGCAACGTGCCGAGGGGAGCACGCTGTGCGCCTTCGATGTGGCGACCCACGCACCAGCCGAATACGCCCATACGGGCCAGGGCAGGGCACTCGCGATCAAGGACGCTGCTTCTCCAGCGCCGCCAGCGCCGCGTCGGCAAGCTGTTTGATGATGGCCGGGCGCAGGTCGCGGCGGTCGCGCCAGCGTGGCCCGCCCAGATAGGGCGCCACGTCGGCCGTGATCAGCTTCTCGGTGAACAACCCCGCCTCGGCCAGCGGCACGCCGTGCGGTGAGAAGATGGCCGCATCGCCGTAGCCGAACCGGTCACCGTCCGCCCAATAGCCCACCACGTTCGACCGCGCCACGACAACGTCATAGTGGGCCGCGATTCCCACGTTGTTGTTACGCACCAGCAGGCGGTGTTCGTCCATGCGCTCCCGCTTGATCGAGTTGTAGTGCGGGGCGAACAGGATCTGAGCGCCCTTCCACACCAGCGCGGCCGCCACCTCGGGAAACGACGTGTCGTGACAGATCACGATCCCAAACTGCACGCCCTTGGCCGTAAAGACCGGCAACTCATCGTCGAAGAAATCCATAACCTGGCGGTCGCCACCGGTCAGCATCGTCTTGGTGTAATAGCCCGCCACGCGCCCGTCGGCCAGCACCACCTGCGTGTTGGCCAGGCGATCGCCGCGCTTCTCGCACAGGCCCACCAGCGTTACCACGTCGCGGTCGGCCGCGCGGGCGGCCAGGTCGAGCAGGCGCCGATCGTCCAGCCGCATGGCGTTGCGCCGCTGATCGTCGGCACCGCCGCCGCAGAGAAACAGCTCGGGCA
>Ga0272441_10015710_pt1 | contig 10569 bp, 4 predicted proteins | sample SSMProp6N_FD_193582 | JGI IMG/M metagenome (GOLD analysis project Ga0272441, IMG submission 193582) | Marine sediment archaeal communities from Little Sippewissett salt marsh, Falmouth, MA, United States - SSM-Prop-6N | ecosystem: Environmental > Aquatic > Marine > Wetlands > Sediment ... | reverse complement strand
TAATGCAAAATTTATTTGGAAGCCACGACTCCAACCGACTCGCATCGTTCATTGTGAATAGAAATTTGGGGAAATATGGTGAATGGGGATCATTTTTCAATATTTCCAAAGCCGCTGATAATCGCAATTATAAAGTAAGAAAACCAGACATTGAAGAACGACGAATGGGAAAAATGTTCAACATTTTTCAAATGACCTATGTCGGTGCTCCGATGATCTATTATGGTGATGAGGTTGGAATGTGGGGAGCGAACGATCCCGACTGCCGTAAGCCGATGATATGGGACGATATCGAATATGATCCGGAAGTCTTCAATCCTGACGGTAGTGCCAGAACACCGGATCGAGTCGAGGTCGATACAGCATTGAAGGATCATTATAAGACCTTGATAGCCATTCGAAATGCTCACAAAGCACTTCAATATGGCGGCTATCGTACGTTGATGGCCGATGACAGTACTAATATCTTCGCTTTCGAACGAAAATGGGAAAAAGAAATACTTATTATTATTATAAATAACTCCCCAGAAGATCAGGAAATTAGCCTGAAACAACTGGATGGTTACGTATGGGAAGGTTTGTTAAATGGTGCAGTCTACGACTTTACAGAAAATAAGGGTGAAATATCCATCCCCTATAAATGGGGATTAATTCTGAAAAAGAAATCATGATGATTGCATGGCATGTACCCGATGTCATAAATATTATCATGTCCCAATAATCAGCACAAAAATCATGAGAACTGAATTTTTTAACGTGAAGTAAAACACTATCTATGAAATACGCTTATCAAAAAAATAATCGATATTTTGCACAAACAGCCAACGACGTCCGCGACATCGTGGAACAGGAGTTGATCGAGCTGGAAGCTAAAGATACGAGCCTCGCGAGCAGCGGTGTCTATTTTAATGCAACGCAGGATGTATTATATACAATCAATTATAATTCACATCTGTGCAATCGCATTATTGCTCCATTGTTAACATTCGATTGCCACTCGGATCGCTATCTTTACAAAACCGCTCTCAAGATTGAGTGGGATGATTTCATTAATGAAAAACAAACGTTCGCTGTATACGCCTCTGTTTCCAACAGTGCGATCAAGCATTCTAAGTATGCGGCTCTGAAGTTAAAGGATGCAATCGCAGATTATTTTCGTGAAAAGAAGGGAGTCAGACCCTCTGTCGATACGATTGATCCCGACTTGTGGATTAATCTTCATATTCGAAATAACAAGGCGACTATTAGCATTGATACATCGGGTGGATCCTTGCATCGACGGGGGTATCGTAAACGATCCGTATCCGCCCCAATGATTGAAACGCTGGCAGCCGCTATAATCCGATTGTCCGGATGGGACGGTGTCACTCCACTATATGATCCATTTTGTGGCTCCGGAACCTTGTTGTTTGAAGCCTGCTTATACGCCTCGAATACACCACCCGCATTTTTGAGACAAAAATTCGGATTTGAAATGCTTCCGGATTTTGATAAAAATATATGGATTGATGTGAAGAATAATAGCAAACAAAAAATGAAAAAATTGTCTCCGGGCTTAATATCAGGAAGTGATATCTCTGAGGAAGCTGTGAAAATCGCTATGGAAAATAGAGATATGATAGATGACAGTAAATCGATACACATAAAACAAAAAGATGTTTTTCAAATAGGTGACTTAAATAATACCTTCATCATTTGTAATCCCCCTTACGGGTTGCGGTTGAAGAAAGGACAGGATTTGTCTCATTTTTATAAAAGATTGGGCGATTTCCTGAAACAAAAATGTACGGGCTCCACAGCCGTTATCTATTTTGGAGAGAGAAAATATATTAAAAACATCGGACTGAAACCCGCCTGGAAAAAGCCCCTTGCAAACGGTGGTTTGGACGGTCGCCTGGTCAAATATGAGCTTTATTGATTTAGCGGGTACTTTTTACGACGAACCCCAAAACCCTGCCATTACGAGGAGCGCGCTTTTTGCGACGAAGCAATCTCGTCTGCTGCTGTAACGGGCACCAGCATTTAGAAACAGGCGTTCCAATGATAGATGAGATTGCTTCGTCACAGAAAACGTTCCTCGCAAAGACATTTTTGGGCTGTCATTGCCCTCTTTCCTGTCCCCGCAATGACACTTTTTGATGAAAATGGCTACTACTGTTGTACTCAATAATCACCCCTACATTGAATGTAAATTTTATTTCATTGATTTTATTTTTGTTATTGACTTTTTGAGTTCTCTATATTATATTTTACACGAATAGAAAATTAATCCAATATTAACATTAGACTGAAGATCCATTCTTTTCGACTAAAACATCGTTCTCTCCAAGAGATTTTACTATATATCATTTGAAATAACAGCATAGATTGTTATTTTTTTTATAGAGCGCGTAAACGTTAACGCAATTTCTTGATTTTAAATTAACACAAATTTATGTGTAAAAAATATGCCACTCAACTTTCATAACCAAGATTATAATAATATTGATTGAAATTTCATATTTAACTTAATTTGAGATTGAAGCATTGCATACGATATTAAACAGAGGGAGTGAATAGATAACTATTAGAAGGAGAAGATTATGGGGATTTTGAGTCCTATTGACTGGATCTTTATCGCCGCATATTTTGCTTTAATTTTGGGATTAGCCTGGTGGGTGATCAAACAGCGAACTGAGACATCAACAGATTACTTTCTTGCTGGTCGCCACCTCGGCTGGTTCATCATCGGAGCATCCATTTTTGCCTCCAATATCGGTTCCGAACATTTAGTAGGCTTAGCGGGATCCGGTGCCACAGATGGTGTGGCCATGGCACACTACGAACTTCATGCATGGTGTCTTCTGGTGCTTGGATGGGTTATGGTACCATTTTATATGCGTTCCAAAGTATTCACAATGCCGGAATTCCTGGAGAGACGTTTCTCTCCGTCTGCACGAACATTACTTTCAGTCATTTCATTGGTCGCATATGTTCTGACAAAAATCGCCGTTGGAATATTTGCTGGTGGTATCGTATTTAGCGTGCTTTTACCTGATATTCATTTCATGGGTCTGGATAGCTTCTGGGTCGGTTCAATATTGGTGATCGTTTTCACCGGTATTTACACAATACTCGGTGGTTTGCGCGCCGTCGCCTACACGGAAGCACTACAAACTATCATACTTGTGCTCGGTTCGTTTCTGGTTATGATATTTGGTTTGAAAGCTCTCGGTGGTTGGGGCGAACTTAGAGCTATCTGCGGTTCTGAAATGTTTAACCTGTGGAAACCACTTGTTCCCGAAGGATTTCAGGCAACATGGGCGCCTGTAAAGGATAATTTGCGCATGGCCTGGTATTTTAATGATAATTATCCATGGATTGGTATGCTCTTCTGCGCTCCTATAATTGGCTTGTGGTACTGGACAACCGATCAATACATTGTTCAAAGAGCTCTCGGTGCCCCGAATGAAACAGAAGCCCGACGTGGTTCAATTGCTGCTGCTTTCTTCAAGTTATTACCCGTGTTTATATTCATCATTCCAGGAATGATTTGTTATGCTATTGCGAAAACAGGCAGTATCCCTGCAATACAGGGGCAAATGTTTGACGCTTCAGGTCAAATTATTCGCGATAATGCTCAAAGCGCGTTTCCGCTTCTCGTAGCCCATGTTCTTCCCGTCGGTATCCGTGGTATCGTGGTCGCCGGATTACTGGCCGCTCTAATGAGCTCTCTGGCCGGCGTGTTCAATGCATCTTCAACTCTCTTTACCATGGATTTCTACGCGCGTCTGAAACCAAAAGCAACTCAAAAACAATTGGTCGTTATGGGCAGAATCGCCACGGCTGTTATGGTGCTTATCGGACTTTTATGGATCCCTGTGATTCAAGGGGGGAAAGGGCTTTATGATTATTTGCAGGGCGTCCAGGCTTACCTTGCACCACCTATCTTTGTCGTTTTCTTCCTCGGCGTATTCAATAAACGTCTCAATAAGAATGGCTGCCTCGCTGCATTGGTTGTGGGCTTCCTGATGGGACTATTCCGACTTGCGGTGGATACACCCGTGAAATTAATGAGCAATTTCTCCTATGCTGAAGGATCTTTTCTATGGATTGTTAATAATATCTTCTTCCAATACTATAGCTTGCTAATCTTGATCGTATGTGTTATCGTTATGTTTGCTGTAAGTTATTTTACCGAATCACCGGCTTATTCGAAAATAAGCGGACTTACGTATGGTACTATGACCGAAGAGCATAGAAAAGAATCCAGATCAAGCTGGAACTGGTCGGATGTGCTGACATCAGGACTCGTTTTAGCATTGATTATTGCAGCTTATATCTATTTTTCAGGTTAATTTGATATTGAAATGAATGAAAATAAAAAAATCCCGATCGTTTGATCGGGATTTTTTTTAGAAGACCTTGTGAGCTTATATCTTGTGCACATTGATTGCTTGCATACCTTTGGGACCCTGACCAACTTCGAATTGTACTTTATCGCCTTCGTCTAAAGATTTGTAACCATCTGATTCAATGGATTTGTAATGTACAAAAATATCATTACCATTTTCTCGCGTAATAAAGCCATAGCCCTTGGCGGCGTTGAACCATTTTACAGTTCCTGTTTCCATTTAAATGTTCCTTTAAGTTTTATTAACAATTACGTACATCTTATATCAGCCACTTCTAAAACAATTTTGAATGGCTAAAACTCAATATACCACAAAATGTTTAGTGTTGCATATTTTGAAGCTTGGAAAATAATGTAACGAACGGCGATAATACGGTGTACAATTAATTTCTTAATTATAATATGTATTTTATTTTTTAAAAGCAAGAAAATTTTTGTTAAAATATCATTTTATTTTCGAATCATACCACGAAATGCAGGTAATTACTATATCCGTAACACGCTATATAGTATATTTATAGCATTTGATACTAATTCCTTGTTCTACTATCTACTAAATTACTGTAAAGTGTTCTCTATTGTACGTGTCGTTAACAAGTGTAACGCGTTCATTAATATTTCATTTATACATTGTTTTTCATTTCAAAAAAAACCTGGCACAGATGTGCCAGGTTTTTTTAAGATGTAACTTGAACGTTATTTCATTAATGTCATTTTACGTGTAAAGGAGAATACTTCGTTATCATCGTTCCTTGCCACCAGTTTATAAAAATAAAGACCGCCAGATACATTGTCTGGATTCCATTGCAATTGATGTGTTCCCGCGTTCAAACGCGTATTCACCAATGTACAAATCGCCTGGCCATTAACATTGTAAATGGTCACAGTTACATCGGCGGCTTCTGGTAAGTTAAATCCAATGGTAGTTTCTGGATTAAATGGATTGGGATAGTTGGCTAATAATGCATAGTCGTTCGGCATTGTACCTACTTCAGTTTCATTGGCCAATGCACCAATTGAATATAATCCTTTATTCCCAGACACAGATTCAGCGAAAACCTGAAATTCACACAATGTAACAATAGGAGAAGTCTCTATGCGTGTGCTTAGCAGTACCAGTTTGATATATCGTGCATTCATCTGGTTCAATTCGCATTCTTCAGCCCCTTTGTTTTGCGTTAACATTCCCTCTTTTGCCAATTCATAGAAATTACCATCTGTGCTGGCCCATATCTGGAATCCTGCAAGTAATTGATTTGTCATCCTGGAGCCAAATGCATTATTGGCCAGGAATCTTACCTTGTGTAATTCTTTAACTGTTCCATCAGCAAATTCGAATACAGCCCATGCATTACCATCGTTTTTTGCCGCCAAAGAGGAGTTTGTACTGATGATATCATGGTCAATCACATTGTCCCAGCCTTCATTGTTAATTATGTTGTTTGAAGAACTGTCCAGTTTCAGTTCAGCGAATAATGAATCCACATAAATGAAATCTGGCAACATAAATGTTTGATCACCACCCTGTCCCCATCCACGTAATGAAACAGAATATAGTCCCTCTGATGTGTATTCGTGAATTGGATCTATGGCTGACATTATATCAGACTGGAATTTATCGACTTCTCCATCACCATATGTCCACTCCCAATGATTTATATTACCACCACTATGATTGTAGAATTGAACTTCCAGTGGTGGTACACCTACAATTGGATGCGCATTAAATGCAACTGCTGCTTCTCGGTGCACTTTAATGAAATTCACCTTTGTTTCCGTCAATGGATCACCAAACCAGGGACAATCACATCCTGCTGTCAAGGAAATCGTGTAATATTTGTGCGGTGGATTTCTGAAACAATGCGTCGGATTTTGCTCTTCACTGGTTGTGCCATCACCAAAATCCCATAAAAATTGATTTGCATTTTCACAAAGTGCCGTGAATTGAACGCATACTTCTCCTATTCCCCAGGTTGTATCCGCTGTAAAATCAACAACAGGCTGACCTGACGGATCAATGGAATTACCGTTCGGATAAGCATCCAACCATGGATTGTATTGAACTAAATCAGTTACTCTCTTACCCGTCACGCCCGGGTTGTAACACATATAATCCTGTGGACAATCATTTGAATTATCCAGTGGACCACAATAGCTTCCCCAATAGTTATTTGTTCCGTCTATCAATTGTCCCGAATCATTGAATATACCAAATTGGTTGTTGGATAAATCATTGTTCTGTACCATTGGTTTGTTGGTAAAGCTTGCCTGATTGCCAACATACACGGCTGTCCAAGCTGTGCCACCTCCAAATATATTATGCTGAATACTGAGGTCATCATAGCTAACACCGCCAAACCAGCCACCAGATACGTCTATGTCTTCCCACGTGTTGCCGGAGAATTCATTATTATCAATACTCATGTTAGAGATAGAACTTCCAGATCCAAACAAAAGACCACTTTGAGAATTATTTTTGATGTCCGATGAAGTGATTTGCATATGAGTTATTTGGGAAGCGCCACTGTTCATCGCCATGCCCATCGCATTATTGTTTATTTTGCTGTTCTGTATAATGAATGATTCAATGTGTGCTTTTGAAACCTGAATTCCCTGCCACAAATTGTATGATATTGTACAATTATCAATTAATAATTGGTTGTTAATAGAATTATTAATGTTGGCTAAATAAATACCATGTCCTTTTAAATTCGATGCCGTGGTGTTTTTAATTGTCAGATTGTCACATGTGGCGTTATCTATAAAACTTATTCCATTTCCACCATTGGCTGTCGTATTTGCAACAATATTATCGGAAATGAGGATATCGGAGAATGTATCATACAGCAGTAAAATACTCACAGAAGAACAATGGTGTACGTAGTTATTCGTGAGCGTTAACGTGCCATAATTAGCCGGCCCTCCAAAGGATCTGATACCATTTTTAAATTCTTTAATCTCGAATTGATCGATCGTAATATCTGCCGCATGAATCAGAAAACCATTACCGCTTCCGGATACTGGGGCTTGTAAAATTGTACCAGTTTCACCCTGAATTGTAAGCGATTTGTGAATGTTAACATTTTCACTAAATGTACCAGCGTAAGCCATTAATGTATGCCCGTCAAGTGTATTCGGAGCATCAATTGCCTCCTGAATTGAACAGAAAGCCTCACCTGTATCTATATTCAATACAGCACCACCGCCGGGACCAACTGGCTTGCCACCAGGATAAGGAGCATTGTACCAGGGACATATGATCACGTTCGTGCTAATTGCATCACCCGTGCCTGGACCAGCTCCCGATGGACCACTGGCATCTCCCCAATAGTTCATCTTTGCATCAACATCAACTCCCGTTTTATTCGTCAATCCATATGGTGTATTCATGTAAATGTTGTTGTTGTTGATGGTTACATTCGCCGCATCCACTGTTGAGGCCAATAAAATACCTGCAGCGTCCGCATACTTATTTGTTTTCAGGGTATTGTGGTGAACTCTATTGTTTAATATCTGGATGTCTGTTATGGCAAATGACAAATAAATTGTACCGTTTTCCGATGTATTCGCATAACATTCATTCCCTTGTACCAGAACATGGCTCGTATAAACTGCTATACAATCATCATTATTACTACCACCTACATCATGTATTGTATTATTCTTGATTTCTCCACCGGTCTTTGCTGCATCTGATCCGCTCTTATTACCAAGTTTAATACCTTCACCGACAGGTAAGCTATAAACCAGATTGTTGTTTATTTTTGTATTCTGGCAATCATAGCAATATATTGCCGCATTATCACTGCTGATATTGGTGACTTCATTGTTTTCAATGGTACAGTTACTTGAATTCGCAAAATTTAAACCATCACCAGCCCATGCAATATCATATACATAATTGTGATGAAGTGATCCTCCTGAGCACTGTTTTATCTGAACACCTTCGTCACCTAATCCATTGTGAATTATACAATATTTCACCTCTGTACCAGGGTGAGAATTGCTCTGGCGAACCATGTCACTCGTACCCGAAGTAATTTCCAAACCGTTCAAAATTACATTGTCACCATCAATATACAGGATTTGACCAAGTCCAGATCCGGATCCATCAATTATAGTCTCGTTTCCTGAACCAGCGGATCGCCCGGAGCCGTTGGAAGGTCTGGGATCAATATTAGCCTGACTTCCCTGCAAAGTGAGGCTGTTCTTATTTATATTGATTGTGGCCGTCGGCTGATAGAGTCCGGCAGCGATGCTGATTATATCACCATCCGAAGCGTCATCTATGGCAGCCTGTATATTGCAATATACGACCGAATATGGATCGGCTTGACCCGACGTTGAAACACAAGTGCCATCTGTATTGTCGACCTGGATTGTACCCGCTATTATCGAGCCTGCTGTGAATATACATATCACAACCAAAATCGATAAAAGAATCGTTAATTTTCGCATTTCGATCTCCTTCTATTGAGTTTTGTTTCAAACATGGATTAATTTGATTCAAATAATAATGATCAAGTAGGACTTCTGTCGTGTATCATCTTCTTCTCGATTGATAGGATTAATAAGTGATAAACGATTTCCAGAATATTAAGGGAAGTTATATTGTTTATTGAGAAGTGTAATATGAATTTTGGAAGCAGATAGCCAGGATGTGAATTTACTTCCCCCCAAAAGTAACTAATTCATATTATATATTACATGCAAATATAGCTAATCGCAGAAAAATATATAAAAAAAAATAAAAAAACTATGTAGCTATAAAATAGAATATATAATAAATAAAATAATTGAATATAATAAAAAAATAGACTGAGTTAGTATAAAAATATATTTAGAACTATTAAATTATTTAAAAATATATAAATATGTAATATTATTGAAACATAGGAATAATTAATTAATATCGTAAATAATTGATAGTGTCAAGTAATTTAAATGGGAATGTAATACGATCGTCACTGATATGAAAAGCTGGTATTTAATATTGTAATTTGTATTGCTTGAAATACTGTGACATTTTATAAATAGAAAGGACTTTGGGACGAGTGCTTCATTCAATTATTTCAATCAATTTTATCTATTGATATTATGAACTTTAGAAATCTTCATTTTATGAAAATGTAATATTCGGTTGGATAAAATAGAGGAATTTCTTTCAATTTAATGAAATTATTTTTATATTATTGTCGTAAGAAAATGAAAATCAGTCAAATTTACGTACTATACCAAAGGATGTTGATATGCGAACACGGTCTATTCTTTTTGCCTTAACAGTTCTTGTTCTGGCAACTCAAACAAATGCCCAGGTAATACGAGAGTATCAAGTCAGTAGAACTTCTGATATGATGATAATTGATGGAAAATTATCTGAATCGTCATGGATTAACGCTCCTTTAACAGATCCATTTATAGTCTATTGGGACGGTAGTGAGGCACGACTTAATACACAGAGTAAATTTTTATGGGATGATAATTTTTTGTATATCGGTTTTATCTGTGAAGATCCGGACGTCTGGGGTACATTCGAGAATAGAGACGATTTGTTATGGAATGGAGAGGTTGTTGAAATCCTCTGCGATCCGAATGGAGACGAATTAAACTATTTTGAGGTGCAAGTAAATCCTCTGGAGACAATTTTGGATCTGCTATTAAATAAACCATATTTTCAGGGTGGGCGCGCTGATCTTGGTTGGAATCTGGAAAAAATCCAAGCCGCCGTTTGGGTGGATGGTACCTTGAATGATTTGAGTGACGTAGATGTTAAATGGGAATGCGAAGTGGCTCTGCCTTTTGACGAGTTGGCATTCATGGGACCAGAATTGAATTTTCCTCCGCTCGATGGGGATCAATGGCGAATCCTGGTTACAAGATATGATTACGAACGAACGGGAACGGAAAGGGTAGAGGTTACTTCCTGGAATCAAACCGATGATAGAGGATTTCATGTTCCGACTAAATTTGGTCGCATAATATTTAGTGATGAGTTAAATGTCTCTGTTGATCAGGAATCGTTTTCATATCGCAAGATTGAATCTGTTGACTTACGACAAAATTATCCAAATCCTTTCAATCCGTCAACATACATTTCCTTCAATCTTGATCGCAAAAATCATATTAGACTTGATGTGTTTGATATCAATGGTCGACTGATTCGACATTTATTAAAT
>Ga0272441_10015709_pt1 | contig 10569 bp, 8 predicted proteins | sample SSMProp6N_FD_193582 | JGI IMG/M metagenome (GOLD analysis project Ga0272441, IMG submission 193582) | Marine sediment archaeal communities from Little Sippewissett salt marsh, Falmouth, MA, United States - SSM-Prop-6N | ecosystem: Environmental > Aquatic > Marine > Wetlands > Sediment ... | reverse complement strand
CATGCATAGCAATAGATGAAATGAAGCCCTCCGGCTTAAGCTGCGCCCGCGGCGCATCCGATAATGAGACCGTGGGAGGGACTCCTGGCCGTTGGGCGAACGCAGACTGGGGTTAGGATTATGAAAGACGTAACGCTGGAAAGCCTTCTGGAGGACGCGTCGCGGATCCCCGCGGCGCCTGGTGTGGCGCTGGAGCTTGCCAATACCTGTCGCGATCCCGAATGCACGATCGACCAGCTCGTCAGCGTGTTGAAGTGCGACCCGGCGCTGACGGTCAAGATTCTGCGCATGGCCAACAGCGCCTACTTCGCCTCGCGCCGAGAGATCGCCGAACTCGGCGAGGCGGTCGTCCGTCTGGGTCTGCGCCGCGTCCAGATGATGGCCATGGCCTTCTGCATCATGGAGGCCACCAGCGCCAAGAGCGAACGCGACAAGGGATTCGACTACGGCTACTTCTGGGGCCACGCCCTGGTCACCGCAACGTTCGCCGACGTCATGGCCAACATGAACCACGTGGCCCTGGCCATGGAGGCCCTCGTGGCCGGCCTGCTCCAGGACATCGGCGTCCTGATGATCCAGACCTGCGCGCCGGCACGCTATCGGAGCGTCCTCAGCTCCGTGACGCGCGGCGCCGAGGAACTCCACGTGGCCGAAACGCGCCGACTGGGCTTCAACCACATGCAGGCGGGCGAACTGCTCCTCAAGCAGTGGCACATCCCCGACCCCATCTGCACCGTGGCTGCTTACCACCACCAGCCGGACGCCATGCCCAGCCCCGAGGGGCCTGTCCACGAGCTGGCCTGCATCTGTCACGTGGGCGCGGCGGTCGCCAAGTTCCTGAATCACGACACCGGCCGACAGCAACTGATGGCCCAGGCCGCCGGCCTTGCCGAGAGCCATTTCGGCATGACCCGGGAGCGGTTGCAGGCCGTGCTCGGCCTGGTGAGAATGAAGCTCGACGCCTCCGCCCAGATGTTCGACGTCCGCCTGGACGAACTGATGATCCGCCGGCTGGACGCGGCCATTCGAGACCAGATCGCCGACGCGGCGATGGAGACCAGCGACGCGCCCGGCTCAAATCAATAGGGCCCTGCGTCGTCCGCACGGCTTCTCACGCGGCCCGTGTGCGCCCGCGCGCCGCGGTCATGACCCCTGACGCCCGGGGCGTCTCCGTCAAGGGCGTCGTCGCGGCGAAGGCTCCTCTTGTCGGCCCACGCCGGGTTTCTCCATTGAAACGTGCCGCCGCACGCGGTAAACCAGAGACAGCGGAGCCGGCTGACAACGCGCCTTGCGGCGGAAAGGGGGCCACCGTGTCGAGGAACTTCATCCTGCTGGCGGGACTCTGTGCGCTGCTTCTCGGCGCCGCCGCCGGGTGCAAGAAGAAACCCGAGACGGTCGATTTCGACCGCCCTCTGCCGCCCGGGGCACATGCCCTGCGCAGGCTCGTTGACCCCGAGATGCTGCCCGATCTCATGGCGGCCTGCCCGACGGACGACGTCTCGCGCTCGCTGCTGGTTGCCGCCATCGACCGCAGCCTCGACTACCTCGCCCACCCGTCGAGCGAGGCGTACTATCCCCTCCAGGGCATCACACACGCCCAGGCCGTCGAGAGCCTGACGGCGTTCCGTTCCCTGCTGCTCGCCGCCTGCTCGCCACAGGAGCTCGCGCAGCAGATCCTCGACCGGTTCGACGTCTACCAGTCCGTCGGATGCGACGACCGCGGCGCCGTCCTCTTCACCGGCTACTACACGCCCATCTTCGAAGGCGGCCTCGAACCGTCGGCGGCATACCGCTGGCCGCTCTACCGCCTGCCGCCGGACCTGGTGAAGGACGGCGAAGGCCTGTGCATCGGCCGCCGCCTCGATGACGGCCGCGTCGTGCCGTACCCGACGCGCCGAGAACTGGAAACGGGCGACCAGCTCGCCGGGCTCGAGCTGGTGTACCTCAAGGACAAGTTCGACGCCTACATCTGCCACGTGCAGGGCTCCGCGCGCTTCCGCCTGCCGGACGGACGCACGTTCGAGGTCGGCTACGCCGGCAAGAACGCCGGCGAGTACGCCAGCGTCGGCCGACTGCTCCTCGCCGACGAGAAGATCAAGCCGGAGGAATACTCGCTCGACACCATCCGCCGCTACTTCCGCGAGCACCCCGACGAGGTGGACCCGTACTGTCAGCAGAACGAGTCGTTCATCTTCTTCCAGGAGTCCTCCGGCGGACCGTTCGGCAGCCTCGGCCAGCCCGTGACGCCGTACCGGTCGCTGGCGACCGACAAGTCGGTCTTCCCGCGCGGCTGCCTGACCTACGTCGACACGACGGTGCCGGTTCGCGAAGGGCCGCACCTGATCGGCCGGCCGTTCCGCGCGTTTCTCTTGGACCAGGACACGGGCGGGGCCATTCGCGCCGCCGGCCGGGCCGACATCTATCTCGGCATCGGCGACGAGGCCGGCCGCATCGCCGGATGGACCGCCGGCGTCGGCAAACTCTACTACCTGTTCCTCAAGGCCGACGCGCCCCCGCAGCCCTAGCGCCTCCGACGGCACACGCGGCTTGTCTCGGCCCGCCGGGTGGGTACACTGTAGCGGGTACGCCGGGTGCTCCACACCCGCGCCGCCGTCTGCACTGGGTGCCCTATGCCAGCCAACCTGACACCGGACTATGCGCGGGCCGAGCAGCGCTATCGCAGCGCCTCCACAGACGCCGAGAGGCTCGATGCCCTCCAGGAGATGCTCCGGCACATTCCGAAGCACAAGGGCACCGAGAAGATGCAGGCCGACCTCAAGCGCCGCATCAGCGAGCTGCGCAAGGCCGCCGGCAGCAAGGGGCCGAGCCGCGGGCCCGACCCGTTTCACATCCCGAGGAGCGGCGCGGGACAGGTCGTCCTCATCGGGCCCCCGAACGTCGGCAAGAGCATGCTGGTCGCCCGGACGACCAAGGCCCCCGTCAAGGTGACGGACTACCCGTTCGCCACCCCGCTGCCGGTGCCGGGCATGGCGCACTTCGAGGACGTGCAGATTGAGCTCGTGGACACGCCGCCGGTTGCTGCCGGTCACCTGCCCGCCGGGCTCATCGGCACCGTCCGGTCGGCCGACGTCGTCTGCATGGTCGTGGACCTGTCGAACGACCCGCTGGAGCAGGCGGAGCTGGTTCGCGGGCTGCTCGCCTCCAAGGGCATCTCGGTGCGGTCGGTCCCGCGGGACCAGCGCGGCGGAGACGATCCCGGCCTGCTGAGCGGCCTCATCGTGGCGAACAAGTCGGACGCGGCCTCGGCGGGCGACCTCGATGCCCTGCGGGAACTCTATGGCGGCGAGTTGGACGTCCTTCCGGTCAGCGCCGAGATGGGCGAGGGCCTGGACCGGCTGCTCGAACGCCTCTGGCAGCTTCTGGCCGTCATCCGTGTCTACGCCAAGCAGCCCGGTAAGCCGGCTGACTACGACAGACCGTTCACCCTGCCGGTCGGCTCGACGGTCGAGGACCTCGCCCGCCAGATTCACAGGGAACTGCCCGAGAAGATGAAACACGCCCGCCTGTGGGGCCACGCCCGGTTCGACGGCCAGCAGGTGCACCGCACCGAGCCCCTGCGCGACAAGGACGTCGTCGAGATCCACGAATGACCCGACCGACGCTCGATCTCAGCTCACTGACACTGTAGCACCGTCCGGCACTCTGGAAAACCTGAGCAGCCCCAGAACGGCTTTCCTGCGTTGGGGCCCTTCCTGGCTGTTCGGAGAAGCATTGGCCGACCGCACTTTGGGCATGTTGGTGCCGGTGCCTGTTCGGGCGCTGCATCCACCTGGCGGTTGCCGTCTGTCTGTTCCGTCGGCGGGGATGGGGCGATCCGGCTCTGCGAAACAGGCCTGATCGATTCGGGCACGTCCTGTTTCTCGGCCGCCCGCTCCTGAACATTGTGCACGTGCTGCATGTGCGTCCTCAGGTCCGGAGCGAGGCGCTGCTGCTCAATGGCTTCCAGTGCTGAGCGGACCTGCTCGTCGGTCAAGACATCGTCCTTGTGGGACTTGATGTATCGGAGGAATCCGCTACCGATGGTGACATTCGGCGGCATGTCGCCTTTCAGCTTGGCATCGCCGATGAAGACGATGACCGACCTGACGCTGTCAGCCGGCAGGCCGAGCAGCTCCACCAAGGTGGCCGTATGCTTGTAGTTCTGACGCAGAGGATTCTGAAACCGGTTCGAGCTGCGCGGGAACTTCTGCGTCCAGGTGGCGTCGCTGGCCCGGCCGAATATCCAGCCGCTCATGTTCTTTGTCTCGATCACAAACACGCCATGCCTGGACACAATCACGTGGTCAATCTGCGTGGTCCCGTCTTCGCAGGGAAGCGTTATGTTCCTGACGAGATGGTACGTGCTGCGGTCGAAAAGCAGTCGGGCCATCAGGTTCACCTGGAACTCGCCGACCCAACCCCTGAAGAGGGGCGACCTGACGAACGCGACAAGCAGGGCAAGAAATGCCGCCACAAGCCAGATGTAGAGAACGGGAGGCTTGAGCCACACCTCAAGCACATTGACGCCCGTGGCAAGGTGAAGGATGGCGGCCATAGTGTCTCTCCGAAACTGGTTGACCTTACAGGCGGACTATTCACCCGTGGGCCAAGCATATGTCACGTGTCCCGGTATGGCAAGAGCTGCGTCTCCGAATCAGTCGCCGCAGGGGCGCCCCGGGCGGGGGAGAGGCTCCTGGACGGCCTGCCGCGCGCGGGGGACCGGCGGCACGATTGCGGGAAGCATCGGCATGGGCAGGCCGTTGTTTTTATGCAGACCCGACGTGTGCGCATTCATACAATGAGGCGGGCAGGCCCCTTCCGGGGCGCCTTTGCCGGGCGGCCCCGCGCCGGGGTCCGAAGACGCGATGAGGGGTGCCCCGGCACCGTAGCCAACCCCGGGAGGCAGTTCCGTGCGCGTTGTGCCGTGCGAATCGTTCATGATCGAGTTACCGCGCCGGCTTCCCGACGTGGTCGAAGCGCTCCGCGAACAGATTCAGCGTCCCATCGGCTTCGTGCGGCGGTGGCCAAGACGCCACAAGCTGTTCTCGGGCCGTGCGGACGCGTCGGGGTTTACGCTCAAGCTGATCGCTCGCGGTCGGGGCGGCTTCGTGCCCGTCATTCGTGGCCGGTTCGAGGAACAGGGGGGCGCCACGCTGGTCAGAGTTCGTATTGCCATGTCCGCACTTGAGATCTGCTACTTGGTGGCGTTGTACTGCTTTGCGGGCCTGATGGTGTACCGCTTGTCTCTGCGGGGCGAGCTGTCCTGGCCATGGGCTCTGGTGTTCGGCGGCCTCGCTCTCTTCGGCTTGCTTGTGACCTGGCTCTCCTTCCGGCAGGATGCCAACGTGGCACGCCGGAACCTGGAAGCAACCCTCGGGGCGGCAGGTTCAGGGCGGGACACGCCGGTTGAGGAGGGTAACTGAGGATTGCGCTGTGCAGCCCGCTTCAGCGGGCTTGCCACCTCGCCGCAGGCGAGGTGTACAGGCCAGGGGTTTTACCCCTGGTTACGCGACGCCGAACCGTGATGTTCTTGTTCCGGCCTTAGCCCGTTTCAACGGGCTTCCCGCCTTGGTCGGGGCCGATGGTAAGCCCGCTGAAGCGGGCTGGAGAGAGAAGAAGACAGGAACGTGCCCCATGACCAGGGCCAGAGGCCCTGGCCTGGATCCCTCGACTCGCCCTTCGACCCCTCGACAAGCTCGGGGCAGGCAAGCTCAGGACTCGCTCGGGGCGAAGCCCGCTGAAGCGGGCTCACGGCTGCTGCCGACACATGCACCCAGACGCCACTGAGAACCGGTCACGTCTTCTGCACTCTCGCGCCCCTGCGCCCCCGTTGCCGCGAAAAAGCCCTTGCACGGCCTGCCGCCGATTTCGACAATAGCCGCGCACGTCGTCGGCTTCTGTTCACGCTCATCGGATTGGGGGACGAACCATGCTGGAGCGACTGTTTCACATTCGCGCCAACGGCAGCACCGTCGGCCGCGAGCTGCGCGGCGGCGTGGTCACCTTCCTGACGCTCTCGTACATCCTGTTCGTTCAGCCGGTGGTGATGTCGTACACCATCAAGCCGCCCGAGGAACCGGTCGCGCTGACTGCACTGGCCGAAGGTCAGCCGGTGCCGGCCGACCTGGCCGAGGTGAAGGAGCAGTACGACGAGGCGTGTGCAGCGCAGAAGGAGAAGTACTGGCAGGGCTTCTTCGTGGCGACCTGCGTGGCGTCGGCGGTGGCGTGCCTGTTGATGGCGTTTCTGGCGAACTACCCGTTCGCGCTGGCCCCGGCGATGGGTCACAACTTCTTCTTCGCGTTCGCCGTCTGCGGGGCCGTCAAGTTCGGAGGGTTCGGCCTCACGTGGCAGCAGGCCCTGGCCGCCAACTTCCTGAGCGGGGCCGTCTTCCTGGTGCTGAGTTTCGTCGGCCTGCGCCAGGCGGTGATGCACGCGATCCCCGAGGGCCTGAAATACGCCATTGCCGTGGGGATCGGGTTCCTGATCGCGTTCGTCGGCCTCCAGTACGGCGGGCTGGTGGTGGACAGTCCCGGCGCCCTGGTCCAGCGGGGGAACCTCGGCACGCCCGTGGCGCTGCTGACCTTGGCCGGGCTGGCGATCCTGGCGGTGCTGTTGGTGCGGAGGGTCCGCGGGGCGCTCTTGTGGGGGATTCTCCTGACGGGCGGCATCGCCCTGGCCGCGACCTGGCTCGACGGCCGGTACGGCTGGTTCGGCGGATCGTGCGTCCTGGCCGCGTTCCCGACCGAGTACGTCATCCCGAAGATCCCGACGGCGACGATGTTCCAGCTCGATTTCGTCGGGCTGTTTTCGCACGACTTCGTGCACCTCATCATCATCATCTTCATCTTCCTGTTCCTGGACCTCTTCGACACGGTGGGCACGCTCATCGGCGTGGGCGAGCGCGGCGGAATGCTCGTTGACGGGAAGCTCCCCCGCGCGGGCCGCGCGCTGTTCTCCGACGCCGCCGGCACCGTCGTCGGCACGCTGCTGGGCACCAGCACGGTCACCAGCTACATCGAGTCGGCCGCGGGCATCGCCGAGGGTGCCCGGACCGGCCTGGCCGCCGTGGTCACGGCAGCGCTCCTGCTGGTGAGCCTCGTGGCCTACCCGGTGGTGTCGATGTTCGGAGCCGAGGTGGCCGGCAAGTTCCACCCGGTCCTGGCGCCGGTCCTGATCATCGTCGGCAGCCTGATGATGGCGAGCGTCCGCAAGATCGCCTGGGACGACTACGCCGAGGCCATCCCGGCCTTCCTGTGCATGGTCGTGATGCTCTTCAGCCTGTCGATCGCCGACGGCATCGCCTGGGGCTTCATCGCCTACGCGCTGCTGAAACTCGTCAGCGGCAAGGGCCGACAGGTGGGCGCCGTCGTGTACGTCGTCAGCATCCTGGCGATTCTGCGTTACGTCCTGCGGCCGATGTAGTTACAGACAAGCGGCCGGCCCGCGATGGGATAGTGCTGTTGCGGGTGCCACGGTTGCGCTGTCCAGCAACCGTGCCGAGAACCAATAAGGCACGGCTGCAAACGGCGCAGCCGTGGCACCTTTGGACCCGGGGATTGAAAGGGGCGTGCGTTGGACAATGACGTAGGCGTGATGGCGAGCATCAAGGCCGACGGGTCGACGCTGCGGTACGTCGCCGAGTTCGGCCTCGAGGTCTGCCAGGTGGTGGGCTGGCGGCAGGACCTGCTGACGGACGAGATGGCCGACGCACTGCGCCGCCAATCCGACGAGCTTGGCGTGGGGATGACCAGCCTGTGGGCCGGCTGGCCGGGGCCCAGGGTCTGGGACTTCCTCGACGGGCCGGCGACGCTCGGGCTGGTGCCGGAGGCGTACCGGGCGGAGCGCGTGGAGAGCCTCAAGCGCGCGGCCCGGTTCGCCCATCGCGCCGGGCTGCCGGCCATCGTCACCCACCTGGGATTCGTCCCGGAGAACCCGCGCGACCCGGTGTTCGCTGAGGTCGTGGCGGCGGTGCGCGAGGTGGCCGAGGTTCTCGCGGGGCTCGACATGGAGTTCTGGTTCGAGACCGGCCAGGAGACGCCGGTCACGATGCTGCGCCTGATCCGGGAGGTCGGCACCGGCAACCTGGGCATCAACCTCGACCCGGCCAACCTGATCCTCTACGGCAAGGCCAACCCGATCGACGCCCTGGACACATTCGGCGCATACGTTCGCAGCATCCACGCCAAGGACGGCCTGTATCCGACGGAGCCGATGAAGCTGGGCCGCGAGGTCAAGGTAGGCCAGGGCCGCGTCCGGTTTCCGGAATTCGCTCGCCGCCTTGCCGAGATCGGGTACGATGGGGCGTTCATCATCGAGCGCGAAATCTCGGGCCCCGAGCAGCAGAAGGACATCGCCGAAACGGTCGGTTACCTTCGCAACCTGTTGAAGGAGACGCGGGCATGATCCGGGCGGCGCTTATCGGCACCGGCAACATCAGCGGCGTTCACCTGAGGTATCTCAAGGGTCGCGACGACGTGGAGATTGCCGCGCTGTGCGACATCAACCCCGACAACCTGAAGCGGCGCCAGGACGAGTTCGGCGGCCAGGGCTTCGCGGAGTTCGAGGCGATGCTCGACGCGGCCAAGCCCGACGCGGTGTGGCTCTGCACGCCGACGGGCATCCGTCGCGAGCCGCTCGTGGCGTGCGCCGAGCGCGGCCTGCCGGTCCTGTGCGAGAAGCCGGTGGCCCGCACCGTCCAGGAGGGCGAGGCCATCGCCGGGGAGTTGGAGAAGCGCAGCGCCCGCGTGCAGGTCGGGTACGTCTTCCGCACGATGCCCATCGTCACCCGCGCGCTCGAGTACATGGCCGACGACCGCATCGACCTGGTGCAGTCGTTCTACGGCTGCCCCGTGGGCCTGACGCGAAAGCTCCCGCCCTGGTTCTACGACAAGGCCGCCTCCGGCGGGGCGCTCGTGGACCAGGCGACGCACAACCTCGACCTGCTGCGCATGCTCGTCGGCGAAGTGGCGGAGGTGCGCGGCCTGGCGTCCAATCCCGCGGCGCCGAAGAAGAAAGGCTACACGGTCGACGAGGTCATCAGCCTGAGCCTTGTCTTCGCCGGCGGGGCCGCCGGGTCGCACGTCCACACGTGGATCGGCGACCGTTGGCGGAACGAGATTGTCCTGGTCGGCCGCAAGCGGGCCTACCGCCTGGACCTCGGCAAGGGCGTCCTCGTCGTGGACGAGGGCGACCGCCGCCTGACCCACAAGCAGGACCACTGGCGGATGTACAACCACGAGAACGAGCGGTTCCTGGAGATGGTGACCTCGGGCGACTGGCGCGGGAATCCCAGCGACTACGAGGACGGCCTGAAGACGCTGCGTCTGACACTCGCCTGCGACGCGGCCGTCGCCGACGGCACGACAGACCGGTAGGTCGCTCTTACACTGGAAGCCGTCTGCGCTATCGATGCCGGTGGGGGTGGTTGTCCCCCTGCGGTGCAGGGGGCTTGTTCGCCGGGAGGCGCTCTGTAAGCCCCTGGTGTTGCGGGGGATATCGGCGGCTGTGCTTGCTGATGATTTCTCGCGGTGTAAGGAATTTCTGTTTCCCATGCCGTGGTGTGCCTTTGCGCGACGCGGGGCAGGGCGCGCGGCGTTCAATGGCGTGAGGGCAAGGGACCGGACGGCAAGCCGCTGCGGCCCGAGTCGTACATCGACTGCCTGTGGCTCCAGGAGGTCGCCGAGGATGAGTAAGGCTCTGTTGCTCCTCATCCGACGGGTGCCACACCTTGAAGCGCCCCCGCAGGGGGCGCCAAGGTGTGCCGAGAACCGGCGGCGGTTGCCTGCACGAGCACACTTTGGCCCGGCCTACGGCCGCCGGGCTTCAAAGTGTGGCACCCCTCCAATAGGCGGGTGGCATGGCCACGCTTGTCGGAGCGAAGCGGCGATGCCGATCCCCTGGGATCGGCACGTGGCCATGATGAGCGTGCTTCTGGCCGCGTTGGCCCTCATGACGCCGGTGTGCTCCGCCGCCGACTACGTGTGGTGGGAAGGCGAGCGGCCCGCCGAGACCAATTTTCCGAAGACGTCATGGTTCTCGCCCGAGACGTTCAAGGACACCGCGCACCTGTTGTCCGAAGGCAACTGGCTCAGCGCCTCAGGCAAGCGCGGGCCCGACGAACTCTTCGCACGCTACGACGTCACCGTGCCGAAGCAGAGCTTCTACAGCCTCTGGACGCGGAAGTTCTGGAAGCACGGGCCGTTCCGCTGGCGATTCGGCGGCGATGCGTGGCGCACCTGCGGCCGCGACGTCGGACTGGCCGACAATACGTTCCTGAAGCAGCACGTCGGGGCCAACTGGGTCCACCTCGGGCGTGTCAAGCTGGCGGCCGGGCGGCACCGCTTCGAGCTGCGCCTGCTCGCGGGCGCGGGCGAGTCGGCCACCGCCTGCTTCGACGCATTTCTGCTCACGCGCCACGGCTTCATGCCGCGCGGGAAGCTCCGGCCCGACGAGCGATCCGGCAAGGCCGACGACGGTTTCTTCGCCTGGGAGCCTCTGGCCGCGCCGTCGCCCCAGGGGGCGCTGCTGGACCTGAGGCACCTCAACGAGAACCGTGCCGGCGAGCGCGG
>Ga0272441_10015707_pt1 | contig 10569 bp, 8 predicted proteins | sample SSMProp6N_FD_193582 | JGI IMG/M metagenome (GOLD analysis project Ga0272441, IMG submission 193582) | Marine sediment archaeal communities from Little Sippewissett salt marsh, Falmouth, MA, United States - SSM-Prop-6N | ecosystem: Environmental > Aquatic > Marine > Wetlands > Sediment ... | reverse complement strand
ATCCGCATCAGTTGATCCTGCACCGACGATAGTTCGGTCATGGTTCGTACCTCCATAGATCAAGGTTCTGTTTTGGATTTCGCTTTGAAAAGGCGAGAAATACAGGCGGCGGGGTGCTGTCTGTCCTAGGATACGCCGCCTCTCAACCGAAGGTCAAGCCCGTGCGTACGTTCCGGAGGGCAGGCAGGTGCCCGGCCGATCCGCTCAGCCTTGACAGGTATGTGGAATTTGGGAAAGGATGGGCACGGAGAAGAACGGAACCGTGAATAACTTGAAGCGTCCTTTTTTCATCCTCCTCGTAGCGATCCTGTTGCTTATGCCCATCATTAAACCGGCTGCCATTACGATCAAGGTTGCCAGCCTGGTACCGGAGGGCTCCCCCTGGCACAGAGCGCTCGTGAAGATCGCGGCGCAGTGGCGGGAGATCTCCGATGGCCGGGTGCTGGTAAAGATCTATCCCGGAGGGGTGGCTGGAGATGAAACGGATGCGATTCGCAAGATGCGGATCAATCAGATTCAAGCGGCCATGGTAACCGGAAAAGGCTTGGCCTATATCCATCCGGATTTTTACGTGTATCAGCTTCCCTTCATGGCCAGAAGCGACGAGGAGTTGGATTATCTGTTTCTTCGGTTGCGCCCGGAGTTCGAGAGCCTTCTGGAGCAAAAGGGATTCACCCTGCTTGCCTTCACTAAATCCGGATGGCTGCGCTTCTTCGCCAACACAGAGGCAAAAACCCCGGAGCAGATGAGGAGGCTGAGACTATTCAGCCTGGAAGGACACGCAAGCATCGATCGAGCCATGGAGGCGATGGGTTTTCAAATCGTCCCGCTCAAGGCAAACGACGTATTCGCCGCCATGCAGGGGGGCATGGTGGAGGCCTTCGCCGCGGCACCGCTGGTAGCGGCCAGCATGCAATGGTTCGCCCTGGCGCCGAACATGAACAGTTTTTACTGGACTCCGCTAACCGGCGCTCTGATCATGACCGGCAGGGCCTGGGGCATGATCCCCTCCGGGCTCCATGCGCAACTCCTCGCGAGTGCCGAGGCGATCATGGATGACCTGTACGCCGAGGCTATGGAGGTGGAGAAACAGGCAATCGACATCATGAAGGACAACGGCCTGGTTATTCACCTCGTCTCCGAGGACAATCTTGAGAAATGGCGACAAATCGCTTTTGCTGGATTTTCGTTTCTGATCGGCGAGACCATCTCCCCTGAAATATATGAACAGACCATGGACATCCTGGAGGAGTTCAGGAATCACTGAGCTTGCACCACAAACTTTCCCTTGAGGAAAATTGATAGTCGCCACGGCGAGCATACAGTGCCCGGGCGCCGGACGACACCTGTGGCCGCCTCTATCCGCCTATATCCGGTATTTTCTCACCTTCTCCATGCAGCGGTTCGCAGTGTCGATATCCGGCGCACCGGATACATGGTAGAAAACTCCCCCCGGAAGTTTGTGTTGCCCTAGCTTTTCCTGGAATAGTGAATAGTCAACCATGATGCTTAACGGGAGTTCCCCGGATCGTTCGCGCAAGTTCCCAATAATCTCTATTGCCGGGACGTGGTCCTTTTCATTGACCAGTAGAAGCGCTTTCAGTCCTTTCAAAGTGCAGGCGCTTTCCAGCAAGTACCAGCCATTTGCATGAAGATGCAGAACAGCCCCATCATAGTCACTAATAAGTCTTTCCGCCGGTTCTCTACCCCACTTCTCGAAATCTGAAATAGAGGTCATATGAAACGGATCGAGGCTTTCACAGATAATCTTACCCGGTATCCAAGGAACGACCCAACTACAGGTCCCTCCCTCCAGAGTGCCCACGATATCAAAGAACGTGTCGTGAACAATGCGATTTAGATCGTAAGCGAACTCAACCGCCCTACGGACCATATCCGGCTTTTCGTACATGCTCACATAGGTTTCTGTCGCCCCAACCAACTCATACACAAAATTGAGGGAATCGATAACGATTATGTGGCATATGCCGAAATTTCCTTTTGCCGAATCACGCATTATCTTCAGTTGTTCTTGGTATCTCGTGAACCAGAGGTGGTTTTTATCAAACCGGAGTTGCCCGAATTCCGACCAATCTCTCAGTATCGGCGGGACCATCGATGAAATCCAGCCGGAGCCAACATATCCATCCTCTGGAATGCTCAGGAACCGAACCTCGCCGCCGAGAAGGCCCCCGTACAAGCCTTGATCGAACTCGCTCGGATATGCGCTGGGGATGCTGTCGTCCTCCAGCAATCTTCGCTCCGCCAGCAGTTTTTCCCAGAATTTTATTCTGCTTTTGGGGTCTGGATATTCAGAAATAAACTCCCCCGTGTACTCTTCCTGGAAATCTTTCATGGCCCGAGAGGGCAAAATGAAAGCTGCGAATATCTGATCTTGTGCTTGTTTGTTGATCAGTGTTCCCAGTCGCTGCAGTACATGTTCGGCATTCTTTTTGTAGCTTACATTACCCAAGACGTGTTTTCCTTTCAGAATCCCAAAAGTGCTACCGTATCTTTTACACTCACCATTAAAATCATTGCGTTACCAGAGCGTATAGCCCCCATCCACCGGAATTACCGTTCCTGTCAAATAACTTGCCTGCGTTGTTGCGATAGAAACCACAAGTTCGCCTAACGCTTCAAGATCTCCCAATTTTCTCTGCGGTATCAACTCGGTAATTTTACTAAGTACACCGGGCTCTTTCTTGAAGAAATCTCGATTCGGTTGCGTATCGTAGTAACCCGGCGCAATCGCGTTTACTGTAATATTGAAAGGAGCCCATTCGGTTGCCAACACTTTCGTCAACATATTGATGGCGGCTTTTGATACCTCGTAGGAGCCTCCGTGGAAATACTTGTTGACAATCGTCCCGGACATAGAGCTGATGTTGATGATCCTTCCTCGTTTTTGTTCGATCATGATTCTTGCCGCCTCTCGGCAGCACAAGAATGTTCCGTTTATATTCGTATCAATGACCGATTCCCACTCTTCCAAAGAAGTTTCCTGAGGAGATTTGTTAATTCGCATGGCACCGGCATTGTTTACAAGAATATCCAGTCTACCGGTCCATTTTATCGTTTGTTCGAACAGGTTGATGATATCTTTTTCTTTGCCTATGTCTGCAGGCACCCCAATGATCCGCTCACCAGTCGCCGAGATCTCAGCTGCGGCTTTGATTAACACCTCTTCCCGGCGCCCGCAGATTACCACTGAGGCTCCTTCCTCATGGAAACGTTTGGCTAATGTGAATCCGATTCCCGTTCCTCCACCGGTTATCAGTACAGTTTGATTCTTTGCTTTATTCATTTGTCCCTCCAGGGTATCAGAGTTACACCTCCGACAGAGCACGTTTATAGAGCTCTTTTGCCTCTTCCTCGGTCACTTCACGGGGGTTCGTGACGCAGTTTGAGTTTCTTCCCAAAGCGTCTTTTGCCAACAAAGGTATTTCTTTGTTCTCGATGTTGTACGATCGCAGCACTGGAATATTGAGTGCTTTGCGTAGTTCATAGACCGTTTCCACGGCTTGCGCCGGCTCGTGGTTTTTTTTATCGAGCGCTTGGGCGATATCCCCGAATTTTCCCGGACGTGAACTGAGATTGTACGCCATTACGTGAGGCAGCATAATAGCATTAGCGATTCCATGGGGTATATTGAAATGTCCACCGAGCGGCAGAGACAAGCCGTGAACGGCTCCCAATCCGGAGTTCGGGAAACCAACCCCTGCAATCATACTCGCCATCATTACGTTCTTCCTCGCCTCTTTGTCCGAACCGTCGCTGTAGGCTCGAAGCAGATACCTTCCCAGCAGTTCAATCGCTTTGAGATGGAGTGCATCCGTGAGGGGACTGGCAAGGGTTGCCGTATAGCCCTCGATTGCATGGGTCAACGCGTCCATCCCGGTTGCACCTGTCAGAGCAGCCGGAAGAGAGGCGGTCAGGAGTGGGTCAACCAGCGATAAGGTGGGCGCCATCAACGGATCAACTACATCAAACTTTCTATGGGTTTGCTGATCCGTGATCACCGCCCCCATCGTGGCTTCACTTCCGGTACCCGAAGTCGTGGGAATGGCGACCAAGGGAGGTCCGCTTTTCGTGAAAGCTCTTAAACCGAGCTCGTATTCGGTGATGCTGCCTTCGTGGACAGAGAGAATACTCATCGCTTTGGCCGCATCCATGGAACTGCCCCCGCCCAATGCCACGAGTGCATCGATATTCTCTTCGGCTATCAGGTCCCGTCCCTCATGTACGTTGTTTACGGTCGGATTCTCCCGCACCTCGGAATAGGTGATAACATTCAGTTGCTCGTTCTGTATTCGTTTGCGAATCTTTTCCGCCAGGCCGACTTTTACGATGCCCTCATCGGTAACCAGAAGAACCCTCGAACCGCCCAGTTCTTTCAACCATTTGCCTGCGTCGTCGGAACAACCCTCACCAAAAAGCAGCTTCGTCGGCGTGAAAAATTTGTACTGTGCATTTTTCATAATGACTCCTCAGTAAGACGATGAAATAGAAAAACCAAAACCGTGATTTGGCCTGTGGTCTATACTCCCATATGCTCAAAGCCCGAGCTCTTTGATTTTCGTATCTGTCGGAATACCCAGTTCGTCCCACTGCCTGATTTCGTAATACTCGCTGAGCATCTTATACAACGGAGGGAGAGCTTCGGTGCCGCCTCCTCTCTTATGTGTTAGCAGTCTCAGCGGGAGATTGTCATCTTTTCGTGATATGCCGAGCCGCGTGTTATACAGTCTCTTGAGATTGAAGATTCTTTCTCCCGTCTGAAAGAACTCGTCGTACCCCATGTTCCAGCCCGTAACACAATTGAGCAGATTGAGAAGGTGATTTACTTCCGTCCCGGCAAAGAGCAAAAATTTGCAGCAAGTCAAAGAATCGAACATACTCATCAGATGCTGCATTCTTATCACATTCTCGGCCTTCCCCTCTGATGCAAACCTGTCTTTCATTTGAGGAACACCGAGATCGGGTATATACAATCCTTCGTCAAAATCACTCGTGAATGCCTGTAGGTGGCAGGCGCCTCTGTTGGACGTGGCCAACTGAAGGGCAGAGCTCATCTTCGCTCTGGGATCATGAGCGGGAGGTTCCAATCCCTTTACGTGGATTGCGAATTCCGAGGACAAACCACCGATTTTCTCCGCCGTTCTTCGTACCCCATTTGCCAGTTCGTTTCCCCAGCCCTTGCGCAGCGCGATTTGGCTGATCATGTCGATCACGGCATCACCGTTGCCCCATTCCAGCGCAAGGCCGCCAAGATCTTTTTTCGTGATCAGTTTTCGTTCATACGCTTCCATCGCAAAACCTATGACTCCGCCGGTGGAAATCGTGTCCATACCATAGCGATTGCAGAGCTCATTCGCCTTGGCAATCTTGGTGATGTCATCGACTAAGCAGTTCGAACCCAACATACCAACGGTTTCATATTCCGGGCCGCCGATTTCCTGTCGGTCGTAGTCTCCGCCGGAAGCCCGTACTACTCTTCCGCAACGCAGGGCGCAACGGCCGCAGCCATAGTTGTTTACCAGGATCGTATCGGCCATCCTTTGCCCGGATATCTTTTCCGCCCCCTCGGGCCAGCTGCCCTGAAACCAGTTTCTAATTGGAAGGTTTCCAATTTCTTCGCAAAACTCTACGCCGCCGGTCGTCCCGAGTTCTCTGATCGTTTTGGGTAGATCTCCGTTCATGAGAGCGGCCATATCTTTTTGGATTGCCGAAATTCCTTTTGGATCTGCTACCTCGACTGTTTTGCTGCCCCTTACGACCACGCCTTTCAATTTCTTGGAGCCCATAACCGCGCCCAATCCGCATCGCCCGATGGCTCTTCCATGTAACCCATCCGTCATGATTGATGCAAAAAGGACGATATTCTCCCCGGCAGGACCGATAACGGCCGCCTGGCTGTTCTCTCCGTATCGTTGCTTGAAGAATCGATCGGTGTAAAAGGTATCCCTTCCCCAGATTTCGGATGCGTCTTCCAGTTGTACGCCATCTTCATCGATACAGATGTACGTTGGTGATTTCGCATTTCCCGATACGACTAATGCGTCGTATCCACACCTCTTGAAACTCTCTCCCCAGTATCCACCGCAGTTGGCCTCTCCATAGATACCGGTCAGAGGCGATTTCGAGATGACTTCAAAACGATTGGAGTTGAATACCCTTGTACCGGTCAGCGGCCCTACTGCGAAAATAAGAAGATTTTCCGGTCCAAGGGCATCGGTATTTTTCGAGGTGCCGTCGAACAGAAGCCTGGCTCCTAGACCTGAACCTCCTATGTATTTCCTGTAGGTTTCCTCATCAAACTGTTCCGTGTGTTTTTTGCCAGCCGTGAGATCAACGTACAGTACTTGGAAAAAATAGCCCTTTGCCATTATTGACTCGCTATGTTGGGTTTTAGAATGCTAAGGTAGCACATGATGCGCTACCTTCTTGAACGAAAGGACGATATCTTCGATGTCCTCATCCGTTAAGCACGACGGGATCTTGAAGAGCCCGGATCTCGAGGCAAGATCATCACATACCGGCAGAGTTCCCCGTGCGTATTGGTATCCTGAGGCGAATCGATTCTCGGAAAGACTCCAGGGCCAGCCGTTCTCATGCAGGCTTCTTTTTTTGACGAGACTCTTGTTGTTGAAGTACCAGTGCAGCCCCCATTCCTCCATAGTAATGCAAGGCTTTGCATAACCCTTGCCCGTCATCCCCTCTGCTTTCAGTGCCTCCGTGAATCGCCGGCAGGTTTTGTTGTCTTCATATATGGAAATCAGGAAAGCACCTGTATCACCATCCGGATCGGGTATCTGCCGCAATACCATGCCTGATATCTGTTCTATTTCTTTTCGAATTCTGTATTTTGCGCTCCTCATGGCACTGTTAATCTGTTCGAGCTTTTCGATCTGGGCAAGGGCGAGTGCACCGGTAAGCTCGCTCATTCGTGCCCCGCAACCCCAGAGGTGGTACCTCTCTTCGCAGCTCGTGTCCATAAGGATCCCCGTGTCATTTCTGGCATACCCGAGATCATGAATCCCGAAACACCGATTAAAAAGGTGATCATCATTGCAGATGAGCATTCCTCCTTCACCGGCAGTAACACTCTTGTTGATCTGGAAGCTGAAGATGCCGATATCACCGAACGTTCCGACAGGTTGTCCGTGAAATGTCGACCCGTTGCACTGCGCACAGTCTTCAAGAATGTGCAGCTTGCTGTCTCGCGCAATCTCTACTACGGAGTCGAGATTTCCCGGCGCACCGCTCATATGGATGAGAACGACGGCTTTCGAGTGGGCAGTTATTTTCTTCTGCAAGTCTTGGGGAGACATGGTGAACGTTTCGTCTATATCTACCAGTCGAGGTATCGCTCCAAGCCTGACCACTCCATTCAAGCAGCTGGGCCACAGATAACCCGGGACCAATACTTCATCTCCCGGGCCCACGCCCATTGCTGCCAACGATATGTAAATGGCTTCCGTGCCGCTGCTTACCCCCAGAGCGTGACCGACCCCGTAGATCTCGCGAAACTTGGATTCCAAACGATCGCACATGTGCTGTACATCCGGCCCATAGAATCTGAAGGGCGACCGCGCCTTTAGCACACGAGTAATGTACTCTATTTCTTTTTCACCGATGTAGTGGATCCCGGGTGATTCCTCCGGAAGTGGTTTCGAACGAATGGGTTTTCCTCCCTCCATAGCGAGTTGACCACTTACTTTTTCCCCATCACTGAATTTGCTCATAAGTCATTACTCTCCCTGCTCTAGACATAAAATTCGTGCAAGACAACATTCGCATTGAGCGCATGTCAGGTTTTGTCTATTTGTCTTATTATATAATAATAAGAATTTATTGCAACAGTTTTTTCCAGGATTTTTTAAAAAGTGTAAGTGTATTTTACACGGAACAGACAAATATTCTAAAAATAGGCGTATTTTTTTTCAAGAAAACACTTGACTTATTATTGTATTGTTATACAATAAGACAATAAATCAACGAGGAGAGAGACGTGCAAGAAATGCGAGATAAGGTCGTGCTCATAACAGGAGCTACGAGTGGTTTTGGCAGGGCGACAGCAGAGGTTTTCTACAAACGAGGAGCCCGCGTGCTCGCTGGCGGAAGAAACGAAAATCGCCTTAAAAGTACAAAAGAGGAAATCGGAGACATCGATTGTTTCAAAATCGACGTAACAGCGCCGGATGAATGGCAGAAGCTATACGACCACGTTGTATCAAGCTACGGAAGAATTGACATTCTGGTCAATAATGCCGGCGGCGCCATAGAGCTGAAAGATATCACGGAGCAAAGCACCGAGACCATCGATGCGATCATCGCGTTGAATCTCAATAGTGTCATGTACGGCAGCAGGACTTTCGCGCCGCTCATGAAAAAGCAGAACAGCGGGACAATAGTCAATATTTCATCCGCTTGCGCAACAGAAGCCTGGCCGAAATTCGCCGCCTATTCGGCTGCAAAAGCAGGCGTCGTTGCCTTTTCCAAATGCCTCTACGGCGAGCTGAGGCCGTTCGGCATCCGCGTCACTTCGATTATTCCAGGTGCGGGAAGAACAAACTTTTCCAAGAATGCCGGCATTGCTGAGCCGGATACACCATTTGTGCTGGAAGCAAAAGATATGGCGGAAATTATTTACCATGTGTGCAGCATGCCGCAACATATTGAGGTGGAGGAGTACCGTTTCTGGGGAACAGACCAGGAGGTGATTCCACTGTGAGGAAGTTAGACTTCAAACCAAGAGCAATAATGGGAGCCTACAGCTCCTTTATTGTAATGAAAGGCGTTGCCTTTCTGTAAACGACGATGTATCAGGAGGAAATGATGAAAAGGATCGGGTTGGTGTTAGTGATGGCTGTTCTATCACTAGCAGTACTACTCACCGGCTGCCAGAAAGGTGGAGGCGAAAAAGATACGGCAGCAGCTAAGGAAAGCAAGACGGTCGAGTACTGGTGCTGGTGGAATGAACAGGAGACCAGGGCACAAGCAATTCAGCAATGGGTTGATGATTTCAAGGAAGTTCGACCGGAAATTACGATCAATATCAACTATGTCGGTCGCGAAGTACTTACAAAGGCAATGGCAGCCAGAAGTGGCGGCCAGGTCATCGATATCATCGATGCGGATCATTTTGTCCTAAAAGGTGCATTGATCCTGAACGATCAAGCACTTCCCCTGGATGACGCATTGGCAACAAAAAATTGGGAAGGCGACAAAACTTGGAGTGACGTGTTTATCGATGGAACACTCGAGCAATATGCCTACGAGGGGAAAACCTACCTCGTGCCGTATGTACTGTTCACCAATGGGATCTTCTACGACAAGCATTTCTGGGACGAGCATGGCTGGGAGGCACCGACAACTTGGAATGAATTCCTCTCTCTTTGCGAGGACATCAAAAAAAGCGGAATCGCACCTATTGCCCAGGATGGAGGCGTGGATTTCTACAACGATATGTGGAATTACCAGTTGATGGCGCGATTGGTTGGTCCGGGAAAAATCTTGGAAGCTGCAGAAGACAAAACGGGGGAGAGCTGGAATGCACAGGCGTTCAAGAAAGCCATCGAAATGGAAAGGGAACTGTTCGACAAAGGCTATTTTATCGAAGGCTGCACGGGATTCACCTGGCCGGCAGGACAGTTGACTTTGGTCGCCCATGAGTCTGCTATGGAGTTGTGCGGAAGTTGGATTGCCAACGAATTGGACCCCCAAGTCGACGCGGATTGGGAATGGGGCTTTTTCCCGTTTCCCGAAGTCGAGGGTGGCGTCGGTAAACTGACGGATATGGAATCATATCCGACCGGTTGGGCCATTTTCAAAGACACTGAGGTTGCCGATGAGGCGATAGAGTTCTTGAAGTACTGTACAAGCGTTGACAAATATAAAGAGTATATCGAGGCAACAACGAATCCCAGTGCTTTGAAGGAAGTTGACAGTGCTCCGCAGCTGAACGAGGCAACGAATGCTCTCAAGAATGCGAGCGCACTGTTCTTCCCCCACGATGGACTGCCCGACAACTATCCTGACTATCACAAGAACATCTATCTCAAGAATCACAATCTGGCATTTACCGGAGAATACAGTCCCGATAAATACACAGAGGTTATGGCAAAAGAGACCGTCGATTACTGGAAAAATAAATAGTCGACCGATGGTTGCTTAGTTGGCTGTAGGAGAGACGATTTACCTCGTTTTCTTCCTACAGCCATATTGTCCATGAAACAGAGGGCGAAGGGAGAAATACGTTGAAACTCAGGAGAAAATACAAAGCTTGGCTGTTTTTAGCTCCCTCACTGGTGCTTTACGTGGTCTTTTTTGTATATCCCACTATTGAAGCGCTGAGAATAAGTTTTTACAAATGGTCGGGTTTTACCGAGGAAATGGATTTCATTGGGCTCAACAATTTTGTTCGCCTTTTCCGTGATACAAGCTTTCATGCCGCTTTGAAAAATACCGTGCTTTTACTGTTTGTAGGCGGGGCGGGTATTTTCATTCTAGCTTTCTTGTTCTCCTTCTTGCTTAACTCGGGTATTCGAGGGAAGAAAATATACC
>Ga0272441_10015706_pt1 | contig 10570 bp, 10 predicted proteins | sample SSMProp6N_FD_193582 | JGI IMG/M metagenome (GOLD analysis project Ga0272441, IMG submission 193582) | Marine sediment archaeal communities from Little Sippewissett salt marsh, Falmouth, MA, United States - SSM-Prop-6N | ecosystem: Environmental > Aquatic > Marine > Wetlands > Sediment ... | reverse complement strand
CAGTGGTTTCTCTGGTATTCGCATTCTATGTCTGCCTTGCCTATGGCTTCTGGCGTGAGAAGCTGTGGTCAAGGCATGTGTTGGTGTTCCTCGGCGTTGTGAGTGGCGCAACGGTTCCGTGGATCGCCCGTGGACCGGGAGCCGTCTGCCTGGGTCTCCTGCAAGCGGCATTGTGGGTCGCGGTCTTCGCGTGGTATTTCTACGGCAAGGAGAACGTCGTGGCCTACTACGAATCGCTGAAGCACGACGACAGTCAGGGCGAAGCCCAGAGCATCTCGCCCGGCCCGATCGGGCCGAAGCGCCCGGGAACCACCCGCTCGCACGACGCGTCCAAGAATCCGTAGCCGGCCTGTGCTGCACAACGCGCCGGCCATGGGGAATGCGGCGACATGGCTGCGGGACCGAGATACCTGATGGCTGCCGCCTGCCTGCTGGCGGGCGCGTGGCCGGTGCCGGCTCAGCCGGGGGACGTCGATAAGGACTTGGCGAACGCATGGGGATCCCAGGCGAGCCGGTGACGTCGTGGGCGCCGGGGCAGGCCTTGGCGGGGCGGTTCCATCGGCCGGCGGAGATTCGCTCAGGCGGTGGGGAAACCTTGACAGGCGACGGGAACCTGCTATTCTCTGGCGACCCTGGGAGTGTGCCCGAGTGGACAAAGGGAGCAGACTGTAAATCTGCCGGCGTACGCCTACGGTGGTTCGAATCCACCCGCTCCCATTTCAACCCCGCCGCGACCGCCTCGATGGGTCGCCGCCCGCCAAAGAGGGCAAACCGTGACCACCGTGGACACCCCGAGCCTTCCGGCCGGTTCGAGGCCCCTCCCCAAACGCGGAAGCGGGCTCTGGCATGGCCTTTGCACACTTGACCCGCAGAGGTATGCCATGAAGAAGGTCCGCGCTTTCACGTTGGTTGAGTTGCTCGTAGTCGTCACCATCATCTCGCTGCTGGTGTCGATTCTCACGCCGTCGCTCCAGCGTGCGAAGGGACTGGCCAAGGAGGCGGTGTGCCTGACGCGCCTGCACGGGTTCATGAACGCCATCTACATGTACGCCGGCGCCAACCGCGGGCGGATTCCCATCGGCCCCGATGACCCCATGTCGCCGCCGATGCCCCCGCTGCCGTACAACACTGTTGCCAGCAATCAGTTATGGATCGGCTCGCTGAAGACCTATAACGGCTGCGGGGGACTCATCAAGGCGGAGATCCCCACGGAGGACTTCTTCTTCTGCCCCGGCGACACCTCCGGCGACCCGAAGGAGGAACTGGAAAAACTCTTCGATCGCGGCGACGAGGATGCCTACGGGTCCTACCTGTACCGCCAACTGGATCAGGCCGAGTCGCCCCGGCTGGACAGCATGGGGCGCAACGACGACGGGCTGCGCGTCAAGGTCTTGATCCTGGACATGAACAGCAGCATGCCGGGCCTCCCGGAGCGGTCCAACCACGGGGGCCTGAAGGTCAACATCGCCTTCATCGACGGGCACGCCACCACCCACGACAACACCGACGAGCGGTTCAGCCTCCGCCGGCAGGACATCGTCAACCCCTTCGCCCGCCTGGACGAGATCCTCAAGGAAGCCGATCGCCTGGGGCAATAGCCGTCCCGGCAGCCGTGGGGTGGTTTGCCCGGCTGGCGCCCTCGCCCATGGGCGGCGCACCCCCCGTCGCCGCCAAGGGGTCTGTGCCGGCCGTACCGCTGGGTTGAGGAGTGTTTCGGGCGCGTCTGCCCCTTGTCGGCAGCGGCGGCCGGCCTTACAATGCCGCCCGGCGGCATGGGTCCGCGGGCGTAGCTCAATTGGCTAGAGCTCCAGCCTTCCAAGCTGGTTGTTGTGGGTTCGAGTCCCATCGCCCGCTGTGCCGAGGGCTGCTCAGGCCGGGCTCGTCCAGGCTGGGCGGGTCGGCGCCGGTGCGGAAAAAAACTGCCGGGCCGCGAAAAAAGATTGTTTGACAGCCCCAAGCGGCATAGTATATTAGCGAATTCGCCTTCTGACGGAAGGGGGGGTCTGTCTATAGGTGCGTGTGCGGTGAGGCGGGCTGCGCGAGACGGGCCCCGCCGTTTTGTTTTGTGCTGCTGTAGCTCAGTGGTAGAGCGCGTCCTTGGTAAGGACGAGGTCATGGGTTCGACCCCCATCAGCAGCTGGCAGGGTTCGGGCTGTCGGGTCCCGCGGCCGGTGGGTGCGGACGCCTGAAGATAACGATACGGATCATCGCAGGGAAGAGAAAGAGGAGCATACGAGATGGCCAAGGAAGTCTTCCAGCGGACGAAACCGCACGTGAACGTCGGGACCATCGGTCACGTCGACCACGGCAAGACCACGCTGACAGCGGCGATGACTCTGGTGCTCGAGCAGCAGGGGTTGTCGAAGTTCATGAGTTACGACGAGATCGCCAAGGCGTCGGAGTCGCAGGGCCGCCGCGACGCGACCAAGATTCTGACCATCGCCACCGCCCACGTCGAATACGAGTCGGCGAATCGCCACTACGCCCATGTGGACTGTCCCGGGCACGCCGACTACGTCAAGAACATGATCACGGGCGCCGCGCAGATGGACGGGGCGATCCTGGTGGTCTCGGCCGCCGACGGCCCCATGCCGCAGACCCGCGAGCACGTCCTGCTGGCCAGGCAGGTTAACGTGCCGGCGCTGGTCGTGTTCCTCAACAAGGTCGACCTCGTGGACGACCCGGACCTCGTGGAACTGGTCGAGGAAGAGGTCCGCGACCTGATGGAGAAGTACCAATTCCCGCGGGACGTGGCGATCATTCGCGGCTCGGCGCTCGGGGCGCTGCAGAACCCGTCCGATCCGGAGGTGACCAAGCCGATCCAGGATCTCATCGAGGCCCTCGACGTAAACATTCCCGAGCCGGTGCGCGAGGTGGACAAGCCGTTCCTCATGCCCATCGAGGACGTCTTCTCGATCAAGGGGCGCGGCACGGTCGGCACGGGGCGGATCGAGCGCGGCGTGGTGCACGTCGGGGACGAGGTGGAGATGGTCGGGCTCGGCGAGACCCGCAAGACCACCGTCACGGGCGTGGAGATGTTCCGCAAGATGCTGGACGAAGGCCAGGCCGGTGACAACGTCGGGTGCCTGTTGCGCGGCATCGCCAAGGACGAACTGGATCGCGGCATGGTGTTGGCGGCCCCGAAGTCGATCACCCCGCACAGCAAGTTCGAGGCCGAACTGTACGTCCTGACCGCGGAGGAAGGCGGGCGGCACAAGCATTTCGAGACCGGTTACCGGCCTCAGTTCTACTTCCGCACCACGGACGTGACCGGCACGATCAAGTTGCTGGGCGGCGCCCAGATGTGCATGCCCGGCGACAACGTCACGATGGAAGTGACCCTCCTGAATACGCAGATCGCGATGGAAGAGCAACTGCGCTTCGCCGTTCGTGAAGGCGGGCGGACGGTCGGCGCCGGCGTCGTGACCAAGATCCTGGAGTAGGCCGGATGGCCAAGTCGAAAGCCAGAGAATACGTCTGGATGCAATGCGCCAGTTGCCGGGCGCTGAACTACCGCACGGACGTGCGGGTGGCCGGCGGTGCGCCGAAATTGTCCTTGAAGAAGTACTGTCCTAAAGAACGGAAACACACCGAACATAAAATGAAGCGAAACTAGATCGGTCGGCCTCCCGTTGGGCGGCGACCTGCGGCGTTGTGGACCACAGACGCGCGTCTGTGTCCTCATACGGCAGTAGCTCAATTGGCAGAGCAGCGGTTTCCAAAACCGCAGGTTGGGGGTTCAAGTCCTCCCTGCCGTGGTGCGTGGATGGTGGTGGCCGGGGAGGCGCGCCCCGCAGCGCGGGGTGGCCGGTTGAACTCGAGATACTGGCCGAAAGGCGAACCGTACGTGGCGTTCGAAATCTATAAACGCGGACAGGGCCGATACACTCGGACCATTACCTTCGCCGTCGGAGCCCTGATGGGTGCCGTGGTGGCTCGGTACGTCTGGGCCGAATTGCGAGGCACCAATCTGAGCGAGTACCTCGTGTACGCCATCCCGCTGGTCATCGTCGGCGGCGTGCTGCTGTTGATGTACTGGATCGTCAATCGCCCCCGCAGCGCCGACTTCATGATCGCCACCGAGGGCGAGATGAAGAAGGTCTCCTGGTCCAGCCGAGGCGAGATCGTCGGCGGGACCAAGGTGGTGATCGCGACCACGCTGATCATGGCCGCGCTGCTGTGGGCGGTGGACTTGGCCTTTGGGTTCTTCTTCAAAGCGATCGGCGTGCTTCAGATCGGCGGAGGCTAACGCCCCAACGTGGGCCGGAACGTCAACATGGCCAAACAATGGTACGTTCTTCGCGTCGCCTCCAACAAGGAAGAGCAAGTCCGCGAGGCCTTGGAGCGCAAGGTCAAGATCGAAGGCCTGGGCGAGATGATCGGGCGGATTCTGGTGCCGACCGACCGTCGCCCCCGGCCGCGGACCAAGGCGGGCGAAAAGAAATTCGTCGAGCGAAAACTCTACCCCGGTTACGTCTTCATCGAGATGGAGTTGGACGAGGACGGATCGATCGGGGAGAAGGCGTGGTTCCTGATCAAGGAAACCACGGGCGTAGGCGACTTCATCGGTTCGGGCGGCAAACCCGTGCCCATGAGTTCTTCCGACGTGGATAAGATGCTCATGCAGGCCGAACGCCCGGAAGAGGGCTCGACGCTGGCCGTCGAGTTCAAGAACGGCGACCCGGTCCGGATCAAGGAAGGCGCGTTCGAGAACTTCGAGGGGGCCGTGGACGAGGTCCTGGGCGAAAAGGGCCTGATCCGTGTGATCGTGACGATCTTCGGGCGCGCCACGCCCGTGGAACTGGAATACTGGCAGGTGGAGAAGGCCTAGCGAGGCGGGTTCGGGGCCGATGGGCCCGGCGGCAGCGAACGAGGCCGTCCGCAGCGCGGCGAGTTTCAGTCATGGCGAAAGAGGTCATAGCGAAAATCAAACTGCAGGCGCCCGGCGGGCAGGCCAGCCCCGCGCCGCCCATCGGGCCGGCGCTGGGCATGCACAATGTCAACATCGGGCAATTCGTTTCGCAGTTCAACGAACGCACCAAGGACGCCAACGGGACCACCATCCCCGTTGAAATCACGGTGTACCGGGACAAGACCTTCACCTTCATGACGAAGAGTCCCCCGGCGGCGGTCCTGCTGAAACAGGCCGCCGGCATCGCCAAAGGCTCTGGGGTGCCCAACCGTGAGAAGGTCGGGCAGGTGACCCGCCAGCAGGTCCGGCAGATTGCCGAGACCAAGATGGAGGATTTGAACGCCTTCGATCTGGACCAAGCGGCCCGGCAGATCGAGGGCACCGCCCGTAACATGGGCATCGAGATCGTGGACTGACGCCCCCCCCCGCCGGCCGGAGACGGCCGAGGCGGGGCGAGGGCCGACGCCAGGCATGACCACGGGCCTGGGCTGTTCGTGGGACCCGTCCGGTGACGGGCGGGGAAAGGAGAAGTCCTGATGGGCAAGAAGCGCCAGGGCAAGCGGTACCGGGCGGACCTTGAGAAGGTTCCCGCCGAACCGGTGCCTCTCGTCGAGGCCGTTCGGATCCTCAGACAGTTCAACCACACCAAGTTCGATCAGACCGTCGATCGGGTGTTGTGGCTGGGCATCGACCCGAAGCAGGCCGACCAGGCAATCCGCGGGGCGTTTTCGTTGCCGCACGGCGTCGGGAAGACCCGGAAGGTGGTGGCGTTCTGCGACGATGACCAGGCCGCCGCGGCCCGCGAGGCCGGCGCCGTCGAGGCCGGCGGGGATGACCTGATCAAGAAGATTCAAGACGGATGGACGGACTTCGACGTGGCGGTGGCGACGCCCCAGATGATGCGGAGCGTCTCGCGCCTGGGCCGAATCCTTGGCCCGGTGGGCAAGATGCCCAGCCCGAAGTCCGGCACGGTGGTGCAGGACATCCCCACCGCCGTTCGGGAGTACGGGGCCGGCAAAGTGGAGTTCCGCAACGACGACGGCGGGAACATCCATGCCCCCGTCGGCAAGTTGAGTTTCGAGGAAACCGCGCTGGCCGAAAACGTCGAAGCGTTCCTGGCCCACATCCGAGGCCTGAAGCCGACGACGAGTAAGGGCACGTATGTCCGTAAGGCGTGCCTGACCGCGACGATGACCCCCGCCGTGGTTCTGGCGGTGCAATAGGTGGTGCCATGAGCAAGCCCATGAAGGCGATGATGCGACGGGAGTTGGTCCGGCGTCTGGGCGGCGCCGAGTCGGTGGTGGTGGTGGGTCTGGCCGGCGTGGACGGCGTGACGACCAACCGCCTCCGGGGGGATCTGCGCGCCAAGGACATCCGCGTGACGGTGGTGCGGAACGCCATTGCCAAGCAAGCGCTCAAAGAGGTGGGACTGGCGGGCGCCTGCGACCTGCTGGCCGGGCCTTGCGCCCTGGCCACCGGCCCGGAGCGATCGGACGCCGCGGTCTTGATCGTTCGAGAACTGCTGGGCCAGGCCAAGGACGTGCCGGCGCTGGTCGTTCGCGGGGCGCTGATGGAAGGTGAGGCGTTCGGCCCGGACCGGATCAAGGCGCTGGGCAACTACCCGACGCGGGAAGAAGCCCTGAGCAACCTGGTGGCGCAGGTCCTGTCGCCCGCGGGCAAACTGGTCTCGTCGGCGCGAGGCCCCGGGGGGCGCCTGGCGGGCATCGTCAAGGCGATCCAGGACCGGGCCGAAGGCAGCACAAACTGAGACAGACCCCATCGGCTGCGGATTGGCCCCTAAGGGGTTAAATGAGGTCAAGGTGGCCTCACCCATCAGGCCGGTGCGACAGATGACGTTGGGAGTATTGGACATGGCAGACGAACAAGAATCCGTCGCGAAGGACGAGGCCGCGGCCGCTCCGCAGGAATTCAGCGCGGAGATCAAGTCCCTGGGCGACACGTTGGCGGGCTTGACGTTGAAGCAGGCGGTGGAACTGGGCGACTACCTCAAGAGCGCCTACGGCATCGAGGCCGCCGCCGGTGCGGTGATGATGGCCGGACCGGCCGAAGCCGCTCAGGAAGAAGAAGAGCAGGTCGCCTTCGACGTCATCCTCAAGGCGATGGGCGACCAGAAGATCAAGGTCATCAAGGCCGTGCGGGCGATGACCAGCCTGGGTCTGAAGGAAGCCAAGGACCTGGTCGAAGGCGCGCCCAACCCCGTGAAGGAAGGCGTGACCAAGGACGAGGCTGAGGACGCCAAAGCGAAACTGGAAGAAGCCGGCGCGACGGTGGAAGTCAAGTGATCCACGCCGCAACGCCGGGGCGGCGGGGGGCAAGATGTTTCCGTGCGCGCGGGCCGGAGCCCGCCCGGATGTCGTACCGACGGTGACGGCGCGTCGGGCGCCACGAGGCGCCCGCACAATCGAGGACGAACCGACATGCTGCGAATGGACCGGACCGTGGACTTCTCGAAGGTGGGCGACGCCATCCGTCCGCCCGACCTGATTCAGATCCAGACGGCCTCCTACGAGCGGTTTCTCCAGGCCGACGCCGATCCGCAGAAGCGAAAGAGCGAGGGTCTGGAGGCCCTGCTGCGCGAGGTGTTCCCGATCGTCAGTTACGACGGGCAAGCGCAGTTGGAGTACGTCTGGTACGAACTGGCCGAGCCGAGGTACACACCCGATGAGTGCCGCCAGTTGCGCCTGTCCTACGGGCGCCCCTTCCGGGTGCGCCTGCGGATGGTCCGAAAGGACGTCAAGGACGTCGTCGAGGAAACGATCTACCTGGGCGACCTGCCCATCATGATCGTCGGGGGCGAGTTCATCATCAATGGCGCCGAGCGCGTGATCGTCTCCCAGTTGCACCGCTCGCCGGGGGTGGACTTCACCATCGAGTTCCAGGAGTCCGACCGCCCGCTGCACGGGGCGCGGGTCATCCCCGAGCGCGGCAGTTGGATCGAGATGGCGGTCAACAAGAAGGACTCGCTGAACATCCGCATCGACCAGTCCAGCAAGTTTCCCGTCACGACGTTCCTGCGGGCGATGGACGCCGCCTACGGTACGACCGAAGCGATCATCCGGGCGTTCTACGACACCGAGAAAGTCGACGCGGTGGCGCTGAAGCCTCAGATGTACAGCGTCGGACCGATCGTGGACACCGAAAGCGGGGAGGAGCTGGTGCCCGCCGGCGGGCAGATCGGCGAGGCCGTGACGCGCATTCAGGCCGCCGGGATCAAGAAGAAGATCGAGGTGGTCGTCAAGCCGGTCGACACGCTGATCCTGAACACCATCGCCGAGGACATGGCCGATTCGTACGAGTCCGCGCTGCTGCGGATTTACGCGCGGCTCCGCCCGGGCAACCCCCCGCAACTCGACAAGGCGCAGTCGCTGTTCAAAGAGAAGTTCTACGACGAGAACCGCTATCGCCTCGGCAAGGTCGGGCGCTTCCGCCTGAACCGCAAGTTCCACCAGAACGTGCCCGAGTCGGTGATGGTCCTCCAGCCGCAGGACATGGTCCATGCCCTGGAATACATTGTCGGACTCCGCGGCGGGCGAGGGATCGTGGACGACATCGACCACCTGGGCAACCGGCGGCTCCGCACCATCGATGAACTGGCTGCCGACGAACTGCGGAAGGGCCTGCTGAAGTTGCGCCGAACCGTCCAGGAACGGATGAGCCTCAAGGAGCCGGAGGAACTGGCCAAGATCGCCGAACTGGTCAACAGCAAGAGCGTCTCCTCCAGCATCGAGTTTTTCTTCGGCCGCAGCGAACTGTCGCAGGTGGTGGACCAGACCAACCCCCTCAGCCAGATGACGCACGAGCGACGTCTTTCGGCGCTGGGCCCGGGCGGCCTGAATCGCAAACGGGCCGGCTTCGAGGTCCGCGACGTCCACATCAGCCACTACGGCCGGATCTGTCCGGTGGAGACGCCCGAGGGCAATAACATCGGGCTGATCTCGTCGCTGAGCATCTACGCCACCGTGGATGCATACGGTTTTCTGATCACACCGTACCGTACGGTGCGACGCGGTCGGGCGTGCGACGAGATCGCCTGGCTGCGGGCCGACGAGGAGATGGAGGCGGTGCTGGCGCCCCCGGATGTTCTGGAGGCGGATCGTTCCGGTCGGGCGACGACGAGGCTGCCGGACGATCCGGTCCTGGCGCGGGAGAAGGGCGAGGTGGCGCTGATCGCCAGCGGGGAGGTCCAGTACGTCGACGTCAGCCCGAAGCAGACCGTGGGCGTGTCGGCGGCGCTGATTCCGTTCCTGGAGCATGACGACGCCAACCGGGCGCTGATGGGCTCGAACATGCAGCGCCAGGCCGTGCCACTGATCCAGACCGAGCCGGCCGTTGTGATCACCGGTCTGGAGCGCCCCGTCGCCGAGAACTCCGGCATGGTGGTCCGGGCCCGCAAGGGTGGCACGGTCACCTACGTGGATTCCGAGCGGATCGTCACCGACCGGGTGGACGAATATGTGTTGCGGAAATTCGCCCGCCTCAACGAACGGACGTGCCTGAACCAGAAACCCATTGTGCGCGTCGGGCAGCGCGTCAAGAAGGGACAGATCATCGCCGACGGCCCAGCCTGCTGCCAGGGGGAACTGGCGCTAGGGCGCAACGTGCTGGTCGCCTTCGTTCCCTTCGATGGATACAACTTCGAGGACGCCATCCTCCTGTCCGAACGCCTGGTTAAGACCGACGCGTTCACCTCGATCCACATCGAGGAGTACGAGGTGGAGATTCGCGAGACCAAACTGGGGCGCGAGGAATTCACGCGGGACATCCCCAATGTCTCGGAGAAGGCCCTGCAAAGCCTGGACGAAAGCGGGATCGTGCAACTCGGCACGCGCGTCGAGGCCGGGGATATCCTCGTCGGCAAGGTCGCCCCGAAATCCAAGAGCGAACTGACGCCGGAAGAAAAACTCCTGCACGCGATCTTCGGGCGCGCGGGCGAAGAGGTCAAGAACGACTCGCTGGAACTGCCCGCCGGGGAAGAAGGCGTGGTCATCGGCGCCCAGCGGTTCAGCCGGCGTGTCCAAATGTCCGACGAGCAGAAACGCGCTCTCAGCCGGAAGATGAAGGCCTACGAGGCCCGCATGAACGCCAAGATGATCGACGTGTTTCGGCGGATGTGCGAGGAAATCAACGAGGTCCTGGGGACGGCGATGGTGGACCCGGCCACCCGGCAGAAGGTCGGCGCCAGCGACATTGACGCGGTGATCCTCGAACAGATCGAGACCTTCGCGACCCGGTGGATCAAGGGCGGGCGGGCGGCGGACCGCGAACGGGCGGAAGGCATCTACCGGCGCTACTGGCCCATGATCCAGGACGTGGAGCGCGAGAAACAGCGCAAACTCGGGCACATGAAGCGCGGGGACGAGTTGCCCTCCGGCGTGCTGGAGATGGTGAAGGTGTACGTGGCGACGAAGCGTCGGCTGAGCGTTGGGGACAAGATGGCCGGGCGCCACGGGAATAAGGGCGTCATCGCTCGCATCCTGCCGGAAGAGGATATGCCGTACCTGGCCGACGGCACGCCGGTGGACATCTGCCTGAACCCCCTGGGCGTCCCCAGCCGAATGAACGTCGGACAGATCCTCGAAACCCACCTGGGCTGGGCGGCGGCGGTGCTGGGCTTCCAGGCGATCACCCCCGTCTTCG
>Ga0272441_10015704_pt1 | contig 10571 bp, 9 predicted proteins | sample SSMProp6N_FD_193582 | JGI IMG/M metagenome (GOLD analysis project Ga0272441, IMG submission 193582) | Marine sediment archaeal communities from Little Sippewissett salt marsh, Falmouth, MA, United States - SSM-Prop-6N | ecosystem: Environmental > Aquatic > Marine > Wetlands > Sediment ... | reverse complement strand
AACCGCCAATATGATTTCGGTCAGTATGAATAGGACGACAAGGGTGATGGTCGCAAACAAAAGCCGTTTCCCTACGGACAATCTCGGAGTGGTCCCGAAGGAGTCAGCCGCTTTGTTTCGGTTGCGTCGATGACTTTTGTTTTGCTTTTTATGGGAAAACATCATCACATTGTGACCAAAGGCATTGCAGATCGTTGTCTTGTGTAAAAATCTCGGTTTCCAAGCGCTTCCTTTGGCTGCGCTCGGAGCCTGCCAAAGGGGCAGGCGGTGCTACTCATGCCTCAAGGCCACGATGGGATCGACTTTCGCGGCGTGGATGGCCGGGTACAATCCGAAAAGAATACCAATACTCATGCTGATTAACAGCGGCAAGAGGATCCCTTTTAGGGTCATCACGGTGACCATCCCGGAGAAGTACGTGATCAAAAACGGGATCAGCGCCCCCATGCCCAGGCCGATGATCCCTCCCATCGTCGAAAGCACCACGGTTTCGATCAGGAACTGGTAGATGATTTGTCGGCGTTTGGCGCCGATGGCGCGCCGGATGCCTATTTCGCGCGTGCGTTCCGTGACCGAGGCCAGCATGATGTTCATAATGCCGATACCGCCGACGAGCAGGCTGATGCCCGCGATCGATCCGAGGACGATGTTGAAGGTTCGCTTTGTGGCTTCGGCTTGTTTGAGCAGCGCCAGAGGCACGCTGACGACGTAATCCTTTTTTTTATGAAACCTCTCCAGCATGCGTTCGATGCCCGCCGCGACGGCCTCCACTTGTTTTGGATTTTCCACCTGGACGATAACCTGGTGCAGCTCAACCAGTTCGCGTTCATCTCCCCCGGAAGTGCGCTTCGTAAACATATCACCGAAGTATCGGCGTGCCACCTCGATGGGAATGTACGCGTCGATATTCTGGTCGGGAATCTGGATATTTCCGGCTTGGCCGCTTTCGCTTTTGACGATGCCGACAACCTCAAATTGATCGCTGCCGAAACGGACGGTTTGACCGATAGTGCTCTCGGTAGCCAAAATCTTGCGAGCGCCGAATTCCGTCAATACGGCCACCGGGGCATTATTGGATAAATCGCTCGCCAGAAGAACCCGCCCGGCCAAAACTTGGCGAGGCACGAGCTTGAACCATTCGGGGGTCGTTCCGACGATGCGCAATTCCAGTACCCGTTGAAGCAAGCGCGAATCCTTTCGCGTGATCTTCACCGGCGCCGTGGACTTGATATTTTTAAAACTGGCGGAAATTCTGCGATAATCGTCATAGGTCAAGCCGTAGATGCTCATGTGGGAATGTTGGGTGCTCGTGGCCTCCTCTTCGGCCGATTTCATCGACGAGATGATGATATTATTGCTGCCGAGCTTCTTGATTTGCTCGAGCGCTTCTTTGCTGGCGCCCTCGCCGACCGAAAGCATCGCCACGACGCTGCCCACCCCGAAGACGACGCCTAACATGGTCAGAAACGAGCGCAGCTTATGAAGCAGCAAATTCTCGATACCGAGCCATATATTTCGCACGATTCGAGTCTGTCTCATCTTTCGTCTCCTTCGATTCGGTCGATCAGGCCATCCAGCATGTGTAGCCGTTTATGGGCGTGCGCTGCGATGGCAGGTTCATGCGTGACGATAATAATCGTTTTGCCGAGCTCGTTCAACTTGATCAACAATTCCAGGATTTGCTCGCCTGTGGCCGAGTCCAGGTTTCCGGTGGGTTCGTCTGCAAAGATGACTTGTGGGTCGTTTGACAACGCGCGGGCAATTGCCACTCTCTGCATCTGGCCGCCGGAAAGCTCCGTGGGCCGATGGCCCAGCCGGTCTCCGAGTCCGACCTGCTCGGCAAGCTCCTTCGCACGCTCGGCGCTTTGCCGTGCTTCCCACCCCAGATAATAAAGCGGCAATTCGATATTTCTTTGGACAGTCAGTTGGGGGATCAGGTTGAAACTCTGGAAGATGAAGCCGAGGTACCGGAGTCGGAAATCACTGAGTGAATCATCATCGAGCCGGCTGACGTCCCGGCCGTCAAGCAAATACGAGCCGGAGGTCAGGCGGTCGAGACATCCGAGAATGTTCATCATCGTGCTCTTGCCGGATCCGCTCGGTCCCATGATCGCCCAGAAGCTTCCTTTGTTGAACGAAATATCAATCCCGGCCAGCGCATTGACCTGCTCTGTCCCCATCTGGTAGATTTTGCGCGCCTTCTCGAGCCGGATAATTTCGTCATTGTTTGTGGACAGAGTCTGCTCATTCATCTATGGGTTTCCTCCCGACCTGCGAGGTCTTTGGTCGCCACTGGGACCGCCTCCTTGCCTCTGGCCGTCACCCGAACCAGTTCCTTGTCTCTGACCACCGCCCGGGCCGCCTCCTTGCCTTCGGCCGCCTCCCTGTCTTTGGTCGCCTCCTTGCCGTTGCCCTCTGCCCTGGCCTTGACGTTGTTGTCGTAATTTCTCTCGTTCCTCCGGTGACATGTTCTCGAATTGCTTTCGCATTTTCTCCATTTCCTTCTTACGCTCTTCCGGCGTCATATTCTCGAAGCGCTGCCTCATTTGTTCCATATCGCCGGATGCCGGAGCCTGTTGTCCCCTTTGGCTTGGAGGTCCCTGTCGAGGATCACCTTGTCCGGTTCCGTTGGCTTCCTGAAGCTTCTGATTGACCCGTTCTTTCATGGTGTTTGTTTCGACATCGTTAACGTCGAGTGTTCCAACTCCCTCGGTACGCGAGCCGGGTGTCAAGGATGCGGCCTGGAGTGGAGGCGTCATTAAGACAACTTCTCCTTCCTCAAGGCCGCTGGCGATTCGGATCATGTTGTTATCGTCCAGGCCCACCTCGACGGTTCGCTCTTCGATCAACCCATCCTTGACGACGAAAACGGTGTGTTTGCCTCCGACGCGCAATACCGCCTGAACCGGCGCATACACGGTATCGTCATATTGCGCAATGATGATCTCAACCTTGCAGCTCATACCCGTACGCAGCGAGTTGTCGGTGTCTTCCAAGTGTACGTCCGTGGGATAGATTTTCAGGTCGGGATTCATCCACATGCTTCGCGCATCCGGCAAGGGAGCGATCGAAGTCACTCGGCCTAAAAACTTCTTGCCCGCCAGCGCATCGATTGTGATAACGGCCGGAAGTCCCAATCGAATTTTTTCCAGACTGGTCTCATGGATATCCACCTGGGCTTTCATCGCATCGGCCGTTGGCAGGCTTATCAAGTCCTGCCGTTCCTGTACCTCGACACCGATATCCATCGGTTCTCGGCGGTCGAAGGGGCTGCGTCGTCCGCCGGAACCGGCGGTCGTTGCGTAGATGACCATTCCATCCATCGGGGCCTTGATGATCGTCTTTTGAAGCTGATCCTCGGTTTTCTGAAACTTTTCCTTCTGACGCTTATACTCGAGTTCCTTGGCCCGCAAGTCCGCCTCCGCCTGGATCACATTCGCGGAAGCCTTACGCTCCGTACGTTCCAGGGCCATCTCGGCCTGATTGACATCACTGGTCAATTGATCGATCTGACGATGATAGGTGTAGTTTTCCAGAAGATCGAGATCACTCAGCGACACGTCTCGTTCAAGCTTTCTGCGCTGCACGGAGAGCTTGTCCGCAAGATACTCGGTCTCCGACAGGTATTTCTCTTCGAAGAGCTTCTTCGACCAGTCATTCACATCCTCGGCGCGTTTGAGATCCTCTTCGGCCAGACGAATTCTGGCCTGTTGCTCATTCACGTCTTTGGGATAAATCCCGTCCAGATATTGTTCCAAGTCCTGCTGGGCGAATTTAAGGGTGAGCTTGGCAATGTCGATGTCACTCCGGGCCTGATTCTTGATGACGGCGAGGTTCTCATTGGCATCAACGAACGAGGCATGAGCTTTTTGCACTAAGATGTCCTGGTCGATGATTCTGTCTCGAAGGGTACTAGCGTCCAGCTCGACCAGCAAATCATCCTTCTTGACCATCGATCCATCCGGAACAAGGCGGATGATCGATGTTCTTCCCTCGACTTCGTTTCTGAGTATGATCTGCTCTTGAGGTTGTATCGTCCCGGATTCCAATACGCTGATCGTGAGCGGGCCGCGTTTGGCAACGAATGTGGCATACTGGCTCGATTGATCCTCGCCGCCCCGGACCACTTTGAGCCATATCACGACGAGAGCGATCGCGACTATCGCCACGATGATTCCAATGGTCTTAAATGATCTGGGGCCACGCGGTTCTTGTTCTACGTTATGATTGTTTTGCATCCTTTATTACCTCCGGCGTAAATTCGCGCCACAAACCCTGTTCGTTCACATCGAGCAGGCCCAGATCACGTTGGAATTCCAGTTCGGTAATACGGTAATCTACGACGGCGCGGGTCAGGCCGTTCTGTGCCGCAAGAAGTGAATCCTGGGCTTCCAGCAGGTTTCGGATTTCCGTTCGTCCGGCATCGAGGAAAAGCGTCGTGCTTCGGACACGCTTTTCGGCGACGACAACCGACTGAGCCTGAATCTTAAGACTCTCACGAGACTCAAGCAAATTGCGTAATTCGCTGCGAATGGCCAGCTTGATTTGATCTTCGAGCGACTGCACGCTCCGTGTGGCCCGTTCCAGATCGATCAGGCTATTGCGATAATCATTTCGCTCCCGGGTTCTCTCGATAGGCAAATCGAGGGTGAGCAGGGCGGCATAGCTACCCCGGTCAAACCGTATACCGCCGATGTCGTCATTATCCGAAATACGGGCCGTCCCGCCTAAGGTCAGTCCGGCCCTCAGGGAATCGGCCGCGACGACGACCTGTCTCTGGCTATCATAGACTCCGCCGTTGGCCACTTTCAAATCCAGCCGGTTCTCAAAAGCCAGGTTTAGGGCCTCAGACTCGGCGATTTCCAACGGCCCGGCATCCTCGTAGCTGGCCTGCACCAGATCGACCGGGGCGTCTGCGGGCGGGGCTGTCTCGGATACCTCACGTTGTGATGTTGCTCTCATTTGTTCAAGAACCTCTTCGGCCCGGCGACGCATTTGCACCAGGTCATTCGGATCGACTTCGATCCTGGCATCGACGGGTAGCCCCAATGTATTCTTCAGGGAATCGAGGGTGCTTTTAAGCTGCTCTTGGGCGGATATCCAGCTATTGCGTGCGCTCAGCTCTCGCTGGAGGGCCTGGTCCACTTCAATCTCGGGTATTCGACCGGCGTCCGCCCGCCTGCGGGACCAGCGGGCCGATGCGACTGCACTGCGATAGTTTTCTTTTGCATTGGACACGTTATCCATCTGCCGCAGCACGTTAAAGTAGCTCCGGGCGATGCTGACGGCGAATGTGCGTTTGTACCGCTCGAAATCCCACAACTCGTAGATCACATTTCGCTCGGCCTGGGTGAGCGGTTCGGCGGCAATGTGTGCGCCGGAACCTCGCATGAGGGGAATCGAAATACTTGCATCGGTCGTCAATCCGAGGGCCGAGGCACCGCTGTGGGATAACAGCTTCACGAGGCTGACGGCCATCGCCCCGCTTAGATCGATCCCACTTTTCAGGCTTCGGGTTATTCCCACCCTCGCGCCGGATCCCAGTTCGGTGTCTGAGGTGTCCGTGCTGAGGTCGCTGTCAGCTTGGCCGCTAAAGATGTTCCGGAAGTTGTTTCGAGTCAAATCGAGGGACAACGCCGCCCGAAAGACGTCTTCTTTACGGGATTGGTAATCAAGACTGTTACTGGCGCCGATCTGGAGGGCCTGAACCAGCGACAGCCGGACCGGCTTATTAGGTTCTATCGCCAGCTTATGCAGATTATCGGAAAATGTGGACTCCGGGTAATTCGGCTCGGGCCAGTGCTCGATGACGGTGAGCCGGTCCGTGCCAAACGAAGCCTCCGAGGAATGGGCCAGATCTTGTTGCTCTAAAAGACGACGGCGAAGAATATCGCTGGGCCGCTCAACGCTGAGGGGCTCGGTTTTTCCAAGGGCCTCTTTTTGTTTTCCGGCTATGATGATCGAGGCAATTCGATCCGCTTCCTGACGATGCTCAATCGGAGTTCGACAACCCGCCTGGATTAGAAGGATAAAGAATAACAGCAATGCCATTAGGAAACGCTTATCTCGGCATGTTTTATAACCCATCTGACCTCTCTAAAGTTGCTCTGCACATAATTATACTTTGTATAAACCCACGTCCCTGGCGTGACGGGAAATACCCTTTTCTTTCCATACCATAAAGACCGACAGGCGCAGTCATTATAAATAGTCCAATATCGGCAAGTCCAGACGGTTTTGCCTGAGAAAATATTGCAGAAAAACTGAGATTGTCCGGTCCATCCGGCTAAATTTTATTGCAAAGCGGTTCGGATCGCGATACATTTACAGCCGATTATCAGCATGGCGGCGTAGCCAAGAGGCCTAAGGCGACGGTTTGCAAAACCGTTATTCGCCGGTTCGAATCCGGCCGCCGCCTGTTGTCCCATAAGGGACTGAATCCGGCAATCGCCTCAAACGAATGTGGGCATGGCAAATGGGCAAAACACTTTCCCCAATATACGTAAAACGAAAAACATCCGCCAAGGGCAATGTGAGACGGCACGTACCGCAACGGCGAAAGCGAATCGCTTTCGGATGGTACGGTGGCAAGTACAGCCACCTGAATTGGTTATTGCCGTTACTGCCGGCCTGCCACCACTACTGCGAGCCCTTCGGAGGATCGGCGGCGGTATTGATAAACAGAGAGCCGTCCCCCGCTGAGACGTATAACGACCTTGACGGAGAAGTGGTGAATTTCTTCCGAGTACTGAGGAATCAGCGTTCAAAACTCATAAAGGCCATAGCATTAACCCCTTTTTCTCGTGAAGAGTTTGATTTGGCCGTGAATGGGAACCACGACAAAATTTCAGAGCTTGAGCGTGCACGACGCTTTTTTGTTCGGGCCCGGCAGGCGCGGACCGGCCTCGCCCAAACGGCTTCGCTCGGACGGTGGGCGAATTGCAAAAACACGAGCCGAGCGGGCATGTCGGGCGTGGTGTCGCGTTGGTTGGGTAGTATTGAGATGCTTCCGGAGATAGCGGAACGCCTTCTAAGAGTCCAGATCGAGAACCGTCCTGGAATCGACGTGATTCGTTTGTACGATGACGAAGCCACTCTGTTTTATTGCGATCCGCCTTATCCACATGAATCGCGGGGTGATGCGAAAGCGTATCTCTTCGAGATGACAGATTGGGAGCACGAGGAGTTGGCGTCTGTCCTCCATTCGGTGAAAGGAAAAGCAGCCGTGTCAGGATATCGTTGCGAACTGATGGATGCCCTGTACAAGGATTGGCGCCGAGAGGATGCTCCTGCCAAGAATTGTCACTCTTCTAAAAAAATAAGGCAAGAAGCTTTATGGATGAACTACTAAAGAGGAAACAACTTGGCGAACATTGAGTACAGCACTGCACGGGATATTCTGAACAGGACCTTTGCAGATGTCGCACGCGACTATATCGAGGGGCGGATTCCGCGTATCCAAAGTGTTCTCGAAAAATCTTATGATCTTTTGTTCGAATCCAAGACTCAAGCATACCGGGAAGTTCTGCTCGGTTGTATTCTGGCCCGACTGCTTAATCCGAAAGTCGATATAAGACTTCCTTATGTCCAACAGGGCGAACGTGCGTATAGTGGTAGAACGCTGGATGAGAAAGTTATTAATCCTTTTTTGCATAAAGCGAAAATTCCTTCATCAAAAGGCCCATTTTTAAGTGTATTCCGGCGATCGGTAACGTTCAAAGAGGACACCCGTGCGGGACTCAGAGACCGAAAGGGTTTTGACGCGATGCTGAAAGTGTTAGGATTTGTCGATAGAGCACGTGATGAGGAACTACGAGAGATATTATATTATCACCTTTATCGCTTCATACTACTTCGAGAGAAGTCGCAAATTGAGTTGATCCGTCCAAAGCGTTTAAGCCTGCCACAGTTTGAGCAGATCATTTCGTCACTGATTGAGACAGCGAGTGGAGGTCGATTTCCCGTTTTTCTTGTCGTGGCTACTTTTACTGCAATCCGGGAGAGATTTGAGCTCAATTGGGATGTCAGAGTACAGGGAATCAATGTGGCGGATAGTGCATCAGGTGCAGGCGGTGATGTGACCGTTATGGAAGACGGGCATATTGTGCTCGCTGCTGAGGTGACCGAAAGGCGTGTGGATAAGTCGCGAGTCGTGGCTACTTTCGACACGAAGATCGCTCCTTGTGGCATAGAGGACTATTTATTTATCGTTAAAGACGACGATAACCTTGCAGCAGTGATGGACCAGGCAAGGCGGTATTTCTCGCAAGGATACGAGGTCAATTTTGTTGAGATTAAGTGCTGGATTTGTGCAGTTCTTGCGGTTCTTGGGGCGAAGGGGCGCGCCGCCTTTGTGGACGAATTGGCGAACAATATATCCGCTGAAGACGTACCTGTGGCGCTCAAGCAAGCTTGGAATGATGTCGTTTTGCGACTTACGTCTGACGAGAGAGCAACTTAGGCGTGAGTCAAATTGTATAAGTTTAGCAATGTATCTTGTTACTCTTGCTTTAAATATGATTTGAAGGGCAGTTGAGCTATGAAAGTGAGCGTTGGAAAGCGCGTCCTGGAGCTTGTCGATGGCGATATTACCGAGATGGATACGGATGCCATTGTCAATGCGGCGAACGCCCAGTTGGTTCTGGGCGGCGGCGTCGCCGGGGCGATCAGACGAAAGGGCGGGCCCCAAATCCAGGCTGAATGTAACAAAATCGGGGGCACGTTTGTAGGCGGGGCGGTCATCACGACCGCCGGAAAGCTCAAGGCAAAACACGTCATTCACGCCGTCGGGCCCCGTATGGGCGAGGGAGATGAAGATCGAAAGCTAAAAAATGCAACCCTGAATTCGCTGAAAGTGGCCGACCAGAACAATCTGGAGAGCCTTTCTTTCCCGGCGATCAGCGCCGGTATTTTCGGCTTTCCCATCGCGCGATGCGCCGAGATCATGCTCGAAACAACAATCCACTATCTCAAGGGCCAAACCGGCCTAAAGCGGGTTGTTTTCTGCCTGTTCGGACGGGACAGCTACGAAGTCTTTGAAAAACGGCTTGGCGAGGAAACCTCATCATGAGGGCGATGATACTGGATCGAAAGGCGCCGATCAAAGAGAAGCCTCTGAAAGTGGCCAGTTTGCCAACGCCCGCGCCGGGCGATCATCAGATTCTCGTGAAGGTTTCGGTTTGCGGCGCCTGTCATACGGACCTCGATGAAGTCGAGGGCCGCCTTGAGCCGACCTTATCGCCCATCGTGCCCGGCCACCAAATCGTGGGAAAGGTGATCGATAAGGGCAAAGCCGTCACCAAATTCGACATCGGCCAGAGGGTGGGCATCACCTGGCTTTTCTCCAGTTGCGGCGAGTGCGAATTTTGCCGGGCCGGCAAGGAGAACCTTTGCGCCCAGGCCCGTTGGACGGGTAAGGACGCCAACGGCGGCTATGCCGAATTCACGGTTATCGGCGAAGACTTCGCTTATCCGATCCCGGATCGATTTTCAGATGCCCAGGCCGCTCCATTATTGTGTGCCGGCGTTATCGGGTATCGCACGCTCAGACTTGCCGATCTCACGGATGGCCAGAGGATCGGCCTTTTCGGTTTCGGCGCTTCCGCCCACATTGTGATTCAGGTCATCAGGCACAAATTCCCCAACAGCCCCGTTTTTGTCTTTACGAAAACGGCCAAACACGCCGAGCTGGCCGAGCGCCTCGGCGCCGTCTGGACGGGTCGCTCCGGCGATCCGCCGCCGAAGAAGCTTAATAAGATCATGGATTTCACGCCGGTTGGCGAGTGTGTCCGCGATGCCCTAAGCGTTCTGGAACGAGGCGGCCGGCTCGTCATCAACGCCATTCGCAAGGAAACGCCGGTCCCGCCGCTCGATTATGCCGAATATCTCTGGCTCGAAAGAGAAATAAAGTCCGTGGCCAACGTGACGCGCGTGGATGCGGAAGAATTTCTCCCTTTAGCGGCCCAAATCCCTATCGTTCCAACTATCGAGGAGTTCCCATTGGAACAGGCCAACGAGGTTTTGAATTCGATTAAACATTCCAACCTCCGCGCCGCCGCCGTCCTAACGGTGCAATGACAGGTATCGTAAGTCCCAACGTATGCCTTGAGGCGCCGCATTTACGCGGTAGCCTCAAAGGATTTTGTTCGATTTGATGTTTCTTTTATCATATTGAATTAAGGGGAATGCGGTAATTACGTTCGGGCTGGGCAGTGGGTTGAGTGTGTATGTAGCGTCACCGTTTTCCCCTCTTTTTCGTTTCTGGAAGATCGTTGTCACGCACTTCATTTAATTTCGCCTCCATCCTGGCCTTGAAGCGAGCGACGATTGGCTTGTGTTCCGGGTTCGCGGCCAGGTTGGTATATTGCTTCGGGTCTGTCTGGGTATCGAAAAGCTCAATACCACCCGAGGCGTTTTCTTCGTATTGGATGTAAGCGTATCTGTCCTCGCGCAGAAGGAAGCCTTTGCGCATCGGGGCGACGCAGAAGGCCGCATCACGGACCTTATAGTTCGGGTCGTCGAACATCTTCGTGATGTCTTTGCCTTGTACGTTGGCCGGTGCGCCCAGGCCG
>Ga0272441_10015702_pt1 | contig 10572 bp, 15 predicted proteins | sample SSMProp6N_FD_193582 | JGI IMG/M metagenome (GOLD analysis project Ga0272441, IMG submission 193582) | Marine sediment archaeal communities from Little Sippewissett salt marsh, Falmouth, MA, United States - SSM-Prop-6N | ecosystem: Environmental > Aquatic > Marine > Wetlands > Sediment ... | reverse complement strand
CAAACTCTCCATCGCAAGGGCTTACCTCTTCGTCTGGTATGGCATATTCGTAGACACCATAATCCCAGCTGAATCCGTCAGCGGAGAAGCCTTGCGAGTTTATCTAATAGCAAAAGAACAAGGCGACCACACATGCGGAAAAACAGTTGCTTCCCTCGTCACGCACAGGCTCTTAGGAATGGGAATGAACGTTGCAGTTCTAATAGTCGGTGTAGTGCTGCTTTTCACCGAAACCCAAATTGACCCGTTAATTTTCAACCTAATCGTGTTTCTTGCAGTCGGCATTACTGCTATGCTTCTTCTAATAATGTTTTTTGCATTCAAAGAAAAATGGAGCCTAAAAGTAATCGATTGGCTAGTACGCCTAGGGAACTGGGTAACCAGAGGAAAAAGACAACTGCAACTGAACAAAATCAAAGAAGACGCGTGCAAAATGGCTACAAGCTTTCACGATTCAATGAAAGAGTTCAAACGCAGCCCAAAAGCGCTCGTTTCATCATTCTTCTATCTCGCCATAACTTGGGTTTTCAGCCTAAGCATACCGTACTTAGTATTCATGTCACTCGGATTTCCCGTTTCCTGGAGCATCGTCCTCATAACCTCCACCATAGTCCTCGCCGTTAAATCTGTTCCAGTCGGTGTACCCTTTGAAGTAGGGCTTCCAGAAGTAACGATGTACACACTCTACGTTGGATTAGGCGTCCCAGGCGACATAAGCGCCACAGCAACAATATTGTCCAGAATCATAACCCTATGGTTCCGATTCTTCGTAGGCTTCATAGCGCAACAATGGCTCGAACTGAGACCCATCATAGCCCCGACAAACAGCGCAACTGTGCAAAAAACCTAAAATCACCCGTTCACCTTCTCTGTTTCATGAAAGGCACATGGAAATAAAAATTACAGACGTATCAATAAAGCTTCTAGATAAGCTCTACGAAATAGAAAAACAGTGCTTTGAACAAGAAGCTTTCACAAAACAACAATTAGCCTACTTGATAATCGATCACAACACCATCAGATTAGCCGCAATGGTAAACGGCGAAATAGCTGGCTTCGCAATAACACGAGTAAACATCAGAAGAAACGTGACGTTCGGACACATACTCACAATCGACGTAGCACCTGCCTACCGCCGAAAAGGAATAGCGCAAAAACTGCTCCAAGAAATTGAAGCTATACTCAGGGAAAGGGGCATCAAAGAATGCCGTTTAGAAGTTCGAGAAAACAACGCTGCCGCATTAAACCTTTACCGAAAACTCGGATACACGAAAATAGGCACATTAGAAAAATACTACGGCAACGCACACGGTCTATACCTCAAAAAAAGCTTACAGTAACATCATCTAAAATAAATCAGAAATTTTGGGAAGCGTGTGCGTTGGCTAAGGGCGGTTACGTGACTTCTTCTGGAAAGAGTTTCTTTCCTTTTTCAGTGTATTCGATGAAACCAAGTTTGTTGAAGAAATCTAATTGGTCATCAAGCTCCCCAGTCTCTGCAAGTTTGCCATCCACTATGCGAAAGAAGAAAACCATATTCATCGTTATCTTGTTGCCCGTTGCAGGTAATGGAACCCCGAAAAGAGTCCAATCGCCGGTATGTGTTCCCGTAGCTTTGACACGAACCCACACTTTTTCCCCTTCAGCAACCATATCCTCAATTTCTTCATACCAATCTGGGAAGCCTTCGAAAGCCATAGTGAACAGTTTCTTGAATTTTTCCCTACCCTGCTGTTGATGAGTGTAGTCAATAAAATCTGGCGCTACAAGTTCTTCAAATATTTCTAAGTTTCGATTGTTATATGCGTCAATGAACCTGCGCATAATTTCCTTATTCTCTTCCACTAACACTAAAAACACCTAAATTTTATTCTCGTTTATGAAATTTAAGTTTGCCTTTGAGGAGACGCGGTTTTTTGTCATCTGCAGAAGTCTTAAATAAAGTCAACCGTGATTTTTACCTATGTCAAGTGAGAAAGAAGATAGGAGCACTTGGGCTATTGGCGGAGGCGTAATTATAGGATTAGGTGTTGGATTCTTTTTCCTGCCTGACTCGCCGCTGTACTTTGTTGGGTCATTGATGTTAGGATTAGGGATAGGCATAGTGATAAGTTCAATACTATCCAGCAGAAGAAAATGAACAATCCCCGCCTTTCTTACCCAGACTAATTTTTTATTAGACTGAAGCCGTCACTGCAGTTTCCTTACTGATTTTTCGTTTGAAGCGTTCCTTGCTCACGAACTTGTAGGCTATCGGAGAATAAACTGCTGCAACAGCAAGCAGTATGACGCCAATCACCATTAGCCCTCGAGCGATGTCGTTGGATATCCATTGCACCAGAAATCTGAGGAAATCCGGTAACACGTCTGCGAAATAAGCAAAATCGAAGGGAAAAACCACTAACAGCCAAGCAAGGCTGACAGTGATGAAAATTATTCCGCCAAAGACATCGAAGAGACGAGAAAGGAGTCATTGACCAAGTACCCCTTCCAAGAAACCTGTAACAGTCCAAGCAGTTAGATTTCCATAAAGCATAATCGCCTCCAACGCGCCAAAAGCTGTGGTGAAAAATCCCGTTGCCTCCACCTGATGAGCAACGAAGTATAACATCAATAAGATACTAACTACCACAATAGCTACGCCCACGACACGATCATTAAGCGGGACACCTTTATCCGCCTCTGCCTTAGCCCTAGAAAACCAGTTTTCATTCGATTCGGGTTTGTTCAAGATGATTTCGTCCTCGGAGGATATTCATCTGCATTATGTCAATTTTTTAGATTTAAGTTTGCAGACTGTGCTTAAGGTTCAGAGCAAACGCTTTTGCACGCTCGAGGTCTTCATCATTTGGTCGCCCCTTATTCATTCCACCAAAAAATCTCATGAAACTGTTTGTGTTGAAGCCTTTACATTGAAATTCATCAACAATTACATAGTCTTTAGCTTGCAGTTTCTCCCTAAGCGTTGAGTGGTCTTTGGCGACTTTTTTTTCTCCTGTCAATGCAGCGGTTGAGAAGATGAAAGCTTTCTTGTTGGTGACTTGTGGTAGTCTATCAGCAAGATCAAGCAATGGCTTGTAGTGTTTGCCACTATCTATTCCTGCGCCAAAACCTATTAGACCATACTCTTCAAGCTCTTCAGGGTCAATTTGCTGTGGCGTCTTAGTCTCCGCATCAAGAACCTTTGCGAAGACCTTAGCAATTTTCTCTGTGTTCATGTGATGATACGAAAACACAACCAACAAAGACTTCATCGACACCACTACACGTTGCTATTATACGCTACACACTAATTTGTTATAAAAACCATTAAGCCTATTGCAAAGTAGTAAAGTTGGAAGGGGGTAACTCCGAATCTTTCTAATAAACCCCTGAATCTGCTTTTAATGAGAATTCCGCTTATTATAATCAAAACAAGTGAAACTATTGCTGAAATGAGTGAATAGTTTGCGAAAGCATTCCATGATTCTATTGATTCTAATCGAAACCAAAGAGCGATCATGCCTGCAATAGTCAAAATTCCCGATATGACAACAAGGATTAGGTGCATTTTTCCTCTTAGAGTAACGATTTCACCTCCAGCATCTAATGGAAAAAAGAAAGCAACAAGAACCCCAAAAAAGCCACTAATAACAAATAGAAACGGTCCTATATATGATCCTTGACCATTGTTTATACCCCAATGTAATCCAAGATAAAACATAAACAATAAAACACTAGATGTAATGATGAAAGAATTGAAGAGTCGCTTTCTGGGAGCTCCAACTGCAATTAGAGAACTTATGTCATCTCGGATATGACTATAATCGGGTCTCAAAATGCCTCCGAGAATCCACATCAAAGTATACACTATCGGACTGCCCATTCCAAAAATTGCTAAAATCTGAAGTATACTCATGAATAATCACCTTTCAGTTTTAAATAAATGTGGAAAATAATAACCATCCCCCTAGGACTAGTTCGAAAATGAAAATTAACAGACCTCCAAGGTTCCATAGGGCTTTGAAGTTAGGTTTCACAAGTTTTATTCCGCTGCCGAAGCCGTAGATGATGCTGGAGACGATTCCAAACAATCCAATAACATCGGGTACAACTCCAGAGATGGCAAACAGGATTGAGTACGCAAGCGTTCCAATGGAGAATAAGACTTGGGCAAACGTGAAAACAGTGTTTTTTGTTTCGAGAATGCCACGGCCTGAATCAACTATCGCGGTTTTTTCAGCACCACTAGAAACGGAGTGTTTTTTTGCCATTTTGAGAAGTCCCCAGTAGCTTTTTTTGTTGTATATTTGGATCAAGGCTTCGCCTGTTCTAGAGATAAACCAAACAACAGCAAGCATCAGGTTGTATGGATTAAACGCAAGAAACAATGTTACAGCAAGACAAATTATGCCAATATGCTCTATGAGAATTAACGCGGTGCCTATCTTGAACTTTCGGGGGGCACTGTTAATCTTTTTCAGTTTCGCGTCTGCGTCCAAATCACTAAAGGTTTCATACGCAAACCTGCCACTTGCAATGTTTGTAACTATGATAAACCAAAAGAAAAAACCCGATAACACTTCGGTGATCAAAGAGACGCCTTCAATCTGCTCTTAGTTTCATTTATTGACATTTTATTTATTGCCTTCCTTTTCCTTGTAGATTCTTATGGCGAATGTGAGTGTTAGGAGAGAGAATAGGTACATTAGTATGGTGGCCCACCAATTTGCCAGCGGGTCATGTAAGCCGGCGTCTGCTATCTGGGTTAAAGTCGCGATGGTGAATATTGCTTGCAATGTGATGAAAATTGCGTCAAAAACAATCATCCCTATGAGTCCAATTCTTTTGCCTATTAGGAACAGGGCTGCGAATACGCCGATTAAGCTGTATATTAGCAAGACTGTCATTGCGCTTTCGACGTCATTGAAGAGGTACTGGTCCATTGCTGCCACATATCCTCCAAAGAGCAAACGAAAGAGCAATGTTACGATTAAAGCCTTACTATTCAATGTTAGCTCCATAATATGCCGCCTTCATTGTTTAGATGTGCGTGTTTTCTCATGTTTTGGTAGATTATGAAGTGATTTCAGGTGAGTTGAATCCTTTAATTATAAGCCATGCTGCAAAAATCATCTCTTGTATAAAGATTACAAAAGCCAAAATCTCTAGGGATGGAGGAAAAAGACCAAACATGCGGAACGGGGTTGTTATTAACCACAATGCGCCTCCAATAAGACCCAAAATGGATAACCATCTAGGGATAAGCCTGGATTTATATAACAAATAATTCAACACCAGCACACTTAGGGTGAAAGGGAAGTCCAGCAGAATACTGCACCAATCAAACTGCGATAGTAATAAAGCGCCTGAAGTTTGAAAATGGGAAGCAACAGGTGTTCCTGCGTTTATAAATTCCCGACTTAACGACAAAAGTGAAAGTATGTTGATTATGTTAACAGTGCTGAAAAAACCCTCGAAAATTCTGGCGCCAACGTACCCAAGAGCCAAAGTTTCATTATGCTTTTTCAAGACTGGAAACATCATAATTGGAATGCTTACAATTGCAGTGGTCATAGTTAACAAGAGAAGCACTCCTATCAAAAGTTGGTTTTCATTTGCAGAAACAGCGGTAAGATACTCTGAATCATATACCGATTCTATAAAGACAATACTCACAATAGGCGCAACTGTCGCAATTATAAATAATACTCCTACAATTATTGCGGTTTTTCTGTTTGAATCCAATTTTTTATTCGCCTTTAGTTGATTCCTATATCCATTTCGTTACTGGGTCCTTTTTGTTCGGTTTGATGCTCTCTAGGGCCATAGTTAAGGCCGCGCTAGGATTGACTTTTGGATAGCCAATCAAGATTGGCCCGTATACTCCTTCATCCTTTGTCAATTCTAGGGCTTGTACGATCTCAGCATTGCCTTTGACCATGGCTCCAAATCCCACATAACAGCTTCCCAGACCAAGAGCGGTTGCGGCAATCATCAGGTTCTCGCAGGCAAGCGCGCAACTTACAGCGTTATTAGCTGCGCCTATGACAAAGATGATGACGGGTGCATTATAGTAAATCGGGTCTTTGGGTTCGTCCATCGCCTCGTAGATGCACATAGCCATTTTATAGAGTTCAGGGGCGGTTTCTTTCATGCCGCCTATGGCATTTTTCCAGAACGGAAGCGTGGTCTGAAGGAGTTTTTGTTTGAACTCTTTGTTTTCGACAACAACAAACCGCCAAGGCTGAGAGCGCGTCATGGACGTGAAAGGCGCCTGATTGCCCGCCTCGATGATTTCCTTGATTATGTCCTTTGGAACGGGTTTTTGTTCATATGATCTGACGGAACGTCTGCTGTTTATGGCTTCAATTGCTGGGTTCATAATTACATTCACTGGGGGAGCCTATAACCAGATGCACATAAAAGTGTTCTGACTCGGGTGATGAAATACTCAGTTTTTAATTCTGTTAACAGTTTTTCAACATCAAACATGTATCTCAGGAAATAACGTTTAAAAATGTTGATGTAACTAGACTCTTTTGGTGGGGAAGAAATGGGAGATTCACAACGGCGCAAGGCAAAAGAGCAGACTCTCGTTCAAACCATCGTTGTTTTGATACGTAACACCACTTGGCGATGCGGCAAAGTTGAAAAGTCTATTGTTCGGCACCTTTACAAGAGGCACAGAAACTTTGGTAAGCCAGGCGTGTCAATACGGGACATCATGCAGAACTTGAACTTCACTGGCGCAAAAAAGGACGAGTGTATAGACGCTATAAAGCGTTTAGAAAAAAGAAATATAGTGAAAATACTGCCATTACCATAACGGCACTTTCGTTCTCACTTTTTCAACTGTTTACTTAACAAGTTCTTTAGCGTTAGCAATCCAGTTGGCAACGATTTTCGGTGAAATCTTTAGTTTCTTAGCTACTGTTTTTGCTGAGACTTTGGATAAGTCATTAGCGCTGTTTATGCCTAAAGCTTTCAGTTGCGTAGCTCTTTTTTCGCCTATGCCTTTCACCTGCCTGAGCGCCAGTGTTGCAGCCGCGGGAGATGCAGCTTTCGCCGCCTTTTTCACTGCGACAGCTTTCGTCGGAGCTGCAAGTGGTTCTTCTTTTGGTGCATCCACTGTTGCTGCTGGCTGAGTTTGCGGCATCGTTTCTTGAGTCGTTGTCACTGTTGGCTGGCAAGATTGCGCTTCCGTTTTTGGTCTTTGAGAGTAACCCAAACCAATAGACAAGAGCCCCAGCACGACGGTTGTTACCACCCAAAGGCTTCTTGTGTCTGATTCTACTCCTTCTATCGTTACAACAAAAGGTATTACGGTTATGACTAAGAGTAACGCAGCTAGTATGTATAAAGTATAGTCTAAACGCATATTAATCACTGCTTTCCTATGTTCTATGAGACGGTTTAAATAGCTTTCTCCTTTTTGAAAAGCTAAGCGGAAAACGCGGCTGGTTGAAGCCTATTTTAACAGTTTATCCTCGGAGGGAGGCTGCTTTATTAAATCGTGTTTCATAAGAAGCCCTGTTGACTGCCGAGCGTTCCGAATTATAGCTGAAGCCCGCTCATACAACTCCTGCCGGCTGGGCTTCACACGTGCCACGCCCTGCTCAATTGACTTGAGAGCGCAGGCAACCGCTTCTCTCGGGAAAACCTCCCACTCATCCATCCTCGGCAGAATATCCTTCTCATGCATGCCCCGTCCCTCAGCGAAACTTGCAAGCTCTTGAGCCGCCGCGATACACATGTCATCTGTAACGGTCGTCGCCTTCACATCTAACACCCCGCGAAAAATCCCAGGGAACCCTAGGCTGTTGTTAACTTGGTTGGGAAAGTCACTTCTGCCTGTTGCCACAATCCGCGCTCCCGCGGCTTCGGCTTCCCAAGGCCATATTTCAGGTATGGGGTTGGCGCAGGCGAAAAGCACAGCGTCATCCGCCATTGTTCGGACCCAGTCTTGTTTTATGGTGCCTGGACCTGGTTTTGACGCGGCAACCACGGCGTCTACGCCTTTGAAGGCTTCCGAAATGTCGCCTGTTCGCCCCTCAGCATTAGTCTTCAAGGTTAAATCGTATTTCCAAGGGTCCTTTTCCCGTGTTATGTCGCCTCGGTTTGGGTGAATTACGCCTTTGGTGTCCACCAGCATTATGTTGCCGGGTTTGATGCCCCATCGGATCAGCACGTAAGCGGTCCGCATGTTAGCGGCTCCAGACCCTACCAGCGTTATGAGGCTTTCACGCGGCTTCTTACCCACGATTTTGAACGCGTTAATCAAGCCTGCCAAAATCACGGTGGCAGTTCCCTGCTGGTCATCATGCCAAACTGGAATCTTCAACCGCTCACGGGCCTTTTCCAGAACGTGAAAGCATTTCGGCTTTGCTATGTCTTCCAAGTTTATTCCGCCGAAAGATGGCTCGAGAAGCTCACACATGCGAACTATCTCTTCAGGGTCTTTGGTTTTTAGGCATATTGGAAACGCGTCCACGCCGCCCAAGTACTTGAAAAGGAGCGCTTTTCCTTCCATTACGGGCATGGCGGCTTCGGGTCCGATGTCGCCTAAGCCTAGGACGCGTGTGCCGTCAGTGACTACGGCAACGTAGTTCCAACGGTTCGTAAGCTCAAAAGACTTTTCGGGGTTCGCTTGAATCTCCCTGCAGGGCGCAGCTACGCCTGGAGTGTACCAAACTGCGAAGTCGTCTGTGCTCCGTATTGCGCATTTGGGCATGACTTGGACTTTTCCCTCGTAAAACCTGTGCATTGACGGCGACAGCAACGCGGGTTTTTTGGCTTTAGCAAGCAACTCGTCCACAGTAGGCTTTTTCTCCTCTTTTTCGGCGACCAAACTCGTTTTTCTCCTTCTAAACAAAGGAGATGTTTGGTTGACCTGTTTTAACTTTTTGCCAAAAAACGAGTGGATCAAGCATTGGTCGGTAATTGTTGTGTTTCAGCGTTTTAGCCTTTTAGCCTTTAAGATTTTAAGCTGTTGTCTCTGAGAGCAGCTATACTGTAGATTTCTTGTACATAAAAAGGGCAAGAGAGGGTAAAAACATATATTTCTTGATTTGTCCTTTTACTGCTTACATTTAAGGCGAAAACATGAACCTAACAGATAAAATTCGGAAGATTAAAAAAGAGAAAAGGGCTGTAATTCTTGCGCACAATTATCAGAGACCAGAAATTCAGGATATAGCTGACTATGTTGGTGACAGCATTGAGTTAAGCCGCAAAGCTATGCTGGAGCAAGATGCGGAGATTATTGTGTTTGCGGCTGTTGATTTTATGGCGGAATCCGCGGCTGTGCTTAATCCGGCGAAAAAAGTGCTTCTTCCCTCTTTAGGTGCACGTTGTCCGATGGCGCAGATGCTTACCGTTGATGAGATAAAACGGTTGAAGGTTCATTATCCTGATGCTCCTGTGGTGCTTTACGTGAACACGCTGGCTTCGTCGAAAGCCTATTGCGACATCTGTTGCACTAGCGCTAACGCCGTGGAAGTTGTTAACTCGCTGGATGCCGACACTATACTTTTTGGTCCAGACCGCAACCTGTCAGAGTATGTTGCGGAGAAAACGGGTAAAACCCTGATTTCGATTCCAGAATGGGGTTTCTGTCCGACGCATCTGCTGTTCCAGCCGGAAGACGTGACTGTGCTCAAACAGCAGTATCCAGACGCTGTGGTCATGGTTCACCCGGAATGCAGCGCTGAAATGCGGCGAACAGCCGATTTTGTAGGCAGTACATCAAGGATGTGTCGTTACGCTCGGGAAACCCCAGCTAAAACAGTAATTGTCGGCACTGAAGAAGGGCTTCTGCATCGTCTGCGGAAAGAAAACCCTGAAAAACAGTTCATAATAGCGTATGCGGATGCGGTTTGTCCGAACATGAAGTTGATTACGCTTGACCGTGTTTATGTTTCATTGAAGGATGAGAAGCATGTGGTTAAGATTCCAGAGTCCATAGCGGGAAGAGCTAGAATTGCGCTGGAACGAATGTTTCAGGTAAAGAGTTAACGCTTAGACGGAAACGATCATGGCTTTGAGGATTTTTACTCCTCTTTTAGTGGTTAATTCGTTGCTTAAATGCCGGATTTCAGATGCTTTGCCTTTCACGGCTATTGCTTCTAAACAGTCTCGTTCGCCTAGGTGAATGTGCATGGTGGATGAGATTAGGTCAGAGTGGTGGTGCTGTGTCTCGGTTAATTCCCGGTCTAAACCTCTTACTTCGTGGTCGTACACCATCAGCAGGATGCCTGTTTGGTTGGCTTTCTCTTCTTCTTGAAGCCATTTCTTTTCCGAAACAAACAAGCTAACAGCGTCTTGAATGGCTTTGCTGCGGCTTTCATACCCCATTTTACCAGTGATTTCATCAAATTCTTTTAGAAGCTCAGGAGGAAACGTTACACCTACTCGAACAATTTTTGTCATAGTTGTCACCGATAAAAGTTAGATAATCAACCTAAAAGGTTTTACATTAACGAAAGCGCTGATGCTTAAAAACCAAGTTGCAAAATAAACAACACCTTTTTCGGCGCAACATTATCCAGAGAACCAAAGCGTCTGTACTGACGCGCTCGGAACAGACTATAC
>Ga0272441_10015700_pt1 | contig 10573 bp, 6 predicted proteins | sample SSMProp6N_FD_193582 | JGI IMG/M metagenome (GOLD analysis project Ga0272441, IMG submission 193582) | Marine sediment archaeal communities from Little Sippewissett salt marsh, Falmouth, MA, United States - SSM-Prop-6N | ecosystem: Environmental > Aquatic > Marine > Wetlands > Sediment ... | reverse complement strand
ATGTGCAGCAGGGCATACAGGCGCACACTGGCGTGTCCATCGACCTGACCGGGGCAGAAGAAAGCCATGGCCTGTATCGGGGCGCCATCGGCAAGCCTCACTATCGCTTGTCCGGAGGGCGATTGAACTTTCTGGAAAACGCCTTCGTCGTCCCCCGGGGCGGGCAGCATGGCCAGGGCTACATTTACGCCAGCAGCCGGGTGCATCCACACGACTGGTTTTTCCCCTGTCACTTCTATCAGGATCCCGTGATGCCCGGTTCTCTGGGCATGGAAGCGATTTTCCAGGCCATGCAGATCTATGCGCTCCAGCAGCGCATTGCCGAGCGTTTCACATCCCCCTGCTTTGTACAGCTATCCAACCATCGGACGGCCTGGAAATATCGCGGGCAGATCCTTCCGGATGACGGGATGATGCAACTGGAAGTTCATATCAAGCAGGTGGACACGGACCATCAATGCATTACGCTTACTGGAGATGCGAGCCTCTGGAAGGACGATATGAGAATCTACGAAGTCACGGACGCGGCCGTTAACGTAGAAGAAGCCACCCAGGACGTGCGCCCATGAGCGATACGCCGTCGTCAGAACAGAGACCCCGAAGGAAGTGTGGATGCCCATCCCTGCTCGATCTTTTAGAAAAGGAAGGGATCTCCGGTGATCCGTTTGCCTTCAGCGCCTGTCGATCCAGAAGGGGAAGCCTCAGATGCAACTGCCCAGAATAGCCATAGAAAACCACCAGTTCACAATCATCGTATACCTGGCGTTCCTGATCCTGGGAGTCGGGGCCATCACGAACATGCCGTATTCCGAAGACCCGCCCCTCGATCCTCCGGGCGTCAGTGTTTTTGTGTTTTATCCCGGCGCTTCGCCGGTGGACCTGGAAACCCTGATTGTGCAACCCCTCGAGGAGGCCATCAACGAGATTGAGGACATCAAGCGCTTTGAGGTGGACCTGGAGAACGGCAAAGTCAAGATCAGGCTGGAGTTCGACTTCTCGGTCGATAGCGATGAAAAGTACAGCGAAGTACAGGAGAAGGTCAACCGAGCGCGCAGCGATTTGCCCGATGATCTGGCGGATATCCGGATGCTGAAGTGGTCGACCAGCAACATCACTATCCTGCAACTCGCCCTGGTGTCGGACACGCACAACTATCACATGCTCTACGAAGAGGCCAGAGATATCAAGCGCACAATTGAGAAGGTCGCCGGTGTCAAGAAGGTAGACATATCCGGATACCCGGAAGAAATCGTCAAGGTCGATCTGGATCTGCAGAAACTCACGTCATACCGTATTCCGCTCGATGGGGTGCTCGCAGCCATCCAGGCCCACAACGCCAACATACCCGGCGGCACCATTGACATCGGCCAGCGCACGTTCAGCGTACAGACCTCGGGAGCATTCGGCTGTCTGGAGGACATCCGACGCACCGTGGTCCGCGCGGCAAACGGCCAGGTTGTTTATCTCAAGGATATCGCCAGCGTGGACTTTGGATACAAAGATCAGGTGTACAAAACGCGCTACAACGGCAGGCGGTGCGTATTTGTCTCTGTGGAGCAAAAACTCGGATCGGATATCTTTGCAATGACCGATATCATCAAAGACAAAGTGCCCGGCATCAGGAATCAGTTGCCCACCGGTATGGACCTCGAATTCGGCTTTGACCAGTCGGTCAGCGTGTCCAGGCGCATCGATTCCTTTTCCTCAAACCTGATCCAGGGCATCCTGCTGGTCGGCCTCTTTATCCTCCTGGTCGTGGGGCTCCGGGCATCCTTCATTGTGATGATCGCCATCCCCACGTCGTTCCTCATCGGCATCAGCCTCGTCTATCTCTCCGGTTACGGCCTCCACCAGATGAGCATCACCGGTTTGATCATCGCCCTCGGACTGCTGGTGGACAACGCGATTGTTGTCACCGAAAGCGCAGCCCGTTTCCAGGGCCTGGGCTATGCCAGGGAAGAAGCCGCCATCAGAGGCGCGTCGCAGGTGGCGTGGCCAACCGTAAGTTCCACGCTCACCACCGTCCTGGCATTTGTGCCCATTGTGCTGATGCAGAACGTGTCCGGGGACTTTATCCGGAGCATGCCGGTCACGGTGATCTACACCCTCCTGGGTTCCCTGCTGGTTGCCCTCACGCTAACCCCGCTGATGTCCAGCCGGTTGCTGGTCCATACGGCCGGAGGAAATAGGATAAAAGACGGTCTGGACCGGTTCATCGGTATCCGCTACAGGCCGCTCCTGGAACGATGTCTCAAGCGCCCGGGCATCACCCTGGGCATGGCATCCATCGTCTTTGTGGGAAGCCTGGCGCTGTTTCCCATGGTGGGCGTTAGCTTTTTCCCCAAGGCTGAGAAGCCGATGTTCTATATCAACATCGAGCTGCCCACGGGAACGAGCATTGAAACAACCGACCGCGTGACGCGCTATGTGGAACGCGTGCTCTTAGAGCAGCCGGAAACCGTGTCATGCCTGACAAACGTCGGAAAAGGCAACCCGCTCATCTACTACAACCTGTCCCATATCGAGCAAAAGTCCTATTTTGCGCAGCTTATCGTTGGGACGGATGAACGCAAGGGCAGGAAAACCGGTGCGCTCGTCAACGACCTGCGCCGGCATTTCTCGGACTTTCCCGGGGGCAGGATCAAGGTCAGGGAGTTTGAGCAGGGGCCGCCCGTGGAGGCGCCCATTGCCATCAAGCTTTTCGGAGATAACCTGCAGACCCTGTCCGACATTGCCGGCGATGTGGAGGCTATCATCCGGGAAACGCCCGGAACGGTCTACACGGAAAACCCGCTCAGCATTTCCGGTATCGATCTGTCCGTGCGCCTCAACCGCGACAAGGCGCATTTGCTGGGGTTGTCTCCGGTGGAGATCGACCGTACGGTGCGCGCGGCTATCGCGGGTGTGTCTGCGACGGAATATCGGGACATCAACGGCCGGAAGTACGACGTTGTCGTGCGCCTTCCCGTAGAGGGAAGCCCCAATCCGAAGGACTTCGACAGCATCTACCTCACGTCCCGATCTGGCGCGCGCGTCCCACTCCGTCAAGTGGCGGATATCGGGTTCAGCGCCGGTCACAACCTCATCAAGCACTACAATCTGGAACGCTCGATGACCATCACATCCGATGTGGCCGGACGCCCGGTTGATGGTGCAACTGGAGAGGTCATCCAGAAGCTGGACAGCTACGAGTGGCCGCCCGGGTACCGGTATTTCGCTGGCGGAGAAGTGGAGAGCCGGAAGGAATCCTTCGGCGGCATGGCCCAGGCCGTGTTGATTGCCCTCATCTCCATTTACGGTGTGCTGGTCCTGCAGTTTCGTTCTTTTGTACAGCCCTTCGTGATTTTCTCGGCGATCCCCCTGGCCATTATCGGTTCTATCCTGGCGCTTCTGATCACGGGGAATTCATTCTCGTTCACGGCCTTTGTGGGCATCACCAGTCTGGTGGGCATTGTGATCAACGACTCCATCCTTCTGGTGGACTTCATCAACGTCCAGAGGCGGGAAGGCGCGGATCTGCTGGATGCCATCAAGGCCTCGGGTTCAACTCGATTTGTCCCGGTCGTTCTGACTTCGGTCACCACCATTGGCGGCCTGATCCCGCTGACGCTCCAGGGCGGCACGATGTGGGCGCCAATGGGCTGGGCCATCATCGGCGGTCTGTTTACGTCCACGTTCCTGACCCTGTTGGTCATTCCGGTCCTGTATCTGACGTTGGCGGCTCGCCGCCGTTCAGCATGAGAAATGAATGCCAGACATAGTCCTGTTACGTTTCTACACCTTTTCCGCATCCCTCATGGCAGTGGCCCTGCTCCCTTCGGTTGCGTTCAGGCACAGGGAGATGGTCCGGCGGTCGCTGACCCTGCTGGTCCTCCTGCACCTGTTCTGTCTGGCCATGTGGCTGGGCGCTCTGGCATTCACAGTCCTGATCGCGCTCATCCTGTCGCTGGGGTTGTGCGAGCTTTCACGGCATGTTCGCATCAGCCGTCCTTTGTTCATCGCTCCAGGCCTTGCCGTATTCTTGATTATGTTGTACCAGAGCAACGCGCTCATCCCGGCGTTTCCGCTTTTCCTGGCGATTGCGGCAATCACGTTCCTGTGCGACCGCCATCGGGTGCGCCATCCCGTATTTCTGGTCGGATTTGCGCTGTTTCTGCTGGCGCCGGCTGCGGCGTCTCTCGTTCGGCTTTTTGAGATGCATGTGAACAGGGTCATCTCCCTTCTGTTTTTGCTTCAGTGGAATAACGTGTTCGGCCTTTTGTTCGGGAAACTGTTCGGCAGAACGCATCTGTTCAAGACCATAAGTCCGGGCAAAACCCTCGAAGGCTACCTTTCTGGAGGGGTGGGGGTGCTGCTCGGGCTGTTCCTGCTTCACAGTTATATTCCCGTGTTTCCATCTTGGGATACAGGCGCAGACCTGATGCGCATTGGCGTCATTTTTCTCTTTGGGAATGCAGGGGATCTGCTGTTTTCCACCCTGAAACGAAAACTGGATATCAAAGACTTCGGCCGCCTGTTACCCGGGCACGGCGGCGTTCTGGACCGGTTTGACGATATTTTGTTTGTCACCCCAATCTTTTACCTGATGGCCGGCTACGGCCTCATCTGAATGGTATCATCGTCTCTGGGAGCGAAAGGAAGGCATCCATGAAATCTACGATAGGGATCAAGATCACAATGTGTTGGTGCGTCTTCATTTTCCTTTCCTGCGGAGAGAAGGCCGAGGTGCGGCAGAAGCGACAGTCGGTCCCGGTACGGACGGCGCGGGTGGCAGAGAAGGACATCCGTGTCCGTGTCCGCACCTCCGGCACGACCGCCCGTAAGAAGCAGATGAACCTCAGCTTCAAGATCGGAGGCATCATCCGGGAAATCGCGGTAAGAGAAGGCGACTTCGTCACCGACGGGACGCGGCTGGCTGCTCTGGATCAGACGGAGATACAGGCCCGGGTCGATCAGGCGCAGGTGGGGTTCGACAAAGCCGATCGAGACCTGAAGAACGCCAGGAAACTGCACGCAGACAGCGTGACCACACACGAGCAACTCCTGGATACACAGAGCGTCTGGGAAGACGCCCGGGCCAGCCTGAAGATGGCCAGGCACAACCTGGCGTTTGCCTCCATCCAGGCGCCGTCCGACGGCTTTATTCTCAAAAAATTGGGGGAAGTCAACGAAATGATCGCGCCGGGGCGCCCCTTGTTCGTGTTCTCCAATTCTGCCGGCGACCTGGTGCTTCGCGCCGGGGTGACCGACCGCGACATCCTTCATCTTGCCCTGGGCGACTCCGCTACGGTAAAACTCGATGCGCACCCCGGTCAGCCCATCCCCGCAGCCATCAGCGAACTCCCGGCAACATCGGATACGCGCACGGGGTTGTACGAAATCGAGTTGACCGTTGCCGGCGGCCGAGTCCGGCTGCTTCCGGGTATGACGGGCAGCACGGAAATCTACACCCGGAAGGTCGAGCGCATGCCGGTTGTTCCTATTGAAGCGCTGACCGAAGCCGATGCGGATCGCGGCTATGTCTACGTCCTGGACGGACAGACCGTGTACAAGCGCGTCCTCTCCATCGGAACCATCATTGGAGACGAAGTTGCCGTAAAGGCAGGCATCCTACCAGGTGAAACCGTGATTACGGAAGGCGCGGCCTACCTTCAGGATAAAGCTGAGGTGAAAATCGTTCCGGACGCAAAACACAACCTGGGGGGCTGAGTGCCGAGCAGGCATGCACATCGTGTGCCACGCGGCCACACCGCTACAGACTACAGGAGATCCAAACGTGAGATCCAGCAACAACGGGCTCCGTTTTGAGGGCACGTCACAAGATTCCGACTGGGCCTGGAGCGGCCCGAAAGAATCCATCGCCTACGAGCTTTCCGATATCAGAAACAGGCTGCTCGATCTGGACCGCGTCTGCTATATCGTCCGGGAAAACGACCGTATAGGCGTGACCTGCGAGGGCTGTGCAATGCCGGCTACAGGAGATGAGGATTTCGAACGCCTGATGTCAGTGCCGTCTGTCAGCGTCGAACAGTTGGGCGATCCGGATTTTCTTGCATTCCATGGGGCCAAATATCCTTACTATGCGGGGTCCATGGCCAACGGGATTTCGTCCGAAGAAATGGTCATCGCCCTGGGCAGAGAGAGAATCCTGAGCGGCTTTGGGGCTTCCGGCCTTCTCCCCTCGCAGATCGAATCGGCCATACACCACATCCAGGAGCGCCTCCCATCCGGGCCCTATGCATTTTGCCTCATCCATAGCCCCGGCGACCAGGCCCTTGAGCGAAAAACGGTCGATCTCTATCTCAAACATGGCATAACCACAGTAGAGGCGTCTGCGTTCCTCGATCTGACACCCCACATCGTTCGTTACCGGGCCGCAGGCCTTCGTCTCAGCCCGAAGGGACGCACGGAGATCGGCAACAAGATCATCGCCAAAATCTCCAGGCGGGAGATCGCAACCAAATTCATGCATCCTGCCCCTGCCGGAATACTCGGCGAGCTGGTTGCGCAAGGGGGGATTACCGATTTACAGGCCAGGCTTGCGGAAAGCGTCCCAATGGCCGACGATATGACAGTGGAAGCGGATTCCGCCGGCCACACAGACAACCGTCCGCTCGTCTGTCTTTTGCCTTCAGTCATTGCACTGCGAGATGAAATTCAGGAGAAAACCGGGTATGAGAGGGAAATCAGAGTAGGCGCAGCCGGAGGGATTGGCACGCCGCAGGCCGCATTGGGGGCATTTATGATGGGGGCGGCTTATGTGGTGACAGGGTCTGTGAACCAATCGTGTGTCGAGGCCGGGACCTCTCAGCATACCCGGGAACTGCTGGCCCAGGCGGAGATGGCCGACGTCATGATGGCCCCGTCAGCGGACATGTTCGAAATGGGCGTGAAGGTTCAGGTCCTGAAGAGAGGCTCTCTCTTTCCGATGCGCGCGCAAAAACTCTACGATCTCTATCGGAACCATCATTCGATCGAAGAGATTCCCGTACAGGAGCGAAAAAAAATAGAACGGCAGATCTTCAAACAGAACCTCGATGCCGTTTGGGAAAGAACCGTCCGCTTTTTTACGGAACGAGATCCCGAACAGATACGACAGGCCGCACAGAACCCCAGGCGAAAAATGGCGCTCATCTTTCGATGGTACCTCGGCCTGGCCTCCCACTGGGCCAATACCGGAGAAAAAGGCCGGGAAATGGATTACCAGATCTGGTGTGGACCTGCGATGGGGGCGTTCAACGACTGGATGAGGGGCGCTTACCTGGCCGGGTCTGACAACCGACGGGTTGTGGATGTCGCCAGACATATCCTGACCGGGGCCGCATATCTGTACCGCGTGCAGAGTCTCAGGCTCCGGGGTTTGTGCATGTCCGCTGCGTACAGCCGGTATTGTCCAATGCCGTTCGACGGCGCCTCGTAACGTACGGAGATTTGGAGCTTGACTTCCCTGCTGCATACGTCCCCCGGTACTCAGGGGGCAGCATTCGGGCGAGCGTTGCCATGATATCGTCCGTATGAATTCTCAACTCGTCTTTGCGCGTTTTTCCGGCCGGCAACACGATCGGCGGACCAATACGAACGGTGACAGACGCACGGCGCAGCCGCTTCCAGCAGGACACAGCGCGTTCCTGGCCATAGATGACCACGGGTAAAACAGGTGCGGAGCCTCGCATGGCCAGATAGGCAATACCTGCATAGGCATCCGTCAGACTTCTGCTCTGGCTGATGCCACCCTCGGGCGTGATGCCCACGATTCCCCCTGCCCGCAACACCCGCAGGCAATCGACAAGCGCCCTGGCCGTGCCCTTCTTCCGTTTCACATAGATCACATTCCCCACGTGTGTCAACAACCAGCCAAGCAGAGGCACGGTCTTCCAATAAACGGAGATAAGGCAGACCACAGGTCTGGGGGCAAGGGTCATCAACAACGGGAAATCGAGAAGATGCAAGTGGTTGCTCGAAGCCAGGAGGGGGCCTGATCGCAATAGCCGGTCCCGCCCCTCAACCTGCATGCGAACCAGCAGACCCATGATGGCGCGAATGCATATTTGGGTCAGCCGTTGTACGGACGACAGCCGGGTGTAATCTAACCTGGTGTAAGGGGTTTGCCTGGCCATGGAATGGACGCTTAATTGAGTTCCAGGTACACAGGAAGATGGTCCGAAGATGAAATTCCGTGGATCACATTTGCCCCTGCCTTCTGGAAGTCATCCGAAAAGAAAATGAAATCAAAGCGTTGCTTTTTTTCGAGAAACGTGACGTTCTGGTGAATTTGTTCGTTCGTGCTGTGCGCGTTGATAAAGGCCTCCTGTATACCCGGTATGCGGCGCCAGATATCCTGGAAAAAGGGCGGCCGGTGGAGGTAGTCCACATCGTCTTTCCAGTTGATCCCTTTCCTGATGACGCGCGCATGGAAGTTGAAATCACCGCCCAAAATCAGGTTCTGCTCCAGATTGCCTCGCTCGATCCAGTCCAGCGCATCTTTCATCTGTAATGCCCTGTTTTTCCGGCTGAACACGCTCAAATGAAGATTGTAGACATTGAGCGTTTTGTCTTTGTACGCAATCTGCACGTACTGCGTGGGCGAAGTCCAGACAAAGGGGTAGTAGAAAAAGTTTACGATTCTGTTTTCCAGGTGAGGGTTAAAGGTGAATCGCTTTCTCTCGTGTTTCACAATCGGGTACCTGGACAGGACTGCCACACACTTATGGATTTTCCCTACGCCCTCAAGCGGTATGTACCGGTTCCAGTCGACAGCACAGGCAGCGTATTTCCACCCCAGTTTCTCCTGCAGGTAATCCAGTTGATCCATGCCGTAGCTGCGATCCGAGCCGAGTTCCACCTCCTGCAGCAACACGATGTCTGCGTTCATCTCCACCACGACCCGGACGATTTCGTCCAGGTTGCGCTTATACGCTTCCAGCTCGATCCTGTCCTTAATGGTCTCCTGATAGGGTCCCACAGCCCAGCCGATATTATACGTGATCACCCGCAAACCATCCCTCACCTCTGGCGGATCGTACGATTTTACACGAATCGCCACGTCCCGAGCGAACTGTGAATACCCGTCTGGCCGGGTGATGTTCCAGTATGCAGCGTAGGACAGAGATCCCACGAGGACCACGGCCAGGAGGATGCCTACCCCTTTCAGGATGCGCACGATCGTCTTTCGAGATACACCCGAATCTGAGCCATCTGCCATTATGCTTCCTCCTCTCTCTTATGGCGCCTGTACCGCTCTCAACAGGCGCCATTGCCACCACGCCATCCGTAGGCGCACAAAGAACGCATTGCAGCTCGGGTAGTCGTCCGGCGAAAACGCTAAGGGTTCGTCCAGAAATAAGTTTCCGTTTTGTGGCATCCTCCCCTCGATACGCTCACTGCGTTCGCTACTCGGGAAGGTCGGTCTGGTGCGCCTCAAGCCGTCTATCCCGAGTAGGACTGCAGGCCCGTACCGAGGGACGGGGCTACTCAGGAGTGCGGTCATCTATATGCCGTGTCCCCGAGTAGGCCGAAGGCCGTATCGAGACGGATGCTAAGACAGGCCGGGAAGCCCCAGGACAAAGAGCGTCCACAAACCGATCAAGACGTGGGAAATGGACACACCGATTAGCGAGCCCTGGCGCGCGAAAAGGATCCCCCAGAAAACGCTTGGCACCACAACCAGCAGGGCAAACGTGGAGGATAGGTGCAGATGCGTGGCACAGAACATTAACGTGGAAAAGGCGATGGCTTTTGTCTTCACAAATTTCCCGGCCAGAAAGAACTGTAGCGACCCCTGCAGTGCGCCCCGAGCGACGAACTCCTGGGTTGGCGCAAAGAGCGCGTACATCCCAAAAATGATCAGACTCTTGGCCAAACCGAATTCGGTGAACCCCTTCATGCTCAACACAGGCTGACCCTTCAACGCCGGGATGGTAAGCGTACCCACCCATTTCAGGAGGGATAACGCGATAATGAATACCGCCGTCCAGAGCAAGGCGTCCAGGATGACCCATTTCCAGCGGCGCAGCGTCAGGCCGTATATCTCAAGGGCGTAGCCGCTGCGTTTCATCATCGTAAAGAGCAATAAGATGTAGAACACGAGAATTCCGCTGGTCACAAACGTACTGCTGCCGACCGCCCCCACCAGCGTGACGCTGTCGCGCAGGAAGAATCCGTACATACACATCACAAAAACGATGTATCCCAGGAAAGACCCCATTGCAAGCTGTTTCTTGGTGGTGTCCAGTTCGTTTTTGAGCGCTTCGACGGTCTTTTCGGAGGTGTCCCGAAGATGCCGATTCTGTTCCTCCAGTTGATTTCTCATCAAGATCAGATAGATGCTGTCCTCGATGCCCCTTGACAACGCCTTCAGATCCTCTACTGAGAGCGCGAGGACATCGGTCGGCTCAGCGGCCCGAACGGTTGCCGAACGGGGGTCGTTGCTCAACAGAGCCATTGCGCCAAAATCCTGGCCGGTTGCCAGGGTTGTCAACCGGAACTCGTTTTCTCCTTTCAAAACCTCTACCTTCCCCTGTTCGATCAGATAGAGGTTGTCCCCCTGGGTACCCTCCAAGACAATGTCCTGGCC
>Ga0272441_10015698_pt1 | contig 10574 bp, 13 predicted proteins | sample SSMProp6N_FD_193582 | JGI IMG/M metagenome (GOLD analysis project Ga0272441, IMG submission 193582) | Marine sediment archaeal communities from Little Sippewissett salt marsh, Falmouth, MA, United States - SSM-Prop-6N | ecosystem: Environmental > Aquatic > Marine > Wetlands > Sediment ... | reverse complement strand
AATGTCACATTAAGGGATATGAAATGCACGATCCCAACATGCCATACTTTACACAATCGTTCTACGGTTTTGACAAAATAAAAGATGATGCAAGGATCATTGCCATTGTTGAAAAAATGAACCTGCCATTTTAGCCATCTTATTAAGAAATATAATTGCGATAGTTAAAATTGTGTATAAGCAATCCCGAGTTCCCGCGACTACTCATATAATTAATCGTTGAGCATAACTCATTAAAGTCTGTAGATAAGGATATGTCAATAAAGCCTTGAAAGTTGTAAAGTGCCTGCATAAACAACCATTATGTGCTGAGGTTTTAGTTATGATATATGAGATAAAATCACATGCATTATTTAATGGCTTTTTACCTACATTACCTTCGAATAAGAGCATAATCTCCTATATGACATAGTGTCCAAAAGAATCTATGAAAGCATTTATCTGTAATCAATTTGGCTCACCAGAAGTATTAAAGCTGCAGGATGTATAAAAGCCAAAACCGGAAAGTAACGAGGTATTAATAAAGGTAAAAGCCAGTACTGTCAATGCAGCCTATTGTAATTTGCGTGGTCACACTTATATACCAAGCGGTGGTGGATTTTATGTTTACCTTTTTATTATTACACTGGGAGTCATGTGAACTAAAAGTTTATTATTATTGTAATCTTCTGCTTAATTTTAAAGAATAAAATCCTGAGTTAGAACAATGGATATCACAAATCATATTGGATTTGATAATGAGAAATACCTGAAAGAGCAGACATCTGCCATTCTTGAAAGAGTGAACCAGTTTAACGATAAACTGTACCTGGAATTTGGAGGTAAGATTCTGTATGATTTTCATGCTGCGAGAGTATTACCGGGATTTGATCCTAACGTTAAGATGCGTCTTCTGCAACTATTAAAAGACAAGATTGATGTAATTTTGTGCATTAATGCAGGTGATATTGAAAGAAAAAAGATCAGGGCCGATTTTGGAATTTCTTACGATGTTGATGCATTAAAAACCATTGATGACTTCAGGGAGTGGGGTATAATTATCAAAGCTGTTGTTATTACACGTTATGAGAATCAATCTCCCGCCAGGGTTTTTAAGAATAAACTTGAGTTAAGGGGAGTTAAGGTATATATTCATCACCCTACAAAAGGATATCCTACAGATATTGAACAAATTGTAAGTGATCAGGGTTATGGGGCCAACGAATACATCAAAACCACAAACCCGATTGTAATTGTAACAGGACCGGGGCCAGGAAGCGGTAAACTTGCCACCTGCCTCTGCAATCTCTACCATGAGTATAAGAAGGGTGGCAAAGCCGGATATGCAAAATTTGAAACATTCCCTATCTGGGACCTGCCTGTAGATCATAAAGTAAATATTGCCTATGAAGCTGCCACGGTTGATCTGAAAGATGAAGTGATGATCGATGAACATCATCTGAGAGCCTATAATGTAAAGGTGGTGAATTATAACCGTGATATAGAAGCTTTTCATCTGTTAAAGAGGATTATTGAAAAAATAACGGGTGTCGACTCAATTTATCAATCACCAACTGATATGGGAGTAAACCGTGCGAGTTCAGGTATTGTGAATGACCGCTTAATCACAGAAGCATCTCATCAGGAGATTATCAGGAGGTACTTCAGGTGTGCTGTGGAATATACTCTGGGCCTGGTAGATATAGATACTCTAAACCGGGCTGTAGAAATTATGAATAAAATAGGGGCCAAAGCTGAAGATCGAAAAGTAGTACTGCCGGCAAGAGAAGCTGCAAGAAATGCTGAAAAAAAGAGTAAAGGCAATGCTGGTATCTTTTGCGGAGCCGCCATTGAATTGCATGATGGTACAATTATCACAGGAAAAAACTCTCCACTAATGCATGCATCTTCAAGCCTGATATTAAATGCTACCAAATACCTGGCCGGACTTCCCGATAATATGTTCCTCTTACCGGAAAGTATAATTGATTCGGTAACCTATTTAAAAAGAGAGATATTAAAGGGTAAAATGGTTAGCCTCGACCTGGATGAAACATTAACTATACTTGGGATAAGCGCGTTATCTAACCCTGCCGCACAAATGGCATTGGAAAAACTCAAATGTATATGTGATTGCGAAGTACATCTTACCCATATTCCCACCCCGGGCGATGAAGCAGGGTTGCGAAAATTAAAGGTAAACCTGACATGTGATCCTGAATATTCAAGTAAAAGCCTGTTTATTACCTGATATGCAATAATATGAAAGAGCATTTACTTACTATGACCTCCGGCCTGGAACGGGACGAAAGGAGTGGTACCCCGGTGATGAAACATATTCATGAGATTCCCGATTATTGTGTTTTACCCGCAATTAACTAATCCTTACCTTCGCTCCAGAGTTTAATAACAGCCAGGAACAAAGGTCACAAAATTGCACTAATGTAGTTTTTTTTATTATGGACATACTAACCATGCAGTTGTTCAATTTTAAAAACTATGTTAAAATGAAATCAGGTAGCAAAAAACTAAAAGCATTTAAAGGTGCTGGCATATTAGTTGGTTTTGCTATAGGAATAGCCACCGCTGTTGTAATTTTTACCATAACAGGTAATATAGCCCTGATAGGCCCCTTGACAGCAGGACTTGGAATTCCTTTAGGAATCAGTTTTGAAAAGAAATTTCAAGGAGAAATGGGTGATGTAAACACAAATGTTAAAAAAACAATGGTTATTTTAGTTGCACTTGGTACTATAGTTTTATCAGCATTTTTCTTTTTAGCTAAACTCATATAAACACCAGTTTTTCAATAAGTGCCAAAGGATAAGAACATAGAAACCGAATTTCTTTCAAAGATTCACAAACATCAGGGAATTTTACACAAAATCTGTTTTTTGTATTCGAACTATAATGCCGATAGAGAAGACTTATACCAGGAAATTACTCTTCAATTATGGAAGTCTTATCCGTCATTTAAGGGAGAATCTGAATTTTCGACCTGGATGTACAGGGTGGCTTTGAACACAGCAATCAGTATAACAAAAAAGCCATCTTTCTTCGTGGCTACTGATAATGCTCCGACTATTCAGGATAATATAGAAAACTCAATGGATCTGAATGAAGAAATAAAGGTACTTTATAAAGCTATTTCACAACTTAAAAAAGTAGAAAAAGCAATTGTACTATTATGGCTCGAAGAAAAATCATACGAAGAAATTGCCAGCACAATAGGGATTACAGTTAAAAATGTAAGTGTAAAATTAGTTCGTGTGAAAGCTAAACTTGCCGAAATAATCAAAAAACTTCAATAAAGATGATAAAAATTGATTTAGAAAAATACAGATCGGCATGGAAAAATGAACAAAGTTTTGATAGTCAAAAATTATCAAACAACGATATAAGAAAGTTTTTACAAGCCAACTCGAAAAATATTAATAAAATGTTTAAAACAGGATTAAGTATAGATATTGTTCTAAAATCTTTACTGGCCATATCATTTGCCGGTCTTATTGTATTGTTTGCAAACCAACACACTGTTGTTCTTGTAAATGCCGCTCTGATTGCATTATCTATCGGGGGTATTATTTATCAGGTAAGAACATACCAAAAAGTGCCAAAAAACAAACAACCACTACAAAATATCAGGACCTCACTTAAATCAAAAATTGATTTTTACAATACCCGGTATATAAAGTCTCTCTTCGTCGGCGCCCTGTCAAATTCAATGTTTTTCCTGAGCGGGATAATGTATTACTTCTATTTCAAATACTCTGCAATACGCCCGTTTCAATTAGATGATTATCTGGTATTTGGGACTGCAATAATTTTGAGTTTTGCATTAGGAGCTTTTATACAAATAAAGCAGCATAATTTTCAAATAAGTCAATTGGAAAATTGCTTAAAAGATATTGATGAAGACACCCTGGATGAATACAATATTAAAAAGCTTAAGAAACAGCGCATAAAAAACATGATAATCGCTGCCATTTCTCTTGTTCTTGGCTTGTTATTACTTACATATATTATATTCAACTAAAATATAATATATTACATGTTAGAAAATAATTAAAGACGATTTAAAAGCTATGCAATCCTGAAGACACGGACTGCCCAAAGCCTTGACCGTTAGCCCTCAACAGAATGTATAACATTAAATATAATTGGATAATAGCGTATGAAAAGGGACAAAGGGATTAGACCGATAGAGGTATTTGCCGGTACGGCGATGCAGGCAAACCTGGTAAAAAGTCTCCTGGAAAATGCAGAGATTGAAGCTTTCCTTAAAGATGAGTACATGGGAACATTTAATCCATGGCATGCAGCACCAGGTGGAGTTGGAGCTGTGAAAGTCTTTGTGCCCTCTCCGGACTATGAAAAGGCCAAAATAGTAGTCGGAGAATATGAAAGCAAGATGAAAGAAGATAAAAAGCCCGCTTCTAGAAAACATGGATCGCCATCAAGGTCTTGAATGGGCCAGTGTACAGGCAAAGCTGGATTCCGAGTCCCAGGGATCTCGTAGTTTTTGCGATCACCGTTACAACACTAGCTTTGTGTATCACCACAGTGCAGAATCCTATTATGCCTCAATAATAGCACCTTTCAATTTAATAATATATTTCCGAAGAATAACGGACGTAGTATATAGATCTAAAAGCCGGGCAGATTATATTATTTACGAACATCAATTTCGGCGAACCTAACCATCAAAAACTGCTCAGGGTTAAGTAGCCCGAGAGCCAATACTTTTAGTGCCAAAAAGATTCTTAACTTTATATTGAAACAAAAGGATAGAATGAACAGATACCATGGGTAAAAGAATCTATGCAAAGAGAACCTTGTCTCACCTGCTTCTTTTGCTGATGCTTACACATTGTAGTCAAAAGAGCGAAACTTATGAAGAACAGATAATGATTAAAGGAGGCCTGATAATTCAAACAGGTTGGAACAGCACGGCAGATGAAGATATTGAGAACGGGTTTGTTTTAATTGAAAAAGGTAAAATAAAGCAGGTTGGTATCTGGTCGGACACAATCTCCTATCCTAAAAAACCTAAAATTATCGATGCGAACGGGAAATATATTGTCCCCGGACTCATTGATGGTTTTGCCGTGATTAACAACCAGGCTTTTGTCCACACAACCAGGTATTCGCTGGATATTGCTCCTGAAAATATGGCTAAATCAGTCGCTAATGAACCTTTCAGCGATCAGCTTGATTCTCCCAAATGGAAGTATTATCAGTATTTGTCATCGATTGATGTTACCGATAGTGTCGTTCTTAAGTATGCTAAAAAGCTGGGTTCAGCAAATAGTCATTTAATGCCTACCCTGAGCCTTTTGTATCTTGACCTGCTGAGGCATGAAAATCCCTGGAACGATCCTTTGGCAGACCTGATAAATGCAAATGACATCAATAACCGGGCGGACAAGGTAAGCGGAAACCATAATTACAGTAAAGAAGTGCAGGCAGCGTACACTAATCTGGCACTCAAAGTACTGGAGCTGGAACAACAGTATTACCGGAAAGGTGCAAAATACCTTACAGGCAGTGCCTGCGATGTTTGGGGTACCATGCCAGGAATCTCCCTGCATACCGAACTGGAACTTTTACAAAAAATCGGATTAACTGACCGGCAGATATTGGCTTCAGCAAGTGCTAATTTTAGTGACGCCTTTGGCTGGAAGAAGGGTAAGATTGCAGAAGGATATGATGCAGATATTCTTATCCTGGATGAAAATCCACTCGAAAATATTGAAAACCTGAAAAAAATTAATATCCTGCTTTTAAAAGGGGAAGTGATTAGTTAAACGCATTAAAAAACTAAAAAAAAGGAGTAAAGGTCAGGCCTTTGATAGAATCGGCCAGAAATATCCTCCGGCAATGTCAAAAAAACTAATGAGATAATGAAGATAACTCAAACTAACAGTTCTAAAACTACAATACTAATTCGTTTAATTGTTGGAACCGTATTTCTTTCTGAAGGGATTCAAAAATTTCTATTCCCCGCCATTCGGGGTGCAGGAAGATTTGAAAATATCGGTTTGCCTGCCCCAGAATTTTTAGGCTCGTTTGTCGGTTCTGTGGAAATCCTCTGTGGAATATTAATATTGCTCGGACTGTTCACCCGCTTCGCTTCCATTCCGCTTATCATCACAATGCTGGTAGCCATAATAACTACTAAATTACCTATCCGGAGGATTGATGGTTTCTGGGATATGATGCATGCAGGCAGAACCGACTGGGCAATGCTTCTCGGCAGCATATTTTTATTATTCAAAGGAGCCGGGCGGTGGTCGCTGGACAGGAAATTTTTCGGTAATAAATCATAAAGGTAAATGAACAGAAATGGAGATAAATAGTGTCAACATTTTAGGTGCCTGTCTTTCTATATTCATATTAAGTATTTGCAGCCTGGTTTTTATTTTCAGATTAGGAGGAAACCATAAAGTTGAATACTTGCTTGGATGGATTCTGATACTAATGATAATTCCTCTGACATTTCTTTTAATCACTGCAAAACAATTTCAAAGACCTCCTATTTACTATATCCAAATTGGATTAATGATTGCCTTCCTTATCCTAGAACTATTTTTAGATTATATTTGCAAGCTGGAATTCAGAAAGATTACATGGATTACTGTTATTTACATAATCATATTCTTCAGTGGAACCGGAGGAATGATAGGTGTTGCCACACTAGCCGGACGGATCTGGATGATAGCAGCCGTGGTACTGTTCTTTATTATGACAATTTTATCATTAGTTCAACGAAAAATAACAGGAATGTAAAAACGAGAATATTATGAAAAACTTTACACTATTAGCAGTATTACTTGGAATTTCGACTATCAGTCTTAATGCTCAGGATATGTTCAGCGCCAGACAATTGACTTTCGACCCGGCACAGGAGGGTTTTCCTTGTTGGTCGCCCGATGGTAAATCAATTATTTACCAGCACACTGACAGGAACGATACTGTCGGGAAAAACGGCCTGTGGATAGTATCACTGGAGGGAACCGGAGCCAAACAGATTTTTGAAGGTGTTGCGGAGCACCCCAAATGGTCACCTGATAATCGCTTCATCGTTTTTGATTCAGATACGGGCAAGAGTATTCATATGATACCGGTTGAAGGAGGAACTCCATATAGATTTCTTCCTGATTCTATTCACATTATAAACGGAGGACTACCCTGCTGGTCTCCGGATGCCTCGAAAATAGCATTTATTGAAGGCTCAACAGTGTCAGTATGTATTTACAATACTAAAACCGGGAATGTTAAACGTATATTTAGTGAAGAAGGTATGCTTCCCCTTCCTGGATGCTGGTTTCCTGATGGGAAAAATGTTTTGATAGCACTTATGGACAGGGAATCCAGGAAATCAACCATCTGGAAAATCTCAGCAGATGGTAAAGAAAGAAAACAAATTCCCGGTCATCATGAAAATTTTTATCGCTATATGGCTATTTCTCCCGACGGTTCGCTACTGATTTATGCTGCTCTGGTCGACGGTTACCTGGGACTATATATTATGCCCTCTGCAGGAGGAACTTCATTACCCATATCAGTCACCCCACAATCACATAATGAAGGCCCCAGCTGGGCTCCGGACGGGAAAAGGATTGCATTCAGTAGAGGTAGTCACGGAAATAATGATATATGGATTATGGACATAAACATAGCAGAGGTGAAAAAAGAACTTCATATGATTAACGAGTAATTAACCCCTCTGAATTAAATGAAAACAATGACTGTCAGGAAGTATTTGAATATCTTAATAATGTTGATAGCATCTGCCTGGCCAAAATCCAAAGCTGTTATGGAAATGGTTGGCCGTTTTATTACGAATATAACAATTAGTTGTAGATAAGGATTATACAACAATACACAGATTAATGATTCAAATGAATAAAATTAATAGAACAGGATTTTACTTACTTACGATTCTATTGTTACTAATTTGTGGTAGTTGTTCCAGAAAAAAAGAGATTGATTTTAAATCCCGGGTATGTGCAGGATCCCCAATTCCGGACGGAGTAATGGATACTTTACTTAACCAATATAGAGTTCCTGCCATCAGTATAGCCACCATAGATGAAGGGAAAATAGACTGGGTTAAAGCATATGGCTTACGTAAATTTGGAAGTCCCGATAAAGTGGACAGTTTAACATTATTCCAGGCTGCTTCTATTTCAAAACCCGTTTCGGCAGTGGTTGCTCTCCGCATGGTAGATATGGGTGAACTTTCATTGGATGAAGACGTAAATAACAGGTTGAAAGCATGGAAAATCCCGATAAATGAGTTTACTAAAAATCAACCAATAACACTCAGGCATTTATTGAGTCATTCTGCAGGACTTACAATGCATGGAGTTCCGGAGTTTGAGGCTAATGCAGAAATTCCCAGTTTAATTCAAATATTAGATGGTAACTGGTATGGAGCAAGAGAGTCAGTATGCCCTGTAATTGAGCCAGGTAAAGAATACCGTTATTCTGGTGGTGGCGATATCATTCTACAATTATTCTTAACTGATATTTCAAATCGTTCATTTGAAGACCTGGTTCAAGAACTCGTTTTAGACCCGGCAAGAATGACCTCCAGCACCTTTGATCAACCATTGCCAGAAGAAAGGTGGGATATAGCAGCTGTTGGCCATCATTGGGACAGGACTCCCATGAAAGGTTTCTGGCACACTTTACCAGAACAGGCAACTGGATGATTATGGACAACACCAAAAGATCTGGCAAACTTTATGATAGAACTCTGGAAATCATACCAGGGATTATCCGATACCCTGCTGCCTCAATATCTTGCACGCGAGATGCTGACAAGTCAGGTAGATGATATGGGACTTGGATTATTACTTCCCAGCTATGGGGGTTTCAGATTCAATCATAGCGGAGGAAATGCAGGATACCATTGCTTCATGGTTCTTTCGGTAGATGTACCTGATGGCGTGGTAATAATGACAAACGGAGACTCCGGAGAACAGCTGCTGTGGAAGGTATTTGATTTAATTGCATATGCTTATAACTGGAGTGTATAAAAGATATGGAATAACTAATTACTGCTATAATCCAATGTGTTTGTGTAAAAAGATTTTATATTCGAATGAAACTTAGATGAAATTAGAAGAACTGGGATATAATAATATACTTGAGAAATTCAAGGTAGAGCATAATCTTGACAATGAGGAGATAGGAAGGATTATTGCAGAACATAAAGAACGATACATTGTCAAAACAACAGGGGGTGAGTTTGAATCCGAGATAACCGGAAATATGCGTTTTGCCGCCAGAAGCCGTGAAGATTTTCCTGCTTTGGGTGACTGGGTGGTATTGAAAACTGTTGACCCTGATCATGCAATTATCTATAAAATTTTCCCGAGATTCTCCGCTATAAAAAGGCAGGCAGCAGGACAATCCGGAGAGATACAAATAATTGCGACAAATATTGAATGTGCTTTTCTGGTGCAAGCTGTTGACAGGGATTTTAATATAAACAGGCTTGAAAGATATCTTACCATCTGCCATACATCTGAAATCAGTCCTGTAATTATTATGACAAAAACTGATTTGATAACTGAACAAAGGAAAACTGAGATCGTTGACAGTATAAAATTGCGAATAAATAATGTTCCGGTTATAGCAGTGAGTAATATGACTCAAAATGGTTATGAAGGACTTAAAAAGATTATTGAGAAGGGTAAAACTTACTGTTTACTCGGTTCATCCGGAGTGGGAAAATCAACCTTGTTGAATAATCTCTCTGGCAGAACATTAATGAGAACTGATACAATCAGCCAGAGCACAAATAAGGGCAGACACATAACAAGCCACAGGGAATTAATTATTCTCGAAAATGGAGGAATACTAATTGACAATCCAGGTCTGCGGGAAGTTGGGATAGCTGACACAGCAAGCGGATTGGAAACAACATTTGACCTGATTACCAATCTTTCGCTAAAATGTAAATTTAAAGATTGCACTCACACCAGCGAAGTCGGTTGCGCGGTTCGTGATGCAGTTGCCCAAGGAGATATAGACAAAAATTCCTACGAGAATTTGCTGAAAATGGAAAGAGAAAAGGCGCACTTTGAATCAACAGTTGCCGAGAGACGAAAAAAAGAGAAAGAATTCGGCAAAATGGTTAAGAACTATAAGAAAGACATAAACAAAAACAAATACCAGACATAACATATAGTCTGATATAATTTCATATGTTAGGGATTGCTAATACAACCTCATGTTATGCTGTAAAAGAAATAGTCAAAAATGGAAAAAATTAAACACTTCATAGAGTTTGAGATCTTCTCTGTCGGAGAATACTCATTCACTGTCAGCAAAGTATTATCTGTTCTGCTCACTATCATAGTTGCCGCGCTGGTATTATGGCTTATAAGAAAAGCTATGTTCCGTAAGAAAGTACAGAGCAGATTTGAAAAAGGTAATTTATATTCTCTATACCAGATAATTAAATATGTAATCTGGATAATCGCATTGCTTTTCATACTTGAAACAATAGGATTAAAACTTAATGTCCTGCTTGCCGGTTCGGCCGCATTGTTGGTTGGTATTGGTCTTGGTCTGCAGGA
>Ga0272441_10015697_pt1 | contig 10574 bp, 8 predicted proteins | sample SSMProp6N_FD_193582 | JGI IMG/M metagenome (GOLD analysis project Ga0272441, IMG submission 193582) | Marine sediment archaeal communities from Little Sippewissett salt marsh, Falmouth, MA, United States - SSM-Prop-6N | ecosystem: Environmental > Aquatic > Marine > Wetlands > Sediment ... | reverse complement strand
GAGCGGTTCTTTCCTTTATTCTTCTTGTTCCGGCTTTTACTGTTTTTGTGCTGCAGAGATATTGGGTGGCTCAGAAATATTATGTAACGATTACCGGAAAATCAGGAGCACAAACAGAAATTAAAAGCGTTGCCCCATGGGCAAGAAAAATATTTCTTGGCATATGTTTGTCTATATGCTTGTTGATTCTTTATCTTTATCTCCTTCTTTTCTACGCTTCGATTGTGAAGGCCTTTGGTGCGAATTATGAATTAACCTTAAAACATTATATTGTTGTCTTCACCGAAGGATTGAAAGCCATTAAGGATACTCTAATTATTGCCATTACTGGTATGTTTTTTGGTGGATTTTATGGAGTCATTATCGGTTATTTGATTTCCAAGAAAGATTTTATTTCCCGCTCTTTTATGGAAATGGTTTCTTTGCTAAATTATTCATTACCGGGGACCATTGTAGGCATTGCTTATCTTTTAGCCTTTAATAATCCACCCATTGCCATTACCGGTACTGCATTGGTCATTATCGCCTGTTATGTTTTTCGCTATGGTGCAACCAGTATTCGAACCACGATAGCTATTCTACAACAGATCGATCCTAGTATCGAGGAAGCTTCTGCCAGCTTGGGTGCCAAATCTATTGTTACTTTTAAGCGTATTACTATTCCGCTGGTACTTCCTGCATTGTTCAACGGTTTAGGTGTTGTTTTTATTCGTTCAATGACTGCGATAAGTGCAACCATTTTTCTTATATCCATTAATTGGACCCTGATTACCGTGCGTATTCTGGAGAAGATGACCGAATTAGAATTAGGTGTTGCTGCTGCATTTTCAGTCCTAGTTGTGATCATTGTATTTATCGTTATTATGTTTATTAATTTATTTCTTAGGATCTTCCGTCAGGAAGGTGCAACTGATTTATCTAGCATGTTAGGAGGGTAATCATGGAAAAGATTGGTATTAATCTAAAAAATATTTCAAAGAGCTTTATCCATAAAATGAAAGGAAAAGTTGAAGCAGTAAAGAATGTGGATTTACAGATTCAGCCCGGAGAACTTTTAACGCTCCTGGGGCCTTCCGGGTGTGGAAAGACAACTACACTCCGTATGATTGCCGGTTTCGAACAACCTGATAAAGGATCAATATATTTAGGGGAGGAAAACGTCACTGAAATAATGGCTAATCAACGTAAAATCGGGTTTGTCTTTCAAAATTACGCGCTTTTCCCCCATCTTTCCATTTATGGAAACGTTGCTTATGGGTTAAAAGTGAAGGGAGTACCTAAAGCAGAAGAAAAGAAAGCAGTAAAAGAAGTTTTGAAATTGGTCGGTTTAACCGGATATGAATCTCAATTTCCCAATCAAATCTCAGGAGGAGAACAGCAAAGGGTAGCCCTTGCCCGTGCTATTGTGATTAAACCAAAGGTTCTTCTTCTGGATGAACCATTGTCTAATTTAGATGCCAAATTACGTGTGTATACCAGAGGCGAAATAAGAAGATTACAGAAAACACTGGATATGACTTCCGTATATGTTACCCATGACCAGGAAGAAGCTATGGCGATTTCAGACAGAATAGCCCTGATGAATAAAGGAAAGATTATTCAAGTTGGAACAGCGGAAGAGCTATATTTTAAACCGAATTGCGAGTTTGTATCCAGATTTATCGGAAAAATTAATAGCCTTCCGGCAGAAGTGGTAGCAATAGGAGATGGTTTTGTTTCCCTGAAGGTATTTAATCACAACTATAAAGTTAAAAAATCATCCGTCGATGTTAAAGAAAAGGAAAAACTAAATATATTTATCAGGCCCGAATTTATAGAATTATTCGGAGAGGCACAGGAACAACAAATAGAAGGGATAATTATTGAAAGGACTTTCCTTGGAGAAAAAGTAGAATTTGTTTTAGATGTTTATGGAAACAATATAAATGTCACTTCTTATGATCCGGTTAAATGCCAGACATTTTCTCTCAATCAAAAACTAGGTATTACATTGTTGGAAGAATATATTAGAATTTTTGAAAAAGAAGGTGAAAAAGAATGTGTAAAAAAATCCTAACATTACTTTTTATCGGTTTATTTCTGGGAATGCTATGCCTTAGCGTTCTAGCCAGTCAACAGGAAAGGATTTCAGCCTATCACGGTGCGGATTCAGTTTTTAAAGCAGAGGGAATTACGGTGATATGGGGGGTCATCAGAGGTAGTGATGAAAGCAACACTATGGTTTATATGAAGATCATTGCGACTGAAGCCGCACGCGAGCATTTCAAATATTATAGTGTAAAGGCAACAGATGCCTTCTCTGATGCCATACAATGGTTGGCTAAAGGCAAAAAACTGCAAGCAATAAATATGATAGAACAAACAAGAGAATTGTTTCAAACTTTAACGGAAAGAACTATTTTGTTGTATGCGGATGTTGACCCGGATAATATAGAAAACGAAAAAGAGGGTTTTTCTGTTTATTATTTGAGCCTGCCTGATACTACCCCGGAATTTGAAACCCGGGAAAAACTGGAAAAATATTTCATTGATGCCCAGGCACGGGTTGAAAATATCGAAACCACCATTAAAACCGAATAGGGAAGTTATGAAGAAGAGCAAATATATACCCTTTTAATATCAAAAATAATTCAATATTGTAAATATTTTTTCGGGTTAAATCTATCGCAAAGAAATATTTCTTTTAGTTTTTGCAAGGATCAAATGAAACACATTTATCTATTTTAAATTTGTTGACAATAACTTATACTATTAATATATTCATAAAATAAATTACTGATTCGATTGCATTTTTTTTAGGAATAATAAAAAAATTTCTTATAAGGGATTTTAAAATGATGAAAATCCATAAGAATTGGTTTAAAAAAAGCAGTCAGGAAATTGCACACATTACAAAAGACCCGGTATTACTATTATTTATTTTAGCTATATTTTCTTCCCTGATAATTTTTATCGTGTACCCTCTTTATAAAGTGATTGTAGTCAGTGTTTTTTCAAAAGGTCAATTTTCTTTTGGTATTCTTAAAGAGGTTATCTCTAATTGGTATTTTAGACAGGGTTTATATAACAGTATACTTATGGGTGTGCTAACCTCAGTCTTCGGCACGGGTATTGGCTTCCTATTTGCCTTTACCCTTGCTAGAACCGATATTCCTTTAAAAAAAATTTTTCACCTGGTAGCAATTATTCCTATTATTTCACCTCCGTTCATCGGTGCGATGGCAATTATCATGCTTTTCGGAAACAATGGTTTGATTACATCTACTCTTTTGGGTATTAGAAATTTTAGAATTTACGGATTTCGAGGACTTTTATTTGCCCAGGTCATTACTTTTTTTCCGGTTGCATACATTACGCTCCGTGGCGTACTTGAATCTATCAGTCCTACCCTGGAAGATGCAGCTTTTGATCTCGGGGGTTCTCGCTGGAAGGTTTTCCAAAAAGTTACTTTGCCGTTGGCTATTCCCGGAATTGCCAGTGCCATACTGGTTCTTTTTGTAGAGACCTTAGCTGATTTTGGAAATCCTTTAATACTGGCAGGGAGTAAATTTCCCATCCTGTCCGTTCAGGCTTATCTACAGATTACCGGAATGTATGACCTTCCAAGAGGAGCTGCACTGGCTCTAATACTTTTAGTTCCGTCAATTTCTGTCTATTTTTTGCAAAAATATTGGGTAGCACGTAAAAAATATGTGACTGTGACCGGAAAACCAACTGCTTCAAGTCTTAAAGTTGTTAGTCCGGCAGTAAAATGGATTTTATTTGGTCTATGTATTCTTCTAACGGCGATTATTTTATTGATTTATATCACTATTTTATGGGGAGCTTTCGCCAAGGTCTGGGGCTTTGATAATTCATTGACCACGAAACATTTCCAATATGTCTTTAGTGTTGGATTTAAGGCGGTGACTGATACATTACTGATTGCAGCCACCTCTACACCATTAGCCGGTATTCTGGGGATGATTATTGCTTTTCTGGTTGTGCGAAAAAAATTTCCTGGAAAAAATATCATGGAATTTACTTCAATGTTAAGCTTTGCAGTTCCAGGAACCGTTATCGGTATCGGATATATCTTAGGATTTAACAGTCCTCCATTGGTATTGACCGGTACCTTTCTAATTCTTATTTTGAATTTTATTTTTAGGTACATACCGGTTGGTATTCAATCAGGAGTAGCTATTCTTCGGCAAGTTGATCCTTCCATAGAAGAAGCCGCTATAGATTTAGGAGCAGATTCTCAGTATACTTTTAAGAGAATTACTCTTCCCCTGATGATTCCTGCATTTTTTTCGGGCTTGATTTATTCTTTTGTGCGAGCAATGACTGCTATTTCAGCTGCCATATTCCTGGTTTCTGCAAAATGGAATTTAATGACAGTTCAAATCATGTCTCAAGTGGAATCGGGGAGATTGGGGGCTGCTTCAGCTTTCAGTGTGATATTAGTAGCAATTATTTTATTGGCAATTTTACTTATTAGAGCTATCCTTACCTTATTTTACGGTAGTTTTAAAGGAACCATGCTAAAGATTTAAAGGGGAGAAACATGAGTGTCAAATTAGTAAATATCAGTAAAATATTTAAAGACCATGAAGATATTCAGAAAAAAGTTATAGCTGTAGATAATGTTAATCTGGAAATCAAGGAAGGAGAAATGGTAACCTTACTAGGTCCTTCCGGTTGTGGGAAGACGACAACTTTAAGAATTATTTCCGGATTTGAAACACCGAGTGCTGGTGAAATATGGATTTCCGGGAAAATGGTAAACAATATTCCTCCCAACAAAAGAGATACTTCAATGGTTTTCCAGAGTTATGCCATTTTCCCTCATCTTTCGGTTGCTCAAAACATTGGATTTGGTTTGGAGCTGAAAGGATGGAAAAGAAAAGATATAAAAGTTGAAGTAAAAAAAATAATGGCTATCATGGATTTTTTAGAGTTATACAGCCGGCGACCTGATCAACTATCCGGTGGACAGCAACAGAGAGTTGCTCTCGCCCGCGCCATCATCAACAAACCCAGCGTGTTGCTTTTTGATGAACCGTTATCCAATTTAGACGCAAAACTAAGGATTCAAATGAGAATTGAGATTCGAAGAATCCAAAAAGCTTTTGGCATAACCAGCATCTATGTCACTCATGACCAGGAAGAAGCAATGACTGTATCGGATAGAATCGTGATTATGAATGACGGAAAAATAATGCAAGTAGCCACTCCTTTTAATATTTACTCCTATCCTGCCAATGATTTTGTGGCAGATTTTATCGGCAGGGTGAATTTTATTTCAACGAAAATAAAAGAAATAAACGAAAAAGGATGTGTTGTAGCTTTTGGAAACGGACAGAAGGAAATTCAACTTCGATATGGGAATTTTCAAACGGGGGATAAGGTCACTTTAATTGTCCGTCCCGAATCTATCAAAATGACCTGTTGTAAAGAAGATAAAATTTATCCGATGAAAGGTAAAGTTGATAAAGTAGTTTATCTTGGTCCAACCATTGAGTATGAAATAGAAGTAGATAGTATCGATAGAAAGATTAATGCGGTAATATATAATCCCATTGAAGCAGGATTTTTTCATGAAGGAGATTTGGTAAATATTGATTTTAATCCATCTGCAGCCCATATTTTACCTGCACAGGATTAAACCTAAGACGATATTAAAATTCAACAGAAACAGGCTGCCCGCAAAAGCCATATTCTGAAAACTAACAAATATTCGAAAGGAGGTTGATAATTAGATAGTATTTATTGTTATAGAGCTTTATATTAATTTATTAGGAGGATTCAAAAAATGAGAAAATTATTTTTAGCAACCATTATTATTCTTTTAATTGTAATGGGTTTTAGCATGATTGCCGCAGCTGAAAAAGTAATCATCTATGCAAGTGTTGATGAGGGAAATGCCAAAAAAATATTAGATGCCTTTTCTTCCCAAAGCGGTATTGAAGCAGAATTTGTGCATTTATCTTCCGGTCCGGCGATGACTAGAATTACTGCTGAGGCAAATAATCCTCAAGCAGATGTATGGTTGGGAGCTCCCAGTGAAAATCATGTCGTACTAAAAGAAGAAGGATTAACAGTTGCTTATAAATCTGAAGCAATGGAGAAATTAGCACCAAGCTTTAAAGATCCTGATGGGTTTTGGCGTTCCTTTTACATGAATCCCATGGCTTTAGCTATCAATACAGAAGCCCTCGAAAAAGCAGATGCCACAAAACCGACTTCTTGGGAAGATTTATTAAAACCGGAATACAAAGAGTTGATTCAAATGCCTACACCTCAATCTTCCGGAACCGCATATGCGATTATTACTACCCTGGTGACTGTTATGGGAGAAGATGAAGCCTACGAATATATGAAAAAATTAAATCCCAATATTCAAACCTATACTTCTTCGGGAACCGGACCTTCCAAAGGAGTTGCTGTAGGAGCAGCCGCAATTGGAATACAATTTACACCGGCTTTCTTTGAATTTATCGAAGAAGGATATCCTTTAGAGGTCATTTTTCCATCAGAAGGTGTTGGATTTGAAGCTCCGGCTGTTTCAATTATTAAAGGGGCGAAAAATATGGAATCTGCCAAGATATTGGTTGATTGGCTGGTTTCCAAAGCGGGTCAGGACGTTTTGTCAGAAGAAAAGACTTTCTTCTATCCGGTTATTCCCGAAGCAAATCTTTCAAAAGGCATGCCAGCATTTAGCGAGTTGAAGACCGTAGCAGTAGACAATCAATGGGCTGGGGAAAACAAGAAAAGATTAGTCGAGCGCTGGGTCAATGAGGTATTGCCTGCTAAATAAAAGTATCATGCAGATTACGAATGGAAGAGGGTTTGTAACAGCAACCCTCTTCCATTCTTCATGAATTCAAAGGTATTATTTAAAAATAATTCTTTTATTATTACGGCAGAGCGGATTGAATTTGATTGATAAAGCGAAATAGGAATGATTTTATGAAAAACAGGGTGGTAATCAAATGACTGGAAAGAACAACAATATTGAAATAAAACATCTTTTACGCAATACACTTGAAGAACACCTTAATTTGTTTAATAAAATAAAAAAAGATACAATTCTCCAGAGTCAATGTATAAAAGCAGCAGGAAAATTAGTTTATGTTTATAAAAATGAAGGAAAACTATTGCTATGCGGTAACGGGGGAAGTGCTGCTCAAGCCCAACATCTTGCCGCAGAACTAATAGGCCGGTTTTATTTAAACAGGAAGGCTTTAAGCGCAGAGGCGCTATCCGCAGACACTACTACTTTAACAGCACTTTCAAATGATTATGGTTTTGAGCAATTATTTTCACGCCAGATACAGGCAAAAGGTGATCCTGGAGATATGCTGTTAGCTCTTACTACCAGCGGTCAGTCTAAGAATATCATCGAAGCTATTAAAACTTCCCATATGCTTAAAATCTTTACCGTTGTTTTGACCGGGCAAAACGATTCATCTTGCCTCCGAAAATACGCTGATATTATTATTTCTGTTCCTTCAAAAATCATTCCCCGAATTCAGGAAGCTCACATTTTCATAGGTCATCTTATATGTGAATTTGTGGAGAGAGAGTTATTTGCGAAAAAATAAAAATATTTTAAATAAAAAAGAGGATTTTAAAATAGATTTATTGAAAATAAATATATATCAATTTGCCGTTTTCAATAGATGAATATTGGAAAAATGTATCCGTTTTTAATTTAAATGTACTGTCTTAAAAAAAAATGAAATATTTAAGGAGGATTACGAAAATGAAAAGGCAATTTAAAGTACTATCAATTTTACTGGCTTTAATCTTCATTTTTAGCTTACTTTTCTCATCTGTTTTTGCCGCCGAAACGACTACCATTACTATTTTAGAGAGCGCAGATTTACATGGACGTATTTACCCTCATGATTATGCTACCGATACAGTTGACGCAGATACAGGATTAGCAAAAATAGCAACTTTGGTAAAGCAAGAAAGGGCAATGGACCCTGATGCGCTTTTAATCGATTGTGGTGATACAGTCCAGGATAACAGTGCGGAATTATTCAATGATTTGCCCATTCACCCCATGATTGAAGGATTAAATATGCTCGATTATGATGTATGGGTAATCGGAAACCATGAATTTAATTTTGAAAAGTCATTTTTAGAAAAAAATATTGCTACTTTTAAAAACACCGTTCTTTCAGCAAATATGATTGGACCTGACGGTGATTATTATGTTGAGCCTTATAAAATCTTTGATGTCAAGGGTGTTAAAGTGGCGATTATTGGTCTAACGCCTCCAGCTATTGACCGCTGGGAAGCCAGCGCTCCGGAACATTTTGAAGGTTTGACTTTTCCCGGAACTCTGGAAACAGCAAAAAAAATAATCAGCGAATTGGAAGGTAAATATGATATATTAATCGGTGGCTTCCATCTTGGACCTGAAGGCGAGTACACCTACGAAGGTTCAATTGATATCGCTGAAGCTTGTCCGGAGTTTTCGGTTATCTTTGCCGGACATGCTCATTCAAAATATAACGAAGTAGTTAATGGTGTGCACATCATCGAACCGGGACCATGGGGTTGGGCTCTGGCCAAGGCAGTGATTACCCTGGAAAAAGCAGACGATAAATGGACAGTTACAGATGTGATGACAGAAAACATTGAAACTGCATCGGTGGATCCCGATCCGGAATTTGTAGAAAAATTTAAGTTTGTACATGACGAATCAGTTGCCGATGCCAACATCGTTGTCGGTGACATTACCGCTGATTTTATTGCCTCTCCGGATTATATCACAGGAGAAAGCAACATAACCACCATGCCCACATCGCAGTTGATGGATACTTCAGTGATAGATTTGATTAATGAGGTGCAGATGTTCTACACAGAATCAGATGTTTCATCAGCGGCACTCTTTAATTTCGGCTCTAACTTACTAAAAGGACCATTCAAGAAGAAAGATGTAGCCTTTATTTACAAGTACCCAAACACTCTGGTTGGAACCAAGATAACCGGTGCTAATCTGAAAAAATATATGGAATGGTCAGCAAGTTATTACAACAGCTATAAAGATGGGGATGTCACCATCAGCTTTAATCCTGATATTCGTGGTTATAACTATGATATGTTCTCCGGGATGACTTATGAAATCAATCTTTCTAAACCGGCCGGAGAGCGAGTAGAAAATATATCAGTATGGGGCTTACCTCTTATTGATGAACATATTTATCGTTTATCACTCAATAATTATCGTTTTGGAACTTTGCTGGGATTGGGATTAGTTACCATGGAAGACAGATATTATGATTCTTACGAGATCATGCAGGATGCCGGCAGAATTCGTGCAATGATTATTAAATATGTTCAGGAAGAAAAAGGAGGAAACCTGACTCCTACCGTAGATAATAACTGGAAAATAACCGGTATTGATCTTGATTCTCCATTAAAAGAAACTGTTTTCGACATGGTTAGAAGCGGAGAATTGATGATTCCAACTTCAGAAGATGGGAGAACATTGAATGTAAAAGCATTAAATGTCTATGAACTTATTGATGAAGGTATCTTGAAAGTTTCTACATATACTGTAGAAACAGGAGATAATCTTTGGGCAATTGCCAAAAAATATGGCATGACTTGGGAGGAATTGAATAAATATAATGATCTGGAAAATCCAAGATTAATTCGTCCGGGTCAGGAAATCGTACTCCCTATGCCCTAACTTTTGAGACTTTAAAGAATGTTCTTGAAAATCTGTTATGCAACATGAACGAAAATAAAGCCCTTTGGTATTTTTAACCAAAGGGCTTTATAATTTTTTCCTGATCGGTAAAACTGACCTACTAAAATCTCCTATAAAATAATAATTCTTTTATATTTTAGTTAAATCTTATTATAAAAGAAGGATTTTAGAAATATTTAGCGAATAGAAAAAGAAAAGTTATTAGTTATTTCTATTTTTCTCTTACAGATGCAAAAAGACAATAAAAATATTAATTTTTCTGGAAGTGATAGCTATTGAAGAATTCAAATTCTATTGTATGGTGGGAACTAGCTTCTCACGATGCAGAAAAAACTGCTGATTTTTTAAAAAAGGTTTTTAACTGGCAGATTGTCTATGATGAAAATACCGGTTGTTTTGATTTTCCTACTTCCACAGGAGAAAGCAAACTTAGAGGTGGAGGCGTGTTTACTCTAAAAAAGGCAAAACTACCTTTTCTCACAATTTATATTCAAGTGGAGGATATTAACCGTAAAGCTCAATTAATAGAACAATCTGGAGGATATATTTTAGAGGCGCCTTTTACAATTTCTAAGGGTGTCCGCATCTGCTTATTCAATGAACCATCAGGAGTCACTTTGGCGATGATTGAGAAAACACTATAATATCTCAGTTATCTTAGATGTTTTTTTATCAGCGGAATAATAATTCCCTGGTTTTATTTAAATTCAAAACAAGAAGGAGACAGGTAAGTGAAAGACAAGAACGACAAATTCCAGCGGTATTTTTCAGTAAACTGGGAGGAATTTCATCGCGATAGCCGGGTTTTAGCTTGGAGATTGTTAGAGACTAAAAAGAAATGGAAAAGAATCATTGCGGTTGC
>Ga0272441_10015696_pt1 | contig 10574 bp, 8 predicted proteins | sample SSMProp6N_FD_193582 | JGI IMG/M metagenome (GOLD analysis project Ga0272441, IMG submission 193582) | Marine sediment archaeal communities from Little Sippewissett salt marsh, Falmouth, MA, United States - SSM-Prop-6N | ecosystem: Environmental > Aquatic > Marine > Wetlands > Sediment ... | reverse complement strand
CCATGAAAACACGGCCAAGATGGCCGTGCCACATTATTGCTTGAAGCTACCCTCCTTTTCGTTTGATCCACAAATTTACCTGTTATGACACATTTGTTTCTTATCCGGGTCCGTAGAGCTGAATGCTATCGAAGAACATCAATCCTGTTCCTCCCGCCTGCAACTTGCTCGGATCGCCAAGACAAATAGCGATAGAACTAACGTTGGCGAGGTCAACTCCCGCAAAGTCTTCCAGGTCGATCATCCACTCCGTCCAGTCGTTTATCCGCGTCGCTTCAGGATCATCGTGATAGACCGCACTGCCATTGAGGACGATACTCATAGGTGTTACACCGTTGATCTTGTCGCCATGGAACCAGAGGGATAACACCTCGGCGTTCGTCTCGGCCCAATTCTGCGCCGGATTCAGCGTCCGTTCCGCTTTCGCCACCTTGAAAAGGGCATTGTAATAATAAGGCATCGACTGCCCGCCACTATAGACAATATCTCGTTCGGTGTAAGGAGGAAAAAAATGTCCAATAGTACAACCGTTTGCCAGCGGGTCGTCATAACCGTCCACCCACACGTCGAATATCCGATGGCTCTCGGGGTTGTCGGGATCGAGATCGTTGTAGGACTCAAGATCGTCGATGATAAGACAAACACCCGCCGTCGGAATCGGGATGCCGTCGGACAACCACTTGCCGGCGAATTCCTTCAAATCATCGAAGCCAACCTCGCCATCGCCGGTCAGATCCGCCCCGCGACACCAGAGAAAGCCGCCGTCGCTCGATAGCCAGCGTTCGGCAAAGAAAGCAAAATCCGTGAAGTTCACCCTGAAGTCGCCGTCAAAATCTCCCGTAACGAACTGCCAGGTGAGTTGAGGAGTATTCAACCCTTCACAGATGCTCCAGATATCTTCGGTTCCATTTGCGGTCTCATCCACGAAATCCCAGCCCGCCTCCAGAAACGTACTTGTTGCGTGCATCTGGGTCGTAGTCCTACCGCAACCATCATCACAGCTTGTCCCCATCATCTGCTCTCCACACATGTTGCTTTGGCCGCTGGTTTGGATATCCCAGTAGGACGTGTTCACCATTCCGTCGAAATTCCTTCTCACCAAACCGCCGACTTGACGCGTTCCTGAAGCGCTGCCGGTCGAATAACACTGGGTGATTGTGCCTTCCATATTCCCTCCGACCAGGCCCCCAATTGCATGAAATCCTGAAACAGTGTCCGTCGAATAGCTGTTGGCAATTGTGCCCCTAAAATTATATCCCACCAAGCCGCCCAGGTTCCAACCGCTTTCATCCGTGACGCTACCAGTCGAATAGCAAATAGCGATTGTACCTTCCCAATTATGTCCGACTAATCCGCCGGCATTGATCCTCCCTAAAATCCTACCTGTAGCACAGCAGTTGAATATCCTATGAGTCGAAGCCGTATCAAACGGCGAAACGTGGTTCTCATTCGTCCCCACCAGACCGCCGATACCACTACGGCCCGAAACGCTCACTACGGCAAAAGAGTCGGTGATTGTACTCTGCAAACAGCGTCCTACAAGCCCGCCGACATGTTTGTCGCCGGAAACACGGCCGCCCCGTACGTAACACCCTCTGATCGTTCCTTCGCGAAGGTTACCGGCCAGTAAGCCCACGTTCTGTCCGGTTCCGGCTTCAACACTGGCGTTAATCAATCCCACATTCTTGATCAGTGCATTTTCATTTTCCCCTCCAACGGAACCGAAAAGTCCTACGTAGTCTCTATCGCTGGAGGTGTAGGTGAGATTGTGGATTTTCATGCCGTTACCGTCGAATACTCCGCTAAATCGCTTGGTGTAGGACATCCCAATGATATTGAAATCTGTTCCTGTATAACCGCTCAAATCAATATCCGCCATGAGCTTGAAGTGCTTGTCCCAATTCTCGGAAGCGGCGCCGATTTCGTTCAACTGCTCGGCGGTGTAAATCAGGTACGGATCGTCAGGAGTCCCCTTGCCGCCGCCAAAATCTCCCTCGGCGATTCGGCCCAACAGACTGACGGCGAGTAATACAAGGCATGATATTGGAAATTTAAAACGTTGCAGTCGAAATCCCGAGAAGCCAAGAATCGTATTCAAAGCGGTCATATTATGTTCTCCTACCTCGCGGAATAGCCTAACCGGCCCCAGGTGGCCCTTTGCAGTCTCTGCAGGTCGTACATGCCTTCCTCGGTTTCCGGCTCGCTGTCCCCATCTACCAGTACTTCACAAAATAGATTGTCAAAAGGTAGAAGCTCACGAGGAAAGTTCAATGTTTCACGGCCTTTCCATCTCCAGTACTCGGCATGCCCATCCGCCATTGAGATCGTCATACCGCCCTCATGGTGAATCGGCGGAGCGCTGTGCCATTCCCACACCGGGTACAAGTAGTTAACATAGAAAGTATTTCCGGCCGGCATCTGACCGTAATCCAGGAAGACCGCACGCTGAGATGCGCCCGGGTTCATGATATCCGTCAGCCGGGTGAGACGAAGCACTGTGCCGCCCACACGTTTGCCGATCTTGTTCAACTCCCGTCCTCCGCTATCCGGAATGAACGTCCCTTCCACCTCGCAGCCGTTGGCCGAGACGACCGTCGCATACGTCAGCGCGTGTCCCGGACGACCCCGCGTGCAACGATAAATATCGATGTCTTTAATCCAGGGCCACAATGCACCTTTGTCTGGGTTCTGTAGAAGCACAGCACGGTGTTGGCTGTTGCGAGGAAGAAAGGCATTGCCCGCCCAACCTAATACCTCGATATAGCCGCGCTGCCCCGGCTTACTCCTATAATGCCTTCCAAACGGGCCGCCATCAACGAGCTTGCCGTCATGTTCGGTCGCATAGGCGGTCCAAGCCAAGGTAAGCTGCTTGAGATTGCTTAGACAAACCGCACGCTGACTCAATTTTCGGGCCTTACCCAACACCGGGATAAGCAACGCGATCAGCAGCACGATGATCGCGATGACCACTAAAAGCTCAACCAAGGTAAACGCCTTCATTTTTACCATGATATCTCGCAATTGTTTTTGCCCATTCAGGGAATGGGAAAATCCCTCGCTTTTAGACGAATATTTTAGTATTGCAAATTCTAAATCCTAAACTCGAAATCCTAAACAAATTCAAAGGACTGAAATCCAAATGTCCCAAATGCTAACGCAACGCGGCGCGAGCCATTTCGACATTTGAATTTAGAACATTCGATATTGTTTCGGATTTAGGATTTAGTGCTTAGGATTTTCGGTTTCAGCGAGCTTTCAGCCCGATTCCAAAGTGACTACCTTCAGGCGGTAGCCGTTTAGTCCATCGTCTCAGAAATCCCTGAAACCTCTCATCCACGTCGGCCAGTCGTCCGGCCGCACGCCGCCCGCGAGGGTCCAAGGATTCTCCGTATTAAATTGCCCGTTCCATTTTAAGGTCCACAGCTCTTTGAGCCCGATTCGTTTGGTGGACCAGTCAAGGAAGAGGCCGTTGATATAGCCTTTGTGCCGGTTGATGCAGGAACCGCGCCCTGTGTTGGATAAGGTCGGCCGGAAGTCTTCCATGAAACGCTCCCAGGGGTTTTCGCAATCGACCAGCGCGGGGATGTAGGCCCGGTCGCGGAGCGAGAAGATATCCAGGCCGAGCCAGGGCAAACGTTTACGGATGGGAATCGAGGTGTCAAAATTCTGGTCTAATAACCAGGAATTAATCCCATAGCTTCCACGAAAGCCCGGAAGCGGGCTGGTGATCTCCCAGGCTTTGAACGTCGATCCGCTCGTGCCCTGAATCCGAAAGGATCCCACGGACCACTCCCGGACGGTTCCGAATGCGTCGCGTTTTCCAGGCGTGACCGCCGTCGGGCAGCAGGCAAAATCGCGGGTATGAACGTCATAACTTACGGAGGCTTCGTTCACATCTTCGCAGCGGAGCGTCGTTTCACGAATCAGCGATAGCGCATCTCGACCCGATCCGGGGAACCGTCCCTGGTTATCCTCGGTGTATAAGGAGAAGACGATGCCCCATTGCCGGAGGTTCGCCCGGCAAAGCACGGCCCGAGTGTGCCTTCTGGTTTTGCGAAGCGCCGGCAGAAAAATCGTCGTTAACAGGGTGATGATAACGATCACGACCAACAACTCGATCAATGTGAACGCCCTGCCACGCAGTGATATTCGTCCCTGCGATGAACCCAATGGCTCGAATAGGCGCATTTCCGGCCTGTTTATACCTGTTCGAATCGCCTGTATTCTTTGCTCCATAGTTGCTCTTCTCCTGTAGCGCTCACTCCAACCATTAGTATAGTGTAGCTCAGGCCGTAAAGTTGACGCATATTTTTGCCATATTTCCGAAAAAAACAAAAAAATACGTGAAACGACGTATCCACAACACCCAGAGGACATGTCACTTTTTGCTTGCAATTTGCACGAATGGAAACCATATTGGCTTGCATCTGCATGTTTATCCTGTAAGGAGTCGTGAAGTGGAACACATCCTGCTATGGATGCAACGAATTGAAAGGGAGATGTTATGAAAAGCAAAACGCTTACCTATTTCCTCATTGTGACGGTATTCAACTCGCTTCTTCTTGCCGTGGAGGCACCCAAACCCCGGAGTCGCAGCGAAGTGGAGGCGGTTCTTGCCAAAGCGCCGAAAGCTCCGTCGAAGAGCCAGTTACGGCAACTCAATGTTGTCCTTGTCGCGTTCAAAAAGGACCACGGGGAAAACGAGCACGACTATCCGTTATGGCAAAAACGCTGGGCCGTATTGCTCGGAGGCAGGAAGGCCGGGCAGGCCAAACAAGTCAATCTTTACGGTCCCCCGCCGGAGGGAAAGCGGAAAGGATTGGCCGGGGCGCCGAAAGTGAACGTCTCGACGGCCAACGGATGGCCCAGCAAGGAGCAATTCGAGACGGCGGATCTGATTGCGGCGTTTTGTTACGTGCAATATGACGAAGAGAAACTGGAGCAGCTCGAAAAGTTCCTGGCGCGGGGTGGAGGCTATGTGATTCTGCACCCGGCGGTGATTATCTCCAAAGAGAAGAAGGATCTTGTGGAGCCGGCGGCAAAGCTCATGGGTCTGGCGTGGGAATACGGCTACACGCGCTGGCGGCACGGCGAGATGGATTTGAAAATCGCCGCACCGGACCATCCAATCTGCCTGGGATTGCCGGAGACCATTCACGTGCTGGACGAGCCGTATTGGCCTTTGAAGGGGGATCGCAGCAAGGTCACGATATTGGCGACGTCTGCCGAGACGATCAGCAAGGATTCCGAGCAAACAAAGCCGGAGCCGATGTTTTACACGTATGAGCACGGCAAGGGACGCGTTTTCAGTTGCATCCTGGGCCATTACACCTGGACGTTCGACGATCCATACGTCCGGATTCTGCTGCTCCGCGGTATGGCCTGGGCGGCCGGCGAATCGCCCTACCGCTTCGACCGGTTGGTCTTACGAGGCATCGAGTTGTCAGATAAGTAGAACACAAAATGTCAGCCTGACGGGCCCTTTGCTCCTTTGTCGTCCGTGGAGAGATATCGTGTCACCAAGACGTATCATTGTATTCTTGTTCATAACATTCATGTGCACACATCAAGCCTTGTCCGGGGATTCAAGATTGGGAGCATTTGACAACAACGATGTGGGTGATGTCGCGAGGCCCGGGGCGTGTCGATACGATCCCGGGCGGCAGGAATATATCGTCGAAGGTTCCGGCACCAATATGTGGTTCAACCAGGACGAGTTTCATTGTGTCTGGAAGCGGCTAAGGGGGGATTTCATCCTCCGGGCGAGAATGCGATTTGTCGGAGAAGGCGTTGATCCGCATCGAAAAATGGGGTGGATCGTTCGAAAGTCGCTCGACCCGAATTCCGCCCACGTCAATGCATGCGTTCATGGCGACGGCTTGACATCGCTTCAATTTCGCCGAACAAAAGACGGTCTGACAGATGAAATGAAATCAAAAGCCAAAGCACCGGACGTCATTCAACTCGAACGGCGTGGCGATACGTACATGATGTCCACGGCGAAATTTGGCGAACCTTTCATTGTGGAGCAGATTAACGATCTTCAGCTCGAAGACGACGTCTATGTTGGACTCTATGTTTGCTCGCATAATCCGAACGTCACGGAAAAAGCCGTCTTTCGCAACGTACGAATCATCATTCCCGCTCCCGAAAATTTTCGGCCCTATCGGGATTATATCGGAAGCCGATTGGAGATCATGGAAATCGGAGACGGCCATCGCACGGTCGTTTACGAGGATCCCGATTCGATCCAGGCGCCGAATTGGACGTTGGATGGAAAATCGCTAATCTACAACAGCAAAGGATTGCTTTACAACTTCAATCTCATCACGAAAATGCCGACAATGCTCGATACGGATTTTGCCAATCGCAATAATAATGACCACCTGATCTCATTCGACGGCAAAACACTCGGGATATCCCATCACAGCAATGAAGACGATGGCCAGTCTATTATCTATACGATTCCCATCGCAGGGGGAAAACCGAAACGAGTGACTCAACACGGCCCGTCCTATTTTCATGGTTGGTCGCCGGATGGAAAAGAGCTACTCTATACGGCACAGCGTAATGGTCAATACGACATATACAAAATATCCCGATCCGGTGGCGAAGAGATTCAATTGACGAACACGAAGGGACTGGACGACGGTTCGGAATACACACCGGATGGGAAAAACATCTATTTCAACTCAAACCGTACCGGCACCATGCAGATTTGGCGCATGCAACCCGATGGGAAGACCCCGGAACAGATAACCTTCGATGGGTATCACGACTGGTTCCCGCATGTTTCCCCGGATGGGCGTTGGATTGTATTCTTGTCCTATCCCAAAGAAATCGATTCGGCGGATCATCCGTTCTATAAAAAGATTTATCTCCGGCTGATGCCGATTGCCGGCGGAAAGCCCAAGGTGATAGGCTACGTCTATGGCGGCCAGGGAACGATCAATGTCCCCAGTTGGTCGCCCGACAGTAAGAGAATCGCTTTTATCAGTAACACAGGAAAGGAGACATTATGAAACATGTAGAAAGACAAATGATGAGATTCAGCGTTTTGACGCTTTCTATTTTGTTGGTCCTGGTAGGTATTTCAACCGACCTTCAGGCGCAAACGGAGGAATTCGACGGTTTGACTATGAATCTGGGAAGTTTGCCCCGTTTGTCCTCCGCCCAGACACGTTCAATTAGCCCGGAGAACTTCACCGGCGAGAAGGGCAAAGGGGGTATGGCCACCGAGGGCACGGGGGCGCGGGCCGCTCGCGAACTCGGTCAGGGCTGGAAGGTCTCTCCATCGGTGAGAATCGTGCCCGGCCAGACCTTTATCATGGCCGACGTCCAGGGCGCCGGGGCGATCCAGCATATCTGGATGACGCCGACGGGCAATAACCGGCTCAACATTCTGCGGATGTACTGGGACGGTGAAGAAACTCCGTCCGTCGAATGCCCGGCGGGCGATTTCTTCGCGTGCGGCTGCGGGCAATATACCACGGTAAATTCTCTGGCGGTGTGCGTGAATCCCGGCAGCGGGTTCAACTGCTATTGGATGATGCCGTTTCGTAAGAGTTTTAAGATCACGATGACCAACATGGACGAAAAGTCGATGGTCCTGTACTATCAGATCGACTACACGTTAACGCCCGTTCCGAAGGACATGGCCTACTTCCACGCGCAGTTCCGCCGGGCCAATCCCCTTCCCGATAAGACGGACTTTACGATTATCGAAGGGGTAAAAGGCCGGGGTCACTACGTCGGCACGTATATGGCGTGGGGCTCGAACAGTCCGGGCTGGTGGGGCGAAGGCGAGATCAAGTTCTTCATGGACGGCGACAAGAAATTCCCGACGATCTGCGGCACCGGGACGGAGGATTACTTCTGCGGCTCGTACGGCTTCCACAAGCCGGGGACGCGCGAGTACCAGACATTCAGCACGGCCTACGCGGGTATGCCGCAGGTCATCGAATCGGAAACGCAGCCGCGATTTAGCTTGTACCGATGGCATATCATGGACCCGGTCCGGTTCGAGAAGGATCTGAAAGTCACCATGCAGGCATTGGGATGGAAACCCACCGGCGGCCTATATCTGCCGCTGCATGACGACATTTCGTCGGTGGCTTACTGGTACCAAACCGAGCCGCACGCGCCCTTCCCGAAGTTACCCGACAAGGACGCGCTCGTCATTAAGTAGCAGCCATAACCTTGTTTTCTCTAATTTACTCCAAAATCGCGACGTATGCACTTTTTATCTTTGATTCTACATTGACGTTCGCTATAATCCGCCCAGATCGGAACCGAAATGGGGAAATAAAACTCAAGATAGCAGCATTCAGGCGTGTACGAATGCTAACAAGTACCTTGAAGTCGTCAATTTAGTGGAAAGGGTAAGCAATGCTTCGGAGTCGTTTTGGAACTGTTATATCGTTATGTGTCATCGTCTTCCTGGTTCAAACGGTCGATGCGAGTGACTGGCCGCAGTTTCGCGGGCCGGGGGGATCGGGGATTTCGGAGGCTAAAAACCTGCCTGTGACCTGGAGCGAGACGGAGAACGTCGCCTGGAAAACGGCGATGCCCGGCTACGGCGCCTCCAGTCCGATCGCCTTGGACGGCAAATTATACGTCACGTGCTACAGCGGCTATGGCATGGGACGCAATCAAGGCCGGATGGAGGATTTGACGTTCCACGTCGTGTGCGTCGATAGTCAAACCGGAAAGATTCTCTGGGGCAAAAAGATCAAGCCGATCCTTCCCGAATCGAAAAAAGTGCGGGATCATGGATACGCCGCTCAAACTCCGGTGACCGATGGTGAGCATCTTTATGTGTTCCTCGGAAAGACCGGTGTTTTCAAGTTCGACCTGAACGGCAATCAAATCTGGCAAACCAGTGTCGGAACGAAAGTGCACGGCTGGGGCTCCGGCACGTCCCCCATCCTGTATAAGGATCTCCTCATCGTCAACGCCAGCGTCGAGAGCCAAACCCTGGTGGCCCTCGACCGAGCGACCGGCAAGGTGAAATGGCGGGCCGGGGACATCAAAGAATCCTGGAACACGCCTCTGATCACCACGACCCAAAACGGCCGCCGGGAACTGGTCCTGGCGATGAAAGGCAAAGTGCTGGGATTCGAGCCGGATGCCGGCCGTTTGCTCTGGTCGAGCGACACGGATATTCGCTGGTACATGACACCCAGCCTTGTCGCCGCGAGAGGCGTTGTCTATGCGTTAGGCGGGCGGTCGGGCACGGCTGCCCTGGCGGTTCGCACCGGCGGCAGCGGCGATGTGACCGCGACACACCGCTTGTGGACCAGCACGAAAGGGTCCAACGTCTCTTCTCCCGTCATCCTCAACGGATATTTATATTGGATGCACGAGCAACGGGGAATCGCCTTCTGCGCCAGGGCCGCGACCGGCGAGATCGTGTACGAGCAGCGATTGCCGGGCGCCAGGCAGGTTTACGCCTCGGCCTTATTGGCCGACGGACGGCTCTACTATTTGGATCGCACGGGTAAAACGTTCGTCCTGGCGGCCAAACCGAAATTCGAGCAGTTGGCCTGCAACACCCTGGACGATCGCAGTACCTTCAACGCCAGCCCGATTGTCTGTGACGGAGCCTTGATCCTGCGCAGCGATGAGAACATGTATTGCATCAAGAAATGAGTTACTCTCGATATCCCAAGTGGGTCATGATAAATGAATGGTGAGTGATATGAAAACACGTCGTGATTTTTTGAAGGGTATGATGGTCGGGGCCGTCGCATCTCTTTATCCGGCCGCCGGGCACGCGAAGTCTGCCGCCGATCCGAAGCGAAAGCACAATGTGGTGCTGATCGTTTGCGACGATCTCAACGACTATATTACGGGCATGGCCGGGCATCCCCAGGCGCGGACGCCGAATATCGCTCACCTCGCCCGGTCCGGCGTCGCATTCAAGCGGGCCTACAGCAACAATCCCATCTGCGCGCCGTCGCGGTCCAGCTTCCTCACGGGCATCTACCCCCACACGTCCAAAAACCTGTTCTGGGATAAATGGTTCGAGAATCCCGTCCTCAAGAATTCCAAGACGATCATGGAGCATTTTCGCGATAACGGCTACCACGTCGTCGGATCGGGTAAGCTCATGCATCACCATTTGCGCTCCGCATGGAGTGAATACAAGTACAAGGCCGATTATGGCCCCTTCGTCTATGACGGCGAGAATCGAGTCGCCCACCCCTCCGTGCCCCAGCCGTTTGGCAGTATCGGGTCGGTGGACGGTTCGTACGCCCCGCTGTCGGATGTGCCTTATCGCTCGGACGGGGATGATAACAAGGGCTGGATATACGGGACCTGGGGCAAGGTTCAAAAGTTGAACTATGTTGACGAAGATAACCGCGATCCGACGCCCGATGAACGCAATGCCCTATGGGCGGAACAGAAAATCAACGAGTTGGCAAAACAAAAAGACAGTAAGCCGTTTTTCCTGGGCGTGGGTTTTATCCGGCCGCACACGCCGCTCCACGTGCCCAAGCGGTTTTTCGATATGTTCCCGAAGGAATCCCTTCAAATCCCGGTTATCCAACCCAACGACGCCGAAGACTGTC
>Ga0272441_10015695_pt1 | contig 10575 bp, 9 predicted proteins | sample SSMProp6N_FD_193582 | JGI IMG/M metagenome (GOLD analysis project Ga0272441, IMG submission 193582) | Marine sediment archaeal communities from Little Sippewissett salt marsh, Falmouth, MA, United States - SSM-Prop-6N | ecosystem: Environmental > Aquatic > Marine > Wetlands > Sediment ... | reverse complement strand
GCTCGTTCGGCCACGAGCACCTGTCCATCGTCGGCGTCGTCGTGGGCATGGGCGTCATGGCCCTCAGTTTATGGCTCCTGTAAGGAGCCACACCATACGCAGTTTGCCCCAGCAAACTGCAACGCACCTCATCCGACACGGATGAGTGCGCAAGCCTGATGGCTCCTGTAAGGAGCCACACCTCATACGGTTTGCGCTCCGATGACGACGTCGTACTGAGGCAAACCGCGACGCGACTCGCAGTTCCCTTGCGAGTCGCGAAGACTACTGGATGCTCTGGCCCATCGACGTCGCGACGTACCCAGACACGAGAACACCACGGGGTTCTCTCCAGCTCAATCCAGGTGAATCGCCAATACGGGGCACTCCGCGTGGCGGATGACCTTGCCGGGCACCGAGCCGAAGATCCTATGCCGCCAGCCGGTCTCGCCGTGCGTCGACAGGACGATCAAGTCGACCTCTTCTTCCACTGCGACCCGGTTGATTTCGTGCGCCGCGTCGCCGTGGACAACGAGCGTCCGGACATCGACGGTGTCCGGGACATGCTCCAGCCGCTCCTGTAGCGAACGCTCGGCACTGTCGGTCAGCTCCTTCTGGTAGGCGGCCACGTCGAAGCCGACCATCCCTGTCGGCGAGTCGAGCGCGGGAATCGCCCCGACCACATGCAACAGGATTAGCTCCGCGGAGTCGCGCTCCGCCAGTTCTCCGGCCGCCTTGATCGCCTTGCACGCCGGCTCGCTGAAGTCGGTCGGGCAGAGAATCCTCTTGAACGGCAACATGACGATCCCTCCCTTCGCTCGGTATCGATAGACCGTTCCGTTGCTACCAATCTAGGGGGAGAAGGGCGTTGAATCAAGGGGGGAGGGGAAGAGCAAGAGGGTGGGGAGTAGAGGGTGGAAGTGGGCAGGGGAGACTGCACTGGACAGGGCACCTCGACGCTATCTTCCCCAGCCGATAGGGATGTCAAGCGGAGGCGCATGCCACCCGCAGGGGCGAAGCGAGGATTTGCCCATTCTCGCATTGGGTTCGATACTTCGTTGCCCCATCTAGCGCAAATCATGAGCCCAGCAAGATACACGCTCGCTGCACCTCGTCTGGCCCGATCGAGCGTACTCCTCACCCCAAGCTTCCCACTCCGCGAGACGGCCTCTCGCGCTGGGCTTCTCACCTCACCAGAGCTTCATGAGCTCTCCACGCACATGATCGTACGAGCTAGACCATCCGCTGCTCGATAGCCGTGCGTCCACAGAGAAGTACACCATCTGAAGATCTCCATAAGCGAGCCGCGGCACAGCAATCTCGATCACGTCGCCAATCACATACTCCAGATCCTGGATCCACCCGCTTGGGCCGCAAATGCAATGACTGTGCGTGCAGATCGAATACCTGGTCGAGGAGCCGGAGGCCTTCAGGTCCACCGTGTACTCGACCTCGGAAGAGGGGATTTCACTCGTATCCAGCCGGATGTAGAGGTAGTGCTCGTCGACAGCGATATACACATCCTGCAGATCCACATCTCCTCGGTTTGCATCCCCTGCTGGATCAGATATTCGCGCCAGTGCTCTCTCCCACTCATCCCCGACAACTCCGTCCAGGTACACGCTCTCGGCGTCGAAGCTATCACCAAAGCCTCCGTCCTCAGAGGCTTCGCGGGTCGTCACGTCCTCTACAGCAGGGCCAACGGCTACATCAATGCCAAATGCCGTCTCTCCGTGCCCAATTGTGAACCGTGCAATCGAGGAAAACGGAAGGACGCAGATCTCAGTTTCCCACCCTTCTCCTTCAGCGACAACGGGTACCTGAACGTGCTCGAAGTACTTCATAGACGAGCCTCCATCTTGATACTCTTGAGTGAAGACCGTTTTCCTCGAAGCATCAACCCCTAGGATTGCGCTACCCCATCCAGACGGCCCGTCGAACTCAACACCGAACGTCGCCACAGTCCTTGATCCAATACGCTCCAGGACGCTTTGATCTTCGATGCTTATAGACAGGCAAATGGGGATGCTCTCGACAAGGGGAGTTGTCCAGTTGATGGTTCCTGCGTCTGTCAATCCCCAGCATACTCCTCGTCCGAGTTGGTCAAAAGGCAGGTCCTGTCGAGGTTCCTCAATCCGCAATGTAGCACCCTTGCTTCCCGGCGATTCCGTATGCGCTCCAAGCGAGCCGGTCTGCCGCCCCCCTTTGTGAGCGTAATCCTCAAGCCAGGCTCTTGCTTGCTCGATGTCTAGCGGTCCATAGGTCTCCGACCACGCCCTGAAGAAGTCCGAGCAGTCCTCACCAGTCATCTCGGAAAGCACGGCTGTCACATCGGCCTCGCTCAACTCATCTACCGTGAAGCGCTGGAGGATCTCCTGAGCGAAACCCTCGGCGAGTCCTTCACGAAGCGTGAAGACCAAATGCTCACCGAGTGCTGCTGCCAGTACAGTGTCTATGAGGAGGGCGACGACGTGCCCTTGCGCATAGTCATGGTGTCGGAGTTGCTCGAACCTTGGCACGTAGTCAATGAAGTCTTGCCGGTAGCTGGCGAGATAGGAGTACACCGGGAGCTCGGCGTCGCCATAGACGTAGGTCGAGAAGACCGCTGTGAGATCGACACCGGTTGCGGCGCTGATTGCCCCTTCAAGATCAGACTCGTCCACGACATGGCCCGATCCCCCGTACTTCTGATACAACCACTTGAGTGCGTCAGTGAGTGTCTTCTTCCCTCCCGTGGACTGGCGGATTTGCTGATCCAATAGAAGAGAGATGAACTCCCATCGTAGGTATGCCTCGTACTCGTCCGTCGATCCCGAATAGGAGGCAAGAGGCCGATCGCGGTGGTCGTACATCCAGCTGTACATCAAGAAATACCAATACATCTTCGCACGATACGCGCAATCTGCAAATAGCTCCCACGCCAGCAGTTGTCCGTAGTAGTCCTCCAGCAGCCCTTGAGCTAGTTCCTCCTTCATGACCAGAGGGTTCCCGCCCTTGCCAGCCCATGCGAAGATCGTGTGGCCAGTCAGCTCATCCCAGCGCCCTTCGGGCCAGTACTGATATCCGTTGCCGAAGTATCTGGTACCCGGGAACCTCCAGTCATTCCGGCGGAAGTTGGCGTACATGGCGAACACTTCATATGGATTCTCGCCAAACACCTCCGTCAATGCTAGCACCGTCCTGGCTGTTGCATCAGCATACGCTTCGACATCATCCTGGGATTGAAGTGTCTGGATGTTCTCGTCCGCCCTCAGCTGACCGAACCTGATCAGACACCCCTCGGCGGTCCTTTCAGCGTAGTAGCGCATTGGGCCCATGTAGATCTGCTGGCGATCCAGGAAGTCATTGAGCAGTGATGTGGTGGTCTTCTTCGCCACGTAGTATTCCCCATCAAAGGTGTAGGGGGTGACGATTTCCCATCCTGCAGGCACAACGAACTTCACACGGATAGAGGAAAACTCTTCCCGGGCGGGGAAGATGAACAAGTACGGGGCCATGAAGAGCGCACACTCGCTGTCAGCATAGATGCTGATTTCCTTACCAGTACTCCACGGAATGTTCGAATGCCAAGGAACGGTCTTGCTGATCTCGTACTCGAAAGAGAGCCTTCCACTAGGGGCTGAGGCTGTCCAGCGACCCTCTCCAGCGGCTCGTGGAGTCCTCCCTGCGGCACGTAGGCCTGTGACATAGGCCTCGACGTATGTAGCCTCGCTCTTGAAAGCGAGGACAACATCACCCGAATTGAGTCCTGCTGCTTCAGCAGCGACGTGCAGCTTCGCCATGCTTGGATCAATTGTCACTACGTAGGTCAGAGAAGAGCCGAGCCCGAGCGCCGCATGTACCCAAAGCGCCAGCACAAGTAGAAGTGCCAGACGAGGAGATAGCTTGGCGACCATGTCCTCATGATATAGCCCCCCCCCCGCAAGTCAAAGCTGCGATACGTTTCCGAGAGGCCAGACGAGGCAGGCGAACATTGTTGAAGGTACCCCGCGCCGTCTGGTGAGAGAGGGCAGAGCGCCTGCTGGAGACTGGAGGGATGATGAAAGAAGACTCGGCGGTCACCTCGCACTTGCATCGCTGCAGGAAGAGCCATTGAACCGCCGGGCAGAATTCTGGCTCTGGCCCAATCCCGGGGGTAGGCATGCGGGATCAGAGGTGGAGCGCATCGAAACCCAAGGTCAACCGAAAGCTAGTTCTCCTCTAAGAGCATCTCACCATCAAGCGCTGTTGGCAGTCTGCTCGCGGCGAATACGAAGAGCTCTCTTCTCTCGCCTTCTCGGTAGTCGATGCGAGAATCGTGAGCGCGAGACGAGAGTAGGGAACGCCTTGACGCGAAACGTCCAGATCAGCCAAGAGAATAACGACAGATGCAGTGTTCGATGTCGCGCCGTAGTACGCCCCAGACAACTCGCCGATCCATGTCCAGGCCCCTCCCGAATCGTTCGAGACATCAACTAGTGAGTGTGCAGGGTCAAGGAAGACAACAAGCCTCGCGCCGGTCGAGTAGTACAAGCAAACTATGTACCGGTACTCTCTGAAGCGGTCTGAGTCATCCAGGTCGACTCGGATCGCCAGAGCGGCCTCAGAAATGGCAACCTTCAAGACGTCAACAAGATGTCCTCCATGCTCCCAGAACCAGGCTGCTGTGAGGGATCGACTCGCCCCTTCGAGATAGACTGTTGACAGCAAGGGGTCATGTCCTGTCAAGTGGTGTAACGGCATCGCACCATCCTTCTGCTGATCAAGCAGCGAGCTGCTCGATCAACGCCGGCTCCTTTTCCGCCTGCAATCGCAATGGCGCGAAGACGCATGAGCTGAGCGCTAGGAATTCTCATGAAACAAGCAGCCGACAGGTCGTTCGCTTTCCTCGAAGGGCAGTCCGGGCTGCTGCACGGCAGTGGGAACTACGCCTGTTCTTCTATTCTCCAAAGCGATCAGTGCTTCGTTGGCTAATCCGTCGGGAGTTTCACACGCTGCGAGACTGGCATGCGCCGGATACCGAGCGATCCAGTCCAGCGCACTCCCAACCCCCTCGTCCCTTCCTTTCCTCTTCCCCTGCCACCCGGTACTATGTGCACGTTCAAGCACGGATGCCGTGTCGAACACGCATCCGTGCTTTGTAACGTACATCACACAACAAAGGAGGGACGGCACATGGCAGCACAAGGCGTGACGCCTCGCAGCGAGGACTACTCCCGCTGGTACACCGACGTCGTCAAGATGGCCGATCTTGCGGACAACGCCCCCGTGCGTGGCTGCATGATCATCAAACCCTACGGCTATGAGCTGTGGGAAGGCATCAAGAACGCCCTGGATACGCGCTTCAAGGCATCCGGGCATAGGAACGCCTACTTCCCGCTGTTTATCCCCATGAGCTTCATCACCAAAGAAGCGGAACATGTGGAGGGATTCAAACCGGAACTCGCCGTGGTGACCCACGGCGGCGGCAAGGAGCTGGAAGAGCCGCTGGTCGTGCGCCCGACCTCCGAAACGGTGATCGGCCACGCCTATGCCGACTGGATCCAGAGCTACCGCGACCTGCCGATCCTGATCAACCAGTGGGCCAACGTCGTCCGCTGGGAGATGCGGCCTCGCCTTTTCCTGCGGACCACCGAGTTCCTCTGGCAGGAGGGGCATACCGCCCACGCGACCGAAGCCGAGGCTCGGGAGGAGACCCTGTCGATCCTCGACCAGTACGCCGACGTCGCGATCCACGAGTGCGCGATCCCCGTGATCAAGGGACGCAAATCCGACCAGGAGAAGTTCGCCGGCGCCGCCGAGTCGTACACGATCGAAGGAATGATGGGGAATGCCTGGGCGCTCCAGTCCGGGACCTCTCACTTCTTGGGCCAGAATTTCGCCAAGGCGTTCGATATCAAGTTCCTCGACGAGAACAACGAACTCCAGCACGCGTGGACCACCTCATGGGGCGTGTCGACGCGGATGGTCGGCGGCGTCATCATGGCGCACGGCGACGACAAGGGCCTGCGGCTGCCCCCACGGCTCGCGCCGTACCAGGTCGTGCTGACGCCCATTTGGAAGTCGGAGGAAGACCGCGAGACCGTCTTCGGGTTCGCGAAGCAGGTCGAGGAGCAGCTGACCGGCGCCGGCGTGCGTGTGCACACCGACGAACGGGAAGGGCTCTCTCCCGGGTTCAAGTTCAACGACTGGGAGATGCGCGGCGTCCCCGTGCGGCTCGAGATCGGCCCCCGCGACGTGGCCGGCAACTCGGTCATGTCGGCCCGGCGTGACGTGCCAGGCAAAGAGGGCAAACAGGTCCTCCCCGTCGGCGAGCTGGCAGCTCGGATTCCTGAACTCCTGAACGAGATCCAAGATGGGATGCTACAAGCCGCGACCGAGTTCCGCGACGCGCACCTGTTCGAGGCCTCGACCTACGACGAACTCAAGGAGCAAGTCGCCGACGGCTGGTCCCTCATCTGGCACTGCGGCCAACCCGAATGCGAAGACCGCATCAAGGAAGAGACGAAGGCTACGAGCAGGTGCTTCCCACTCGACAAGAATGCCGAGTGGCGGCCGGATGGCCAGGTTTGTGCCGTGTGTGGCCAGCCGGCGTTTGGTCGCGCGTACTTCGCGCGCGCGTACTAGCAGCGCGACCAACAAGCACCGTCCGCAGAAGGGCCGCTCAAGTGAGCGGCCCTTCTGCTTCCCTACGTGCGAACCGAGATCGGACGCACGTAGGATTGATTCCCCGCTTGAGGCAAACAGCGAGTGGCACCCGCAGGGTGCCACATGCGCGGTCTGCGGGAAGCCTGCCTTCGGCCGCGCCTATTTCGCACGAGCCTATTGAGATAGGCTCGCAGGCAACGCTGGCGAGGAGAGAAGCCACTTAGCTTCTCCCACCTCCTCTCCATTCGGAGAGGAGGAAGCGTACATTCAGCCGCGCGTACTAGACAGACCAATACCAGAGAAACGCCGCTCCATTTGGGGCGGCGTTTCTCCAGGCTCCTCCTCTTTCTCACATCAGCTATTCAAGAATAAAGCTCCGACCCCGGCGATGTCAACACCATTACGGGATTGGACAGACTAGGCCCGTTCCGCCAGATGTCTAAGCGCCTGCTTGTCGGTGCAGAGGAGTACTGCGAACAACAAGGCATGCTGCAAGAGCCACCACCGCGGCTAGGCCTAGCAGCACAACGACAGGGATCACAGCATCCTGGACATCCAAGAGCAGGGCCGATCGCATTGCATTTGCACAATGAGTCAGCGGATTCACTTGGCTCGCCAGCCGGATTGGAAATGGGCCAGCCCCCACATCGTAGAATACCGAGCTAGTGAACATCACAGGGAGATTGAACAGTGCCCAGAGAACGTCACGCTTTCGCTCACTGAGAAGACGAACGCCGATCAGAAGTCCGAGACAAGCCCAGAAGACAGTACTCGCAATCCACGCGCTGGCAGCAAGGATGATGCGAAGAGAATTCACGACGTATCCGCCAGCGCCGCCGACAAGTGCTAGGCCGACCGCAACGACAAGGCACGACTGGATAGCAGCAAGGATGCTTCGGGCTGCCACTTGGCCGAAAACGTACTCAGAAGATCGAACGCCGGCGATGGTGATCATCAGTAGTATGCCCCATCTTCTGTCGCCCGAAGAAAGGGAGAGCTGCGTGTGGAAGGCTTGATACGATTGCAGTGCGATCAGTCCTGGAATGATGAACACCAAATACGGGATGGATCGACCGCCTAGCTCAATAGCGTCGAATTGCTCGGCAAACATGACGGCGAAGATGAGCAAGTATGCAATTGGCTGAATGAACGTCATTATGAGGAGACCTCTTGATTCCCACAGCCTGCGGAAGTCGCGCACGACAAGTCCAACTGTCCTCATTCTTCAGTCTCCTCAACAAGTCTTAGGAAGGCATCCTCAAGAGTTGGCCTTCGGACTTGGATGTCTCGAAGCTCGACTCCATATTCGATGAGCCACTTCGCAATGCTGGGGTATGAGATCTGGTCGCGGGTCTCAATCCATCTGAGCGGGGACTTGCCGACGACTTCCACGCCCCATTGCTCTGTGAGATCAGCGAGCAGCTCTTGGCGAATTGGCGCATTACACTCAACGGTGATGCTCGTGCCACCACCGTGCTGCTGGACAAAGGACTGAGTACTGCCTGCTCCTACGCGCTGTCCCCTGCGCAGGAAGATTACGGACTGGCACAATCGTTCCAGATCGGTCATATCATTCGATGCATACATGATTGTTGTGCCACTGCTCGCAACACCTACGAGAGCGTTGTGAAGTACACGTTTCGCTAGAGGATCTAGGCCGAGGCTTGGTTCGTCTGCGAAGAGGACTCTCGGATGTTTCATGAGCGCAATCACAAGCTGAAGTCTGCGCTTCTGGCCGCCGGACAGTGACCAAGCGGAATCGGCACGCTTCCCATCAAGTTCGAATTCTGCTAGAAGGCGAGAACTCTCAAGACGGACCTCCCTTCTCGTCTTGCCGAACATCTGTCCGAAGAATTCGACATTCGCCCGCACGGAAACGAGCCAATCCAGGCAGATGTCCTGGGTCGCAAGCCCTACGCACTCCCTGACTCGTCCCCGATCCCTGACAACGTCGAACCCGCAAACTCTTGCTTCTCCGTGTGTGGGTTTCTGCACCGTACTGAGGATGTGGATTGTAGTTGTCTTCCCGGCACCGTTTGGCCCGAGGTACCCCGCAATTGTCCCAACCGGAATGTCGAACGACACTCCGCCAAGAGCTTTCGTTCCGTTCGGGTAGACCTTGGCGAGTTCCCGAGCGCTGATCCCCACACACTGATCGTTGCCACGGCTGGTCTCAAGCTCCAATGGCCAACCTCCTGTGCACTCCATGTGAGATTATCATAAGGCTCCGCACCCTAGAAGATCCGCACGGGTGACGGTGGTGCGTGACTACAGAGAGGATCGGGCCCCAATAGGACGCCATATGATAGCCAGGATCTGATCATGCATCTACCTCCCATCTTGAGACACTCCTCGAATTCATCGCACTCCTCGCAAGCAGTTCCCGCGCAGTCGCTACGACTTGGCATCGCAAGCCTCTTCAGTTTTGGGGAATCCCACACATCCTCAATGGATTGCTCCGCGAGCGTGCCGACGACTGCCTCACGAATCTGAGAGGAGACAAGACGCTCGCACGGAGACACATCTCCATTCCACGAGAACGCAAAACCTTCTCTGCCCGCCGTACATCTTGACCTCGCAGTGCCATCTGTGTCCGGAGGAGTTTTGCCCGGATCATTGTCTCCACCGGCTGCTACCCCTTTCGTGAACCTAAGCTGGACTCTCAAGGGGTCTGAGGTCTTTTCCCAGGATCGCAGAAGATCCCACTCGGCGGCACTAGGAAAGAGGGAATCATCGTGACGTCCAGCGCTATTGGTGTAAGGCGTCAAGAGGCAACAGGCGACTCCGTTGTTCAGAAGCCACTCTACAAGTCTTGGGATACCAGCGATATTGGCACTCGTCACCACAGAGTTTGTGTAGACATCGACGCCCGCCATCGCGAAGTGCGTGATCGTCTTCTTGAGGTCTTGGAGTGATCCCTTGATACCGCACAGCCTATCCTGAGTGTCTGGATCGATCGAGTCTATGCTGACCTGGATTATTGGAAGGCCCGCGCGCCCAAGCTCGTTTGCTGTGCTAGCATTCACGAAGGCCTTGGTTGACACCCAGGGGACAATCTGATTGTCGAGCGCGTGGAGCATGTAGTCCTTTGTCTCAGGGCACACAAAGGGATCTCCTCCGCTCATTGATATCAGCGATACTCCCAGCCTTCCTGCTTCAGCGATGATATCCATGACGCGCGCTCGCTGCATCCGATCTTCCTCGAAAGGAACCTTCGTTCCAGCACTAGCGTAGCAGTACAAGCAGTTGCGTACACATCGCCGCGTCATGACGTATGCAAGGTTGTACGGTATGTGTGCCCGCACTGTCTCTGTATCGGTGGGGAGGTACAGCAGATCTACAAGCTGTTCCTTCTGAGCCGAGAAGCTTGCCCACTTCTCATTCACGTCTCGGCTTTCGACAAGTACGGAATCCCGAAGGAGATCTACGACGTCATTCACCTTCTCGGAGGCAGTGACGGGCGAGCAGCTGAACGTGTCAGTGACAGCTTGTGCAACTTCATCTTCCGCGTGGCCAGTGCCAAACAAAGCGGCTACAAATGCAACTGCTGGCGGAAGCCGGTAGCGTACGTGCGCTTCATATGGGTTCCTGTTGAAGAAGACTACGTGGCTAGCCTCTCGGTATATGCGAAACTCTGGTTTCAATGCCCAATGACTATTCGTTCTAGACCTCCGTTCATGCAATCCCCTGCGCCAGACTACACGTCTGGCGCAGAGGCGATGCATCGCGTTTAGGTTCCGCCTGCAACGGCACAACAGGCACAGCAGTACTCATCGAACGCGATCTCGTTGGGGTTGATGTCAGAAATCGTGATCCCGAGGGACGAGGCTCGAACGCGCAACTCGTTGGCCTGATTATCCAGCAACATGCATCTCACCTCCTCTCGTAGAAATCCATACCTTTATAGCCGAGACACGAGGCCTAGTCAAGACCCACTTAGGATGAATCATATCTACTAGCAGAAGTGCT
>Ga0272441_10015694_pt1 | contig 10575 bp, 13 predicted proteins | sample SSMProp6N_FD_193582 | JGI IMG/M metagenome (GOLD analysis project Ga0272441, IMG submission 193582) | Marine sediment archaeal communities from Little Sippewissett salt marsh, Falmouth, MA, United States - SSM-Prop-6N | ecosystem: Environmental > Aquatic > Marine > Wetlands > Sediment ... | reverse complement strand
TATTAACATGTGGATTTGGCGTTAAATTTTAACCCCAAACCCAAAAAGGGGTGCTTTGCTGTTTTGTTGGGTTAAGTTTTTGTATGTGATGCGTGTTTTGCCAGATACAGAGATGGAAGCATTTCAGTTATGTTTAATCCGCTGCTCGTTTTCGCCGTTTCAATCGCCCTCTTCGTCGTTTTGATGTATCGGAGAGCAGGCTTAGGCGTTTCGTTAACGGCTGCAGCGTTTCTGATGAGCCTTCTATCCCTCGGAATCGATGGAACAGCAACAGTGCTGCTTGAAACATGCATAGACCCAGTCACCTTGACATTGGTTTTCGCCAGCTTCTTCGTCATGCTGCTAAGCCAGCTCTACAAGGAAACAGGGTTAGTGAACGTTCTAACCAGAAGCCTAGGCGCATTCATCAAAAACCCCAAAGTCACGGTTAGCCTTCTCCCAGCGGTCATCGGACTGCTGCCCGTTGCTGGCGGAGCCCTGATGTCGGCGCCCATGGTTGAGGCTGAAGCAAACAAGCTTGGACTTGACGAATCAAAGAAAACTTTCATAAACATCTGGTTCCGCCACGCAATCCTGCCAGTTTATCCGGTGAGCCAGTTCCTTATCTTGACAGCCGCCTTAACCGGAACAGGCATAGACGCCCTCATCGTTAGGCAGACGCTTGTAGTAGCGGTGATGATTGTAGTTGGATATTTCATTGGGTTAAGAAAAACCCGAAACATCGAAAACGTGGACTCGGAGAGGGAATCAAACCTGAAAGCCAACCTCAAAGGTTTAGCCTACTCGTTTTCGCCACTCATTGTAACAATTGTTCTTGCAGCCGCATTAAACGTGAACATCGCAATCGCAACGGTTGTGGGGGCGGTTACTCTGTTGGCGTTAACAAGAACCAAAGCGGCAACATTACAGAAAGTTCTGAAAAACAGGGCAGTTTGGGAGGTGACGCTGGCGGCTTTCGCCGCGTTACTCCTCAAAAACGTTACATTGGCGTCTGGAGCTTCAGAGATTCTCGGCAGCGCATTGGCAAACACGAGCCTAAACGACATCACGGTGCTTTCGGTTGTTCCAGCGGCTCTAGGTTTTCTGCTTGGCTCCCCCTCCGGAGCAGTTGCTCTTAGCGTTCCGATTCTCGCTGAAACCGTGACATTCATCCCAAAAAACTCAAGTCTGCTCTACATTTCAGCGTACCTTGGCTACTTGGGTGCCCCAACGCATTTGTGTCTGGTTTTCACAGCCCAATACTTCAGGTCAGCAATAACCAAGAGCTACAAGTATCTAATTCCGTCAATACTCATTTCAGTAATCGCGGCGCTAATAACATACATTCTAATTTAAACCACAAAACAGCTGCATCATGCACGCGCAGACGCACGTAAAACCTTAATGCACACCAAACACGAGTGTTAACTGAGATGAACTCCACTAAACGAATCGCCCTTAAACGTGTTCACACCCTCTTTGGCTTAGCGAAGGAAGTGATTCGTGAAGACCCTGAACTGGCTCAGCGTTACGTTCAAATCGCGCGCAGGATAGCCATGAGAACCAGACTGCAGATGCCCAAAGAGTACAGGCGGCTCATCTGCAGGAAATGTAAAAGCTTTATTTTGCCGGGCGTGAACTGTCGTATCCGCGTACAGCAGAGGAGGGAACCCCACATGGTGATAACATGCCTAAATTGTGGCGGACACTCCCGTATTCCACTTAAAGGAAGAGAGAAAACATGCTAACACCAAAAAAGAAGCAAAGAATAAAGCGTGCATTACGCACCGAACGACCAACAGTTCACATCGGAAAAGAGGGCGCAACAGCCCAGATAGTAAACGAGGTTGCCAAGCAGCTGGACACAAGAAAGATGATTAAAGCAAAAATACTGAAAACCGCGCTCATAGACGAGGAAGCAAAGGCTATTGCAGCGAAGATTGCTGAACAGACAGAGTCGGAGCTTGTTGAGTTGCGGGGTCACACCTTCATTCTCTACAAGCGCAAAAACAAAAACATGTGAAAAGTTTATAACAGTGCAGAAAAGTTGAGTTTCTAGACCACGAAACTAATATAAGACAACTCTTTTCCCTTACTGAAGGAAAAAAATCAGGAAGAAGAAGCTTTGCCGACACCTTACGACGTTCCTCCATCAGCTCTCATAGAGAAGCTAGCTAAGCATCTGAAACAAGAAGTGGATGAAATAAATCCACCCGCATGGACGCCATTCGTCAAAACGGGCATTCACGCCCAGAGAACACCCACCAACCCAGACTGGTGGTTCATCCGATGCGCCTCTATTCTACGCAAAATCTACGTGAAAGGACCCATAGGCATCGAGAAACTCCGCCAAGAATACGGCGGCAGAATAGACAGAGGCGCAAAACCGGAGCACGCCAGAAAAGGAAGCGGCGCCATAATCAGAAAAGCCACGCAGCAACTCCAAAAAGCAGGGCTGGTGGAAGCGTTAAGAAATGAGGGAAAAACAGTAACCACTAAGGGAAGAGGGCTACTAGACAGACTGTCCACTGAACTGAAAAAGGAACTAGAGAAAACCCAACCCGAACTCAAAAAATATTAGGTGAAAAAAAGAGTGAGCGAAGAAGAGCTGGAAGCCCTCAGAAAAAGAAGAATGCTTGAGCTGCAGCAAAGAATGTCAGCGGAGCAACAGCAAGCCCAAGCACAACAGCAGCTTGAGAGCCAAAAGCAGGCTCTGCTTCGCAGAATACTTACTCCCGAAGCGAGGAGACGCCTCACAAACCTGACCATGGTTAAACCCGAGTTCACTCAGCAGCTTGAACTGCAGCTGATCCAGTTGGCTCAGCAGGGAAGAATAAACCTTCCCATAACTGATGAGCAGCTGAAAGAGCTTCTGGTAAGGCTTCAGTCAGGTCGAAGAGACTACAAGATTAGGAGAGTGTAAAAGAGAGATGGCAAGAAACAAACCAACAGCCAAGAAACGGAGACTCATAAAGGCTGGAAAAGAGAAGAAACCTGTTCCCACATGGGTTATAGCTAAAACGAATGGGAAAGTTAGGTCCAATCCGAAGAGGAGACGCTGGAGACAGGGCAAAATAAGGGCTTGAGGGAAACGCAGATGCAAGAACCTGTTGATACAGATAACAAAGAGCTAGAAGAGTTGGAAGAAGAGCTCAAAGAAGAATTAGAAGAAACCGAGGAGACAGAAGAAGAGAAAATAGATTCTAAAGCTTCCGAACCAGAAGATGAAGAAGAGGATGAGGAACTCGAAGAGGAACTTGAGGAAGAAGATGAGTTCCTAGAAGCAGAAAAGAAGACCAGCAGAAAAGAGAAAGAGAAAACAGAAGAGGACATAGTTGAAGAAAGGTTCTACACGATTCCTCTAGGGAAAGTGTGGATTGCCCCAAGAAAGAAACGTGCACCCAAAGCCGCAAGAATCGTGAAAGAATTTGTGCTAAAACACATGAAGGTCCGCACAGAGGCTGAGGGCGAGGAAGAGCCTGAGAGGCTGGTCATAGACAATGAAGTTAACGAGAAACTGTGGAGTAGGGGAATCGAGAAGCCGCCCAGAAAGATTAGAGTCCGCGTGGTTAAGGACACGGAAGGAGTAGTAACCGTTCTTCTTGCTGAAGGAGACTGAATTTGCCGCTTTTCCTCTTTGATGTTTTCGGCAACGCCAGTATAGGGGTTTACTCGCTTGTCAACGACAGAGTCGCAATTTTTCCCCCGCATGTTCCAGAACATAAGAGAATGAAGGTTGAGGAAATGTTGAACGTCAAAGTTGTTGCCACCACAGTGGGCAAATCGTTGGTCATAGGCGCCCTAGCCTGCTCCAACTCCAACGGCATAATACTCCCCCCATTCGCCACGGAAGAGGAGGTTACAGCCATCAAATCAGCCGCAGACATCAACGTGACAGTCATGGACACCAAAAAAACAGCCTACGGAAACATTGTGTTGGCGAACGACAAAGGCGCTGTTGCTGACCCCAGACTGAAAAAAGAGGTCGTGAACAAGATAGCGGACACTCTGGGGGTTGAAGTGGTCTCAAGCGATATAGCTGGACTGCCGTATGTGGGGTCGCTTGCCACAGCCACAAACAAGGGTGTGCTGGCGCATCCCATGTTGAAAGAGGAGGAAAGGAAAGTGTTGGAGGACGCACTGAAGGTTCCCGTGGATGTGGGAACCGTCAACTGTGGAGTACCTTATGTTGCCACAGGCCTGTTAGGTAACAGTTATGGGGCAGTGGCTGGGTTCTTAACTACTGGACCCGAAACGTTCATAATAGGACAAGCACTTGATGTGGTGAAGTAAAATGAGTGAAGTCAAAGTCTTCCGAGTAATCGGCGAGATTAAGAAGCCTAACTTTCAAACAGAATTCCGGAAAGAGGTTCGAGCCATGAATCCGGAGGATGCAGTAGAGAAGGTGTACACGCTGTTGGGAAGCAAACACAGAGTCAAGCGGTATCAGATGAACATCTCCAAAGTGGAGGAGCTGAAGCCAGAGGAAATCGAGAACGTTCTGGTGAAGAAGATGACTCCAGGAGCGGAAGAATCTGTCCAGTGAAGAAGAGACCTTCCGCAGATTGGCTTTGGAGTCACGATACTTAGAGGAAACAGTAAACGAGATACAGTCCAGAATCAACATGACAAACAGCGCCATAACAGAGCTGAGAGTTTCAAACATGACCCTTGAGGGGTTGGAAACAGAGAATAAGGATGCCCAGCTTTTTGTTCCTATAGGCGGAGGCTCCTACATTAAAGCCAAACTGGAAACCTCAAACAAGGTTGTCGTGGGCATAGGAGCAGATGTGGCTGTGGAGAAAACCTTGAAGGAAGCGAAGGAGGAGCTGGAAACGCGGATAGCTGAGCTGGAGAAGACAAGGGAAGCGTTGGTACAGCAGTTTAGTCAGGTTGCTGAGAGGATTCAGGGAAACAGAGCACAGATTGAGGAGATTACGGCGAAGCTGAGGAAAGGAGAGGGGCAGAGCGGTGTTCGAAAGGCTAAGAAAGGGGCTTAGCAGCGCAGTCAACAAGATTGTAACCACTGAGCTGAAAGCGGAGAAGCTGCGTCCCATTCTGGACGAGTTTAGGTTGAACCTTATCGAAAACGATGTTGCGGTGCCTGTAGCCTACTACATAACCGATGAGCTGGAGAAGCGGCTCGACGGGGTTGAGGTGAAGCGGCTGGGCGACAGAAAAGAGCTTGTGAAGGACACGCTTCACGAGATTTTGATTGAGATTTTGACAACAAAAGAGACAGTCAACCTGCTGGAAAATATTGAAGAGAAGCGGCGGGCTAAGAAGCCGTACACGATTCTTTTTGTGGGAATCAACGGAACAGGCAAAACCACGAGTATAGCCAAGTTGGCGCAGTTTCTGATGAAGAAGGGTTACACGGTTGTGCTTGCCGGAGCTGATACGTACCGTGCTGGGTCTATTGAGCAGCTGGAACAGCATTCCCAAAGGTTAGGTGTGAGGATGATTAAGCACGATTATGGCGCTGACCCTGCGGCTGTGGCGTATGATGCTATTAGCCACGCGGAGTCCAGGGGGGTGAATGTGGTTTTGATTGACACTGCGGGGCGAATCCAGACTGACCGGAACTTGATGAGCGAGTTGGGTAAGATTAAGCGGGTTGTAGACCCTGACTTGACGGTTTTGGTTATTGATGCTTTGATTGGGAATGATGCGGTGCTGCAGGCTGAGGAGTTCCATAAAAGCGTGAACGTTGACGCTAACATTTTGACGAAGGTTGACGCGGACGTTAAGGGCGGAGCCTCGTTGAGTGTAGCGCACGTAACCGGAAAACCCATCATATTCATCGGCGTGGGGCAGGAATACAAAGACCTAGAGGCTTTTGAGGCTGAACGGTTCACACGGATGATACTCAAACAGTAGAAGAATCAGCTTTTTTAAGCTGAAGCCGATTCATTTAAGTTGGATACGGTTTCCGCGTTTTCTGGTAAGAGAGGAGGATAACGTGTTGAGGGTTGCTATGGCGCAGATAAATTCGACTGTGGGCGATTTAGAAGGAAATATCACAAAGATACAGAAGTTTCTTGCTGACGCCAAGGAGCAGGGGGCGGAGTTGGTTGTGTTTCCCGAGTTGGCTGTTACGGGTTATCCTCCTCAGGATTTGCTTCTTGAGAACGGTTTTGTCGAAAAGAACAAACAGCTGCTAGAAGAGATGATTAGCGGCAACTCTGTCGACGTCGCTGGGGTGGTTGGCTTCGTTGATTACAGAGGAAAGGATTTGTTTAATGCCGCAGCCATCTTCAGCCGAAACAAGCTGGTTGGTGTGGTTTACAAGACATTGTTGCCCACGTATGACGTGTTTGACGAGGACAGGTACTTCAAGGCTGGAAAGGAGACGGAAATCGCGCCGCTACCTCTAAACATAGGCGGAAAAACCGTCAAGTTGGGCGTGGAAATCTGCGAAGACCTCTGGGACAGCAGCTATGATGTGAAGGTGTCGGATTTGCTGGCGGAGAGGGGGGCGGAGCTGATTGTCAACATTTCTGCTTCGCCGTTTCTTGTCGGAAAAACGTTGGAGCGGAGCAGACTGATGAGGGAGAAGTCGACAGAGAATGGGGTGCCCCTGTTTTATGTGAATCTGGTTGGGGGGCAGGATGAGCTGGTTTTTGATGGCCAAAGCATGGCAGTGGATAAGGCGGGGAATTTGATAGCGGCGGGCAAGCAGTTCGAGGAAGACCTTGTGGTCACTGACATCGACTTGGAAGTGGGCACAGCCGAGAGGGTGGAGGCTCCTCCGCATGATGGGACGCGGGAAATGTTTGATGCCATAGTTTTGGGGATACGGGATTATTTCAGGAAGTCTGGTTTTGAACGGGCGGTTTTGGGGATGAGCGGAGGAATCGACTCGTCAGTGACAGCGTGCATAGCCGCGGAGGCGTTGGGCAGAAAGAACGTCATCGGAATCTCCATGCCATCCAAGTTTTCTAGCGACCATAGTAAGTCGGATGCGGAGAGGCTGGCAGAAAACCTTGGAATACACTTTGTCAGGGTTGGGATACAAGATGTCGTCGACAGCTACCATCGGAGCTTGGAGGAGCCGCTGGAACAGATAAGACAGCATTTCGGCGTAGACATGGAGGAGGATGATGCTGTTGCCGATGAGAACATCCAGCCCAGAGCCAGAGGAAACATTCTGATGGACATCTCCAACAGGCTGAAGGACCTGAAAATCTTGGTGCTGAACACCGGAAACAAAACCGAAATTGCACTCGGCTACTGCACCCTGTACGGGGACATGGCAGGCGGAATCGGAGCCCTCGGCGACGTAAGCAAACTAGAAGTCTACAAAATAGCAGAATACATCAACAGGAAAGCAGGCAAACAGGTTATTCCAAAGAGTGTTCTGGAGAAGAAGCCGTCTCCGGAGCTTAAGGAGTGCCAGTTTGACCCCTTCGACTTTGACATAGTCAGTCCATTGGTGGATGAGATTATAGAGAACAGACGAAGCAAACAGGAGCTCATAAAGATGGGCTATCCACCTGAGGCTGTGGAAGACACTTACAGACGAGTAAGAAACTCGGAATACAAACGAAGACAGGCAACACCATGCATCAAAATCACGCCCAAAGCCTTCGGCATAGGATGGAAAATGCCCATAACCAACAAATACCAAGGCTAAAAACAGGTAACATCCACAACTTCTGTTTTTGCTAGGTGTATTTTACTTCTTCTTTTGTGAATGTGGTGTCTTGTTTTTGTTGTTTTTTGTTTTTCGTTTTTGTATGGGTACGAATTTGGTTCCGTATGCGCCGATGTATCGTGATGTTGGGCGGAGTAGAACCGATTCTGAGTACTGCTCTAGTATGTGGGCGGTCCACCCTGCTATTCGGCTGGCGGCAAAAAACAGCGTGAAAAACTCTCGGGGAATCTCCAAAGCATTCAAAACTGTGGCAGCGTAGAAGTCCACGTTCGGGTAAATCTTCTTCTCCCGGTGAACAACCGCCTGAATCTTTCTACTCTTAATGTAAAGGTCCATCTTGTCGATGCGTTGACACAAGGCTTTGCTTATTTTTCTAAGATGCCTAGAACGGGGGTCATTCGTCACGTAGATTCGGTGACCGAACCCCATAATCTTCTTCCCATCAAACAGCATCCCCCGGATGTAAGCCTCAACCGCCTCAAGATTATCCACATCCAACAGCATATTCATCACCCGCTCACTAGCCCCACCATGCAACGCACCCTTAAGCGTCCCAACCGCAGCCGTAACCGCAGAATACATGTCCGAAAAGGTGCTAGCCGTCACCCGAGCAGCAAACGTAGAAGCATTAAGCCCATGATCAGCATGCAAAATCATGTAACGATCCATTGCCCCCCGCTCCTCCCCATCATCAACGGGCTTCCCCCGGAACATGTACAGAAAGTTTTCAGGAAAACTGTACTCCTTCCTCGGAGCCACAATCTCCTGACCACTCCTCACCCGGTAGATAGCAGCCACCAACGCAGGAACCTTCGCTATCAAACTGAGTGCTCTACCGATGTTAGCCTCCTCAGAGTGGTCACTGGGGTCAGAGTCAAACTCTCCAAGATGCGAAATCTCAGTCCGCAGAATCTCCATGGGATGACTGCTCTTCGGCGCATTCCTGATGCTCTGGATTATCTGCTCGGGCAAATTCATCTCAGAGAAAAGCTTTGAACAGACTGCATCAAGCTCGCTTTGGCTGGGAAGCCTCTTGTACAACAAAAGATGAACAACCTCTTCATAGCACACCCTCCCCAGCAGACGGTCAATATCATACCCCACATAGTAGAGTGCACCAAGCGGATCAACAAAACTGTTGCGAGTTTCGCAGGCGGCAACATCCCTCAAACCGCGCACATATTTTTTCTCACTCGACATTCAAATTCAATCCAATTACCTTCATTCAAATCAACGCTGCCACATACACTGCACACCACTCTCTTTGGCAAGGAAATAAACAAGGAGCAGCATAACAGCCTCTTCCCGTCTAAAACACCAGTCTAGGCAACAGCTTATGGAAACGCTGAATCAAACATCATATACGAATCGTGAATAATAAAACCTTCCCATTCCGTATTCCTAAACCACAGCAAACCCTGCTTCAGCCTAAAAGCTTCAGAAGCACCGCCTTCGCCGAATACAACCGGTTCTCACTTTGCAGATATATCGCCGAGTTGGGGTCGTCTATGATGTCTTCGGCTATTTCGTATCCCCTGTGGATGGGCATGTCATGCATTATCAACGCGTTGCTGTCTCCCAGAAGCTTCCGGTTAACCTGAAACGGCAGCATAGTCTTGACCCGCTTCTCCTTCTCATTCTTGAACGTGGAATCCAAAAAGAACTCCATGTCCACCCAAGTGTCCGTGTACACCACATCACAGTCATCCACAGCCGCTTCAACATCCAACGAGTGCTCGTACAGGCCCGTGGCTTTCGCCGCCTCCACCAGCCCCTCATCAAACGAAGCATCATTCACCAAGGGCGTAACAGTCACTATCTTCACCCCAGCCTTGGTGCAGCCCACAATCAACGAGTTACAGACGTTATTGTGCACCCCAACATACGCAACCTTAAGCCCCTCCAGACGCCCCCTCTTCTCCTTGATGGTCACCAAGTCAGCGAGAACCTGGCAAGGATGATACCGTTCATCGCAGCCATTAATCACCGGAACCGCGGAAGCCTCAGCCATAACCCGCAAATCAGAGTTCTTCATCAGCCGAGCCATGATGCCATCCACAAACCCAGAGATAGAGCGAGCCTCATCCCGTAGGTCCGATAAAACCAAGTTCGTGGTCACCCAGTCCATGTAAACAGCGTGTCCGCCCAGCTGAGTCATAGCCACCTCGAAGGAGAGCCGAGTCCGCGTGGAGGTCTTCTGAAAAATCATCGCCAGAGACTTGTTCTCCAACTCAAATTGGTAATCCTCCGGGTTCTTCTTTATGTCCAGCGAACTGTCAATCAGCTCTTTAACCTCTTTTGAGGACCAGTCTTTAAGAGTAAGCAGATGCACAAGCGACCTCTCCACGACTTCTCCGCAGATACTTTGTTAGACTGCTATATAAATTGTCAAAGAAAAGAGGCTGCAGCCTAACTGCACAGCTGGAACATGCAAAAGCAGAATTTTGTCTCCAATACTTTTCGGAGATGCCGTGAAACAAGGTTCTGAAAGCGCACAAAAACCTGCTGAAACAAGGGAGAATTAAAATAGTCCACAAACATTTATAATAAACTTCTAAAACCAACACAATAATCAGGAACCCGCAATAGAGAGGAATAAAGTGAAAATATCCAAGAACCTAAGCGCCATCTCAAAGATTCTCCTCATCCTCCTGTTACTTCTAGCCGTGATAATTGGCTCCATCTTCTCCTACCTTCTGGTGGCAGGCTACTACCTGAACCTCGACATCAATGTCCCAGAAAACACAACCCTCTCAGTAGTTGACGTCAACTTGAACATGCAAAACGCGGAAACATTCAACATAACCGTCCTTAACCCAACATACTCCCCCACAGAATCAATAATCACAGAAATCTTGGTCATAACAGAGGACAACAAAGTCCACGCCATTTTAAACGTGAACCCTGAATTGCCCTACGAACTGAATAAGGGGCAAGAG
>Ga0272441_10015693_pt1 | contig 10575 bp, 5 predicted proteins | sample SSMProp6N_FD_193582 | JGI IMG/M metagenome (GOLD analysis project Ga0272441, IMG submission 193582) | Marine sediment archaeal communities from Little Sippewissett salt marsh, Falmouth, MA, United States - SSM-Prop-6N | ecosystem: Environmental > Aquatic > Marine > Wetlands > Sediment ... | reverse complement strand
GCGCGTCGGCAGGCGCAATACAATCGAGATCCCCGGTAGCTCAATTGGTAGAGCGGGCGGCTGTTAACCGCTAGGTTGTAGGTTCAAGTCCTACCCGGGGAGCCACTTTTCCGCGGCGGCGAGCAGCCGCCGCCTTGTTTAACAGGCGCCCGTTTGGCGCAACTCGCGCACGTAACGCAGTTTGCGGCAACCACTTACACGTCTGGCACTCTCTTGAGGCGCGAGCCCTCCGCGCGCCCCGCCGCGCCCCGGCGGCCTCTCTCGGCCCCGGACTCTCGGACTCTCGGCCCGCGAGAGCGGTCCCGGTTAGCGCGATGGTTCGGAATGGACCCCGGAAACACAAGAGTTGGCTTGTCGTCTGGGAGTTTGCCATAGACGCTAATCCTTGGGAGTAACAGAAGCCTTCTAGCACCAACGGGAAGGAGCGACGACCATCGAAGATAGGCTTAGTGCTAACGCTGGCGCCGAGTAAGCGTTGGATCTTTTGCTGTTTCTGCGTCGCAATCACTCCTCACGGTAGATAATGCCAAGAATCTGTCGCAACGAGTTCAAAAGTGGCAGATCTTCAATGGCGTCTTCAACATCCTCGGTGCGGACAAGCAATGACCCCCCCATGCCCCCGATCGATTCAAACTGGCGGAGGTAGGGCATCCCTGGAACAGTTGCTCCGACACGTTTGAGCATTGCGCCCTCGGTTGTGGCCAAGGCCACGATCTGGCCATCCACCTCCGTAAGCTGATTCGGAAGCACGGGATCACCGCCAAGAATCAACTGCCTAGGGAGCGCGAGAGGCAGGGCGCTGTCACCGATGGCCTCAAATGCAATGGTGACCTTTTTCAGGATTCTGCAGTTAGGATCAAGCGTGGCTTCTTCTCTGCTCCTAGGGTAAATAGGCTCGTGGTCAAACAGAATGCCAATGACCTTGAGCAGCTTTACCTCTCTAGTGGGCAGAACGAGAGAAGGTGCTCGCTGCGAAGGGTCCTGTGCCTCGGAGCCAAGTGCCACCACTTCAGGGCGAGACTGATCCCTTATTAGCCTGCGGGCGTAGGTTTTGTCCCCGTGAAGGGCAATGACGAGGCAGCGGTCGGGCACGGAGTCGTCGGCCAAACTCACGATAGCCCTGCAATTCTGTGGGCACGCAAACCCAAAGTTGTGGGTCCTCACAGCGTATATTGCGTACTCGCCGAGTTCGGCGAAGGTGAACTGCTCGAACCCGTCACTGGGCTCGCCAGGCGGGGTACTCTCAGTAAACGCCGCGAGATTCTCGATAATCGGCACGCTCAGCGATATAGGCTCGCCAGCGGCGGGGATAACCGAAGGCGGCGCTAATGAATCACTTGGGTCCCGGCACAACCACCGCTCATACTCCTCGTGAGCAGCATCTATCTCCTTTCGCACGCGAATGCAGTCACCAGCTACATGCTTCACGTCGCCATAGGTTATTTCCGTTTCTTTGTGGTGATGACTTAAGTTCATGATTTTTATGAACTCGCTGTCCGAGACCAGTGCTGGATCGGAAACAAGGTGCTCAAACGCTTGGCTCTTGAAAGGCTCGTTGGCATCTTTCCTTCGCTTCCGCACACCGTCGATCAGATCCGCAAGCGTAGGGTCTCTCGGCAGGCGAGGTACGGGAACGTCGAAGAAGTCCAAAAGGCGATGCTCCAAATAAATCCGCAGTTGCTTGATGTAGTCGCGGGCGGGCTGGTGCTTATTCTCGTTCGCAGGATCCTCAAACTCATGTCGTCGTCGGTCGATTTCTTCGATAAAAGGGCTCAGCTCGATGCAGAGCCTTTGGGCATTCGGAGGATGGATGCGGTGGTGATCACTGCTAATCGGGGGCTCTGCCCGACGGCCCGCCGCAGCAACTCTCTGCCCGAAGTCGTGGTCATTGGTTGTGAGTATGACCCTTGCACCGCGGCCAGCAATTTCAGGGAGGGAATTCGCGATACGCCGTCGGTTAATCCCGTCAAAAAGCTCCTGGATATCATCGAGCAACAGCAAGGAAAGCCCGCCGCGCTCCCGCAACAGATACTCCCAGAAAGCAAGAAGGAAAGCCAGAAGCGTTGCCTTGAGGTCCGACGCGTTACTCACATGCCTCGCGGAGACCAAGGTCCCCTCAGCTTCAGCCTCAAGAGCCAAGGTGCCGTCGGCCCAAACGTCTGGGCGCTTGACTTGAGGTGCCCCCGCGAAAGAAGGAACATAGAACTTCCTCCGCCACGCAGTAGTCTCTGAAGAAAGCCTTGCCATTAAAGAGCCCACTTGGGCGTCTACAAGGCTGCCAAGTTTGAGGAGTGGCTCGATGGCTTTGGCCGTCTCTGCGTACTTGCTAATCCGCCGCCTTTCTGCCTCGCGCGCCTTGAGATTGCCACATAACAGCTCTACTCTAGATAAGGCCTCGGTCACAGGTGTCGCATTCTTGATCAGGCGGTCAAGGGCCTCCAAGCGTTCCATGAGAGTCATGGCCTCAACATCTTTCGGGGTTGCCGCTGGCTTTTCCTGATCTTCCTGCGATTCACCAACGATCTCGCCAAGCGCCTTCTTGCATGCATCTTGAGCAGCGTGCCGCCACCGCGCAAAAGCAATCGCGCGGCAGATGCGGTTGAGCGCCTCGGCAACAGATCCCTCGCCGACTGCGAAAGGCTTCGGCAACTCAATGTGATCAGGCTCGTCAAAGGCCGGAAGGAGAGCCAGTTTGGCGCCACACAGGTTCTCTGCAGCACTCTTCATGGGCAGCAAGCTGCTTTTGAAGACGGAAGTGTCAAAGAGTTCCTTGACAATAGCCTCCTCAATGAGATCCGCTGGCTTGGCTGGAAGGTCTCGGCTCAACTCGCTGGCAAGCTCTTCAGGGAGTTCCTTAGCCAGCCGCTGCATGGTGGCCTTTTCCCATCCGGGTACGGCCTTCTCCAGGTAGTCAGTGTCGGCTTTCAGGTAGCGTTCGAGGTGATCGATGATAGGTTCTTCAGTGACTTGGTCACGTTTCCCTTGCAGGGCACTTAGACAAACCGGGCAATGTGTCACATCGTGATGCACTTCGTCTGGCAGGCTATTGATCCAGCCGGCAACGCGCGCATAGAGCCTCAATCTCGCCGCAACATCGGGCTTCTTGTCAAGCTGTGCCAGTTCCTCGGCTTGGCCCACGATCTCCCCGCATAGGGCCTCGGCCTTCTCAAGTTGGTCTTTGCTTAAGCCAGCAAGCGCCTTGAGACGGATGGCGCTCAGGAGCCGCGCAAGATTCTGTTTCTCAAGAAGGCCCATGGCACGACCCACATTGGCCATTAGGTCCTTTCGGGCAGCATTGTCTCGCGGGTCAAAGTCCTCGCCCAAAACGGACTTCGATTCCGCCAGCGCGCGGCTTTGCATCTCCTCGAAACGCTCCTTGCACGTCTTGAGAGCTTTTTCCGCTGCCTTCTCTTTGGCCGGATCAGGCACAGTTGTCTTAGGGTCAACGCTGGGGTTCTCGCGAATGAGCCGCTCCAAATCTTCTTTCGTCCTATTGTATTCCTTGTCGATCATTCTGATCTGGGATTCGCGATCCTGCACCAAGTCTGTCTCTAGTTTCGCTTTTGTCTTCCTGGCATGCGTTACCAAGTCACGAAGCGCGCTAATGCCTGTTAATTCAGCAACCGCTGTTCCCAAATCAGACTGCTCGTCGAGACGGATGTAGGGTATGAGCCCAGGCAACTTTGTCCCCACCTCTAGCGCAATCGGATCTACCCCAAGTTGCTTGAAGTCAGGCTCGGTGATCTTGATCTTGCCGCGAGCGGAGCGACTCATTGCACGACTGACTGGTGGAAGCTCTTGGCCTTGCTCGTCTGCGAAAACCAGCTTAACCTCAGTATCCAGGGGCACGGATTCGGTGCCGAGTGTCCCGAGCACCTCTGCGGAAGGCAATGGGGTAATTGGGGAAATTTCCTGCTGCTCTGTCTGTGCTTCTTCTGCTTCGCTCTGGTCGACGCGTATGTGTACCGAGTCCGATGCCGTTTCCGGGGGGCGTTGGGAGCGGTAAACATAACCAGTTAGGCACCATACGATGGCACTGAGGAGTGATGTCTTGCCCGAGCCGTTCTTGCCCTCAATCACCATGATGGGCTCGTTGAACTCAAGGCAGAACTCTTTAGGAGGGTTGGTGGCAGCGCCATAGCGGTGAACGCCGCCAAAGCGTCGTATCCGAACGGACTTGAGATGAAGCGTGCGTGGCTTCTTCGCCACGTCTGGAATCTCGAGCGGGGGGCATTCAGGGGGCTCAGAGTCAAGTTCGCCCACAATTGCTTCAACGTCTTCTTTTCTGTTTCTTTGTCCCCATTTCATTCTGTTCTTGCGATACCAGTCAAATACGGACCGCGTCTTTGGATGCTCAAAACGAAGGGTGTCTCCAGCATCGTCTACGGCGATAGCGCGGCCACTGACGAGCTCGTCGCATAAGGTGTCCAGCGTATGGATATAGACAGGCGTAGGCTTGGGTTCCGCGGGCATGACGGTATCTCGCGCTTTTGTTTGGTGGCTCTTGCCCGAGATTCTAACCGATGGCGTTACCATCGTCGAGCGCTATTTGGTTGGACTTATCGACCCCTGAGACATCTCCTTGCACTGGCCAGGTCCTTGGTGCCAGAAGGCGGAGCAGTGAGACTGCACATGATGATCACGCTTGAGAAGCCCATCCACTCACAGGTCGGTTTCCGTGTTCGAAATGGACCCCTAAGACTCACAAATCCGATATTCCACGCAAAAATCAGCCCCCTTCCGCAAAAAGACAAAGGTAGGAGCCGCGCTACGCCTTTTGTCGGAAGGGAGTGCATCGCGTGCCACGTCAGTTCTCGTCCAAACAGCCTGCCCTCGATCCTGAGGACCGGCGGCGGGAGGTCGTTGCCATCCTGGCCCGCGGCCTCGTCCGCCTGCGTCCGGCTACAGCACGCAGTTGCAGCGGCCGATGGCGGCGGTCAGACCGAGGGCATGAAACACGCGCTCTTCCTCCAGGCACAGGCCGATGTCCAGATGCGGGGCGCACTCGCGGATGGTTCGGATGAGGCGGCCGTAGAGTTCCGTCCGAAGAGCCGGCGGATACCGCAGCCGCCCGTCCGCCGACGGGCCGCGCGGGTCCAACGCCCGCGAGATGGCGTTATCCCGGCCCAGGCGCCGCTCCAGCAGCCCCCGGGCGGTCGGATACGAGCAGATGCCGCCCAGCGTGATGCGCTGGAGCGGCACCTCGGCGAGCAGCCGATGGAGGAACGCCTCGTACGCCGGCTCCCAGCCGTCGACGGGGATGATCGGCATGACGACCGCGCGGACGGGGTAGCCGGCCGCGGCGCACCGCGTCATCGCCGCGATGCGGTCATCGAGCGGCGGCGTGTGCGGCTCGAACGCCCGGACGACCTCGGCGGGGTTCAGCGACCACGAGAGGATCGTGTGCCCGCGGTGATCGAGGTCCAGCAGGTTGTCCACGTCGGCGGACTTCGTCAGCAGCGTCATCCGCGCATAGCGATGAGTCGCGAAGAACGGAACGAGGGTGCGCGCGTACCCCGTCAGTGGGTCAAGCGCCAGGCCGTCCTGGAGTTTGCCGAGGTAAAACGCCGTCGGCTCGGCCAGGCGGGCGGCGACGCGGTCGACCCGCGTAAGGATCTCGCCCAAGTTCACGAAGACCTTCACGGTCGGCGAGAACCGGACGCCCGGCGTGCCGGCCAGATAACAGTAGTGGCACCCATACGGGCAGAAGCCGTACGGCGAGACGTGCCAGTAGTTCGGACAGGTGTTGCCGTCCTCCCGGCTCTGGCGGACGGCGCTTCGGTGCTCGCCCAGGACGAGGGTCCGCTTGCCGCGGGCGAGGGCCCGCAGGGGGTCGGCCTCGCCCAGGTCCACGCGGTTGTGCGGCACGTCCGGCTGGCGGACCAACTCGGCCTCGGGGTAGGCAGCACAGACGGCCTCGGCGAACCGGCGGCGGTCGGGCGTCGTCCGGCTGCCCTTCGCCAGGACGATCCGGCGGGGCGTGAAGCCCCAGGCGGGGCGAGGCCTGTAGGTCATTTCTTCCACGTTTGAGAAGAGATTTGCCATAGCGCGGCCCCTTATCGGGAGTACCCTAACACATACCGTACAACCGGGCCGCCGTCAAGTAGAATCTCTTCTCCCATGAGGACAGGCTTGGTATACAAATGGAATGTGCCCCGCTTCCTGGCCGTGTGAGGCGAGCCTTTCGAACTGGAGCCAGAAGCGGTGTTCTCGCCGATACTGTTGACGTGATGCCGGAGGCGTGCGTCCCTTGGCCGCGAAAGCCCGTCCCATCATCCGCTACGCCATTTACACCCGCCAATCCGTCGCCCGGGGGGACGATCTCGGTTCCTGCGAGGTCCAGTTCATGACCCGCCGCGACGCCGCCCGGGCCGAAGGCGACCGGTCGCTGCACTGGACGGGTCAGCGCTTCGACGACGCGGGTTGCTCCGGCGCCACCCTCGACCGTCCCGCCATGCGGAAACTCCGCAAGGTCATCGACCTGGGCGGCCTCGACCGCCTGTACGCCGTCGCCCTCGACCGCCTGACCCGCAACATGCGCGACGCCGTGGTGCTGCTCGACGAACTGGATCGGGCCAGCGTTGAATTGCGACTTGTCCATCAATCCGACTTGACTTCCGGCCGGGAAAACCGCTTCCTCAGACACGTGCTGGCGGCGTTTGCGGAGTTTGAGCGGGACATGATTGCTGAACGGATCGCGGATACACGGGCGTACCTGAAGAAGCACGGCCGCCGCCTGGCCGGCAAGGTGCCGTACGGCTACGACGCCGACCCGGAGACCCGGCAACTCGTGCCGAACCGGGTGGAGGCGCGACGGGTGCGTGCGATCTTCCGCCGGGCTGCCCGCGGCGAGTTGCCGAGCCGGATTGCCGAGGAGGTCAACCGGCTCGGGTGGCCGACGAAGATCTACCACTCGCGGCGGTCCGGCAAGACCACCGGCGGCGGCCGGTGGACTGCCCGGCAGGTGGTGGCCACGCTCCGCAATCCGGTCCACGTGGGCCGCTTTGCCGACGGCGACACGACGCGGCCGGGATGCCACGAGGGCATCGTCGATTCCGAAACGTTCGACGCCGTGCAGCAGGCGCTCGATGCCCGCCGCACGGCGCGCAGGCGACCGATCGCGCGCCGGGACCTTCCCTTCCGCCGCAAAATCGTGTGCCCGCGATGCGGACGGTTCCTCTCTCCGTACCAGGTGGACAAGAAGGACCGCAAGGGCAACGGGCGCATCTACCGCTACTACCGGTGCCGGTCGACGGCCGGTGGCCGGCCGCCGTGCAAGGGCGTCCAGTTCGGCGCGTGGGAAGTCGAGGAGTTCGTCCGTCAAATCATGGCGGACCCGGACACGTGGCATACGCTGCTGGGGCCGGACGCGACCGACGGCCAGATCCAGGCGGCCCTCGATGCGTGGGAGACGCTGTCGTTCCTGACGCAGGAGGATTTCATGCGGGAAGCCATCACCCGAATGACGCTGGACAGGGCCGCAGGCACCGCCGACGTCACGTTCAACCCGGCGGCCGGAAGGCTGCTTCTGGCCCCGGGCGCATGATTACAGTGGTTCTTTCTGTCTTGACTGCCATTACCCGCGCGCTCCTGCTCGAAAAGGAGTTTGACAAAGGCGGGATGCGCCGTTAGGGTTGCGTTAGGTTGCGTGCCGGGTAGGAATACGTAATGGCTGCATCCGGAATGCTCGGCGGTGCGAGTGCCCTTCATCAGGCCATCAACCGGTCGCGTTTGCTTGAGACGGCGAGGTCCGTGGACCTGGTCACGGAAGTTGTGGCGGATCGGGCCGGGTATCTGGATGCGTGTGTGACTGACTGGGGGACTTACTGGCAACCGCACGCTGCGGGTCTGAACGGCGTGGGGCGGAAGCAACTTGCCGAACTGGAGCGAACCCGCGAGGCGTACTTCGGCTCGGCATTCGATGTGTCGAAAGCCGTGCCTTACTGCTACGCTTACTTCAGGCTGCTCCGGTCGGCCTTGAATGGTAGTGCAGGAGTGGCAGGTGCCCCTTTTTCCCAAGCGTTGGCCGGCTTGGAGGTTTGGGGAGTGCGCGGCTTTGGGGATAGGCGGTCTCCGGCAGCGGGAGTAATCAGTCTGCGCCATCCGGCCCATCTGCTTGCGCGACTGAGGTGGCCACGTGCCCAAGTAGACCCGAAGTTCCTGCCGCTTGTATGCCTGCCGCCGGAGACTGGGCAGATGTGCATTCCGGCCCGACTGTTCTACCATTACCGTCAGATCTCCTTGGACGCGGATACGGGTCTCGCGCTTCTCGTATACCCATCAGTTCCACTGGTCGGGCGGGCTTCTTCATTCGAGTGCCTCCAGTATTTGACTTCGGCGCTCCGGCCAAAGCCGGATCCGTGGAGTCGCCGCAGGGCCTGCCAGATTGCCGATAATGCCATTGGCCCGTTCCTTGCAGCATGTCCAACGAGGTTCGATGGGCTGCCGGCAGGTGAACTTGCATTCGCTGACATCGGGGGCGGCTCGGGGGTCCTGGTTAGCCACCTTTGCCGCCGCCTGCTGCGATCCTGGAGGGACGCCGTGGGGGAACGCCACTTCGCATGGACATTTGTGGACCTCAATGTCCGCGACCCCGCACGTCATACGGCCAGACGGCCTTTGCGGCGGGCAATGTCTTTTGCTGAATATGTGGAGGCAGACTACCGGTCCTGGATCTTGCGGGAAGCACATGGACCTTGGGAAGTGAAGTGGCACGTTGCCCTGCTTTGTCGATTGCTCAACAATCTCAGTGATTTCTCAATCGAGTGGACCGCGGATAGCGACGAGCAGCGCATGCTCGCAGGAAAACCGATTGACCTACAGCCGGCACCTGAGGCAGGGTGGCGTCCTGGGACTTGCCTGTGTCCACACATTGCGGACCCCTCCCGGTTGCTCGTCTCCGTAGGACAGGTTGAATTACGCGACGGACGCAGCATGCGGCAGGCGTCCTTAACCGACTACTTCGAGGCACTGCATCGATTGACGCAAGGTGCGGCCCCACCCATTGGTGACAGCTCGCCGCTGTTCTTTCCGGTGCGCCGTTTCAATCCGGGTGCATTGGTGCTACACGATGGCTCAAGCCTCTTCGAGCGACTCTGTGCCATAGCGAGCCTCGTTGTGGTCGAAGATGTCGACCTTGCCCCAACGCTATTGATGCGGCATCTTGAGGGCCACCATCTCGGAGGCCTGGCCGCTTCGGACGCTACGAACCGACGGCGCGCTCACTCCAGCAGTTTGCTCTGTGTGGCTGGCCGGGATCGCGCTTCGTGTTTGCCGGGGAGGCGTCTGTGGTGAACGTTCGCGTCGTCGACCGCCGCGGAAACGTGCTGACACCGTCGGCCCTGGCGTGCCTGTCGGGGGTGCCCACGGTCAACGTCTCCAGCGGCTGCGCCCACGGGTGCATCTACTGCTACGGGCGCGGGTATTCGCGGTATCCAGGCGAGGGCTTCGTCCGAGTGTACCGCGATACGGCCCGGCGCGTGGCGGGAGAACTCGCCCGCAAACGCAGACGGCCGTCCTCGATCTACTTCTGCCCGTCCTGCGATGCCTTCCAGCCGGTTGAGGCTGTGCTCGACCAGTCCTACGCCGCCATGGCGGCCGTTCTGGAAGCCGGCGTCGATGTCGAATTCGTGACGAAGGGAACCGTCCCGGCGCGGTTCCTCGACCTCTTCGCCGGGCACCGGGGGCAAGTGGGGTGCCAGGTCGGCCTGACGACGCTGGACCATTCGCTTCGGCGAACGCTGGAACCGCATGCTGCCCCGGTAGCCGAACGGCTCGCCAGCATCTCGCGGCTTCGGGAGGTCGGCGTGTCGGTCGGGGTCCGCGCCGACCCCCTCATTCACGGCGTGACGGACGGGGACGCGAACTTGGCGGCTCTCCTCGCGGCGTGCCGGGACCGCGGCGTGACTGACCTGGCGGCGAGTTACCTCTTTCTCCGTCCGGCCGTCACGGCCTCTATCAACCGGCACGTGACGGATGTGGCCCTCGCGGAGCGCATCCTCTCGCCCTACGCCGACGGCGCGCGCTTTCGGCTGCGTGGCGGCGCGAGCGGCGGCTTGGCACTGCCGGAGGCGATTCGCCGCGAGGGGTTCGACCGCCTGGGGCAACTTGCGGCCGACGCCGGCATCCGGGTTCACCTTTGTGGCTGCAAGAACGCCGACCTGACGACCGACCGGTGCCACCTCGTTCGCCATGCCAAAGGCGATTCGGCCGGCGGGCGGGTGCAAACGGCATCGCTGTTTCCGTTCGAAAAACGCTGATTTCGGGGCCTCGCTGTTAACCGCCCGGTCGTGGATGAGTCAGGTCGATTTTGAGCCACTTTTCGGCGGCGGCGAGCAGCCGCCGCTTTGTTTAACAGGCGCCCGTTTCGCCCAACTCGCGCACGTAACGCAGGTTGCGGCAAGCACTTACACGTTTGGCGCTCTCTTGGGGCGCCAGGCGTGTGCGCGGCCCGGTGCGTCCCCGTGGCCTCTCCTGGTCCCGGACTCTCAGACTCTCGGCCCGAGAGAGCGGTCCCGGTTAGCGCGATGGTTCGGAATGGACCCCGGAAACTGCTAACGCGACATCGCGTCCGAT
>Ga0272441_10015692_pt1 | contig 10575 bp, 8 predicted proteins | sample SSMProp6N_FD_193582 | JGI IMG/M metagenome (GOLD analysis project Ga0272441, IMG submission 193582) | Marine sediment archaeal communities from Little Sippewissett salt marsh, Falmouth, MA, United States - SSM-Prop-6N | ecosystem: Environmental > Aquatic > Marine > Wetlands > Sediment ... | reverse complement strand
TGATGCTTACCATGGAGGATCTGCTGGTATGGCTTCATGACCCTCCTTCTTTTGAGGTCAGACTGGATGTAAAAAACCTTGAAGGACAGCTGAATGACCAGATGGAGAAGGTCTTCCGACTCAAAATAGACCAGATCTTTCACGATAGCACCAACCTGTTCTGGTATACATACCTGGCCGTGGTGGTCAAAGATATTAATACCCTTATCGGCCTTATCGGGTTCAAGGGGGTTCCGGATGCCCAGGGATGGTCTGAAATAGGCTATGGAATAAACCCGGCCTTTCGCAACCTCGGATATGCTGCTGAAGCTGTGAAACTCCTCCAGGACTGGGCCTTTCAATGTAATGATCTCCATGCTATTGTGGCAGAAACCGATATACATAACCTTGCGTCCATAAGGGTTCTGGAAAAAACAGGTTTCCATCAGATAGAAGATATGGATACCATGATAAGATGGCTCTGGAAAAAACGATCCATGGACTGATGATCCGGATCAATATTATAAGGCAGGTGTTATTTTTGATCATAAGAGAAAGAGAGATCCAGAAGGTCTGTAAATCCAACATGCGTGGTGGAGAAGGGGATGTAGGACTGGCCTTTTCCGTCGGACCGGATAACCCCGCACAGGGTACTTCATATAAGATGGTCGCCACAGTTACCCTTGATCCCGGAGCCTCTGTGGGATACCACGTACATGAGGATGATGAGGAAATGTATCATATCCTCAGCGGCAACGGCACATACGATGACAATGGTCAGGAGATCGAGGTCGGTCCCGGAGATGTGATGATCTGCCCCAATGGCCAGGGCCATTCGATCAGGAACACAGGCAGCGATATCCTGATCTTTTTTGCTGTGGTTAATGGTTAGTAAATAGTGGTCACCGTATCCCTGTCAGAAATTACAGGGATACGGTGGGCAGGAACATTCCCCCCTTGGAAATAAGAGGATTCTTGTGTATACTTTTCTGGTAAAGGATACCCTCATATAGCAGATAAATATGGAGAGTTTATGAAGCAGATACTCCAGCATGTCTTTTTTTTCGCAGAGGAGGAGAGCCGTTGTTCATTCCCAGATACCTCAGACTTGTATTTCTTCTGACTGTTGTTATAGGCCTGTCAGTCTATCCTTATCCCGGGGAAAGTGGAAACCCCGGCCCCGCAAGATCCCCGGTAAACCCGGAATTTTTACGATACCTTCAGGAAAAGGAAAACACAGTTACCAATGATATCGTTCTTTCTGGAAGCATTGATCTTCAGGAAGAAGATGCCAGACTCAAAAAGACAGGAGCCATCCCTTCCGTGTTGCTTCACCCAAAACCTGTTCAGGGGGAAGATCTCCTGCTGGCCGTTGCGGTCCGTCCATCTGCTTATGATCTCAGACATGAAGGACTTGTAACTCCAGTTAGAGACCAGCATAACTTTGGAACCTGCTGGGCCTTCGGGGCCATGGGTTCTATCGAGTCTTACCTGAAGAGATCAGAGATCACGAGTGACCTTTCTGAATATCACCTTGCGTGGTGGGCCTATAACGGTTCTCCAGCCTTTACTGCCTGGGATGCTACCTTCGGAGATCATCCGACCCTTGATCAGGGAGGTAATGCTGTGATGGCCCTGGCAATGCTCGCAAGGTGGAGTGGATCTGTCGATGAGGATGATTGTCCCTATGATCTGCAAGGGGAAGAACCTCTTACAGCAGAGAATAACAGAGTTGTAGAACACCTGCAGAACGCCTATTATTTTGATCCTTCCCAGCCCTCTGTGATCAAGGAAGCTCTTATGGAATATGGAGCTGTCAACATGATGTTGATATGGAACGATGATTGTTACGACGAAGATAATGCTTCTTATTTCATGTCGTCAAACCCCGTGGGCCTGTCAGGTCTTCATAGCCTGGTAATAGTTGGATGGGACGATAATTATTCCCGGTATAATTTTTCTACTTCTGCCCCGATAAATGGAGCATGGATAGTTAAAAACAGCTGGGGTTCTGATTGGGGAGAAGATGGATATTTTTACCTTTCCTATGCCAACACCATGACGGAACAGGATGAACCTTTCATAGAACCCTGGGTATTTCTTTCTGAGCCCTCCCGGAATTACACGAAGAGATATCAGTACGATCCTCTTGGATGGGTAGGTAATATCGGCTATTATGATGGCTCTGATCATTTTGCCAACATCTTTACCGCCTCAGGGGAAGACCTGATAGAAGCCGTGAGTTTCTACACGCCTCTTCCCGGGGCTTCTTTCGAGGTAAGGATCTACACAGACCTGCTTCGGGGAGATGATCCCCTGAGCGGGACCAGGTATACGGGACCATCGGGAACCCTTGAATATACCGGGTACCATACAATTTCCCTGAACAGCCCTGTGCCTGTATCCACGGGCGAGAAATTCTCGGTGGTGGTCAGGCTATCCACTCCCGGATATGATTTCCCCATTCCGGTGGAAGACAGGAAATCCAGCCAATTGACGGACCAGGCCAGTTCAAGGTCTGGACAGAGCTTTATCAGTGATGATGGTACAACCTGGAGCGATCTGAAGGACTTTTCCCAATTCTCCAACGCGAATGTCTGCCTGAAGGCTTTTGCCACTTCCGCTTCATCTTATCCGGAGGTACCTGTCGTTGATGAAAGCGACATAGCCGATAAATTGGATGAAGGAAGCGGAGGCGGAGGTGGCGGAGGCTGTTCCACTGGTTCTCTGCCCATATCTTCAATTCTTGTTCTTCTGCCCCTGGTCTTCATGAAAAGAAGGAAGGGCATCTAAGTCACAAATTTATATGAACTTGATCTTTAAGGGGCCTGTAGGGATAACCGCAGGTTCCCGTTATTTTATGGAGTCCACCGGTCTTTTCGTTAGGGGGTTGGACCAGGCATGGGAATTTCTCCAACCATTCCTGATAGCTGTGATAAAGTGTAGTAAAAGGTCCAAAATCAGGTAAGCACAAGGGGGACTCATGAGAAAAATCAAAATATGGCGCAAAGCCTTTGTACTTTTTTCTGTAATCGTCTTTTTTCCCGCTATTATGGCTGGTTCGGCCATAGCTGCCCTTAATATCCCCAAGATACTGTATGTGGATAGCGAAGAAGGGTTCGGGATGTACGAACAAGCTCCATCTCACCGTTTTCTCAAGGGGCAGAAGACCATGGCCTATCTTGAAATAACTGGATTTACCCTTCAGGAAGAAGGGGATCATTACCTCCTTGACCTGAGTATGGATCTTGCAGTGGAGGATACGGAAGGAAATCTGTTAGGTACCCAGAAGGATATCATTCAATTTCAAAGGAACGTCAAAAGCAGGCTTCATGACGTATATTTCAAGGTAAGTTTCGATTTCTCCCTCTGGGATCCGGGAAAGTATCGCCTCTTTTTCCAGGTCATGGATCATCTCGGCGGGAGCTTTTCAAAAGCGGAGCTTCCCCTCGAGATCATCCCCGAAGAATAGAACAGTTGCTTGATCCAGGTTTGAGCCACTCCTGTGAGGGAGTGGTTTTTTTGTATCTTTACGTTTTTTCATTTCTCTCAGTGAGAAAGAAGCTTTCTAAAAAATTTCCTGTTATGATCGAAACTAAAGACTTCACTTCTTTGGTTTATCTTGGTATCATATTAGCGAATACGGTATGGAGGATAATATTTCTTTGTGCCAGGGGAGTTTCCCTTTTCTGTATAAGGGGGCCAGTATTAATGAAGAGGGCATTGTTATTCCTTGTCCTTGTGATGTGTTTTTCGACCTTTGGTATTTTTCTTGTTGAAGCGGGTCTTGTTCAGCTCGAGATCATCGCTGAATCGGAAAAGTTGTGGACTGGTGTGGCTGTTTCGCAAAGAAAGAGGATCTTTGTAAATTTCCCGAACTGGTCCGCCGAGCACGGTATATCAGTGGCTGAAATAAGCGCCACCGGAGATCTCTTACCTTATCCGGATGAGGAATGGAATTTCTGGGATCCTGATCTATCTCCTTCAGAACATTTCATCTGTGTCCAGAGTGTCTACGTGGATAAAGAAGACAGCCTGTGGATTCTTGATCCTGCCAGTCCAGGACTGGATGGTGTTGTAGAGGGTGGTCCCAAGCTGGTAAAGATCGACCTGAACACCAGCAGGATAAGCCGCAGGTATTTTTTTGATCTCTCCGCGGCCCCTTTGAAAAGCTATCTCAATGATGTCAGGATAGATGATCACCGGGGCTTTGCATATATAACCGACTCAGGAACTGGAGCACTGATAGTGTTGGATCTTCAAAGTGGAAAGAGCAGGAGGATCCTCGAAGATCATCCTTCTACTAAAGCCGAGGATATTACTCTCGTGATCGAGGGCAATGAATTCGCTTCCCATATCCATGTTGATGGTTTAGCTCTTGATGCCGAAGGGGAGTATCTTTACTACCAGGCTCTTTCCGGAAGGACCCTTTACCGGGTACCCACGGGAGTTCTTCGGGATTTCAGTGTTTCCAGTGAAACTATCGGACGATCGGTCCAGAAGTTAGGTGTGACCGGAGCTTCCGATGGTATCGAATTCGGCATGGATGGGCTGTTGTATCTTTCTTCCATTGAATCCAACGCCATAAGGAGCTACGATCCAGCTACAGGGAAAACCGAAGTGGTGGCCTGGGGCAGTATGATCAAATGGCCGGACAGTTTTTCCGCGGCTGCTGACGGTTATATCTATTTCACGGTTTCCCAGCTGCATCAGGATAATCCGGATGAACCCTACAGGATCCTCCGTTTCAAACCATGATCCCGCATTAAGGAGGAATTTCCGGGTATCTGGGGACAGTGTTTTGTCGTGTAATTTGAAATTGTAGAGAGGAAATTGAGCCCTTTCCCTATAGCTGCACAAATATCATCCTCAGAGTTCTTTCTGTGTTACTGGGCATTTCACCATTCTTTCTGTTCCTTTTCAGCATTATCTTAATATTTTTCCGGGCTCGTAAAAGAGTTGACAAGGGACAGCTTATTGGCCTTGTTGTGTTGAAAAGATTTTTCATGGGGGAGTGACAGAGATGAGAGAAAGAATTTCCTTGACAGGGTTATTATCAGTCGTGATTCTATGTTCTGTTTCAATTGTATGCTGGTCAGCCATCCAGACAGAGGCTTCTCTTCCTGAGCCTCTCGCAGGTACCACCTTCAGGGGATGGACTCTGGCTTCGGAGGAGAATTTTTCTTCAGATCTTTTACCGCAGGATCTCTCGGGGGTTTTGCCTACTACGGAGGAGATCATTGAAAAAATTGGCATGATGCCCTTCAGTTCTTCTCTATCAGCCAGTGTTATGTTACCTGGTGCTGTAGATCTTCTGGATCACATGCCGCCTGCAGCAAACCAGCTCTATAATGAGTGTGCTGCTTTCTCCCTTGCCTACTACTGTATCTCCTACTGGAGATCACTCCATGAAGGAGTGGGAAGTGTCTGGGAGAATGATGAACTGGGTTCTTCACTTTTCCTTTACAACCAGTGCTGCGGAGGTTATGACAGGCCCATTTATCTTGCCTTGCCTCACAGCCTTTCCGTTTCCCGGGGTTGTGCGTTCCTGGAGGACTTCAATCCACCTGAGTTATCCTTCCTTCCTGGCATTACTGAGGGAAAAAAAGCGTTCCTGAACGTGACGGATGACCAGGGTTATCTGTATTTCTCCAACAATTACGAGGAACCCCTTGGCTATCTTCCCGGAAGTGACCCTCTATCTCCAGAGGAGCTGAATTCCATGAAATATTGCCTGAGAGAGCAAATGCCCCTGGTGGCAGGGATATATATCTATCCATCCTTTTCTGAAGGGACGGGACTTTCTCCCTCTTCTGTGTATTATGGGCCGGAAAGGCCTTATCCCGAACCCTCGGGGTACCATGCTGTCACCATCGCCGGATATAAGAATGATCCTGTTATACCAGGCGGAGGGGCTTTTTATCTTCGTAATTCCTGGGGCAAGGGCTGGGGAGCCAACGGAGATTGCTGGGTGAGCTATGATTTTATTAAAAACCATTCTGTGGAAGCCTACCCCGTAAAGGTCCGCAGGGATTATTTCCCGGAATATTACATGGTCCTTGTGGCTCGTCATCCTTCCAGGGGGCAATTGGAGGTGTCGGTGGAGATCGATGGGAAACAGGTCAGAGAGTACTCTCCACAATTAATGGCTCCGGACGATGAAAGGGACGACCTGAAGCTGACCCTCGACCTGTCGGATTTCATAAACTCACGAACATACAGTGTGAAAATGAAATTGACCAACTATTCCACAAGCGAAGAGGGATTTATTGAAGAAGCGTACCTGGTCAGGGGAGGATCGCCTGCATCCGGCATGATCTCTTCATCAGCAATATCAGATCTGGATTCTCAGATAGAAGAGGCAGCCCCTTTCGATTTTGGAAATGATCAGAAGATACCCAATGATGGTTCCATTGAAGGCAGTCTGATATTGCCCTATTCAGATTTCAACGACCTGGATGTTACAGATCCCGACCCTCCGGTCCCTTCAGTACCGGACAGTTCTGGTGGAGGGGGAGGTTGCAGTATTTCTTCCTGTTCCACCATCTTTATCTCGATGATCTCAATACTGGTTTTGCTGGTTTCAGGGAAATAGCAGGAAGTATTCCAGCTGAAATATGTAAAAGGGGCCTGTCATAAAAAGACAGGCCCCTTTTACTTTCAACTGACAGTTTCCAATATGATCCTGTGATCAGATCGGTTATTCCAGTGCCTCTGTGATCAATTTGATCTTTTCAGGATCTTCCACCCAGCCTTTCCACTGTTCCATATTGTTCTTAAGGAACCACAGGGCTGCTTTCTCGGATGAATTATCATGTTCCTTCATCCAGGCAAGGGCTTCGTTGGTCTGTTCCAGGGTCATGTAATACCTTTCCACCAGTCCCCTGATCTCCTGGTTGTCCTCAAGCCATTCGGCGTTAACTGCCTTTGCCACCGTATAGGCCGGTGAGGCGCAGCCATGGTTCTCTTCCCAGACCACGGGGTCATGGGGAGGTTCTTCCACCATCACCATGTCCAGCTGTCCCAGGAGAGGAGTGGGTTCCCAATAGTAGGCTATAACCGGCTCACCCCTATCGTAAAGGGATTTTATGGCCGTAGCCAGGGCAGTGGCAGATCCAGAATCGAAAGGCTCCAGGTAATCCTCAAGGCCATAGGCCTTTATCTTGTCCCTGTTTATGGTGTGGGCGGACCATCCGGTGGGAGCATTGTAGAATCTTCCCAGTTTGGGGTTTTCGGGGTTTTTGAAGAGCTTCCAGTATTTTTTAAGGTCCTCTACACTTTTCAGGTCCGGAGCGAAGGGCTCGATCCCTCTTTTCGGATCACCCTTCATGACAAAACCCGGAATATACCACCCTGACCGGGCATTGGGGAAGACCTTGCCGAAATCTACCACCTTACCGGAAGCGGTGGCCTTGTCCCACCATTCCTTCTGCCCCTCGGTCCACACTTCCATGATGATATTTATGTCACCCCGTTCAAGCCCCAGGTAACCGGGAAGGGTCTCGGAGAAGATGTAGTCCGATTCATAGCCCCATCCCTTTTCCAGGAGGAAAGCCATCAACCTGTTGTGGAACTGGATGCTGTCCCAGGAAAGGTCAGCGAAAACGACCTGTTTACCCGCAGCAGCAACAGGGAGGATCGAAGCACTCAACACTAAGGCGCACAACAGAAGTACAAGTAAAGCTCTTTTCATGACATGGAACCTCCTTTATTTATCTTCCCAACTTGGAAGAATAGAAATACCACTAACGAAAGATGCAGAAAAGGTTCTGCTACCTTTAGAAAATCCGGAACTCAGGGATCGCGTGTTTAAAACCCGTACAAGAGATTTTGCCTGGAAAGGAGAAAGTGATCTTTCGCTGATCTATTATATCATTTTGTCGTTACAGCAATGCTAAGGAGGATAAACAAAGGGGGGAAGGTCAAGGATCTTCCCCCCGTATATAGATTTTCTTATGTTAAGAGATCGATGTTATCTCTTTTTGAACAACAGGAACAGGGGCAGCAGGATCAGCAGCGACCCGGGTATGAACCCGAGGGCGGAACAGCCGCCGCCGCTGCCTTCATCCCAGGTGAAGACCATGGGTTCAATACCTATTTGAGCACCAGCAAGGGGGAATTCTCCTTCCTGACCCAGGGAAGTCAAATTGACCTGGTATCGTCCATCCAGTTCGTTAATGGGGGTCTGGGTTAGGAGAATTTGTGGGGTTATCTGATAAACGGATGGTATACCTTGTGAAAGTGGAGTAATGAATACAGAAACTCCAGAACCCACATTTAGCAAACTGTTAGAACCAAAGGCTTTATTGAGAATAACAAGGGGAGGTCGGTCTTCTTCTTCGAGCAGTTCATCGAAGTTATGGGATATGAATTGGGACATGGGATAATCATCGAGGACGAATTCTTTCGTACTCCAGTTGTGGATGATAATGTAGAGATATTCCTCACTGTCCTGGCTGAGGTTGAAATTATATTCTCCCGGAAGATGGGTAACATAATCGGCATAAAGAAGGGTGAATTCCGGATCTTCTTGTCCTGAAAGAGCTACGGATAGATCGGAAGGAGATGAAAGAACTACCACCCTGTACAAGGTATCCTGTTCAACCTTTACGATGGAAACGTGCATTTCTTCAAGTTCAGTCGACATATCACTAGACAGGATGGTCATACTGGTGTCTATGACACGTGATTCAAAACTTCCGAAATCCCAGGATATGGTCGCTGGTGTGGGATTGAGATTAGTAACAAGGTTTGATGGTCTGATGAAGATCCCGTTCTCATCCTGAAAGTTGATTTCACAAATATCCGTAGATAATTCCACGTCAAAGCTGCCGGACACTATCCCATCTAATTCTATGGTCCGGATAATTAATCCATCTATGTCTTTAGAGGCGTCCCCTTTCCAAAGGAACAAATAATCACCCGCTCATCCATAGGGTGGAATTGTTATATCGAAACTATCAGAGCTGGCTATAGGAGTAATATAAGGAAACTCTACCCCCACCGGCGCTTCACTTCCCTGTACTGCCAAAATATCTGTACCGGTTCCATCCAACGGCCCCGGCTCAAAGAAACCGTTAGCCATTACAACAGATCCTGTAAAAAGGATCACCGAGAAGATCAGTAAGACCCTAACTGCAAGTAAAGGAAATCTCTTCAATTTCAATTCCTCCTTTTCATGATCAAAAGAATTTTGAAAACTGGTATTTCTGAACTAGGGAACTAAACATTACAAAACTGGAGATAAATTGGAAGTACATGTCAGCGGGAAAAGTAGAGCGTCATTTAAGATATTTATAAGGGGGTTCTGGTAGAGGAAATAAAGTCAAGTTAAGAAATTACGAAGGTGAAGTTAAGAAATGATGTTGAAGTATGACTGACTGAATATTACTGACATTTCAATTTAACCTTGTTTGGTACTTACGCACCAGTGACCTGAGAATCATTTTCAACTAATAAAAGAGTAATATATTGTGGAATTTATACACTACAATAGATATGGAAAGATAATGTTATTAATTCATAGTTTTCAGAATAAATGAGGTGGTCCCATGGCTTCTGATGAAAAAGAAATGATGATCCTTAACCTTGAGATAACCGATCCCCTTGTGGCGGATTACCTGGCCCGGTTCCCGGAGGATATCCAGCCTTCCAAAGCACTGGAGGCCCTGAAAGTGGGGGTTATCGCCATCCAGTCCGCCTCACCCTCCCTGGATACGGAGGTGGTGGAGGAGAAGTTCCGTCAGGTGGAGCACGAGATAACAGAACAGGTTCAGGTCTTCAAGGATGACCTGAAAGACAAACTGGAGCAGTACTTCCGTGCAGAAGGAGGCAGTGTCCCCCTCTTTGTGGAGCGATACTTCGGCCAGGAAGGGCAGGTATCCCGGACCCTGGACTCCTATTTCAATTCAGAGAAGGGCAAACTCCTTTCAGTTCTTATGGAACAGGTGGGTCCCAACAGCTATATCGGCAGGCAGATGGACCCCAGTAACAGGGAAGGACTCATCAGCAGGATAGAGGAGATCGTGGAGGAGATCATCAAGGGAAGCTCAAGCCAGATCCTTTCTTCCTTCTCCCTGGATGACGAGCAGTCCTCCCTGAGCCGCCTGAAGAGGTCCATCCGTGAAGAGATCGAAAAACTCCAGAAGATGACAGGAGAGCATTACAGCGAGATCCGGGAGATACTGGGTGTGGAAAAAGGCAAGGCAGAGGAAGCGGTCAAGGGTACCAGCAAGGGAAGGGTTTTCGAGGATGATCTTTACGAGTACCTGGCCGGAGTAGCTGGGGGAATGGAGGATATTTCCGAAAACTGCTCTGGTGCCAAGGGGCTGGTGGCCTATGAAAAGGTGGGGGATTACACGGTAACCCTGGGAGAGACCAGCAGGGCCCCGGGCAGGGTAATAGTATTCGAGGCCAAAAAGGCCGCCGGTTATAACATGAGAAAGACCCTGGACGAGCTTGCCCGGGCGAAAAGGAACCGGGGGGCGGATATCGGGATATTCCTTTTCTCCAAAGGTTGTGAACCCATTGAGGCAGGGGATTTCTACAGGAGCGGAAATGATTTTATCGTAACCGTGGACGAAGAAAAGCTTTCCT
>Ga0272441_10015691_pt1 | contig 10576 bp, 14 predicted proteins | sample SSMProp6N_FD_193582 | JGI IMG/M metagenome (GOLD analysis project Ga0272441, IMG submission 193582) | Marine sediment archaeal communities from Little Sippewissett salt marsh, Falmouth, MA, United States - SSM-Prop-6N | ecosystem: Environmental > Aquatic > Marine > Wetlands > Sediment ... | reverse complement strand
ACTGATGTACAGTCGTGGCAAGGTTTTGATTCAGATTTTAATGGTGTTCTTGATGATGTTTATTGGAGTTGGCATAGTTTTGATTCAGGTTTCAATGGCCAACTGACTGATGTACAGTCGTGGCAAGGTTTTGATACCAATTATAATGGGATCCTGCACAACACCTCAAAAATTATTGCATGGAGATCCTTTGATTCAAATATCAATGGTACTCTGGAAAATACAACTCTTACAGGACATATTAATGTCACCACTTTAAACAAAATAATAGATAGAAAACTCATAGAATTTGGAGAAGATGGTCAAATGACTATTAATTTTGATATGACTTTTATAATGCTAGTGATCTGGTTCGCAATAATCCTTATTGGAATCCTCTCAAAACAACCGCTCATAGTGCTCTTTATGGCCTTGATCCATAGCTGGTGGAGCTTTGCAGATCCCTTGGGTATGTTTGGATCTGGTGGATTGCTAGCTGAGTATCTCGTCTTGCAATACATTTTTGTTGTGTTTGTATCTCCACTTATGTTCATCCGATCAGTTTACCTTCTTCCGAGAGGCAAAGAGTATATAGGCAAAGTTGTAAAGCGCTACAAAAGGGGTAGGTGGTAAACAATGCCTTATGAATACATAGATGGAAAACTTGTCCGTATTGATCAATCAGAAAAAGAGGATCATCAAAAAACAGCTACAGCAAAAGCAGAAGAAGAATATATTGAGGAAACAAGCAAAAGAGAGACAGAGAGACGTGCAAGAGAGGCCTATCTAGAGGATAGGCAAGCGGAACGTGATTATAATCGAGAGGTTTCTCGGATGCGCCATCCTGTACGAACAAAAGCTGTAGATGCAATTAAAAATGCAAAACAAAATGCTAAAAACAAAGATTACAGTAGCCATGTAGAACGGGCTAAACAGCTAAAAAACAATGTTCAGCTTGTCACAAAGACATATAAGAATTTCAAACAACCAAAGCTGAATACATCGATTAGTAAATTCAAGGATCCTCAACTCAATAAGAAGAATCAGCAGATCAAGAAATTTAGTCCTCCTAAAAAATCTCCTTCTCTACAGATGAATGTACCTAATATCAATTCAGACAAATTTTATAGTAAACAAAAAAGAAGGAACAGAAGAAAAACCAATAAGAGATACAAAAAAAGGAGGTGATAATGTATGGTCAGGCGTAAGTGGAAAAGATCCTATTTTAAAAAATATGGATCCAGTCGAGGCTATCCGCAAACCTACAAACAAACATATAAAAGCGGAAGGTATCGCAAAGATGTACAAATAAAGTACAGCAGGAATTAAAGGATCCTTTTCAGGATCCATCATCATCTAACATAAAACCAAAAAATATTGCTATCAACAGAAGAAAAAAAGCCTTAATAATATCAAACAGGAGACAATAAAAATGTTGCTAATACGTATAAAAACAAAATCAAGAGGCGAAAAAAGAAAACTCTTTTTAACAGTCAAACATGGTCAAGTCACAGCGGATGGAAATCCGTATAATGTGGATCCAGACTGTGTTTTTAGAACAAAACTGTTTCCAACTCTCGGCATGTTTGGAGTGCAAACCATCGATTATGTTGAAGGAAATCCCAATCCTGTATACTATCTTGCAAAGGATGGCGCTGAGATCAAGAGCGATATGAAACCAGAAGTTGTCACAAGCATGCTTAGAAGACTGATGAAAAACGTACCCAAGGAAGTACTGTATCTCACTCTTGTATTAAGCATTGTAAACACAGTTCTTATCTTTTTGGTGTTGGATAAACTCGGAGGCCTGGCATGAATCCTATCGATCTTCTAAAAGAGATCCGAGCAAAAAAAGATACCATCAAAGAGGGTACTCAATCAATTATACCCCTTGGCGGTATGGATCCCAATGCAGTAGGCAAAGCCTTTGATGAATTACTTGATCCTAGAAACATACGCCAAACAAGCTGTATTACACCAAACGACAGTATTACTCTTGCCTGTCTAAATGCCTACAGCATGATAAAAAGTCCGGATGATCTCGATGGATTCGTCTTTAACATGACACATGAATTTTTAGAGCTACAAGCTAGTGTTGATGGATGGAGAGCAGACAGTCTGAGAGATCTTACAAGCGGAATACGATACCAGGAACAACAAGAACGGATAGCCAGGATCAGATCGGGCAACAATGAAAACAGGGATCTAGATGGAGTCTGAAACACCATATCTTCCCCCTGGCCTTAGAGATCTAGATTTAACACAGCTCACACCACTTAAAAGAACAAGCAACAACCTCTGTCTCTATGGGCCACCAGGAACAGGAAAAACACTTGAAACAACCCATGAAGGATTTTGGCGATACATAGAAGGTGACGGAGTATTTGCCAACTATCCTCTTTTATTTCCCAACGATCCAGATGAAGGATTTTATCAAGCAACATACTTTGATAAACTTCCAAAACTCAATGAGGATCTCGATGATTGTGAGTCAAAAAGAAAACTCATAATAGGTGACGATTTCGAGAGATACGCAAGCTCTAAATTCAAATACAACCTTGAAAAAAAAGATCTTGTCGATATTATCCTAGATTGGGGCAAACAAAACATAGATTTCATCTGGACATGCAAAAGACCACTTGAAGTGGATAAAAGTATTCGTGGGCCTACCCTCAACTATGCAAGGATCTCCAAATATCTTAAAGTAATGCCTAAAACCATACAAGAATATGAATTTTACAAGGAGTATCTTGATTTTTATTATCTCGAAATCATGCTTATGGATCTAGAAACAGGCCTCCCACTTGAAATAAAAAACCTGGATAACCTTCCACTATGGGCAAAATGGTATGACACCACTTGGAAGGTAAGCGGATTCAAAAAATAAAAATCACAAAAGCTCAGCTGTGATCGGGCCCACGTTGTATCAAGAAACCATGTAAAATCATATTGGCAATAGTAAAAAAATAAAAATAAGGGTGGGTGGTGGAATCTAGGCGATAGCCTGACTATGCCTCAAGGGCAAAAAAGGCCACATCAGCGAAGCGTGGCCTTTTGCCCCTACAAAGCCAAGAAACAGGCCAAAAACAAACAAAAAAAGGACATGAACGTAAAACTATGTGTCCTTGACAAACATTTAAAAACACCCACAACATGTCTCTATATTGTATAATGGCATCTCAAATAACATCAAATACAGCCTGAATACTACTATAATAACGACCACTTCACAAAGAGGAGAGTACAAGTGGATCTTAAACTTCAAGCTCAAAAACTATTCAACATCTTTTCTAAACTTAATGATAATTGGAGGGTGGGGATAAACCCCAACACCCAAAAAATATTGCTCCACATTGGCCTTAACAACATTGGAGGCAACAATTTTAAACAACCACCCGTCAGGAGTAGCAAAAAGAATTGTATCCTGGCATCGAACATAACACTAAAAGCTATCCCAGACAGGGGGCGTTTAAATGATTAACAAATCCGCCCTATATAATAATATCGCTAATAGCCAACAGCTACTATATGAACAACCAAAACAATTCACATTTCAAGATCTTCACCACTTCATTTTTTGGATTAATGCTCTTTATGCTCAATACCACAGCGAATCGAACATTTTAGACGATCAAAACAACATTGATCTTAAAGTCAAAAGCTCTGAACATGGATTCCAGGATCCTAAACTCGTTGAAGTGCATCTTCAACAAAACGTGTTGTATCTAGACAAATATGTAGAGACAAGCGTTCCCGATCAGCAGACAATAACAATTCTTGATAGTATTCCAGAAGTAGATGAACACTATCATGCTTGGTTTGGATCTGGTCAATTCTGGATAAATTGGTGTGTCAAAAAAGACAAAACAACACTTGAAGAATTTAAAACCCAATACGTAACACCCAACATAAAAGGAGAGTCATATAATCCTTACTCTCGTTTCCAAAGTAGTAGAGGATCTGCAAGACAACAATGTCATAAAATCATGGATCTTGTCGGCCTGCAAACACAAGACCTGGAGGAATACGATCATCCACCAATTATATTATTTCTAACTCTTACTTTTCCTTGGGAGATCAGCAGGAGACTCCTATTTGATTATGAAGAAACAAAAAAACAGATGTGGAAATCATACAAATATTTCTTTAAACAACTCAACAAAAAATATGATCTTCCAGATGGCCATAAACTTGGATGCAGTTCAAGCCTGCATACGTGGAATAGTAGTATACCTGTCTTGCCTCATGCTCATTTCCATACGGTACTGCCTTTTTGGAGTTACCATCATATCTCAAAAGACTATCGTCTTGATGTGGAGGCTTTGAATAGTGAGCATTATACAGATCTCTATAGCTTGGTACAAAAAAGACAGATCACAAGCACCAACAGCAAAGACTTTGAAAAAGTACCAGGATTCAAAGACAATACGGTGAGATCTAAAAAACTTGACACAGTAACATCCACTATTATTGATGAAGATTTTGAAGAACACTCCAAACTGATCAAAAAACGTCTCTCCGAGAGCATGAGTCCATATTTTGAATTTCAACCATTGAAATATCGAGGTCAAATAGAATACAAAGGACAAACAAAAAAAGTTCCCTTGGATCTAGAAGAAATAAAAGAGCTATGGAAAAAAAGTCTCTACAAATATTTCAAAGAGGATCTCCCTGAGGATCTTCCAACTTCCTACTTTAACATACATGTCAAATTTATAAATAGTGAGGACAAAGGAAAACTGTATCATCATCTCAGCTATAAATCAAGGCCTGCGGTGTTGGATCTCGATCTCTTTCTCAGAACACTTCATAAACACATAGATGCTGACAAAAAAGACTTCATCAACTACGAGGTACTCACAAGTAGGATCTATCAGATGATCAACAGCTTTGAAAAAAAACAGATGGATCTAAAAGCGGATGTATGGCGTGGGTATCTCGATAAACTAAATTGGATCATAGAAAACTGCAGTAAGCAAACATACTTTGAATGGATCCAACAACTAGCGGTCAGTCAAACAGATACAAGAGGCCTGGGATGGTGGAACAACATCAACAGATACAGATGTGAATCCATTGAAAAACCAGATCTGCCTATTCCGAGGATCTGCCCGATCTGCGGAGGAAGAAGTCAAAAGATCATAGCGATAAACAACCCTGGTGTTGATGCGGTAATTCAAAACAACGGATCAACTTTTCATCTATTCAAGACCATACCACCACCAACTTGACACAAAAAAGGTTTCTTCCCTCTCCCCCAAGCCCCCTCACCCAACTTCTAAAATAAATCATTCCATAACCATTTAAATGAATTAACAATATTTAATTTAATGGCCAAAAAAAGATTTGTCAGCTACAGACTAGATCTAGATCTGTACGATCAGATCGCAAAACATGCTGAACAAAACAACATGTCAAAAACTGAAGTGGTACAACAAGCCATACGGATGTATCTTAATGATGGTTACAAAGAAGATACAACCGCAACACATTCTGAGATCATAGAGATCTTGAAGATGCAGATCCTAGATTTACAGAGAGATAAAGACTTTTTACAGGATCATATCAGAATAATGGAAATCAGTTCCAGAGGAATCTTGAAGAAATTTAAAAAATATCTGTTGAAACAATAATGAGATACAACATGATATACAAATATAACAATATTTAAATAACAATGTGCCTTTTCTAAATTCAGTCTTAACAACATTGGAGCGTGTAAATCAATATGACTGAACAAGGAAATAAACCAGAATTTTTGAATCTAGGCCAATTTGCTAAAACCAGAATTGAATTAACAAAAGTCAAAAGTGTAAACAGATCCGGAGATCCTGAGCAACGTCTTCTTTTACAGTACAGCACACTTAAGCTGACTGATGATAAAGATAGTGCAGGAAGGGATCAATACGTTAAAGTTCGTTCCAACATCCCTATTGATGTCGAACAGTATGATGCTTTTGTCAAATGGTTGCAGGATCTAAAATCCAAAGCCATTGGTAACTGAAATATTCCCCCCAAAAAAAACTCCGTAGAGGTCAAGGAGAGCTTTCAACCCATCCCCTCCTTGTGAATAAGCCATTCTCGTATGGTGTGCCCCCCTTCTTTCTCTTTGGCCTCTACCCTCCACCAATGGTTTTGATTGCTATGGATCTTGTAATGAGGAATAAAAGAAGGTTGAACAGTCGTTTTTCTTTGCATGATGTACTTTGGATCAAGGAAGAAGGCTATAAATACATCATAAAAACGTGTGATTGTGAGCGTGTTTTCCCTAGTGCGATCTTTTCGATTGAGCATGTAAGCCCAACTAGGTTGAAGGTGGGTTAATGCCCAAAAAGAAGAAGGTTACTCTCGTTCTTGACGATCTCTCATATTTTGATATTGCAAACATGTCTGTGGTTGATGTTTTAAGCCTTTGGCATGATGGCAAATATCATACTTTGGCAACTGAGATTTCTCAGATCCAAACGTGTGACTGTGGATCCATCCCAAAATATGTGAGATCTACATTGAAAAGTAACAGGTTTCAGAGTGCAGAGCTTGTGCATGAGTTTTTGTGTGAGGATTGCTTTAAAAAAAGGTGTGATGTTGATGGTAAAAACACTTCGGCAAACTAGCCTGAGCGTGCACCAGGGGGCGTGTGCCCCTGGATGCAAGCCAAAGAGTCTGATGCAGGCAGATCCGCTTGCGGTCTGCCCTGATTGTAACGGTTTAGGATATATTTGTGAGGTCACTTGGTTTAATGGTGAGAGGGATATTGACGTTTTTGTTTGTGTAAAATGCAAAGGATCTGGTTATGTTTCTACGGGGAGCTAATTATGAAAAAAGTGAAATTTTTTGGTTTTGATAATGGTATTGAGCTAGAGTGTGCTGTAAATAATTTTATCCAATCTCTTGATGGTGCGGTTTTATCTGTTGAATTTCAGTCTTATTCGTATCATAGGATGTTGGTTTTTTCTGCTCTTGTGTTTTATGATGGGGGTTGAGCATGGATGGTTGGCATGGTGTACCTATTGAGTGGTGGTGGTTTGTCGGTTTGTGTAGTGGTGTGTATGCTTTTTATCAGATGGTGACTACTTATCCAGATGTGACGTTTGGTTGTCTGTTTGGTTTTCTAGGATCTCTTGCTTTTTTTGTTCTTCCACTTGATTGGAAAAACTCATAATATTTAAAACAAAACAGCTAGGTTGTATCTTTTTCTGTGTTTCAAAGTATATAAACTGTGTATCTCATACTTTTCTTTGCCTTAACAACAAAAATTGGAGGAAAAATCTATGAAATTAAGCAAAAAGATCTCAAAAGCTCTTTTAGGTGTTGCGCTTATTCAGATGATGATCATCTCATTTGATTCGCAACGGGAACGTGTGGAAAAACTCCTTAAATTTGATCGTTTCCGATCAAATCATTCTGGATCTGTTCTCACCTTTGGTGTGGGTATTGTAATTTTCATTACAATAATGTTCCAGATGGGCGATACCATTCTCAGCGCTGGTGCAACTCTGCTTGCCAATGCAAATTGGAGCAGTTTCCCAGGTGGATCTATTGGAGTTGGTATTACTGTTCTTGTGTTCTTCCTACTTCCTGCCTTGTGGATCATCAAGGCCTTGGATTAAACAACCTATGTGTTGTTAGTAGGTGGCGAGCATGTACCACAAATTTATGAGGGCTAAAGCTCTCATTCTTTTTTCTTTATTTTTAGTTTCAACTTTTACAACTTTTGTTTCTGTATCTGCTGATGAACAAGATTCTGCTCATACTTGTCTGTGGGATTTTGATAATTGGGAGCTTGGTCAGATGTATTTTTATGCCAATGATAATACAGGAAATCACTATATCAACTTGTATAATAGAAACAGATCTTCACCATCGTATCTCTATGATAGAGTACAAGATCTTTGGCCTTCTGATCTTACGGATGATAACTATTATCTACGTTTTAGGAGTAATATTGCAGATGGTGATGAATGTGCAATTTTTGATATTATCGGCAATGATGATCTTCATTATCATACAGAGTTTGATGTAAAATTTCGATATCCGGATAAGGTTGATTCAACTCAATACATCACTTTTTATGCAGATGATGAAAAAACAAAGCCTATGATAAACATCAGTATTTCTCCGAGTGGATCTGTTTCAGTAAAAACAGGATCGGGAACATTCCGACAATTAGCAGAGGATGTTCGTTATTGGGATTGGTGCAATTTGCAGATTACTCTGGAGGGAAAAGATAACTATCGTGTAATTTTAACACATCGACAACCAATTATGGGCCCAATGCCTTCAACCATGACAACTGAAATTGAAACAGAGGATGCAACGTGGTATGAATTTGAATTGACTCCAAAAATGATGGATGGTTTCGGAGATCTTACTCATAATTTAACCAACTTTGTGGATCTGCTCACAGATGATGGTGACGAGGGCCTTATTGAGTTTATCTTTTCTCAAGATTATAATGGTTGGCGCAGTTGGTACAAAGGAGATCCTTATAACAGTCTTGACAACATTGTTCCAGGTACTTATAGCATATACACAGATCATGATGGGATCTCAGACACAACATTGTATTGGCATGATTGGACATATATTGAGGAAGAAGTATGTAATGTTAAACACATTCCTTTACTAAATAACTACAATTTCATTGAGTTGGTAGAATGGGAGTATCCTGCTTTTACAAAGTTTGGATTTGATGGTCTTTGCTTTGACAATTTATATATTGTAAGCAAATTTAGGCCTATCTCAGACACATATAACGGTTGGTCAGTAACTAGAACAAGTCCATCATCAGACAGCTTTACAGCACCACAAACCTACAGTTTTGTTGCAGGCAACGATTATCCTTATGATCCTTCTATGTATATCTTCATTGTCAATAATGATACATCAGATACATATTGGAGCAAATCCCAACATGGCGGTGAAACAAAAGCGTATGATGTACAGATTACAAGAGATTGGATCCCAGGAAATTATAGCCTTAAATTAGAAACATCTACGGGGTATGTATATCTTGATGAATTTCAAATTACAAGTCCTGTAGAAGATGAAGATCCTTATTGTTATCCAGAGAGCTATACAGGCTATCTGGAACAATTCTTCAAAGTGTATTATTTACATCTTCCTACTTTTGGCAACAACATCTATATGTTTGATCTAGCACCAGGAGAGGCAATTCCTACTCTTAATGGAGTTCCAAACTATATGGAGGGTACTCTTGTCTATATGTTGTCTCAAACTCCTTCAATAAATTGGAGTGCAAATTTTAGTTTTGTTCCTCAGAATTTAGGGATCCGCCATTATGTATTTTTAGACAATAATTCTCATATCATCGGAGAGTTTAATGTTGAGATCTTACCCTATGAGGGATTCCAAGTTTATCTTACTGCAACTCCTAATTATAGAAATCTCAACATAGGTGACGAGTTTACTATTGAGGCCTCTATTGAAACAGGGGAGGATCTGCAATATTGGATAGAGTTCCCCGATCAATCTAAGATCCTGAGCAATGGTGTTCCTTGGGATGGATCTGCAAAAACATTTACTGTTGGATCTCATGGTTATGGTACACTTAAAATTTATGCGTATCGTGCTACCAAAGATAAGGATCATCATACAAGTGCTATGATCAGCTACACTATTAATGATGAAAATCCAGATGGTACTAATCCAAGTATTCCCGATAATGGAGTTCCTGGTGGCGGTTTCCTAAATTTCTTTGGATCCAATATCGGCCTTGGGTTGATTGTCTGTATTGTTGTTGGTGCTGTAATGGGTATTCTTGCAGGCGGTACGGGTGGCGGTCTTGGTTTTGTTGGATCTATGATTTTGTGTAGTATTCCCCAGGTGGCATTGTTTCCTATTGAGGTGTTGTATGGAATTATTTTCATCTGTATTATTGTAGCGGTTGCTATGATCACAAGTAGGTAGGAGGCTTTGATATTAAATTTTTGAAGTGGTTTGGGATGTGCCTGCACCAGGGGGCGTGTGCCCCTGGATGCAAGCCAAGGAGTCTGTTGCCTACACGTAAGGTTTTACGGTCTTTGCGTGGTGATCGTTGTGCTCAAATGGGTGGCGTTATTGGCATTGTTCTAATTTTTTTTATTTTGTTTGCTACTGTTGATGTGATGTATTATCCCGACAATAATATTGTCACTAAAAATTTGGATCTTACTGCTCCATCTATGCCTGACAATCCAGATGCAAATAGTAGTTGGTGGAGTGATATTCCTATTATTGGCGGTGTGTTTGATTTTGCTAGTAGTGCGTGGGAGTTGATTTGTGATTTTGGTGCAATTTTTGCTAGTATTATTACGTTTGATTTTACGTGGCTTAATGTCTTGTTGGGTGATTTTGCTCTGTTGATCAAGATCCCTATTTGGTTTGTGCTTGGTCTTGCTATTATCAAGATCCTTCCAACAACCTAAAAAAAAAAAAATATATGTGTGGTGAAAAAAAATGAAAACTGATCAATCAAAAAAATTAGGCTTGAAATCTGGTATGCTTATAGCAGGTGTTGTTTGTATGCTAGTAGTGACTACGGGCTTTATGCCTTCTCTCCAAATGGATGATGAAACAGGTAAAGCTAGGATTCTTT
>Ga0272441_10015690_pt1 | contig 10576 bp, 10 predicted proteins | sample SSMProp6N_FD_193582 | JGI IMG/M metagenome (GOLD analysis project Ga0272441, IMG submission 193582) | Marine sediment archaeal communities from Little Sippewissett salt marsh, Falmouth, MA, United States - SSM-Prop-6N | ecosystem: Environmental > Aquatic > Marine > Wetlands > Sediment ... | reverse complement strand
CTTACACCCCGGTTCCATCAAACCCATCTTCTATGGGAGCCTTCGTCCCGCATAAACGGGAACGGCTGCCTCTTTTCGGGAGAAGCTTCGAGCTTAGATGCTTTCAGCTCTTATCTTCAGCGGCGTGGCTGCCCGGCGACTGCCTTGTCAGACAACCGGTTAACTAGAGGCTACAGCGTTCCGTTCCTCTCGTACTAGGAACCCTTTCCCCTCAGGCAGCCAGCACTCCCAGCAGATAAAGTCCGACCTGTCTCACGACGGTCTAAACCCAGCTCACGTTCCCTTTTAATAGGCGAGCAGCCTCACCCTTGGCCCCTTATGCAGGGCCAGGATAGGAAGAGCCGACATCGAGGTACCAAGCCGCGGGGTCGATGGGGACTCTCGCCCGCGACAAGCCTGTTATCCCTAGGGTAATTTTTCTGACACATCCAGCCCCCACCAAGGGGGAAACATGGATGATCGCTAAGCCCGGCTTTCGCCTCTGGATCCCTTACTGTTAAGGATCCAGTCAGGCTGGCTTTTGCCCTTGCACTCTACGAAGGGTTTCTGTCCCTCCTGAGCCAACCTTAGGGCGCCCCTGATATCTTTTCAGGGGCGTGCCGCCCCAGCCGAACTGCCCACCTACCGTTGTTCCAGCCCACAAGGGGCGGGTGAGAAACACGGTTGCAGAAGGTCGGTGTTCCATTGTTGCCTCCCCCAGTCCCCGGAGAGACTGAGATTAACGGCTCCCGACTACACTCTGCATCCACAACCGTATTCCAGCGGCAGGCTGCAGTAAAACTCCACAGGGACTTCTTTTCCCGCTGGGAGACCGTGGACTGTTCGTCCACGTTATGTGGGTTCACCGGGTACTACGCGGGGACAGTGGGGCCCTCGTTGATCCATTCATGCACGTCGGAACTTACCCGACAAGGCATTTGGCTACCTTGAGAGAGTCAGAGTTACTCCCGGCGTTTGCAGGCCCTTAGCCCAGTTGGACCCAGGTTTCAGGTACCTGTACTGGCCAGGATTCAGAAACCGTTCACAAGCTTTCGCTCTTGCGGTTTCCTATGTTTTTATTAAACAGTCGAGACCCCTTTGTCACTGCGACCTGCTTTTACCAGCACAAGGCTGAAAGAGCAGGCACCCCTTATACCAAAGGTACGGGGCTAATTTGCCGAGTTCCCTCGCATTAGTGTATACCCGACACGCCTTAGGTTTCTCGCCCAGGGACACCTGTGTCGGTTCTTGGTACGGTCACAAAGGATCCTTCACAGCGCGTTTTTCAGTGGCTCCAGAGCTCAGCTAAACCCCCCTAAAACGGGAGGCTATTCCCGATTTCGCCTGGTTCTCGCCATTACGGCACTCCCCAGGTTTATACGGTTAAACAAGGCGACAGCCCTGCTTAGCCTACCCCGAAGCGTCAGCGCTATGCTTGCGTTGCCGCGTGTACCTTTGTGGTTCCGGAATTTTAGCCGGATTCCCTTTTTCGACATGATCGGTTAAGTCACATCTTAGGACCGACTTACCCCCGGCTGACGAACGTTGCCGGGGAACCCTTGCCCCTTCGGCGGAGAAGATTCTCACTTCTCTTTGCTGTTACTACCACCGGGATTCACAATCCTAATCGGTCCACTGGACCTCACGGCCCAGCTTCTGTCCAACTAGGACGCCTTCCTACCAGCGCAGCGCTAAGCTGCGTTCTGAGGTATCGGTGGCTGGCTTAGCCCCGTCAATTTTCGGGGCCGTCAGCCTCGGCGGGTGAGCTGTTACGCTTTCTTTGAAGGATGGCTGCTTCTGAGCCTACCTCCCCGCTGTCTGAGGCTGACGACGCCCTTTAGTTTGACATTTAGCCAGCACTTGGGGACCTTAACCTCAGTCTGGGTTGTCCCCCTCTCGGTCCAGGACCTTACGCCCTGTAACCCGTTTCCCAAGGTCTACGGCGCGGGTGGATTCGTAGTTTGAAAGAAAAGGAGGACCTTTCGGCCCCTTGCTTTCCAATCAGTGCCCTACCCCACCAGCTACCTCGTTTGGGACTGGGCTCAGGCCCACTTCGGAAGGAACTAGCTATCACCAGACTAGATTGGTCTTTAGCCCCTATCCCCAGGTCTGGGGAACGAATTGCACGTCAGCACCCTTGCGGGCCTCCACTAGGCTTTCGCCTAGCTTCGCCCTGCCCAGGGATAGATCGTCTGGTTTCTAGTTTGTACAGCTGTGACTCCGGGCCCTTTCAGACCCTGCGCCTGGCTACCTTGCGGTAGTTGCGCGCGTATTGGTTTCCCTTTGCTTACGGGTTTTTAGCCCTTAGGCTTGCCACAGCTGTAAACTCCCCGGCCCGTGTTTCGAGACGGAACGTGCAACCCTGATCCCCCTCTCTCGTACTGCCGCTTCACAGCGGTTTCCTTCGAGAAGGCTCTATTCTTCCGGGCTGCACACGTCTGTAACCGTCTGGTTTCAGGCACTTTTCACCCCCATTCCGGGGTACTTTTCAGTTTTCCGTCACCGTACTAGTGCGCTATCGGTCTTGAGGCGTATTTAGTCTTGGAAGTTGGTGTCTTCCGATTTTCCGCACCCAAACCAGGGTACGGTAATCTGGGACTCCAGCTCAGCTCTTTCTGGTTTATGTTTACGGGGCTGTCACCCTCTTTGGCGGGCCGTTTCAGGCCACTTCAACTTTGCCAGCGAAGAGGAAGCCGGGCCCTAAACTCTACATCTCCCGCAGGTTTCCCTGTGGGATTCGGTTTGGACTGTTCCCGTTTCGCTCGCTGCTACTAAGGGAATCCCGTTTGGTTTCTTTTCCTCCCCCTACTAAGATGCTTCCGTTCGGGGGGTTCCCGCTCCGTGAGGGAGCATTTCTAGGAAGTCCCATTCAGGTATCCCCGGTTCTAAGGCTGCATGCGCCTACCCGGGGCGGTATCGCGGCTTGCCGCGCCCTTCTTCGGCTCTCAAGCCGAGCCATCCTCCAGACGGCGTTTTTGTGGTCGGGCCGTATGGCAGTATCTATTGGCGTTTGGTGAACACCTTTATTGTTGGTGCGTCGTTGTTTTTGCCTGTGTGTGGTGTCATTTTGAGCTTGCGCATATTGCGGGCTCATTCACCCTTCACTCCGGCATCATTGCTGGTGCGGAGTTGCATCTCTTTTTAGATAGCTTATTCTATGTTGCTGAATTGTTTTAGAAGCGAGTATCGCTAATATAAGGGTTGCGTCGTGTGCTATAAGGGTTTTGAATGTTGTTTGTTGGGTTGTGGGTGTGTTTGGTTTTGTGTTGTTTGGTTTGTTTGTGTGCGTGTTTAGGTGGTGGCTGGTTGTTTTTGTTTATACAGTTTGTTTATACGTTTTGTTTATCCGGGGTGGCTGCGGCTCTGCTGCAATTTTTCGGTTTATACCCCCTCTATAAATAGCTTGAACCAGTAGTTGACTGCACTGTCGGGTTCGTGACTAACTGCTCGAGAAAGACTATACTCCCTTATATATAAAACGGACGGTCAGACTTACCTTTTATGGAAAAACAATAAAGTGGCTATACTTTTTTACGGTTTAAGTTATATTGTAATACTAAAGTGTTGAACTGTCGCGGCTTGATTAATCAAGCCAACAATAAAAGGGTATCGAGCATTTTTTGATTGCGCGTGCTAAAATGACAAACATTTCTCCTGTTTAATGCCTTGTTTAGTGTTTGCGTTTATTGTAGTAAAATATCAAAAGCGATACCTAAAAACAACTCCTTTGATTAGAGTTCGCAAAGTTTCTGTATAATATGTTTTACCCCAGCATTACATGGGTTTGAATTAAACTTGCTCATCCCCCGATTTTATGCATCAAACATATAGTCTAGTCCGCGCGCGCCCGCACAATCCCCTCTTTTTTAAGTCTGTAGGTAAAGAATAGTCAAGCGCTTATTTCATGATAACGGTAGATAAACGCGTTTGATTTTTTGAGTACAATGTGAGTAAAAATTATTAGAAATGGGTAGTGTTAGAAGCTAAGCGTAGCATGAGCCCGACTAGTTCTTTTTTGATAACTTATGGAGTTGGCGTTTTTTCCTGTTGTTGAAATCTCTAATGGTGTTGTTGTGTCGTTTCCTATTTTTTGGCATATTAGATTGAGCGAGTTTTCGGTGAAGTCTAACACGTTTTTTCCTTGGCTTGTGAGTTCATAGACTTTTCTTGGTCTTTGGCTTTTCATGTTCCATTTGCTTTCAACTTGCCCTTTCTTCTCCAGTGAGGCTAATAGGGGGTAGACGGTGCTGGGTCCGAAGTATACGCCGAAGCTTTTGCGTATTTTTGTTATGATTTGGTAGCCGTGCATTGGTTGAGTGCCTAGGAGTTGTAGGACAATGAGGTCTAGTAGTCCTTTGGTTAGTTTGGTTTGGACTTCTTTTTGAAAGGTTGACATTTTTTGTTATTCCTTTGTATTTGTGTTGGACAGGTATACAATATGTCCTTTTTCAGACATATCGTATGACTTATTACTACATAAACAACCATATAAATGTTAATGCATACCACAAGCATATCAAAACATATAAAAAACATAAAAAAAGCCTGAAAAATAGAGTTTTAATGTATAAAATGGTGCCAAACAGAGCGAAAAGCGAACTGTTCAACACATAGAAACAAAACCCGAAAATAATCAACCTATTTGCACAATTACCCATTGTTAATATAGAAGAGAACAATATCCACAATTTTTGCGAAAGAGGCCGAGTGGCAAAGTGCAAGCTTTGTGTTAGTAAATATTAATTTTTAATGTATATTCGAGAATCATAAGTCAGTTAAATAGTTCCATCGTAATATCAACGGGCTCTTGAGAGGATTAATCATGAACGGACGATACACTTCTAAGGACAGGAACGAGCTTAAGCTAAAAATCGCGAACGTTTTAGATGAGAATCTTCGGATGTATTCATCTGATCTTCGGGAAATGTTGTTGGATGATCTTGTTACAGCGCTTGAGAACAGATTGAAAGTTCTAAATAAAGTGCAATCTGATGTGCAGATTGAAGTGGCGGGGAGTGTTGATTATGAGACGGTCAAAACTTGAAATGTACGTAGACATACTAACAGTGTTGGCTCTTCGAGGCCCACTCAAGCTAACTCATATAATGTACAAGGCTAATGTTAACTGCAGCATACTCAAAGAATACTTGGAATCTCTAATTCAACAGGGCCTAGTAGAGGAAAAAACACTTGGTAAACGTCGAGTTGCATATGTTATCAGCAATAAGGGCTTGACTGTGCTTAAACAATTCAAGGAACTAAAACAAGTTTTGCCACTCATCGAAGAACAAAGAGCACATTCGTTTTTCTAAAATCATTTTCACAATTTTGTGAGCAAGGGAAGAGAAAAAAATAAGAAAAAGTGGATTTTATTTGTTGTGTGGCACAGTTATTGTTATCGTTGCTTCGGCAGAATTTCCAGATGCGTCAGTAGCTCTGTAAGTTATGGTGTAAACGCGTCCTTGACCCGTTCCAGATCTTTCCGCTCTAAGTTCAAACACTGTGTCGCCAACGATTACTATGTCATTGGTTGTATTGCCGTCGCCCTTCCCGTTATCCGGTTCATTGCTTGTAACTGAAACTAAAGTGAGCGTTGGAGAAGAATCCACTGCATCATAAACCGTCACTACGGTTTCTACGTCCGCGTATTTGTGGTTTGGCGGCCACATAATATCTGGAGATACTGACACGTTAATTTCAGGAGGCATTGTATCAACAGCATCTATCGTTACGGTATCATTTCCCATGTTTCCAGAGTCATCAGTTGCACTTAACGTAAGTATGTGTGTTCCCATCGTGAACGTGTAAGTCAACTCTGCTTCGGTTCCCAAGATCGTGGTTCCCTCTTTCCAAACGTAGTCAAGCTCAGTATCTACAAGATCCGTTGCGCTGCCATGAATTGTAGCTTCATAACCTGCTTCTACCGTCGCATCTTCACCTGCATCTACTTCTGGGGGTGTAGTATCAACAACTTCAACAGTTACCGTGTCTGTTCCCGTGTTACCTGAATCGTCAGTTGCGTTTAAGGTAAGCACGTGAGTTCCTAGGTTCAACGTTACTGTCAAGTTAGCGTCAGTTCCCAGAACAGTTTCACCTTCACTCCATACGTAATCCAAATCCGCGTCAACGTTGTCAGTTGCGTTGCCATATAGCATTATTTCTGCCCCTGAGGGGGATGTTCCTTCAACGGTTATGTCTTCGCCGGCATTAACGTATGGTGGTTCTGAGTCGGCCACGGTTATGCTCACTATATCTGTTGAGTTAAATTCGCCATCATCCACCGTTAAAGTGATGTTTGTCATTCCTGGGGGCAAAATTACTGTCGGGCTAACACCTGATATTGAACCTCCTGTCCAGTTCCAGAAATACGTTAATGGGTCATTGTTGGGGTCGCTTGAACCTGTGCCGTCAAGCGTTACGTTTGCGCCTTCAGGACTTGTTTGTTCAACGGTTTGATCGGGACCTGCGTTGGCAATCGGAGGTTGGTTCTCACTTACGGTTATCATAGCGTTGGCGGTTTCAGTTTTGTTGAGTTCAGAGTTGAACTTGACTGTGAGGGTGGCATTGTAAACTCCTGGCGTTGTGTAAATGTGGGTTGCGTTAAGCAAGTCTGGACTTGTTCCGCTTACTTGTGTGGTGTTATCTCCGAAGTCCCATGTTACTTGAATTATCGAGGTTACGTTTTCAGTGGTTGTTCCATTAAGAAACACTGTGTCGCCCGTGTTTACTTGTTGGTCGGGGCCAGCGCTTAAAACTGCCTGAGCATTGATTATTATTAAAGGTACGATTGCCGCGGTCATCAGCAAAGCTACTATGAAAAAAGCTTTTCGTTTCATTTTTATTACCATAAGAATCAAAAACTGAAACTAAATAAACATTCTTGTCTATTCGTTTAACATGACTACAATCGGGTTATTGCTGATTTAAGCATATATCTGCACGGAGTAAAAATATTTCTGTAACAATTCACCTCGCAACCACACATCGGACACTTGGCTGGAAACTCGTTTGTAATTCTCGTTAGCGTGAGCCTGCATAACATATAGCAAAATTTTATTAGCTAAAATTTACAAAAGTGTACTTCATATTAAAAATTCAACGGGTGGTGAATTATGGTTAGTGAAGGGAGAGGGAGACTGTTCAGGAGAAAGGACGGTAAGTACCTGATTTACTTGCCGAAAGACCTGGCGGAAGACAGCATGTTCCCGTTCAAAGGAGCGGACTCCATATACGTCAAAGTAAGCTTCAAGATGGGAGGCGAGAAACTGCTTATTGAAAAATGGGTTCCGCCTCCAGAAGAATGATTAACATCAACTGTCAACTCAACTAATTCCAAATTTTTTAAGTTTAACATTCGAACTCTCTACTACACATAGGACATTTAGGCGGGCAGTCTTTTCGCGCGCTACATCTTAGCATTTACTTGAGTTCTGCCCCACAACGAGGACATCTCAACTTATTAGCGTCGACTTCCCTAAGCACGTCAGCTCCACAGTAAAAGCAGATACAAGCTTTACATTTTTGACAGTAGTAATTTGCGCCGTGAATAATCTTATTGCAAACCACACAGGGCGTGCCAACGCATTCCTCAGACAATTCTTATTCCTCTAGTTGCTTCTTCTTTTTCAGGTACTTGCCGGAAACGACTCCGGCAACATCCGAGAGCGCCTCTTTTTCGCCTCTTTTTTCTGCTCTTCGCAACCTCTGATACTCCCTATTATAAGCTCTGAGGGCTTCGGGGTTACTGGTGTTTTTACGCTTCAAATCCTCAGCAATACGCTTAGCATAGTCACGGGGCAGCCAGGGATGCTTAAGCAGGACTTTTCGTATTTCTTTTTCAGTCACAGCCATAAAGACCAACTTCCTTTTGTGTAAAACAAAATTTACATATAAACCATTCTGATTAAAACTTGCGCGCGCTAACCATTAATTTTTAACTATTTGGTCGAGACGGCACTTAGCTGGAAACTCGCCTTTGAACGCTAGTTAGCGTATACCTGCACATCAAACAAAAATAAATGTTGCATTTTGGACAGTGCTTGAATCCTCCACCTATAGGTTTTCCGCAAGCATCACAAGGTCGTGCTAAAAGGTCGGGCATGTGCATGTCACTTTTTTAGTAAAAAAGTTTGCAGGTGCCTTGTTTCCGCTCAGAAAACAGGAGAAACGAAGAGATTGTGCGGGGTGGGTGACCATCTTTCTGGGGAAATCAAGGCTTGCAAACTCCGAAATGACATTTACGTTTAGAGCATAAAAGACCAGTGAAGAAACGACCCTCTCAAGTGGTACAGAGTACTGTTAAAGTGAAAAGTCCGTAATTTTCGAGTTTTTGTATCCGTATCCGCGAACTGACTCACACACCTTTTCAGTTGTGTACCCCGCGAAGCTCAAAAGACCCGCCGCTGACGCATACAACAAAAGCAAATAAGTGAACATTCAGATAAAAGTCTAACGAACTTCATAAACAAAATTCCCTAAAGCGGCAACAAGGACGTGTGAAAGTTTTTATTTGTTGGGTGCGCTGATATTCTGCCATGTGCCTCGATAGCTCAGCCTGGTAGAGCGGCTGCCTTGTAAGCAGCAGGCCGCGGGATCAAGGCCCGCTCGAGGCTCCTTTTTCACTCTTTGTTTAAGAGTTTGTATTTGCGTGCTTTGGTGTCTACGAGTTCGTTTTCGAAGAGTTTTTTGAGGATTTTGAAGACTTTCTTGGGTGTTAAGCTTGTTTTATCGGCAATTTCTTGGAGCATTAATTCCCCGTCTTTCAAAGCTTCCAATACGAGTTTGTCGTTTTTGTTGAGTTTTGCCATGTTCTAACAGATTCCCCTTTTAGCTTGTTAGCTTGTCTGTTATGGTCTGATGGGGTTTTTCAATCTTGCGGTAAGCTAATGCGCAAAAGAACTGTTGCTCACAAGAGGCTAACGTCGCCCGTTTATAACTGGGACTTGTAGTTGACGGTTGGAAGAGAGTTAATTTTGGCTCTTTTTCCCTAATCGAAGCTAAAAACACCCATTTTGCTGTTAATAGTATTTTCCACACGTCTTTGCGCATAAACATCTCTAAAAACCACCTTTAGCAAATTTTAAATACGTATTGAAGGCAATTATGGTTTTGAGGTTAATCTAGTGCCTAAAGCTGCTAAAAAAACCAAGAAGAAAGCTGGAAAGAAGAAGTAAGCGTCCTTTTAGGTTTATTTAGCCTCCCATTTTTCTATTTTTCCCATGGCATGGGCACATAACAAGCTTGCTTGAACCAGAAACGGTTGGCGGAAGGCATATATTTTTGGGGTTACTGTTGTTTAGTTAAGGAGACTTGTTGTTATGGCTGTTAAAGTGACGTCAGACTATATTGATTTGTTGAATCATGCAGTTTCAAGGGAGATACAAGTTTCAATTCAATATATGCTGCAGCACACGAAGATGGAGAAGCTTATGCGCAAAGTAATTCCTGAAAACGTTCTTTTGGATAAAACGACGTATGAAGCTGTTGGGGCGTTTCTGAAGGAAATCGCCATAGAAGAGATGAAGCATGCCGCCGACATTATGGAGCGGATTTACTATCTTGGCGGTTCAGCAACTACAAAGTCGGATAAACCGGTTATAGGAAACAGTTTAAGCGAGTTTGCGAAGCTCGGCGTGGAAGCTGAGGAAGAAGCACTTGCATTGTACCGCAAAATCATCAGGGCTTCACGCGAAAACGGGGACAGGACAACTCGGCAGTTGTTCCAAAAAATCTACGTGGCGGAAGAGGAGCATCTTTTCAAGTTCCAAGAGTACGTGAACGTGCAAGATGAACCTGAAGAACCAGAAACAGGACAGGTGTCAGGGTGGCGAAAGATATTCACCGACGACTATTTTGCTTTGTTAAACAGGGCTGTTGCATCTGAAATCTCAGCGATAATACAGTACACAAACCAGCATGAAAAAGCCAGTTTACTAGCGTTGCGCAAGAAGGTTTCAGCTCTCGAGGTTGTTACGGAATCTAACAAAGCCAAAGTCGTCAGCGACCTGTTAAAAACCATTTTTCTGGTGGAGATGGAACATCTTGAAAAGATCAGCGAACGAATTTACCTGCTTGGAGGCGAATGCACAGGTGTTCCAGACCCGGTCCCGCAGGTCGGAGCGAACACCAAAGACTTCGTGGCGCTAGATCTAGAAGCCGAAAACACTGCTATCGTGCTTTACAGGCAAATAATCGCTGAAGCACTGAAACGCGGAGACACAACCACACGAAACATGTTCGAAGAAATAGTTAAGCAAGAAGAAGAACACTACTGGAGCTTCGACGACTACCAATAGTTTTCTTCACCTCTTTTTTCTGTATCTCAGTAGACCCCCCCTACTGGTTTCTGCAATGAATTTCTATTAGGATCCAAACATGATGGGTTATAGTTTGCGCTCCGTGGGTAACGCCATATTATGCCTTGAAGTTGCTTTCCGAAAGCTTAATTCGCGAGCGCAAGAAAGTAAATCTTGGAAAAGAAAGACATATCATAGTTTGTTGGTCTCCGCTGATTAGTGAGGAAAAATTGAGCCTGAAAGAGTATCAAAGAAAGCGCGACTTTCAGAAAACAACTGAACCGAAAGGCGACGTAACATCA
>Ga0272441_10015688_pt1 | contig 10577 bp, 8 predicted proteins | sample SSMProp6N_FD_193582 | JGI IMG/M metagenome (GOLD analysis project Ga0272441, IMG submission 193582) | Marine sediment archaeal communities from Little Sippewissett salt marsh, Falmouth, MA, United States - SSM-Prop-6N | ecosystem: Environmental > Aquatic > Marine > Wetlands > Sediment ... | reverse complement strand
CCGGGCAGGACCCACCCGAGGCGCTCGCGTGCGGCGTCCTCGATCGCGGTGAGATCATCGGCCTCGGCGAGACGCTCGCGAAGGGACGCTTGCTCGATCACCGCCGATTGATGGACCGCCTGGAGATCGTTCAGCTCGCGACGAAGCGCCCGGATCTCCAGGGCTTGCACGATGAACAACGAAAGGGCCAGCGCACCGATGACGCCGAGCGCGATCAATGCAAGGGGCATCCGATGGGTCGTCCTGGGCGCCGTCGTGGCACGACGAGCCGGACGTCGCCGCCTTTGCCCCCCCAGCATCCGTACCCCCCCGTGTTCGCTCGTTTCAGACCGAGCGGAATCTCGCCGGCCATTCGGCGAGTTCGAGCCCGTACTCCTCCTCGATCCTCAGCAACCGATTGTACTTCGCCACCCGCTCGCTGCGGGAAATCGAGCCGCTCTTGATCTGGCCGCAGGCCGTTCCGGTCGCGAGGTCGGCAATCGACGTGTCTTCCGTCTCGCCGGAGCGGTGCGAGACGACGCTCGTGTAGCCGGCGAAGTGCGCGATCTGCATCGTTTCCAGCGTCTCGGTCACCGTCCCGATCTGGTTCAGCTTGATCAGGATCGAATTGGCGATTCCCTCGGCGATCCCGTCCTGCAGCCGCGTCGGGTTCGTCACGAAGACATCGTCGCCGACGATCTGCACGCGGTCACCGAGTCGATCGGTCAGCATGCGCCAGCCGGCGCGGTCTTCCTCTCCCACGCCGTCCTCGATCGAGACGATCGGGAAGTTCGTCACCCAATCGGCGTAAACCGAGACGAGATCCTCGGAACCGAGCGTCTCCGACGTACCGCCGATCGTGAACCGATACGCCCCATCGGTGAAGAAGCTCGTCGCCGCCGCATCGAGGGCGATCGCGACGTCGGCCCCCGGCCGGTAGCCGCTCTTCTCGATTGCATCGACTAGCAACGACAGCGCGGCGCGGTTCTCGTCGAGGTTGGGTGCGAACCCGCCTTCGTCTCCGACGGCGGTGGCCAGACCGCTCTTCTTCAGGATCCCCTTCAGCGTATGGAAGACCTCCGAACAGGCGCGGACCGCATCTCTGAATGTCGGCGCACTGACCGGTAGCAGCATGAATTCCTGGATGTCGACGTTGTTGTCGGCGTGCTCCCCGCCGTTCAATACGTTCATCATCGGGCGCGGCAGACACGCACGTCGCGCGCCGGCGAGGTACCGGAAGAGCGGGACATCGAGCGAATCGGCTGCGGCGCGGGCCGTCGCGAGCGAGACGGCGAGGATCGCGTTGGCGCCCAGCCGGCTCTTGTTCTCGGTTCCATCGAGATCGAGAAGGAGGCGATCGATCTCGACTTGATCGAGCGCATCCTCTCCGAGCAGCGCCGGCGCGATCTCGTCGGCGATGTGGGCGACCGCCTGGTCGACGCTGCGCCCGTGATACCGCTTCGGATCCCCGTCTCTGAGTTCCAGCGCCTCGTACTTGCCTTTCGAGGCCCCCGACGGCACGGCCGCGCGTCCGAACGCGCCGTCCTCGAGGTAGACATCCGCCTCCACGGTCGGATTGCCTCTGGAATCAATGATGGCCCGAGCTTCTATCCCTTCGATGAACATTCGGAGATCCCCCCTTCAAGGTCGGGGACCAGTATAGTGAGCCCCGATCGAAACGGCAATGGATCTACACGGCGGTTGCGTGTTCTCTCGATGGGATCGATAATCCGGGCGATGGATGACACGAAGGAGATCTGATGAAGGCAAGCGAGCTTCGACGACGCTATCTCGAGTTCTTCGGCAGCCGCGACCACCGCATCCTGCCAAGCTCCCCGTTGGTGCCGAACGATCCGACCCTGCTGTTCACGTCGGCGGGGATGGTCCAATTCAAGGACATCTACTGGGGACGCACCGAGCCGTCACACCCTCGGGTGACGACGTGCCAGAAGTGCTTCCGAACGGTGGACATCGAGAACGTCGGGAAGACGGCATTCCACCACACCTTCTTCGAGATGCTCGGCAACTTCTCCTTCGGCGACTACTTCAAGGAGGGCGCGATCCGGCTGGCGTGGGAGTTTCTGACGGTGGAGTTGGGAATCCCCGGAGAACGGCTGACCGCCGCCGTCTACGAAGAGGACGACGAGGCGCACGACATCTGGCGGGACGTCATCGGGCTTCCGACGGATCGGATCGTGCGTCTTGGCAAGGAGCACAACTGGTGGGGGCCGGTCGGCAACTCCGGCCCCTGCGGACCGGATTCCGAGATCCATTTCGACACTGGGCCCGAGCGGGGTTGTGGCCCGGACTGCCTCGGAGCCGCGTGTGACTGCGACCGCTTCTCGGAGATCTGGAACCTCGTGTTCATGGAGTACGATGCGGCCGAGGACGGAACGCTGACTCCGCTGGCACGCAGGAATATCGATACCGGGATGGGCCTCGAGCGCACGTCGGCGGTATTGCAGGGCGTCGACTCGAACTTCGACATCGACTCGTTCCAGCCCGTCGTCGAAGCGATCGAGTCGGCCTGCGGACGACGTCTCTCCGCCGACGAGATCGAGCACCGGAATGCGATCGCCGACCACACGCGGGGGGTGCTGTTTCTCCTCGCCGACGGCGTGATGCCCGGGAATGAACGACAGGGATACGTCCTGCGCCGCATTCTTCGGCGGGCGGTCCGCGCCGGCGAACGGTTGGAGCTTCCGGCGGGGTCGCTGGCGACATTCGTCGAACCGGTCATCGAGACGCTCGGAGAGGTCTATCCCGAGATCGTCGGGGCGCGGGATCTGGCTCTCCGCCTGATCGATCGCGAAGAGGAGACCTTCCGTCGGACGCTACGCGACGGCGAACGGCGGCTTGCGAAGCTGCTCGCCGATCTCGAGGAGGCCGGCGAGACGGTGCTGCCGGGAGACCTCGCGTTCGAGCTGACGGATACGTACGGTTTCCCGCTCGAGATGACCGAGGAGATCGCCGCCGAGGCCGGGGTGGCCGTCGAGCGAGACGGGTTCGAGACGGCGCTGGCGGCGCAGCGCGCACGGTCGCGCGTCGACGTCGAGACCTCCGTTTCCGCGGACGCGGACGGCATCCCTGCGGGAGAGCATCCGACGCGGTTCCTCGGATACGACGAACTCGAGTGTGACGTGGCGATCGAGAACATCATCGGATCCGATGGAAAGACGGTTCGGTTCGTGTTTCCGGAGACGCCGTTCTACGCCGAAGCGGGGGGGCAGGTCGCCGACACCGGACGGCTCGACAACCTCTCCCGGGAGGGCGTGGCCCGCGTGACCGGCGTAACGAAGAACGCCAAGGGCGTCTTCCTTCACCACGTCGAGATCGACGAAGGGACATTCGAGCCGGGAGACCGGTGTCGCCTCGTCGTCGATGCGGAGCGGCGAGCGCGGATCCGGCGCAACCACACGGCGACACACCTGCTGCACGCGGCGCTTCGGAGCGTCCTCGGGACGCACGTCAAGCAGGCCGGTTCCGAGGTGAACGATGCCGAACTGCGGTTCGACTTCTCCCACTTCGAGCGGCTGACGCCGGAGGAGATCGCCCGGGTCGAGGACTTCGCGTCGGCCGCGGCGCTCGCCGATCACGCGGTGATGACATCCGAAGTCTCGCTCGAGGAGGCCCAGGGACTCGGCGCGATCGGGCTGTTCGAGGACGAGTACCGCGGCAAGGATGTCGTCCGTCTCGTCCGCGTCGGCGACGTATCGATGGAGCTGTGCGGTGGGACGCACGTATCGAGAAGCGGCGAGATCGGCGTCGTCAAGGTCGTCTCCGAGGAGTCGATCGCCTCCGGCGTCCGACGGATCCGCGCGATCACCGGCGATGCGGTTCTCCGTCGCCTCCGAACGGATGAGTCGCTGCTGCACGAGCTGCGCGACGAACTCGGAGACCCGCCGATCGACGGGATCCGTCGCCTGCGCGACGAGATTCACGGACTCCGTGCGGAACTCGAAGCGGCCTCCAGCGCGGCGGTCAAGGACGTCGCCACGGAGCTAATCGCGACGTCGGAGGACGTCGGAGACGTTCGTCTGATCGGCGCCCGCGTCGATCGTCCCGCCGAACAGCTGAAGGAGCTGGCCGATCTCCTCGAGCAGATGGCGCGTCCGGTCGTGGTGCTGTTGGTCGGCGACGCGAGCGGCAGCGGGATTGCCGTCTGCAAGCGATCGGACGACATCACCGCGATCGATGCCGGCGCGACGATCCGCGGCGTCGCCCGCGCGCTCGGCGGCGGGGGCGGCGGCGCGAAGGGCTTCGCTCAGGGAGGCGGACCGAAGGTCGCGGATCTCGACCGGGCGCTGGAACAGGGGCTCGAGGCGCTACGCGATGCGCTCTCGTCTCGCGCATAGGCGAAGCGAGCCGTACGCGTTGACCGCGGCTCGAGAGACGACGGGCCGGCCGGCTACGTCGTCAGGCGCACCGGCATGCAGACGTACAAGTATCCCTGATCGGAATCCGCCGATTCATCGCCCGACGGTTCGATCAAGCCGGCCTTCAGCGGGTCGGACAGCCAGACCACGATCTGTTCGGACGCCATGCGCTTCAACGCGTCGATCAGGTACTCGGCGGAGAACCGGATCTCGATCGGCCCTGCGGGAGGCTGCTTCAGCCGGACGCGCTCCTCCGCCTCTCCCTTGTTTCGGGACGCGGAGTTGATTCGGACCGCGCTCTCGTCGGCGCTCGCGTGAAGCGTGACCGCGCCGGAGTCCTCCGCCGCGGTGATCTCGATTCGCTGCAGCGCTTCGAGAAGCGACCGGCGGTCGAACGTCAACGAGATCGGGTTGTCCTTCGGGATGACCCGTTCGAAATCGGGGAACTCCTCGGCGATCGTCCGCGCCATGAACGTCACGCCGGCGGCGTGGAAGAACAGCTGACCGTCTCCGCGGTACAGGTCGACCGTATCGGCCTTCAGCTGAGCGAGAACGCGATCCAGGTCGGTGAGGACGCTCGCCTCGATCAGGTATTCGCCCTCCTCGACGAGTTCCTCGATCCCGATCGACTTCATCGCCATCCGGAAGCCGTTGGCTGCCACCATGTTCAGTTGCTCGGCCTTCAGGACGAGGTCGACGCCGGTCAGGCTGAGCCGCGTCGTCTGGCCGGCCCGCAGCGCCGCGAACGCGGTCTGTTCGAGCCCCCGGTGGAATTGGTCGATTCGGACCGATGCGACCTTCGTCGCCGGCAGCGCGGCCACCTCCGGGAAATCGTCGACGGGGAGGGTCGGCAGATCGAACGTGACCTCACCGCAACGGAGCTTGACCGTCGTGGTCTCGCTGGCCTCCGTACTGAGCGTGATCCTCTCGTCGGCGGGCAGGTGCGTCGCGATCTGGTTGAACACGGTTCCGTTCAGCACAACCGACTCGTCCGACGCGCTGTTCTCGATCGGAATCTCGCAGCGGACGGCGCGCTCCAGATCCGTCGCTTGAAGGCAGAGCTGATTGCCGGTGATTTCCAACTTCAGTCCGCCGAGAATCGGCATGCTGCTGCGAACGCCGAGCGCGTGGCTGGCGAGGCGCACGCCGAAGACCAGGTCGTCCTTCGAACACACGAAATCCATCACTGACCCCCTTGCTGTCGAATCGCTGTCGGCTCGTGCGGAGTTCATGATACTCCACCAGAAGTGCAGCTGGCAAAGGGCTACAAGCCGAGATGCGATGCAACCGCGTCGGCAATCTGCGAGATCGACCGGGTTCCATCGAGAATGTGAACCGTCGGATCTCCATCGACGAGTTCGAGAAAACCCCGGCGGACGCGACGATGGAATGCGATCGATTCCACCTCGATCCGATCGCCTCGGTCGGCCTTGCGCTGCAGCGTGTAGTCCGCCGGGACGTCGATCAGCAGCGTGCAGTCCGCCTGCGTCCCCTCCGTGGCGGCCTCGTTCAGCTGCCGGATCAGGTCGAGGTCGAGGCCTCGACCGTACCCTTGGTAGGCGAGACTCGACAGCCGATACCGCGATGCAACGACCGTCTTCCCCGCGCGAAGCGCCGGGAGGATGACCTCGTGCGTGTTCTGCGCCCGGCTGACCATGAACAGCAAGAGTTCGGAGAACGGAAGGAGCGTCTCATGCTGTTTCTCGAGCAGGACGCGCCGAATCCCCTCGGCGATCGGGGTGCCGCCGGGTTCGCGGGTCGTCACCACATCGAGACCGGCTCCCACGAGCCGGCGGGCGAGGAGTCGCGCCTGGGTCGACTTGCCCGAAGCGTCGAGTCCCTCAAGAACGATCAGTTTCCCGACCCACTCGATGTCGATCACCTCCCAACAGGACGCACAGGATAATCAGCCCCGCCCCGATCGTAATGCATGTATCGGCGAGATTGAACACGGGAAACCCGCGAATCTCGAAGAAGTCGAGCACGTACCCGTACAGCAGTCGGTCGATCAGGTTGCCGACCGCGCCGGCGAGGACGATGGCGGCGCCGAGCCGGGCAAGTATCGAGCGAATCCGCCCGACGACGAGCAGCGTTGCGAGAACCACCGAGACGACGGCCGACACTGCAATGAACAGCTCGCCGCCGCCTGGGAAGATGCCGAAGGCCCCACCGATGTTGTGGACCCTTGTCAAACGGATCGCATCGCCGATCAGCGGGGTCGGCCGGCCGATGTCGAGGGCCCGAGCCGCCCACGCCTTCGAGAGCCGATCGAACAGGACCAGTCCGGATGTGAGGAGGAAGTACGGGATGCGGTTCATGCTGCCCTCAGCCTATCCCGCGGCCGGAGGCTCGTCAAGGAAACGTGGGCCGGATTGCGTCGATCGAGCGGGTCGTATACCGTTCGCCCATACGAGAGGAGGACGCGATGCGCTGGGTTCGATTCACCGAGACGGGAAACGAGAGTCCGCAGTTCGGCGAGCTGATCGAGGAGGAGATCCGGACGGAACGAGGAGCGGTTCGGCTCGGCGACGTTCGACTCCTGGCGCCGTGCATGCCGACGAAGATCGTCTGCGTCGGGCGCAACTACGCGGCACACGCGGCCGAACTCGGGAACGAGGTGCCGAAGCGCCCGCTGTTGTTCCTGAAGCCGCCGTCGGCGGTGATCGGCCCGGATGTGGCGATCCGCCTTCCGCGGGACGCCGAGGTGCATCACGAAGCGGAGCTCGGCGTCGTCATCGGAAGGACGTGCCGGAATGTCCCGGCGAAGCGGGCCGGCGACGTGATCCGCGGCTACACCTGTCTCAACGACGTCTCCGATCGAACCGCGCAATCCTGGGAGAAGAACTGGGTCCGTGCGAAGGCGTTCGATACGTCGGCGCCGATCGGACCGTGGATCGTCTCCCCGGATGAGGTCAACGAGCCGCTTCGCGTCGTCCTGCGGGTCAATGGTGAGATCCGGCAGGACGGACGAACGGATGCGATGATCTTCACGATTCCTCGGTTGATCGAAGAGATCACCGGATTCATGACGCTCGAGCCCGGGGACATCATCGCGACGGGCACGCCCGACGGGGTCGGTCCGTTGGTGCCCGGAGATGTCGTCGAGGTGACGATCGACGGCGTCGGGACGCTTCGCAATCCGGTCCTCGCCGCCTAGAGCGGGGCGCGAGACACTGCAGTTCAAGCATCGAGCCGTCAATCGGCGTCGTGTGGTGCGCGAGAGCGCGGAGCTCCCGAGTGTCGCTTGGCCGATGCCGTCGGAGCAGGTATCGTACGAGAGACCACGAGAAGGAGGGCCTGGGATGTCGCATCGATCGAAACGCGCACCGTGGGCGGCGCTGCTCCTCGTCGCGGCGGTCGCGGTCCTCGCGATCGCGCAAGACGAGAGCGATGCCACGCTCGTGCTGAACGAGATCGAGATCAACCCGAACGGCCTCGACCATGGGAACGAGTGGGTCGAGATTCTGAACCTCTCGGAGTCGTCCGTCGACCTCGCGGGATGGTCGATCAGCTACACGTACCGCGGCCCGGGGACATGGCCGTTGGTCGACAGTCCGCGAACGCTCGGCCCCGGGGAACGGTTCGTGTTCGTGTACCCGCGGATCGCGCTGCGCAACGCGGAGGCCAACGTGATCCGGCTGATCGACCCGGCTGGCTGGATAGTCGATGAGTCGTCGCCGCTTCTCGACAAGGACGACGACGACTCGACGTGGCAACGCTTCCCCGACGGCGGCGATCCGTGGTTCCCCGACCTATGGATTCTCAACGCGGCGACGCGAGGGCGCTCGAACGACTAGGGCCTCTCTATCGAGCCCGCTGTTCCTCGGCGGCGGCTTCGAGAACGGGCCAGACCGTGTCCTGTACGAAGAGCGTCGCGCCCCCGCCGAGGATCTCGCGCCCGGATCCCGTGTAGACGGTGCCGATCAGGTCCTGCTCGAATTGCAGCAACTGACCCCGCACGCCGTCCGCCTCGGCGGGATCGGACAGCATATAGATGTAGAGAGACCGGATCACGTACATCGTGATCGGTCCCGACGACGTTTCGATGTCGACCGTCGGTAGGACGAGTAACGACAGCGGATACGCAGCGGTCGTCGCGTTCCCGCGGAGGAACGCGTCGAGGTTCACCGCCTCGGCATCCTTCGAGTACCCGGCAAGCAGGTCGTGCAATAGAGCGAGTTCCTCCAGCTCCTCGTCCGGCAGCTTCGTCAGGGCGATCTCGCTGGTGCCGTCCCAGCCTGTGAGTCGAATGCCGAACGGAAGCGCGGTGGGAGCGGTGAAATCGAACGTCCGCATGTGAACGACGGCGCCGTCGGCCGCCGTGATCGTCATCCGGGCGCCGTACCGTTGGCCGGCCTCGATCGTGACCGGTGGGGAAGCGGCGTACATCGTGATCGGATCGCCCGATCGGATTCCCGTGCGCGACGCCCCGTCGAGCGGGACCTCGGTCCCGTCGACGATTCGGTAGACCTCCCACGACGTGTTGATCAGCCGTTCGTCCGGCGGGAGAGACACCTCGAGCGAGACGAAGAACACGACGGCGGGCAACCCCGTCTTCGCGTCGACGACGATCTCGTTGCCCCAATCGGTCTCGTCCCATTCGGCGGCCGAGAGGCCGAGGCCGATCGAGACGAGGACGGCCAGTATGGCGATCGCTCGAATACGCATGTCGTACCTCCCAGCCGATTATACGAGCCCCGGGCTCGCGAGAGGCGAGACGCTCGCGACACGGTGGCCTCTCATGCTGCGGCGGTGGCCGCATCGAGGGCGGCGGGATCGTACCTCGGAAAGCGAAGGAGAGATCATGCGAAGACGTTGTCTTGCGGTCATCGCAGTCGTCACGGCCCTCAGCCTGGCTGCGTGTTCGGCCCCCGACTTGTCGGACGGTGTGCAGGTTCTAGCGATGCTCGCGAACCCGTACGGTGCGAACACGTTCCTCCTCAAGACGCAGTTCGAGCTGCTCGGCTGGGAGGTCACGCTGGCGGGAGTCAACCGGGCTGTGCCCGCCTGTTCACGGCTTTGCTCGACACTCTTTGCTGACCTCACGTTGGAGGAGGTCGAATCGGCGGCGGCCTACGACGTGCTCGTCGTGATGCCGACGCCGGGCACATTTCGGCGCGTACGGGATCCGGTTGGCGACCTGCGCGCCAGCGGACGCGCCGTCGCGCTCGTCCAAGAGGCGGCTGCCGGCGGCGCGTCGCTTTACACCGGGTGCTCCGGCATCCTGCTGTTCGGCGACGCGGGAGTGCTCGAAGGGGCCTCGATGGTTGCGCACCCGAACCGGATGGCCGACTGCGCGACGTTCGGCGCGGAGTGCACACGCGGGAGCCAAACCGTACCGCCAAGGATCGACGGTTCATTGGTCACGGCGACGAATCAACGGGTCTGGCCGATCGAGATCGCCGCGGCGATCGCCCGCTCGCTCGACGCCGACGTCCCGATCGCACCCTCGATCGATTCGATCACGGCGGTGGACGTCGAGACGGTTCTGACCCGACCGGAGAGCGGCGCGTCCGGGATCGCCGCCACGACAGCCGGCGGCGATCTGCCCGACGTCGGCCGGGACGTCTGCTGCGTCGATCACGATGTGGTACTGGTGGGAACGCGGACGACCGTCGAGCGGCGGGAGGATGTGTTCGCGACGAGGCTCGGTCCGGACGGGGAGATCGTCTGGTCGAAGGCAATCGGCGGTCCCGGGCGGGATCTCGCGGAGGCGGTCTGTCCCGCCGAGGACGGTGGGGTTTTCATTGCCGGGATGACGACGAGCGCCGGGCGAGGAGCGGAGGACGTGCTCGTCTTGAAGCTGTCCGCCGAGGGACGTCTCCAATGGGCCGCGACGTTCGGCGGTGCCGAGACCGACGCCGCCTTCGACATCTGCCCGGCCGGGGACGGCGCCGCCGTGTGCGGCGTCACGACATCGTCGGGCGCCGGTCTGTCCGACGTCTACGTCATCCGGGTCGGGACGGACGGCCGTCAGCTGTGGAGTCGCACGTTCGGCGGCGAACGGATCGACCGCGGGCAAAGCATCTGCGCCCTCGACGACGGCGGCCTGGTCGTCGCCGGCGGAACAAGCTCGTACGGTGCGGGGAATGTCGACATGTACGTCCTCCGACTCGACTCGACAGGGCGGGAGATCTGGTCGTCGGCGTACGGGCGAAGCGCCTACGACATCGCGAGCGACGCGATCCCGATGCACGACGGAGGATTCGTCGTGGCGGGCTA
>Ga0272441_10015687_pt1 | contig 10579 bp, 7 predicted proteins | sample SSMProp6N_FD_193582 | JGI IMG/M metagenome (GOLD analysis project Ga0272441, IMG submission 193582) | Marine sediment archaeal communities from Little Sippewissett salt marsh, Falmouth, MA, United States - SSM-Prop-6N | ecosystem: Environmental > Aquatic > Marine > Wetlands > Sediment ... | reverse complement strand
CGACCTTATTCCGGAGGGGACCCACGATCCTGGAAGTCCCCCAAGACCTTGCCATTCCCTGGAGACCCAGCCGAAAGCTATTGCGCACTTCGCTTGACGGCATCCTCGTGCCGGATTCCTACCCTTCCAGCTTCTTAACGGCGGGATCGAGGGCGAAGCGGAGGAACATGGCCCCGTCGCCCTTGCCTTTGCGAGCGGCGCCCAGGGCGCGCCGCATGGCCCCCAGCGCGGGTCGGGCCCTGGGCCCGAGCATCTCCAGCGCGCGGGCGGCGCGCAGGGCAGCCCGGTTGTCGGCGCTTTCAAGCTCCCCGGCCAGCACCTTCAGCGGCGCGTCGCCGGGGATCAGTCCGGCCAGGGCCCACGCGGCCTCGATGCGGACGGCGGGGGACGGATCGGCCAGCGCGCCGGTCAGGGCCCCCACGGCCGGCCTGGCCTGCTCGCCCAGCGCGTGGAGGCCGACGCCGGCCCAGTAGCGTACGGCGGCGTCGGGGTCCTTCAGGAGCCGAATCTGCTTCGGCCGGCCCGTCTCACCCGTGCCGACAAGCTCGGCGACGGCGAGGATGCGCTCCAGGGGATACTTCGCGTCGTCCCGGGCCATCTCGAACGGCGTGCTGTGCGGGCTGCGGGCAACCATCTCCAGCTCGGGCAGGAAGCCGAGGTCGCGTTTCCCGAGGATCCACGCCCGCAGGCGATTGCGCATCCGCTCCAGGCGGGCGGCGTGTTTCGGGTCGGAGGCGAGGTTGCGGACCTGGTGCGGGTCGTTGGCGGTGTCGTAGAGCTCCTCGATCGCGCGCCGCGGTCCGGCGTAGTGCTTCTGGGCGGCGGTGGTGAGCTTGCCGGCGGCGGCGAGGCGCGTGATATCGCCGCGGATCTCGCCGAGGTCGGAGTAGTAGCTCGGCTGGTTGTAGGACAGGTGCGGCATGTAGTTGCGAACGTACAGCCAGTTGTCGTCGCGGACCATCCGAGCGAGGTCGAAGGCCTCGTCCACGCGGTCGCGGTGGCCGAACACGTGCGTTCGCGGCGGGCCCGAGGCCCGGCCGAGAAACGGCACGCCCTGCATGTAGTCGGGGACGGGCAGGCCGAGCAGGCTCAGCACGGTGGGCGGGAAGTCCACGAAGCTCAGCAGCCGGTCGACCGTCTCGCCGGGCGAGGCCGGGGCGAGGTGGCGGTACTTGGCCGGGAAACGCACCAGCAGCGGGACGCGCATGCCCGAGTCCAGCACCAGCCGCTTGTGCCTCGGCAAACCCGAGCCGTGGTCGGAGTAGAAGAAGACGATCGTGTCCTCGGCGAGGCCGTCCTCCTCGAGCTGCTTCAACAGCCGCCCGGTGTTCTGGTCCATCACGCTGACGCAGTCATGGAAGCGTGCGATCGTCCGCCGCACGATGGGCGTGTCGGGGTAGTACGGCGGGACGGTCATCTTGGCCGGGTCGTGCCGTAGCGGCGCCGCCAGGCGGGACTGGACGTCCTTTTGGAACTGCTCGTAGGGCCAGACCATCGTTCGCGACTGGTGGCTGGTCATGTCGTTGAAGATCGCGAAGAACGGCTTGCCCTTTGGGCGGTTGCGCCAGTGGGCCTTGTTGGAGCACTCGTCCCACGACGCCTTGATGATGGCCGGGGCGTTGGCGGTGTTGTAGTCGGTCTTGACGTTGTTCGTGCAGTAGTACCCCGCCGCCCGCAGATAGGACGGGAAGCCGGTCATCTTCCTCGGGATCGGCATGGCCGACCGCAGGTTCGCTGTCCCGAGGCTGCTGGCGAGCACGCCGGTGATCAGGCACGACCGCACGGGCGAGCAGACCGGCGCGGTGGCGAAGACGTTGGTGTACCGAACCGACTCGCCCGCGAGCTTGTCGAGGTTCGGCGTGTGGGCGTGCTTGTCGCCCCAGCAGCCGAGCACGGGGCTCATGTCCTCGCACGTGATCCAGAGGACGTTGGGCCTCGCCTTGTGCTTCCCGGCCGCCAGGGCCCGGGCGCCCAGGAGCCCCCCTACCGCCGCCGCGCCGGCCCGGCGGAGGAACTCGCGACGGCCCCACGATCGATGCGATGCGTTCATTGCTTCTCCTTGCGGCCTCGGCTGCGGCGGGGCCCCATCGGCGCGGTCCCGCAGCGCTTGAGCTGATTGACCTCCGACGGGCGGAGCGTGCGGACGTTGCCGATCTTCAGTCCCCGGTCGGTCACCGGGCCGATCGCGACGCGCTTGAGGCGCTTGACCTTCACGCCGAACTTCAGCAGCACGCGGCGGATCTCGCGGTTGCGGCCCTCGGTGAGGGTGACGTTCAGCAGGCTGCGGTCCCGGCCCTTGCGCAGCACGCGCACGGCCGCCCCGCCGGTCCGCTTGCCGTCGAGGTACACCCCGTGCTTGAGTCGGTCGATCTGCTCGGCCGTCAGGACGCGGTCGATCTCGACGACATAGGTCTTGGGCACGCCGTGGCGCGGGTGCGTGAGGTACTCGGTCAGGTCGCCGTCGTTGGTCATCAGGAGCACGCCGGTGCTGTCGACGTCCAGCCGGCCCACGCAGTAGACCCGCGAGCCGGGGATCTCGGGCACGAGGTCCACCGCCTTGCGGCGCTCCTGCGGGTCCGAGGCGGTGCACACCACGCCCCGCGGCTTGTTCAGCAGGAAGTAGACCTTCTCGGCGCGGCGGTGCTTGATCCGCTGCCCGTCGACCACGATCCGGTCGGCCGCGGGATCGACGAAACAGGGCAGCTTCGTGACGGCCTGGCCGTTGACGGTGACCCGGCCGGCGAGGACCATCTCCTCCACCGCCCGCCGCGACGCCACGCCGGCTTCCGAGAGGTATTTCTGTATCCGCAGTTTTCCCATGGTCTTCCACCCACAGATGTGCCTTCCGGCACGCACGTCTGCGGACTGTGTCTCTCTCAGAGCGTCCAGCCCTTGCGGTACTCCCGGCGCACGTACCGGTTGGCCTCGGGGTTGTTGGTCACCTCCATGTTCTTCGCGTCCCACTCGATCCGGCCGTCCACGCGCTGGGCGAGGGCGCCGAGCAGGACCATCTCCGTCAGCGGCCCGGAATAGCCGAAGTGGCTCATCGCCGGGCGGTCGCCCTTGCACGCGCGGACCCATTCCATCCAGTGGCCGCCATTGGAGCGCGGGAGAGTCTTCTCCGGGCGCTGGAGGCCGTGCATCCGCTCGGCCGGCAGCAGGCGCGGGCCGCCCCCGTGCGGGATCAGCAGCGTGCCCTTCGTGCCGACGAACAGCGAGCCGTTGGCCGGGTACTTCTGCTCGGGCTTCAGCCCGGCCAGCTCTCGCGGCGGCAGGTGCTTGGCGTCGTACCACGTCAGCGTGCAGGCGTCCCGCGTGCCGCGCTTTGGGAAGCGGTACGTCGTGACCGACCGGGCCGGGTAAGACTCGCCGTTGTGCCCGGACGTCTTCGCCTCCACGCTCGTGGGGGCCTTCAGATCCAGCGCCCAGAACGCCCCGTCGAGAATATGGCAGCCCATATCGCCCAGGGCCCCCGTGCCGAAATCGAACCACCCCCGCCAGGCGAACGGGTGGTAGCCCTCCGCATACGGGCGCTGCGGCGCGGGGCCCAGCCAGAGGTCCCAATCCAGGCCCTTCGGCGTCGGCGCGGGCTGGGGCCTGGCCGTGCCCTGCGCCCACCACCCGGCGGGCCGGTCCGTCCAGGCGTGGACCTCGGTCACGTCGCCGACGGTCCCGGCCGCGATCCACTCGCACAGCAGCCGGTAGCCCTCGCCCGCGTGCCCCTGGTTGCCCATCTGCGTGGCGACCTTTTGCTTAGCGGCTTCGGCGGCCAGGGCGCGGGCCTCGTGAATCGAGTGCGTCAGGGGCTTCTCGGTGTAGCAGTGCTTGCCCAGCCGCAGCGCCCGCATCGTGGCCGGGGCGTGGGTGTGGTCGGGCGTGGCGACAACCACGGCGTCGATTTGCTGGTGCATCTCGTCGAACAGCTTGCGGTAGTCGGCATACCGGGCGGCCTTGGGCGCGTACCGCCGGGCCGAGTCCAGCCGCCGGGCATCGACGTCCGCGAAGGCCACCACGTTTTCCCGCGCCGCGGCCCGGAGATGCACGCCGCCCCGACCGCCGACGCCGATGCACGCGATGCCCAGCTTCTCGTTGGGGTTCCGCGCCGACAGAATCCGCGGCGCACAAACCGCCCCCGCCGTAGTGGCGGCGCCGTGAAGGAAGTGTCGTCTGTTCATTCGCATGGTCGTGTACCGTCCTTTGTCTTGCCCCTCCGGGGCGACGCGCGGAGCCGGCTCCGCCGCCAAACGGGTCAGCCTTCCGGCAAGGTGATCTCCAACCACCTGCACGGAGCCGCCGCGACGATCCGCGGGTTGTTGCAGGCCGCGGGTACCAACACCGTATCCCCCGCCCGCAGCGGGACCACGAGCTCCACCGTGCCCGTGTGGTGGACGGCCGCGTGACCGGCGGCGTCGAGCATCATCACGGCGGCGCACCGGCCGTCCGGCAGGTGCACGGGCATGCCCGCCCGGGCGGCGCGCCGGGCGACGGTGAAGAACTCCGTGATCAGCAGCGTCTCGCCGGCCGCGCCGGGCGCGGCATCGTCGGCCGGCGTGAAGTGAATGCACTGCACCGAGCGGTCGACGTGGATCTCCCGCCCCCGGCCCCAGTCGGTCACGCGGTAGGTCGTGTCCGACGGCGTCTGCGCCTCCGCGACGACGACCCCCGCGCCCAGCGCGTGGACTGTCCCGGCCGGGAGAAAGTGGAAGTCGCCCGCCGCCACGGGCACGGGGCGAACGTGCCGCTCGACGTCGTCGGCGACCGCCGCGGCGCGGAAGGCCTCCGGCGTCGTGCCCGGCTGGACGCCCTTGTGGATCATCCCGTCGCGGCTCTCGACGACGTACCAGCACTCGGTCTTCAGGGCCGCGTCCTCGCCCTCGGCCCGAATCCGCTCGACCGCCTCGGCGTCGGGGTGGACCTGGAGCGAAAGGATGTCGTTGGCGTCCAGCAGCTTCAGCAGCAGGGGGAAGCGGCCGTCCGGCATGGCGGGCGCGCCGCCGAGCAGGTCGGCGCCCATCTGCTTCGTCAGATCCGTCAGCGAAATCCCCGCCGCCGGGCCGTTCGAGACCACGCTCACGCCCTCGGGCAGGTCGGCCAGTTCCCAACTCTCGCCGATCTGCTTGCCGGCGGGCAGTTTGCGGCCGAAGAGACGCTCCAGACTCCGCCCGCCCCAGATCTTCTCCAGGTAGATCGGCTCAAGACGATACGGGTACACGTCCATCGGCGGTTCCTTCCAGCAGGTGCGCAGGCGGTATTCTACCCGCCGTCGGCGTCGCCCGCCAGCAGCGGCTTGCCCCCAATGAGCCCGCCGCGTACACTCGCCCCCATCGAACCGAGACGACGAAAGGCAAGACATGTCCGACCCGACACCCGAGATCCCGGCCGAGCCACAGCCGCAGCCGCCGGCCCCCGCGCCGGTCGACGAGAAGCCCGCCGGCAAGCCGATGATCCAGTACGACGACTTCTGCAAGCTGGACCTCCGCGTGGGGAAGGTCCTGGAGGCCATCGCCCACCCCAACGCCGACAAGCTGCTGGTCCTGAAGGTAGACCTCGGCGCCGAGCAGCGGCAGGTCATCGCGGGGATGCGCGCGTGGTACTCGCCGGAGGACCTCGTGGGCAAGAACATCGTGGTGGTGGCCAATCTCGCCCCGCGGAAGATGCGCGGCATGGAGAGTCAGGGCATGCTCCTGGCGGCCTCGAAGATGGACGGCGAGACGTACGAGGACGTCGTCGTCCTGACGACCGACCGGGACGTCCCGCCGGGCTCGCCTGTCTCGTAAGCGGGTCAACCATGCCCTCGGCCGGGGGCGAGAGCACGCGTCGCGATCGGGCCCCTGCTACCTTCCGGCGGCCTGAAGGAAGACGTGTACGCCCTTCTTGTTGGCGGTGGCGACGTCGGGCCGGCCGTCGGCGTTGAGGTCGGCGACGGCGAAGTTCAGCCCCACGCCCGAGTCGCGGTCGATCTCGTGCGGCACGAACCGCACCGTGCCCTTGGCGGGCCTCTGGAGCTCGAACCACACCAGCACGGCCGGCTCGCGCGCGCCGGGGTCCTTGCCCTGATGGGCGAAGTACCGCTTGCCGGTGACGAAGTCCTTCCGCCCGTCGCCGTTGATGTCGGCCAGGCAGACGGCGTGCGTCTGGGAGAAATCCCTGGCGATCTCGTGCTCCCGGAACGAGATCTTCTCCCCCTCGCGGACCTGCTCGTGCCACCAGATACCGTACTTGTGCGCCGAGGAGCTGATCACGTCGGCGTCGCCGTCGCCGTCCACGTCGTAGACGGGCATCTGGGCGGCCGGCTTGCCCAGCTTCGCCTTGTGGAACGCCCACGGTGTCTGGGTCCGGTCGGCGGGCGCTTCCCACCACCCGGCCGTGACGACCAGGTCCGCGCGGCCGTCGCCGTTGACGTCTCCGACGCCGAGCCCGTGGCCGTACCGTTCCGCACCGGGGGCCTTCTCGGCGGTCAGCACGACTCGGGCCCAATCGGCGGCGGCTTTGCCCGGCGGAGCGAACGCGCACATCCGCCCGTCCGTGCCGAAGACCATCACCCGCCGGCCCGTGCCGAACAGGTCCACGAAGCGCGGCGTCTCGTTGCACGCGCTCTTGCAGACGAGATGCCGCTTCCAGTGGCCGGGCGTCTTGCCGGGGTTCTCGAACCAGTAGCACGGCCCGCCGGGGCGGCCGATGACGATCGAGTCGACCCAACCGTCGCCGTTGACGTCGCAGGCGTGGTTGACGTAGCACGTGCTGCGGTCCTTGGCCGGGTCGTACGTGCCGGGCCGGGCCACCTCGTGCATCCGCCAGCTCGGGCCCTCCCACCAGACCTCGCCGGTGAGCAGGTCGAGCGTGCCGTCCCGGTTGACGTCCGCCACGGCCACGCCCTCGGCGCGGTAGGCCCTGTCGAGCACGGTCCGCGCGAACCGAACGTCAGCGAACGCCCAGGAGGCGCTGACGAGCATCGCCGCCGTGGTACAGATACAACTGCCTTTCGAGGTCATGGAGCCGGCTCCTCTTCCGCCTGCTTCGTACTCCGTGTCCGTCTTAACGCACCCGAAACCTAGGGATCCCGATCCCTCGCCATTGGAGAACTCACTTCTGGATGAACAGGTGCGTGCCCTTCTTGTTCGACGTGATGATGTCCGGCTTGCCGTCGCCGTTGAAGTCCTCGACGGCGAACTGCGTGCCCACGCCGGAGTCGTCGTCGATCTTGTGCGGGATGAACTCGACCTTGCCCTTGGCGGGGCGGCGGACCTCGAACCAGTACAGCACGGCCGGCTCCTTCCCGCCGGGGTCATGGCCGTTGTGGGCGTACCACCGCTTGCCGGTGACGAAGTCCTCGATCCCGTCGCCGTTCATGTCCACCAGGTGGACGGCGTGGGCCTGGGAGAAGCTCTTGTGGATCTCGTGCTGCTTGAACTCGATCCCCTTGGGCCCGCGGACCTGCTCGTGCCACCAGATGCCGTACGCGTGGGCCGAGGACGTCAGCACGTCGTTGTCGCCGTCGCCGTCGAAGTCATAGGCGTGCAGGTCCGCGCACTTCGGGCCGAGCTTGGCGCGGTGGAACGGCCAGGGGCTTTCCGTGCGGTCGGCGGGCGCCTCCCACCAGCCGTCGGTGACGAGCACGTCGGCCCGGCCGTCCCCGTTGATGTCGCCGACGCCCAACCCGTGGCTGAACTTCTGCGTGCCGGGGGCCTTCTTGCCCTTCTCGCTGACGCCGTGGGCGGTCCACATCCCTTCGAGGTCCTTGGGAACGCCGTACCACGTCATCACGCCGTCCGTGCCGAACAGCGCCACCTTCCTGCCCGTTCCGAGCAGGTCCACGAAGATGGGCGTCTCGTTGCAGGCGCTGTTGCAGACCTTCCGCTCCTTCCAGTGGCCGGGCTTGTTCTTGGGGTTCTCGTACCACAGGCACGGCCCGCCGGGGAAGCCGACGATAATCGAGTCGATCCACCCGTCGCCGTTGACGTCCTGCGAGAAGTTGGCGAAGCAGCGGCTGTACCCCCCCGCCGCCTTGTACGTGCCGACCTTGCGCAGCTCGTGGACCTTCCAGGTGGGCGCCTCGAACCAGACGTCGCCGGCGAAGATGTCCATTTTGCCGTCGTGGTTGATGTCCCCCACGGCGGCGCCCTCGGCGCGGAACACCCGCTCCACGGCCGTCCGCTCGAAGGCCACCTCGCCGGCCCCCAGCGACCCCGCCGCAACGCCCAGCATCGCCACGGCTGCAATGCACCCACTGACCGTGTGTTTCATCACGCACTCCTGTCGTCCGCTCGTTGACTCGTTCACTCGAAAGGGCCGGCCCGACCGCAGCGGCCGCTGACCGCCAGACCGATGCCCTGGCTCCGACCAGGTAACCGGTTACCCAGTCAATCCGTTACCGGCCTTCGCCGATCCTCACCTCGAGGATCCCGCCGGAGAAGCCGTCGGCCAACTGCACCTCGATCCGGACCGCGTCGGTCGTTGCCGGCGGGAACGTCACCTTGTTGAACGCGTCCTTCCGGACAGGGTATTCGTCGGCCCCGGCCGGCTTCCACCGCTTGCCGTCGCGAAGGAGCAGCGTCCAGGACTTCGGCAGGCGGCAGTGGCCCCGGCCGGTGTCGTCGAACCAGTAGACCGCCACCGACCCGACCCTGCGCGGCTTGGGCAGATCGATCTCGACCCACTCGGCCGTGCCCTTGTGGTCCCAGAAGGTCTGCCGCGGGATGGAATGGTCGTTGGAACTCTTCGGCTCCCGCCCGTCGGCGACCGCCGTGACCGTATCGCCGCCCCAACAGTGCGAGGCCCGAGCCCGGAGGTTCTGCGGGGCGGGCCATTCCCTGCCGTCCTCGCCCGGGCTTGCGATCCGCGGGAACGCCGCGATCCGCAAGCGCGCGCAGCCCATCGGCACGAGCGCGACGGATTCGACGGGCTCGTCGGACCGGATCGGCCCCGGGCGCATGCGGCCGACCAGGCCGAGGGCGTCTTCCTGCCAGCCGGGGATCTTCCGCGCCGGGGCGGTCATCGAGATCGGCGCGGCGTCCGGCGTCCACGGGCAATCGTCCTTCGGCCAGGTGCCCGGCGTGACCTGGAACGCCCCGGCCGGGGCTTTCGCGTCCAGAACGAGCCCGTAGTTCCAGTCGGTGGTGGGGTGGATCTCCCACGCCGGCCAGTCGTCGCTCCCGCCCTTGCGGACGTACTTCTCGCCGATCTTCAGCGAGTAGGTCAGGGGCCCCCGGTCGACCGAGACGCAGTTCCCGTTGACCTCCCACGTGCGGAGCGTGACCGCCATCGGCAGCGTGAGGGTGACCTTGTCGCCGTCGGCCCAGGTCCGGTGAACGCGGAGGTACTGGCCGGCCTCGGCCTTCACGCCGGCCGGCGTGTCGTTGACGGCGACCTTGGGCCCGTCGCACCAGCCGGGCACTCGCAGGTACAGGGGGAACGCGACGTTCTTCGGCGTATGCACGGCGAGTTCGATCGTCTCGTCGAACGGGTATCGCGTCGTCTCGACGATCCGGACCTCCTCGCCGCCGCCGACCTTGGCGCGGACCGCGCAGGCCGAGTACAGCACCGCCGCGAGGCCGTTGTCTGGCGTGGCGGCCCAGAGGTGCTGGGCGTAGTACGGCCAGCCGTGCCCCATGTTGTGCTGGCAGCAGCGGTGGATGTGGGGGTTCATCAGGAACATCGGCCCGCCGTTCTGCACGCCGGGGTTCTTCCGCTTCGCGTCGGAGCGGATCATGTTCGGCGCGGTGAGGTAGCGGAGGGCCTTGAAGTCCGCGGTCGTCGCGGCCGGGAGAGAGTTGAACGCCACGTCCTCGCATCGGTCGGCCCAGTGGACCCGCCCGTCGATCAGCAGGAGCATCTCGCAGGAGAGCATCATCTCGACCATGCCGCAGGTCTCGACGGCCTGGCGGGGCCCGATGAAGCCGGGCCGGCAGTTCTCGTCGCCGCCGAACATCCCGCCGGGGACCTGCCCGTAGGCGGCGCGGATCGCCCGCCAGTTGTGGTCGGCCCCGTCGCGGTGCTTGTCGAGCCTCGACTGCTGCCAGAAAGTCGTCGGCCCGCGAAAGGCCTGGGCCATGTTCACGTTGTGCCAGTTGGGAATCCCGTCGGTCCAGTTGGCCTTGTTGCGCTGGATCTTCTCGGCGAGCTTCAGCAGGGCCTTCTCGCCCGTGCGGTTGAAGAGCCAATACACGCTGGCGAGGTTGTCCGCCGCCCGCTGCTGCTGCCAGTACGGCGGGAGGAAGCTCTCGTCGGGGATCGTCGCCTCCCACCGGAAGTAGCGCTCCATCAGCGTGGGCACGCGCCGGTCGCCCGTGTGCTCGTGCCAGTTCTGGAGGATGAACAGCATGATCATGTTCGGCCAGAGGTCCGGCTTGCCGGCCTGGGGCTTCCCGCGGGCGCTGGAGTTGAGGTTCTTCCGCGGGCCGAAGTAGCCGTCGTCCCGCTGGGTGGCGATGGCCGCGTCGATCCAGAGCTTCGTCTCCTTGCGCATCGCCTCGTCGCCCAGGACGAACGCGAGGTTGGCGTAGCCCTTCAGCCAGTACGGGACCTCCTCCCACCCGTGCGTGCCCTCGCCGTCGGGGCTAAGCCAGGCGTTGCCCTCTTT
>Ga0272441_10015686_pt1 | contig 10580 bp, 10 predicted proteins | sample SSMProp6N_FD_193582 | JGI IMG/M metagenome (GOLD analysis project Ga0272441, IMG submission 193582) | Marine sediment archaeal communities from Little Sippewissett salt marsh, Falmouth, MA, United States - SSM-Prop-6N | ecosystem: Environmental > Aquatic > Marine > Wetlands > Sediment ... | reverse complement strand
CCAGATCCCGTGATGCCGCTCGGCCAATCGAACGGCAGCTCGGCTCGATCTCATCGACGATCCGATCGTGACCACGCCGAGCGAGATGTCCGCACACCGTGCAATCACGGCGGCGCGATCGTTGTCGAATGCCTTGTCGTCGAGATGGGCGTGCGTATCCATCCACTTCATCGTTCCAACTCCTTGAGCAAGACGGGAAGCAAAGCGACCACGTCCATCGGCGTCATCGACCGTTCCGACCGTTCGGCCGCCCAACGATCCGCCGTCTGCCCGTGCAGATACGATCCGAGGACCGCTGCGTCCGGCGGCCTACACCCGCCGGCCATCAACCCGGCGATCACTCCGGTCAACACATCCCCTGATCCACCGGTCGCCAAGCCGGTATTGCCGGTCGGATTGATCACCAGCCCGCCGTCCGTCGACGCAATGACCGTCGGCCGGCCCTTGAGCAAGAGGACGGGGCCCGGCCGAGCGATGTACGCGGACGCCTCGGACATCCGCTCCCGATCCACCGACGCCGGGTCCGATCCGACCCACGCGGCAAACTCCCCGGGGTGAGGCGTGACCACACCTCGATCCGCGAGCGAAGCGCACAATGTGCTGTCCTCAGTCAACGCGTAGATCGCATCCGCATCGACGACGCACGGCCCGGTTGAGATTCGCAGCAACGCCCGCACCAGCGCCTTCGTTCCTTCGCCCCGCGACAATCCGGGACCGACGGCAAGCGCATCGGCGCCCATCACCGTCGCCTGAAGACGCTCGGCGAGTGTGGGATCCGTCAACCGGCCGTCTCGATCGGGAAGCGGAATCGTCAACGCTTCGGGGACCGCACGCTGGACGGTCGGAGCGATCGTTTCCGGGAGCGCCAGGGTGACCCGCCCCGCGCCGGCGCGGAGCGCACCGCGAGCGCACAGGATCGCAGCGCCCGTCATCCCTTGGGATCCGACCACGGCGACCACATGGCCGAACGTGCCCTTGTGCCCGTTCGGCCGTCTCGAGGGCAGCAACGAGGAAATCACGGCCGGCGTCGCCACTTTGGCGGTCGGAGCGACCGACGCGAGTACCTCGGGGGGATAGTCGACACCGACGATCACGACGTGGCCGCAGTGCGCGGCCGCGGGGTAGAGCCAGTGGCACGGCTTGTAGAACGCCATCGCCACGGTGACGTCGGCGTGAAACGCCGGGCCGATGAGATCGCCGCTGTCCGACGCAAGGCCGGAGGGAACGTCGAGGCTGACGATCGGGACACCGCTCCGCTCGGCGGCGTCCACGATCGCGGCGGCGGTCGCACGGAGCGGACGCGACAGTCCGCTGCCGAACAGCCCGTCCACGACGAGATCCGCGCCCGCGAGTCCGTCTAGGAATGACGAGAGACTGTCGCCGAGCACGTCGATCGGCACGCCGAGTTCTCGGCAGTCGTCGCCCATCTTGCAAGTCAGTGGCGCACACGAGGCCAGCGGGCGCCATGCAAACGCGCGCACGTTCACGCCCGCGTCGTGCAGCATCCCAGCGACGACGTACGCATCCCCGCCGTTGCCGCCTGGACCGGCCAGTACGACCGCGGACCGCGGCCGGCGATGGGACAAGATCCACTCGGCCGCGTTTCGTCCGGCGGACTGCATCAGAGTTTCGGAGGGCGTCCCACATCGGACCGCTTCCTCGTCGACCGCTCGTTGTTGATCTGACGTCAACACCCATTCCCACGCGTGGCTCATCGTCGTTCCTCCGTTGCGCCCGGCGTCACGAGTTCCCACCGATCCAACAGCTCGTCCACAGCACGGGCTGCCGTCGTTTCGGTCATGTCGAGCCCGTGCACGTCCCGATCCCTGCGGAACCAAGCCGTTTGACGGCGCGCGAGCTGCCACGTCTTCCGGGTCACGGTCTCGACGAATTCCGCCTCGGACAGCCGTCCGTTCAGGACTTCGAACGCTTCCGGGACGCCGACGGTCCGGTACGCTTGTACGTCCGGCGAGAGACCCATCTTGGCCAGCGCGGCAATCTCCGCGAACGCACCCCGTGTTACCATGCGTCGCACCCGTTCCTCAATGGCGCGCCGGTGCTCGTCGCGTGCGCGCGTCAATCCGGCGATGAGGAATCGTTCGGGCAATGGAACCGCCTCGGCCTGCCACCGGCTGATCGGCCGTCCTGTCGTACGAAACACTTCGAGCGCTCGAATCATCCGGAGACGATCGTTCGGATGGATCCGCGCAGCCGCGTCCGGATCCACCCGAGACAGCTCGTCCACCAACGATGCCGACGGCCGCCCCTCCAGCGCAGCACGAACGTCCGGATCCCTCTCCGGACCGTCGAAGATGCCGCGCAGGATGGCGCCCAGATACAGCGTGCCGCCACCGGCCACGATGGGCATTCGTCCGCGGGCTCGGATCTCGGGCAGCAAACGGACGACGTCGGCGCGGAACGCCATCGCGTCGTACGTGCCGTCGATGGGCACGCAATCGATCAAATGGTGGGGGATCCCTCTTCGCTCCTCGAGACCCGGTTTGTCGGTAAGGATGTTCAGACCGCAGAAGAAGGCTCGCGAGTCGGCAGAGATCACCTCGCCGCCTACGCGGAGCGCGAGTTCAACGGCGACCGCCGTCTTGCCCGCCGCGGTCGGACCGAGAATGACGAGGACTGACGCACGGTCTCCGGCCGGCTCCATGGCCTCAATCCTCGGCGAGGAGGAGTTCGCGGAATCGCTTCAGTTCCGCCCGTCGCGAAGGGTGCTTCAACTTCTCGATCGCTTTGATCTCAATCTGACGAACGCGTTCGCGGGTGATGTTGAACTTCAACGACACGTCCTTGAGGGTGCGCGGATGCCCATCCTCCAGTCCATAGCGGAGCTTGAGAATCTCTCGTTCGCGTTCGTCCAACTGGTCGAGCGCGCGCGACAGCTGCTCCTTGAGGAACATCCGGAACGTCTCCTTGGTGGGAGACGGCGAGGACGGGTCCTCGATAAAGTCGCCGAGTGTGTCCTCGTCTTCTTCCCCGAACGGCCGCTCCAGCGACGCGGTGTATTGGGAGACCGACTCGACCTTCTTGATCTTGTCGATCGACATGCCGGTCAACTCCGACAGGTCTTCCAGCGTCGGGGCGGATCCGTGAGATTGGATGTACTCGCGCTTGACACGGTTCAATTCCCGGACGGTCTCGATCATGTGGACGGGAACGCGGATGGTGCGCGATTGGTCCGCAATCGCCCGGGTAATCGCCTGCCGAATCCACCAGGTGGCGTAGGTCGAGAACTTGTACCCCCGCGTGAAGTCAAACTTCTCGACCGCCTTCATCAGCCCCATGTTCCCTTCCTGAATCAGATCGAGGAACGAGAGGCCGCGGTTCATGTACCGCTTGGCGATGGATACGACCAGACGCAGGTTGGAGATCGTCAGCCGATCCCGCGCCGCCGTGCCGGCGGCGACGAGGCGCTCGAGTTCGGCACGATCCGTCGTCTCGGGAAGCTCGTCCCCGAGTTTCTCTTCGAATGCCGACGAGATCATCAGTTCGGCCGCCGCCTCGCCCTTTTCGATCAGGTCCTCGCATTGCTTCTGCTCAACGTCGGACAGATCCTTGGCCTTTTTCAGTCGGGCCGCGGCCTCTTTCCCGATGCCGACGGCAATGGACAACTCGGCGTAGGAGCCGATCTCCATCGCCTTGGCGAGTTCCACCTCGCCCTCTTTGGTGAGAAGCGGGACCTTGCCGATTTCGCGGAGATACGTCTTGACAGGGTCTTCCCGTCGCGCGCTGGCCTTGCCGTTGATCCATTGCTGCCGGGCTCGCGTAGCCACCCGCGACTCGGGCTTGCTCTCGTCCGTCACCGAGTCGTCTTCCGGCTCGTCATCTTCCATCAGATCCTCGGGATCGGTGAGGTCGTCGTCGTCCGTGCTGCGGAGATCGTCGCCGTCCGCATCCTGCGTGTTCTGAGCCGACCCCTTCGCTGCCGACGTGGTCTCGTCGAACTCATCAGCCGCGGTCTCGGACGATCGTTCATCCTTCTGAGGCGTCGCTTTCGGGTCCCTCTTCTTGGTGCTCATGAATTCCCCTCCGCTCTTGCTCCCGGGTCATCAGCAGCGTTCGCTTCTCCCTCTGCAGCGTGTCCCACGAGGTCCAGTCTTCCGCCTCGCTGGCGGACACAAGTTCGTGGTCAATCGCGGCGAGCCGCTTCTCGATCGCCGGCAGGCGCCCCATTCGGCGTTTGGCGTCGGCGATCGCTTGCGTCACGTCGATCTCCAGTGGAGCAAGTGCATAAAAGCTTGCACGACGCCCCCCCTCCTCGTCCAGTGCGGACATGAGATCCGAGAGGTCGGTCGTCCCCGCCGCCAGCTGTTCGGCAATCGGACGATTCCGCTCGGAGAAGTCATCGGGGGACAGGTGAGACGCGATCTTGCTCCATGCAATCTCATCACGCAACACGAGAGCCAGGACGTGCTCTTCGACGCCCCAATGCTCGGTCGTCCGCGGGGATGGAACGTCTTCCTCGTGTCCGGATCGCGACGGACGCGGCAGCTCGCGCCGGACAGATTCGATCGACAGGTCGGTCAATTCGGCAATCTTCCGTTCGATCTCCTCGCGGAGTGCAGCGCTTCGGACACCTCGGTAGAACTCCTTCGCATCCTGAAGAAGCTGCTCCTTTCCGCGCACCGTTGAAACGTCGTGCCGTGCTCGAAGACTGTCGATGAAGAAGTCGTGGAACGGTTGCGCGCGGTCGAGGATCTCTTGCATCGCTTCCGTTCCGCTCGCCCGGGTGAAGCTGTCCGGATCCTCTCCGGTCGGGAATCGCACTACGCGGACGTTCAGGTCCACGTTTCGGAGGATTTGCATCCCCCGAAGCGATGCGGCGCTGCCGGCGGCATCCTGATCGTAGGCGATGACGACTTCGTCGACGAATCGCTTCAGCAACTCCGCCTGCCCTTGTGTGAGCGACGTTCCCATGCTTCCGACGGCATTTCGGATGTCCGCCTGATGAAGGGAGAGGACGTCCGTGTACCCTTCGACCAGAACCGCGATTCGGGTTTGAGACATGCGCTCGCGCGCCCAAGAGATGCCGTACACCAGCCGTCCCTTGTCGAACAGCGGAGTCTGCGGCGAGTTCAGATACTTCGGATCACCCTCAAAGGCTCGCCCGCCGAATCCGACAGGGCGTCCGGAGAGATCGAGGATCGGAAAGATGGTGCGATCCCGAAAACGATCGTAGGTTCCTCGTTCCCCCTGGACGAGGAGTCCGAGTTTCAGCAGGGTGTCTTCGCCACGGCCCGCGAACGCCCGCTTGATGTTGTCCCAGCCGGGAAGTGCGTATCCTAACCCGTAGGTCATCCAACAGGACTCCGGGTACCCGCGATTCATCAGGTAGTCCCGGGCTTTCTTGCCGTCGTCGGACCGCAGGTTTCGCACGAACGCATTGGCGACGTCGGCCATGACGGCACGCAGTTCGTCGCGGCCTTCGTCCTCCACCGTGTCGAACGTCAGACCGACTTCCTCGCCCAGACGCCGGATCGTCTCCAAGAACGACAGTCGTTCGATCTTCATGACGAACGCGATAACGTCGCCTCCCTCGCCGCAGCCGAAGCAGTGCCACAGACCTTTTTCGGCGCTGACGGTCATCGACGGGGTATCGTCCTTGTGAAACGGGCACTTCGCTTTGAATCCCGAACCGGACGGAATGAGTGTGACGTAGCGCGACAGAATGGACACGATGTCCAGGCGCGACTTCAGCTCATGGACGTCGGTCCGTTGTCTCGCCATCGTTCACCCCACCTCGCGCAGGTACGGATTGGTCGCTCGTTCGCGGTCCAACGTCGTCGCCGGACCGTGGCCCGGATAGACGTCGTACTCCCCGGGCAGCGCCGCCAGCCGTCGGAGTGATGCGACCATCGCGTCGTTCGAACCTCCAGGGAGATCCGTTCGCCCGATCGAGCCGGCGAACAACACGTCGCCGACGAACAGCGCGTCGGCAATGCGCAGCGCGACGCTCCCCGGGGAATGACCCGGTAGATGAACAACCTCAACCCCGGAGAGAATCTCCGTTCCATCCTCGAGTCGACGCTCGATCGGCCCGTGTCCTGGAAATGCCTGGTCTACGAACGGAAGATCGTTGGGGTGCAAAGCGACCGGCACGCCGCTGACGGCCCATGCACCGCCGACGTGATCGAAATGCCCGTGCGTCAACACCACGGCGTCGATGGATCGATCGCCGATCAACGCGCGCAACGCTGGTGACTCGTCCGCAGGATCCACCAACAGGATGCCCGAATCGATTTCGATCAGGTAGCAGTTGGTCCCCAGCGGGCCCAGACACGCCGACGATACGCGCATGGTGACTCCTTAGGCCCGAGCGACTGTCAACGCAATGACGCGTTCTGCGCCACTGCGTTTCAACGTCCGAGCGCACTCCTCAACCGTCGCTCCCGTCGTGTAGATGTCATCCACAAGAAGCACCCGAGTGTATCGAGATGGTATCGGTCGATACGCCGCCCGCAAGTTCTCGTGTCGATTCCGCGCGCTCAACATGGTCTGCGCAGGGGTTTCCCGCACCTTGACAAGGGTGCGGCGAACGGGCACGTGGGTCACGTGGGCGATCCTGTGGGCGAGGATCCGTGCTTGGTTGAATCCGCGATCCCGCCGACTCCGCCGCGTCATCGGCACGTACGTGACCACATCGTACGGAAGATCCATGGCGATCGCGGCGTCAGCCAGCCGGTGGCCGAGCCATCGGCCCACCGCCATTTCTCGATCGAACTTGAACGCCCGAACGAGACGACCCCAGGTTCGATGGTACGGGCCCAGAGAAACGATGCGGTCCACGGAGAACGTTCGCGTCCCGCAACGGAGGCACAGATCGGTTGAGGGATCCTCGAGTGGCTCGCCACATCGTTCGCATCGCCCGCTTTCCAAGCGGGGCAGCGACGCGGCGCAGTCCGCGCACAGGACGTCTAGCGCGGGAAGCTCGCGCCCACATAGAAGACAGCGCGGCGGGAAGGCGGCCGCCATCAGTGCGATCAGCTGCCGCCGCCCCGCAGCGCGGAGGCTAGAGCTGCAACGCGACGCGAAGCAGCTGGTTGGTGTATCCCCATTCGTTGTCATAGAACGCGACAACCTTGAGAAGCCGTTCGTCGACGACGGACGTCTGTGTCGCGTCGACGATGCTCGCGTGGGTCTCCCCGAGAATGTCTGTCGAGACCAACGGATCGTCAGAGACCCTCAGAACGCCCGACAGTTCACCGTCCGCGTAGCGCTTCAGCGTCTCATTGACGGTCTCCGCCGTGACCGCTTCACCCATCTCGAGCGTCACATCGCTGACCGATCCGGACGCCACCGGAACGCGGAAGGCAATTCCGTGCATTCGTCCCGCAAGGGACGGGATCACCTTGGCGGTCGCACTCGCCGCACCCGTCGTCGTCGGAACGATGTTGATCGCGGCCGCACGTCCGCGGGTCATCGAGCTGTGCATGCCGTCCACCAAGGACTGATCGGCCGTGTAGCCGTGGATCGTCGAGAGGAAGGCATGTTTGATGTCGAATTCCTTCTCCAAGACGTACATGACGGGAACGAGCGAGTTCGTCGTGCACGAGGCCGCAGAAACGATGTCTTGGCCCTCGATGATTCCGTGGTTCACGCCGTAGACGATCTGCGGAATGGACTCGGCGCCCTCTCCTTTGCTGGGAACCGATTGCAGAACGCGCTTGGCACCCGCCTGAAGATGGCGATTGGCGCCCTTGGGGCCGCTGTAGGCGCGGAACACGCCGGTGGCTTCGATGACCAGATCGATGTCCATGTCGCCCCATGGGAGCTGATCGGGCTCTCGTTCGGCGAGGAATCCTATCAGCCGTCCGCCGACGATGAGGCCGTTGTCCGCCACCTCGACGCTCTTGCCGTACCTTCCGTATACGGAGTCGTTCATCAGCAAGTAGCGCGCCATCTCCAGCGTGAGGAACGGATCGTTCACTGCCACGATCTCAACGTCCGGATGCCCAAACGCCAGCCGGAAGAATGCTCGTCCGATCCGCCCAAACCCATTGATTGCCACCTTCTTCATGGTCGATGCCTCCTCTAGTTCACGAATTCCTTGACCATTCCAACGAAGTACTCGTGGATTCTCGTGTCCTCGGTCAACTCCGGATGGAAGCTCGTCACGAGCGTGCTTCCTTGCCGGGCCATGACGCCACGTCCTTCGTGCGATGCCATCATCCGCACCGTCGACCCGCAACGGGTGATGTACGGCGCGCGGATGAACACCGCGGGGACGCGTTCTCCAATATCCTCGATGTCGAGCGTCGTTTCAAAGCTGTTCACTTGCCGACCGGTGGCGTTGCGAGCGACGGCGATGTCGATGGCCCCAATGTACCCATCGTTCCTTCCCTCGACTTCCGCGGCGAGAAGGATCATGCCGGCACAGGTGCCGAACATCGGGAATCCATTGCGAGCGTACGTTTGCAGCCGTTCGAGCAGTCCCGTCTCGGCGAGCAGCGCAATCGCCGTCGATTCTCCGCCCGGGAGAACCAGTCCCGACAGGCCGTCGAGATCTTCTTCGCGCTTGACCAGCCGCGTGGGAACGTCGAGCCGCGAGAGACTTGCGACGTGTTCGCGCACCGCGCCTTGGAGCGCAAGCACCCCGATGATCATGTGCCTCGCGTCTGCATCATCTCGTGTTCGGGGATCAGTTCGATAGCGGTACCCGACATCGCTTCGCCAAGATCCTCCGAGACCGCAGCCACCTTGGCTGCATCCTCGAAGTGGGTCGTCGCTTCCACAAGGGCCCGCGCGCGGCGCTCGGGATTTCCGGATTTGAAGACGCCGCTGCCGACGAAGATCCCGTCACAGCCGAGCTGCATCATCAACGCGGCGTCCGCCGGCGTTGCGATGCCTCCGGCAGCGAAATTGACGACCGGAAGCCTTCCCAGGTCACGGATCGCAAGCAGCATCTCGTACGGTGCGCCAAGCTCCTTGGCCAAGGTCATCAGCTCTTGCTCAGGCGCGGCCAGCACGTCTCGAATCTGCTCGTTCATGATCCGCATGTGGCGCACGGCCTCGATGACGTTGCCGGTGCCCGGTTCCCCTTTGGTGCGAATCATCGCGGCGCCTTCGGCCAAGCGACGGCACGCTTCACCGAGATTCCGTGCACCGCAAACGAACGGCACGGTGAAGTCCCATTTGTTTACGTGATAGGCAGGATCCGCCGGCGTCAGAACTTCCGATTCATCGATGTAGTCCACGCCGAGGGATTCCAGGATTTGCGCTTCCGCGAAGTGTCCGATTCTCACCTTGGCCATCACGGGGATCGACACGGCGGCCATGATCTCGCGAACCCTTCCCGGGTCTGCCATCCGCGCCACACCACCGTGTGCCCGGATGTCGGCAGGGACGCGTTCCAAAGCCATCACCGCGACAGCCCCCGCCGCTTCGGCGATTGTCGCCTGCTCCGCGGTGGTGACGTCCATGATCACGCCGCCCTTGAGCATTTCGGCCAGACCGCTCTTGACGCGATACGTCCCCTTCTTTTCCATCGCGTTCACCTCTTTGGGTACAGCATTTCGCGGCAGATTATACCGACCGATCGGGGACTTCGAAAGGGAAGAAATGCACTTGTGGTCGGCTCTCGCGGCTAATCGTTGCGCTCGCGTCCTTCGGCGTCCGCCCAGTTGAGCTTCTGGTCTAGGATGCGGAAGAAGCCCGGCGAGTCGGCCAGCCGGATGAGGTAGGTCGGCACCTCGGCCCGGCGAACGACGATGGGCGTACCCGCGTCGAGCGCCATGACGAAATCCCCATCTGCTACCAAGCGTACCGCGGTTCGTGGGTCGAGCCGGATGACTTCCTCGGGCGGGAACACCACGGGGCGTACGCCAAGCTTGTGTGCCGCGTGCGGCGTCGCGAGAATGCAGGCCGCGGGAGGCACGATCACCGGCCCTCCCGCGGATAGGCTGTACGCGGTCGATCCGGTCGCCGTCGCCAGGATGACGCCGTCGCCCGGGAAGCTGGCAACCACGCCGTCGCCCCAGGAGAGTCCGATCTCACAGAACGGCGAGTCGTTCGCTCCGGTGATCACCAGATCGTTGAGTACGGTTCCGTCCACGTCGGCGGCCTGGTACGACAGCCGCATCCGCTCCTCCAATCTGAACTCGTCGGCGAGCAACTTATCCAGCACGTCTGGAAGATCGTGAATGGCCGCTTGGGTCAAGAACCCGAGACTGCCGAGGTTGATTCCGAGGACGGGAATGGCGGTCCGAGAGCAGATCGTCGCGGCGCGAAGCACGGTACCGTCGCCACCGAGGGCGAGTACGACGGCGTTTTCATCGTCCCGTTGCAGATCTTCGGAAACCGGCACGATCTCGACGCCGTGGTCTTGGCACCAGACCTTCACATCCGCCAACGTACGAAGCGCGCCCGGTTTGGTCGCGTTCGTCACCACGTAGATGCGCGCGAGGTTCATGCCCGCATGGTAGCGGTCCGTCGGGAACCCATCAAGAATCCTTCCGTCCGACGTACTTCCATCGGCACACAATCCGTTCGATGACGTCGATCAAGATGTACAGGCTGAAGCCGAGCAGCGCCATCGCGAGGATGCCGGCGAACGCCTGTGCGCCGGAGTA
>Ga0272441_10015685_pt1 | contig 10580 bp, 10 predicted proteins | sample SSMProp6N_FD_193582 | JGI IMG/M metagenome (GOLD analysis project Ga0272441, IMG submission 193582) | Marine sediment archaeal communities from Little Sippewissett salt marsh, Falmouth, MA, United States - SSM-Prop-6N | ecosystem: Environmental > Aquatic > Marine > Wetlands > Sediment ... | reverse complement strand
CCAGCTGAGCTACGGACGCACTTCGTATAAAGCGCCGTCGGACGCTTTTGAGGGTGGATAACGGGACTTGAACCCGCAACATCCAGAACCACAATCTGGCGCTCTACCGATTGAACTATATCCACCAAGCGATTTTTGTGCAAGTAATATGTCGATTTTTTAAACTTTTGTCAAGCAGTATGGAGAAGTAGATTCAATTACCGGACAAGGCGGATTCGCGGCTCTGGGGTCTCCGTCTTCACTCAGTGCCGATCGGCTACGAGGATGCAGACTGCCGAATGCCACTTCACCGGCATATTACCGACCGTCTCCCTGAGCCATGACTTCAGCTCTTCGATTGTCCCGGACGGGGCGAGTTCGTTCAGGTAATCTCCGATGGCGGGGGTGGTCCGGCCGGGGGAAAGCCACCGGTCGATGTCCTGGGCGCGGACATACCGCTCTTCGGTCAGGGTGAGGAGCTCGCCTGCGGCATCGTGAAAGCCTGCCTCTTTCGCGGCCTCCAGGAGGTTCTGCACATCCCATGAGATCAGAGGATGGGCAGTGTCGGTGTACAGTCGGGTTTCTGCTTCTTCGAGCACCCCGAGAAGCTCCACGCTTCGGGGATTTATTATCGCTGCTTCATCCGGTCCCTGTTGCAGCTGCTGTCTCACAGCTTCCGTCAGCCGCTGAGACTGTCCGGGAACCGACTCTGCGAGAACCAGCCTGCCGTTTTCCCGAAGCATTGAAAAAGCCTGCTCGAGCAGGACTTTTTTCCCCGATGAACGGATGGTATAATTCCGGCCGATCACATATTCGAAGGTGCCGGCCCGTTCAGGATGCTCCCGCAGGTATTCCTCCGGGGATCCCTTCCAGAGTTCCGGCCGTTCGGACGGATCGAGCTGTGCGGCATAGTGTTCGAGAAGCTCAACTGTTTCAGTCCGCGTAGGAGAAATAATGCCGGTGACGCCGCCTTCGGGGACGCGCCTGAGGGCCTCCCATATCAGCGTCCCTTCTTCAGCTCCGAGAACACAGAATCGGTGATGACGGGCGCACTTCACCTGCCCGAAGATTTTTTTTCGTATGATCTCTATCGAGGCGCTTCGGTTATCGAGTATGCGCTGAATCCAGCGGTCCCTCGCCTGATTCAATCGTGAAAAAGTAAGTATCTCTTCGCTGCTGTCGAAGAGCGAAGCAGCCAGCTGGGCCTCTCTTCTGCGGCTTACATCTTCCGCGATCGAAGCTTCATGTCCCTGCTGTGAAGGCTGGTAAAAAAGCTTGCCCTGCAGGGAGGAGGGCAGATACTGCTGTTCCACCCAGTGGTCGCGGTAGGCGTGGGGATACAGATATCCGGCGCCGTGGCCGAAGCCCTCCGCGTCACGGTTGGCATCCTTGAGGTGGGCAGGTATGTCGGCTTTCTGTTCTTTTTCCACTGCCGAGAGCGCATCAAAGAAACCCATCAGTGAATTACTCTTGGGGGCAGTAGCCAGATAGACCGCGGCGTGGGCCAGGTGGTAACGGCCTTCGGGCAATCCGATCCGGTCGAAGGCCGAGGCGGCTGATTCGACTACGCTCAGCGCATGCGGGTCCGCCATGCCGATGTCTTCCGAAGCGCTGATCAGCATGCGGCGGAAGATGAAGCGCGGGTCCTCACCGGCGTAAACCATTCTGGCCAGCCAGTAGAGTGCCGCGTCAGGGTCGCTGCCCCTCAGGGATTTAATAAAAGCGCTGATGGTATCAAAATGATAATCCCCCTCTTTGTCGTACAGGACGACTTTTCTCTGGATACTCTGCTCGGCCACATCCATCGAAACGTGGATTTCGGCACCTTCAGCAGGAGGAAAGGAATCAGGAGTGGTCTCAACTGCGAGTTCCAAAGCGTTGAGGAGGCTCCGGGCATCTCCCGCCGAGACGTGGATCAGATGCTCGAGGGCGCCCGGCTCAAAGCTTATGGAATACTTCCCGTAGCCCCTTTCGGTGTCCTGAAGGACCTGGCGGGCGATCGAAGATAGATCGTTGTTGTCCAGCGGCAGCAGCTGAAAGACCCTGCTGCGGCTCACGAGGGCGGAGTTTACTTCGAAGTAGGGATTCTGGGTGGTGGCGCCGATGAGTACTACCGTTCCATTCTCCACCCAGGGGAGCAGGGCGTCCTGCTGAGCTTTATTCCACCGGTGGACCTCATCGATGAAGAGGATCGTGCGGGTATCATACAGACTGCGCCGCTCCTGTGCTTCCTTTATGGCGATCCGCAGTTCCTTGACGCCGGTCAGTACGGCATTGAGAGTGGTGAACGCACTGCTCGTCGTACGTGCGATGACCCGCGCCAGCGAGGTTTTTCCCGTTCCCGGAGGGCCGTAAAAAATGAGGGAAGAGAGCCGGTCCGCCTGAATAACCCGCCGCAGGAGCCGGCCGGGACCGACGATGTGGTCCTGTCCGACATACTCGTCGAGGGTCCGCGGGCTCATACGGTAGGCGAGGGGCTCCCCGCTGTGAGAAGCATTGGAGGAGAAGAGTTCGGTACTCATATCTCCCGATTATAGTGAAGTACGGTGTTTCTAGGTAGAGGTGTAATGGAGGGCTTCAACGATGATATTTCACATATTTATCATAATTATGCATTCCTTATCAATTTCTTATTAAATCCACATACTGTTTTGCAATATGGAGCAATGTGTGAATCCAAAGATCTTGGAGAAAAAAATGGAAATCCAGGTTGAAAAGAGAGGTGAGGTGCGTATCCTTGGACTGATCGGCGAAATGGATATGTACACCTCCTACGAATTCAGAGAAAATTTCAATGACTACTATGCAGAAGGCATCCGGAAGTATATTTTCGATCTATCCGGTCTTACCTACATTGACTCCACCGGTATCGGTACCATAATTGCAACCTTTACATCGCTTCGAAAGCAGAATGGGGAATTGTATGTCTCCGGAGTGCATGGAGTGGTGAAGAGGGTCATCGAGTTCACCAAGCTGAATTCTTTTTTGCCCCTTGTTCCGGATAAAAAAACAGCTCTGCAGAAAATGACAGGAATGGACATCCCCGTCGATAATGAGGACGTGAATTTGTCTGCACATCCTTCGAGCGATTTGCGCGGGATACTACAGAATGATTCACATCCCCTCTTCGAAAAAAAAGGGATGTATCACAAGGACTTCAATCTCGATCTGAAAAAGGTGCGCTACCTGAGTCAGATAATCGTTCAGAAAGCTCCGGCAGTCATCCGGGAAATCAATCTTCTCGAACAGCAGGTCAGTGAGATCATAAAGAATGCCGTTCGCCATGGGAATAAGAATAATCCAAACAAAAAGGTGAAGATATGGTTCTCATTCGATGAGAAAACAGCGCACCTGATTGTGGAGGATGAAGGCGATGGTTTTCTTGAGATTGATACCTGGAATAATTTCTACCGGAAAAAACAGGCGGCCTTCGAGTCTCATGATTTCGAGGAGATGCTGAAATATGTCTCCTTCCGAACCAAGGATAGCACCGAGGATGACGGCGGCAACGCCCTGTTCGCGGCTGTGGAATTCTGGAATGAAGGAGTGGTGTTCAATCGGCTAGGTAACGCTGTGGCGGTAAAAAGGGTCTATTAGGGGCAGGATCAGTTTCCTGCCCGGACTGCTCCGTTCCTTTGGGGCCTGATTCACCTCAAGGCTCTTCCTTTTCCCACTCGAAATCTGCGTCGAACTCCTCCTCATCCGGGTATCGGATCAGCATGAAGGTAACGTCGTCGTGGTAGGGTGCATCCTGCTTGAAGGTATGAAAATCCTCCAGTACATGCTCCCGAATTTCTTCCAGGCTGTCCTCCTGATGGGCGAGAATGATCCTGTGCATACGATTCATTGAATACTCGATCCCCTGGTTGTTTTTCTGCTCGGATAGTCCGTCTGTCACGAGAACAACTATATCTCTACGCTGTAATGTTATAACGCCCATCTGCGGATCAATGTGAGGGGTGATGCCGACCGGCAGGTTGTCCGCGCTCGTATTGATTTTGTGCAGTCTCCCATCTCTTATAAGTGAAATGAAGGAGTGACCCATGTCCAGGATCTTCAACCGGGCGGCCTCCTCGTCGAAGAGCATAAATATTCCGGTCAGGTACTTTTCCGCATTGAATGTAGAGAAGATCGAATGATTGAGCTTCCGGACGAACTCGACCAGCCCGTATCGGAAGTCGTAGCTCTCCAGGATTCCATACAGCATGGCTGTTACGATTGACGCCGCCACCCCCTTACCCGAGACATCGCAGAGGGAAAGAATCCATCTGGTGTTGGTAATTTTTTTTGCCGAGTAGAAATCTCCTCCTACTCCCTTGGCAGTGTGTGAAGATCCGACGATTTCGAGGTCGGCGGTCAGGACGGCAAGCCGTTCTTTCACCATACGGGTCTGCAGGCTGTGGGCAAGGGTTATGTCATTCTGGGTCAGGTTGGAAAGGTATATCAGGATGTCCTGGGTAGAGAAGATACCCTTGAACCTCCCCGTTTTGTCAATCAGCAGGAAGTAATGCTCCTCTCCGGATTTAACCTCCGCATCCAGCTCATCACTGACGATAAATAGATGCTGTGTATTCAGAAAACTCTTTGTCGGTGTGATCACCCTGCTGACCGGCCGCTTTCTCAGGACTTCCCTCCCGAAGGGTTTACTCAAGAGAGATGCCAGTTCTTTGCGAACGATCGTTCCCTTCCCGTACAGGTTATCATCGACCACTGCGACGGCGGTGATCTTTTTTTCTTCATCCTGGAAAAGGTTGAAGAGATGTTCGATCGGGGTGTCCTCATGTACATAGTACAGAGAGGTGGCAAGTTTGCCGATTGACTGCGGAGGGAGAGATGCGTCTACCTCTACTCTGCCGATTTCCCGCGCGCCTATATCAGACATATCTAAACCCTCCAAAAGTGTGATCAAGACTACAGACAGTATATGAGAAATTTGACAGAACACTGTAAGAAAACGGTTATTACTTGACCTTTTAGATATTTGATGCGAATTTTTATGGTAGAAAAAATACAGCATAGAGTGATTACATGGAGGAAGACAAAATGGCATACAGTCGAGCGGAATTTCTCAGTATCCCCCGGGTACGGGAAAGGAATATTCTACGTAATGTATATCTCTGGATGACTGCCGGTCTGGCGCTGACGGGAGTCGTTTCATTCGCAGTGGCGGGTAATCCTGCTCTGATGAGGACTTTGGTTAGCACCCCGTTTCTCTTTTTCGCACTGATAATCGGCGAGTTGGTACTGGTCCTGTATCTGAGTGCCCGCATCAATCAGATGTCGGCATCGAGGGCCACTCTGGCTTTCGCGGGATACTCGATACTCAACGGAATTACTCTCTCGGTGATTTTTCTCGCCTATACCGGGGCCGAGATATCACTCGCTTTCTTCACCGCGGCCGGGACCTTCGCCGGGATGAGCCTGTACGCAATGACGACCAAACGGGACCTGTCCGGTATCGGGCACTACCTGATAATGGGGCTCTGGGGCATCATTATTGCGAGCGTCATCAATCTCTTTCTGAGAAGCGCGAGTCTTTACTACATGATCAGTTATATCGGAGTGTTCGTCTTCATCGGACTGACAGCCTACGACACCCAGATGATCAAACGATGGAATGAGAGTTTTGGTACAAGCATATCCGAGGAACAATACGTCAAGCTCTCCATACTCGGAGCGCTGAAACTCTATCTCGATTTCCTCAATATGTTTCTCTTCATGCTGAGGATCTTCGGGCGGAGAAACTAACAATAGAGTAACTCGAGCCGATGTCTGCCGCGTGCCAATGTACTCAGCGTATCGAAATATCCTGAGATAATCGGCTGTCTAAAAAGATGAGAGGTCGTGGCGGGTGATCTTCGCCCTGAGCTCCGGATCTTCATGCCGGATGAGTTCGGGGATTTTACCGGCCACGGCCATTTTATCGTCCTTCAGAGCGAGGACCCCTGTTATTCCCGGGATCTGCATCGCCGCTGCCGCCGATTCCTGCATGACTTCCTGAGACACAATTCTGTTGCATACTGCAGTTGCGCATGCATCCGCAAGCGAAGCATCCCCGGAAAAGATCGTTACGAGATCGCACCTTCCACTACTGTATGAGTGTCCGAGAAGTGAAGATGATGAGCAGACTGCCGCCGGGGAATCTTCCGGTAAAATCCGCAGGGCCAGACCGTGAAAGGGGGAAGAATCGGGGACCCACAGCCCCACGATAAACGGCGCGCGGAGAACGGCGTAGATATCGCCGCCGTTCTCGAAGATGTACTCTTCCGTGCGGTCCTGGGCAAGTTCAGGTTCCGTGGAGCCTGATGATTCGAATTCCTGTCTGCACATCTCAACAGCCATCTGGGCGAAGGTGCCGGCTACAGCGGCCATGGGACCGACTCCGGTGAGCTGTGAAGCGGCATGCATACGCCTGGCGCTTTCAGGTGCAGGCTCGGGAAGCTGCGAAAGCGGGATGAGGCTGCGGCCGAATTCCGGATACCGTACAATGAATTTTTCCAGGGTACCCCGAAGATTATGGGTGATTTTTCTGGCCTGGTCGAAATCGGGGACGGCTACACGATAATTGGCGTTCCTGAATTCAAAACCGCGAAAGGTCCGTGACATTTTTCCCCATCAATAAAGTTAAAACACGGAAGTCAGAGCGTTGTACGGACAGTTGGGAATACAGTTCAGGCATTCCACGCACTTGTCCGAATCAAAACCAATTTCACGGGTTGCCGCGTCGATGATATACAGCGCTTCAACCGGGCAGTGGGTGAGACAGTTCCCGCAGTGCGTGCACACTTCCCTGTTCCATCTCAGCCCCTTCTCAGCCTCGTTTACGGTAACTCCGTTTTCCCTGATAAATTCGATTCCTTTGTCGATATGCTCATCAGTTCCGGATACCTCCAGGACCATGAAACCTTCCTCGTCAGCGGTAATCTTTGCCCGGAAGATGTTTATGATGAGATCGTAATCCTTTACGAGATGGTATACAATCGGTTTCTCCGCAAGTTCTTTATTAAAATTCATCAGTAGTTTCTTCGTATTCACTATACTTCTCCTCCTTCACCTTCACGTACTACCATAGATTTCATCTTCTGATTGCGCGGCAGCGAATGCAGGGGTTCACTCAGTAAAAACTTGCCTTCCCTGATCTCTGCTTTGAGAAGTTCGGCAATATGCAGGGCCTTCGAATAGGACGACATTGAGGAAACCTCCACCTTCTGTCCGTTTATCTCAACATCGCTCCGTTTCAGCTGTCCGTAGGTAAGATGGGTGATAACTTTGCCCGTCTTCATGGGATAATCGTAGGAATAGTCAATCAGTTCCGCTTTGATATCGTCATCACGGACCGTGGTATATGCAAGAATCTGTTCATTCAGGATCGGGATCGGAACGCCTACTCCCAGAGCCAGACTAACGCCGTAGCCCTTAAGGGTCACTCCCCGCACGAACTCCGGTATCATGTGTTTCATATCAGCGGTAAGAGCGAGAGTTCCTGCGCCTTCGGCCGGCACGCCGTTATCCGTTCGTTCGACGAAGCTGGCGTGCTGTGTCCCCTCCGCGTACACATGTCCACGGGAACCGGCCAACCATACTGCGCTGCCGATCCCGATCGTCTCATAGTAGGGATCGTTCAGGAGGGGAGAAAGCTGCCCGGCTGACGAGTAGGTGAGGTTCTGCATACGCGGTTTGAGCAGACCCATATAGGTATAGATCGGACGGTCCGAACTGTTGGTAGCCACGTTGTAGTTCTGATAACAATTACGAGGGTTTACCATCACAGCCTGATTCAGATCATCAATCTTAAACATTGTCCTGATTTCTCGGCGGGGGTATTCATCGGTGCCGTAAGACAAACCGAAAAGCTGAAGCTCCTTGCGTTCAACCAGTTTTTCTATAACATGGCCTCCGCCAAAACGGAACTCTCCGGGATAGTACATGTTGGCCGGATCGTTGTGACGTAACTGGCTCGCCCCGATAAAAAGATCTACGGCGGCGATCCCTGCGTAAGCGGGAACGTCATCGATCCAGGCCTCGGTTATTCTGATCTTGGGAATACTGTGACCGAAATTCAAAAAACACCCCGAGGAGCACATGGGTCCGAAAGTAGCAGTGGTTACTACATCGATCTCTTTAGCTGCGGCGCTGATTCCTTTTTTATCAACATAGTCAATGACCTCTTCAGCGGTCAGTACGACAGCTTTCCCCGATGCAATCTTTTCGTTGATTTCCGCGTAGGTTTTCATAAGCCCCCCTTGCTGGGATAATTAGCGTAATGTTAGTGAATGCAGTAAATATATGCAACAATGCAAGGGTGAAAGGAGCGTACTTTTCAATAGAATCACTCGTTCCTGTGCCGCATTTCAGTTAATGCAGTCTTTAATCCTTTCCATGAATTTTCAGCCATTCGGTAGCAGGTCGGTCTTTTCCCGATATCGTCGGGGTAGTGTGCATCCGAATTTGTAATCACCGGTAAATTAAGCGTATCAATACCACAGTTCGGATTCACACATTCCACTGCATCGTAGGGCAGATCAGGCAGGAAACCGAGCTGCATTACTATACTGAACATCGGCCGGTCGATGTGAGCAGGAAAAACAATGCCTCCCCGTTGATGAACTTCATTGACAATGTCCTCTATGGTAAGGTCGGTTGCAGCGAAGAGGGCCTTCTCTGCTTCACCGAGGATAAAATCATTCTCATCTACGTAAACCTGGTCCCCGAAAAGGCTTGTATCTCCTTCAATCGTAGGCAGCCTGGATTCGACATATTCTCCCATGTTCAAAGCAGCGTCCAGGTCGCCGAACAGCCCGACAACATGTGCTTCCTCTGCGCTTGTTATTTCCATCCCGAATACAGGGACGATCCCCTGGGAAATACAGCACGTTCGGAATGCAGGCAAGTTACGGCCGCTGTTGTGGTCCGTCAATGCCATCATCCTCAGACCGCATTCCGCTCCCCGTGCAGCAATAACTTTTGGCGACATTTCGAGACTACCGCAGGGACTCAGACAGGAATGATTATGAAGATCAGCGAGGACATCGATATGCTTTTTCAGTTCTCTGATTCCTTCTCCAATGCGTTTCCCAGCTTACAGGAGGTGATGAATTGATTCAGTTTGGTGACAATCACGGTAATCTGCTCCTGCTCGGCGAGTTTGATCATCTCCCCGGGTGCTTCGCGACCGTTGCAGAGTATTATGGCAGGCATGCCGACAAGATTTGCTACCGCCACGGTATTTTTATGTGCCTGGATAGTGATAAGCACATGCCCTTCTGCGGCATTGCCCATTACATCACTCAGAAGATCGGAAGTGTATCCTCCTTTCACTTCATTATTCTCCGGTATGGAGGTAAGCACTTGACCATCAATTAGTCCTGCTATGTCATTCACTTTCATTCTCAACTCCTTTTTCAATAATAATCACACTCTTCGCGTGAGTTCCCCGGGATGGCTCGGAGCTTATATAAAATTCATCAGAAACCCTGTTCACATTCGGCAGGCCCAGACCGGCTCCGAACCCCAGGGATCGTATCCACTCGGTAGCAGTTGTATGCCCTTCTTGTAAGGCTGAATCAATGTCCGCAATTCCCGGCCCGGAATCTTCGGATTGTATTATGGCACGTTGTTCATCCATCAGGAAGTGGATAGAGCCGCTGTTGGAATGGATAACCAGATTCATCTCGAGCTCGTACGCCGCTATTGCTATACGCCGGGCAGTGCTCTTTTCGATCTGTTTGGAACGAAGTATTTTTTTTATCTCCGTTGAGGCGAAGCCTGCGTTTTCAAAATCGTACCGGTTCACGGTAAACCAGCGTTCTATGCGTCTCGGTAACTGAACTCTGGTATCAATGCTGTTACTTTCAAGCCGTTCGATCTCGGTATGGGATTCAGCAAGCAGACGGCTCGTTATGTCGCGTGAAGTCACGATTCCGACCAGCTCGTTTTCCCGATTTACCACGGGGAAACGGCGATACGTGTACCTTCCGAAGTATGAAATAGCGAAAAAGACAGGCATGTCCTCTTCCAGCGCAATAATTTTGCGGCTCATGTGGCGGGCGGCTTCGTTCTCAATAGTTCCCGATTCCAAGGACTGGAGGACGTTTTCCATACTCACTATTCCAACAATCTTTCTGCCTTCGACAATTGGAATTCCTGTTATGCTGTTTTTTTTCAGGATGTCCCGGATCACATACATTGGTTGATCCGGTGATGCCGTGAATACGTTTTTGCACATAACATCTTTTACTTTTAACTGATAGATGAGTTCCAATATCGCAGTGGGTGAGTCGAATGTGTTTATGGGGATGTTTTTCATATTCTCTACCCCAAAGCTTACGGTTTTGAAGCAGAATTAATCAAGACCTCCTCTTTGTTCAAGAAAACCAAAGAACAAGGAGGACCTCTTGAACCCGAATTACTTCTTCTGCCCCAACCCCCGCTGCCCCTACTCCCGCCAATTTCACTTCGACACCCGCTGGTACATCAGGGACGGCTTTCACGCAACCAAAGCCTTCGGCCTCGTACAGCGCTACCGCTGCAGGCACTGCGGCAAGACCTTCAGCGATCAGACCTTCTCCCTGAATTACTATCTGAAAAAGTACACCGACTTC